>Ga0209381_1000048_pt1 | contig 368337 bp, 356 predicted proteins | sample DewCreD2012metaG_FD_184111 | JGI IMG/M metagenome (GOLD analysis project Ga0209381, IMG submission 184111) | Hot spring sediment bacterial and archeal communities from British Columbia, Canada, to study Microbial Dark Matter (Phase II) - Dewar... ...
AGTCATGGCTTTCGCTGGGTACAACGAACCCCTGCCATTGCTGCGGGTCTTACCGATCATATTTGGACTGTTAAGGAACTACTTCTATTTCGAATACCACCGCCTGAGTGGCGGCCCCAAAAACATCATCGGGGAAGGCTTTCTCAGGCTGAAATAGCGTTGATCGCTAGGTGGTGTTCATGACCACGATTTACTGTGGTGCTACCATAACATTGGATATTGGCGTTTTATTCACATGTACTCTTAGCCATCATCCCGAACACCTGACTGGCTTTTTTCTCTAGACTTTGGTACTTTAACAACCTGATGAGAACCGCCATTCCCGCCAGCGACAGCAATCAGAATCCCCATCGTTGCTAACAGGCGCAAAACAGGCGAGACACTCCCCTGAAGGGCAAGGTAAGCTCGGAGAGGCGCTAGCCCGGGTTGCGATGCCCTTGGTGAGGTCGTTGATAACTGCCCTCCAAGAGATGCTGTTCCCCTGGCGTGGTGAAGAAGGGCGAGTGATGGATCGGCGGCAGGTTATCCAATCCTGCGCTGCCGTGTGTCTGGCAATGGCGCCTGCATCCGTAAAACTGCGAGCGATAAACCCAGCGCTGCGATGCGTCCTCAGGTGCAAGCACGTGTTGGCTACCGTTTTCCTACAGTAGATATTGCGCAAAAAGCATTGGTAGAAGGATGAAGGCATAGGCGTCGTTTAGAATGTGCATCAGAATACACGCTGGCAAGTTCCGTCGCTTGACGTACAGGAGCGTGACGATCAGGCTCCATACCCCAATCTGAATTGTTCCCCCAATACCCCAAAATGGAATGTGTAGCAATACAAAGACCATGTAGCTTATGAATGCACCCAAACCCAGACGACCTGTTAGACTACTTAACCGTTCAATTGGATATCCACGGAATAGTATCTCTTCGGTAATGCCTGCGGTGATTACAACCGCTACTCGCAGGAAAATTGGAACTTGCGCCAATTGGGTAATGCCAACCGAAGTTGTCCCCAAACCCAGCGCGTTGACAATAGGCATCGTAAGAATGAATGAGAGTGCCCCAACAACAAAGCCCACCACTCCCCATAGCATGTCAAATCCTGACATTTTCTTGATGCCAATTGACGCAGAAGATTGATGCTCCCAAAAGAAAACAATACCGAGCAGGATTAGCGCCAGAATCCATTCTTGTGCAATAGTGAGAATTACCCTTGAGGAGATTGCCATATCTCCTGGACGTTTTCCCAACAGCATGTCTGAGATAAAAGGTAACCCCAATGCGACAAACAATCCTGCATAAGTTGCAATCCGCTGTTTTTGCATATTCATTCGTGCTCCTTTCAAGATGAAGTTCACAGATGAACCATAGTTTCCTTTTCAGCCGCACACAGAGCGCAGCGCATCGGCTGGAAGCGCGGGTCAGCCTGCCCTCTCCGATTGAGGTACGTTTCCTGCGTCATCCTTCCCGAAGGGCAATATATACCCAACTTGGAAAATTGCCGGGACTTGTGACGGGTCTCCAATGGCTGAACGTACTTGGCAATGACGCTATAGCATCGCTCCACGCCTTTGGATCAGGAGCAGGGTAAACGAAGGCAATTACCCATTTGTTTGGGCAAGCAATCTCATCTAACTTCCTGAAATCCTTTATCAACCCAACGCGGTTGTCACGAAAGTAAAAGTGTAGATCGCGAGAAGTTCCTGCCGCTTGGCTGATGCACAGCGCTTTCAGTTCGTAAAGGTGGGTTTGCCCCTGAATGTAAAGCCTGAAATCAACCCGCTTTCGCTTCCCGTCTCTGGGTGAGGAGACGTTGGCTTCGCGTTCAAACTTTTCGATAATTTGGTCCGCCGCAAGTTGGTTGAATAAGACGAACAACTCGGCTTTGAACCAGCCTTCAATACGGCTATCGGCTTGTGCAAAGGCGGTGAAATGCTCTTCTCTATTCGAAAACCAGGTATTGATGTAAGGGAATATATCTTTCATCATTATAGTGGATGTTTAGTTAGGCTGACGGGTTGCCTTAGCCGCTGGTGGGAGGGACGAAATTCGCTTTGATGATAACCTGTACTCTTATCGTCCCTGACAGTCGGCAACACTTTTCATTGCGACGGAACAAAAGGTTTGCGCATAATTTTGAAGACATAACTTGCTTTTTCTCGCACTTCCAGTGTCAACGATTTCCGAAGTATGAGCAATATTAATCCTGTGAAAATTACTTCACAGATCAGTAGTATGAACCGAGGCCATCCGAAAATCCGACTACCTTCAGGAAAGAAAATATTTGGAATAGTGACAAAAAGTTGCAGGACAATCAAGCTGCATAGAATAAACGCCCAAATGCGTTTCTTTTCAAAAAGCACACTGTAAAGTTGTGCGCTTGAGATTGCGAGAACCGGAGTAAGAATTGAGAACATTCGCCCTGTATCAGTTGCAATAAGTGAAGTAAAAAAAGCGCCAAACAGAAGGCTCAAAAAAGCAACTGCAACGAGAACAAACTTTTCTCTTGGCAGATACCAGATTCCTATCAACGACAAGAACCAAACAAATCCCCAACTTGCAAAAATTCTTATTACAAATGATGGCTGGTGAAGAAAACCCACCTTGTTGAAGGCTGAAATGAGGGTTGGATCGGTTTCCGATCCTAAAAAATATCTTGGAATAAATAGGAGTACAAGTGCACCTATGAATAGTAAGATGCTCCGCCGAACTTGTTTTTTGACCACCCAAGTCGGAATTAAGAAGATCGTGGCTTCTCTGGCGAGAACTCCGAGAAATGATGCGGTGACAAAAGTTGAGAAAGAATCACTGATAAGAGCAAATATCATCATGCAAATTACTAAGATACCAAAAGCATCTGTCAGGAAGGGATTGTGGTAATTGTAGAGATGCCATGTTGATGCCCATACGGCCGCTAGCCCAATCGCCGATTGATTTATATTCAGTCCCAATTTAGAGCATGTGAGCAATATATAAATATAGGCTAAGAATAAACTTAGATACGTGATCCCCCTTAGTGAATCGGTGGGGGAACAGGGCAATAGGCTTGCGACAAAGGGGACAAGAACACGAAATTTGTATGGGGCATTAACGCTACTCCAATTGCCTTCAATCATTGCTATATAGGCGATGGTGTCTCCTCGTATAGTAAGGTACTTGGTTGAGCCGATGAGTGTTCTTTGAAGAACAAAACTATTTCCTATCAGCAGGAAACACATTGAAATAGCAATGGGCAAAATAACATTGGATATTGGCGTTTTATTCACACATTTCTCCAGTTTTTGGATGGGTTTAGCCCATTGTGATAACCCGCCATGCTAAATAAGGTAGCGTTTTAGAAGCATCAAGACTCGCTCAGCAGAGCGCTGTCGCAACAGCAATGGTAACGGCAGAGGTTGTTAAGTTATGACCGCCATTTTTGTGTCAAAAAATGAGGCACAGTACAAGTTGTGATCAAGGCGAAGGCGGTCCGGGCTGCACATAGTCAGTATTGATGCAGAGCAGGTCGACGCGCCAGTCCTCATCCTCGCCATGAGTGGCAAACTCTGCCCGCAACTGCCAGGTATCACCAACCGGCACCATTCGCGCTTCCAGCACCACACTTTGCGTGTGATATTCCTGAATGTCCCCGCGCTCCGCCGAAACGCCTACCACGCCGCACTGATACTCAGCCATGCGATGCCCGGTGGTGTACTGATGCGCCACCGCAGATTCCAGGTAGAGCGTCTCCGCCTTGAACAGCGGTCGTTCCGTCACCAGGTGCGTTCCACGATTCAGGCATAACACGTTAACATTCCAGGTCTCCTCAAAATCGCCATGGGTGGCAAAATCCACCTGGATGGTCCACTCCGGGCCACTTCCATCCATATAAGCCTGCCAGATCACCGGACGCACATGATGCTCCTGAATATCGCCATAGAGAGCCGCCTGCCCCACGACGCCGCAGGCGAGATAATCGGCGGTCATCAAACCGGTGAGGTGCTTCTTGCCCGCTTCCAGCCCGGTGAATTCCCTGTACACAAAAGCTGAGCCTTCCCCTTTGCGATCCAGGCAGAGCGTTTGAATCACCCATGTCTCCTGCGAGCCATGCGTGCGGAAATCGGCGCTGAGCCACCAGGTATTCTTGCCCAGGGCGCCGCTGTATTGGGGGAACAGATAGGCTTTGAGGATATCGCCGGCATCGTCCTCCAGGATATCGCCCTCGGTGGCTGCCATGCCGATAACGCCGCACACATACTTATCGAAGGCGATCCCAGTATCTACCAGCTCGCCGCCGCGCAGTGTGAACGAGGTGATATAGGCGGCAACATTGTTCAGAACGCGGAAAAGGGGCGGCAGGATAAACCCTGGACGTAACACCCTGGTTTCCAGGGTAAACGCGCTGATATAGCCGCGCTTGACCTCGGTATTGCTATTGCCTTCAACATTGGTGATGGTCAGGCTCACGTCATAAAGGTCTGCGGTCGAATAGGTGTGCACCGGATTGCGCTCAGCAGAGGTCGTCCCATCACCGAAATCCCACAGCCAGGCGGCGATCCCGCTCCCCCTGGAAGTATCCTGAAAAGCCACCGTCAGCGGGGCTCTGCCGCTGGTGGGGGAAGCGATAAATTCGGCATCCAGCTTCTCCTTGACCAGGATGCGGTCGGGCGCAGTTTTGGCGGCGCTGCTGCCGTCGGCGCTGGTCACCCGCAGAGTGACAGAATACCCCTCCGGGCGCGGGCTGGTATATACGTGGACCGGGTTTTGCTCATCCGAGCGCTCGCCGTCGCCAAAATCCCATGCCCAGGCGGTGGGATTGCCGGTTGAGCGATCGGTGAATTCAACAAGCAACGGCGCTTCCCCCTGCCGCGGGCTGAAATCGAAATCTGCCACCAGGGCTTCACCCACCATCAAGACCTGAGCCACACTGGAAGACCCAAGCGGGTTGGAAACGGTGAGCTGCACATCGTAGCGGCGCGCCTCTAAAAATGTGTGGGTCGGGTTGCGCTCATTCGAGGTGGCGCCGTCGCCAAAATCCCATCGCCATTCCGAAGGGTCTCCGCTGGAGGTATCGGTAAACTGAACCGTCAGGGGGGCGTTGCCGCCGGTGGGGGTAAAGGTGAAAGAAGCCACTGGCGGATTGGCGACCGGCATCAGGATGGCTATTCCGGTGGTTTCAGGAACGTTAGGCCAGACAAAGACGATGCGCGAGCGCGGGGGCACAGCGCTGAAATTCAGACCTTGCAGGTTGAGCTGAATCTGATACGGGCTGGTGCGATAGGGGAAGAGCTGTAAAGCAGGGATGGGGTTTCCCGCCTCATCGGCGATGTAGGCGCGCGGGGCGTTGGCGTCCACATAGTTATAGCCGGTCAACGTTAGAAGGCCAGACTGAAAGAGGAGCTGTTCGCCCACCCACACCAGCTCCACCCGCTCCGGCATGACTTGACATACCCAGGGGACGGGAATTGGCTCAACAGCAGGCTTTCCTGAGAGTATGGTGCGTAACCGCCCCACCAGGCTGTGACCAATAAATTCCTGGAGCGTAGCTCCGGCTTTGGAACCGAGGAAATCCACATTGCAGCGAAACTCCGTCCCGGCAATGGCAGTCATCTGCTGCATATTCAAGCGCGCCTCGGCGAGAACCCCTTTAACCTCCTCAGCCATTTTTCCCGCCATGGTGCCGCCGGAGCGTTCCAGAGTGCGGACGATCTCGCTGGCAGCCGCCTCCCAATTGCCCGGAGCGCGGTCAATCACCTCTACCATGCCATTGAGGCTTGCCAGAGTGTCCTCATCCAGCCCAATCTTCAAGCCATCTTCAACCACTCGCAGCAGATCATCCACTCGCCTCAAGGTGGCTTCATCAAACCCGCCTTTCACCCCCTGGCGGATAGTTTCATTCAGCTCGCGGATTACCTGACGCGTCTCGGGACCAACCTCCATGCCGGTAGCCAGGGTGCGGTTGACAGCGTCAATCCGCGCCAGCGTATCAGGGCCCAGTTCGCTGGTAGTTTCGACATTCATGTCTACATTGAAACGGGAGGGGATATCGCAAGCTGCTAGCAGAAGACCCAGCAAAAGAACAAGCAACAGGCTCCTGGTTTTCACAGTTACACCTCCCCGGTGCTCAAAATTACTCTGAGCTGCCTGTCACCTCGACCATGATTTGAATGAACCCTGTGCAGCCTGAGACACCGGCACCGCCAGTTTGGACAGTCATAGTTGATGTTCCCACCCGGAATTCTATACCCGTCCAACCTATATTATACTATGTCCGACTTTCGGACAGGCGTTCGGACAACAAAAAAGAAAGGTGAGAGGCTCTAAGAACAAATAGACGTAACACCTCAGACTGTTTATTCAACTGTAGCCAAATAGAAAAGGAGAACAGGATGGGCGGCGGATGATCGCCAAACGCAGAGCACCGGGCACTTGCTCTCCATTTCTTGCGGGCTGTCGAACTGCAACCTATCGCCTCTCTCCCTATCCATAACCTGTAAGGACCGCCAATGCAGAACAGCATCTCAATGCCCAACAAGAACCATAAGGAAGTCCAATTCCCCAATAAGATCGGCATCGTTTATAGCGATGTCCACCGCGAGGATTTCCCCACCGAGGCGCAGTTCATCACCGAGAAAGACGCCGAGCAGGACGCCCAGGTGATCGGCAAATATCTGGCGACGCTGGGGATTACCGTGTTGCTACACCCCGGCAACGCCAGCCTGCCCGAGTGGCTGCGCCGCAACAAGCCCGACATGGTCATCAACCTGGTGGATTCGGTCAAGGGCGACGAAAGCCTGGCGGCGGCGATCCCCGGCGTGCTCGAGCTACTCGACATCCCCTACACCGGCGCCGGCATACTGGGGCTCTCGCTGGATACCAACAAATTCCTGGTGAAGAAACTGTTGCAACAGAACGGCGTTCCGGTACCAAACTACCAGCTTTTCAATACGCCGAAAGATTATCTTGACCCGGCGCTGCGCTTCCCGCTCATCTCCAAACTGAATGCCGTCCATGGCTCGGTAGAGATCACCAAAGACGCCGTCTCCGAGAACGAGAAGCAATTGCGCAAGCGCTTGAAACATCTGATCCGCACCTATAAACAGCCGGTGTTGGTCGAAGAGTTCATCAGTGGGCGCGAGATCACCGCCATTGTCCTGCAAGAAAAAAAGAAGAAGGTCTACCTGGCTGAGAAGGTCTTCGCCCATCCTGAGGAAAAGTATGTCTTTCTCACCTTCGAAGATCAGTGGCTGACGGAAATGAACGCCGCCTTCCATTACACCCCTTACACCGACCCGCTGCTAAAGGAGTACGTCAAGAAAGCCTTCAACGTGACCAGAATGGCTGACTACGCCAAGTTCGACATCCGCCTCGATCAATCTGGACGTTATTTCTTCATCGACACCAACTGCAACCCCGCCCTGGGTCCAAAAGAACAGGATGTTGCCCTGTCGGTCATCCTGGATTTATACGGTATCTCTTTCTACGAAATCCTGAAACGGCTGATTCTCAACACCGTGCGCGACCAAACCCGCAAAAAACGGCAGGCGCCTGTGGTCAAAGCTGCGGTCGCCATGTAGTTCCACCTCAAGGCTGCCCGCTGTTCCGCCACTGCGATGAAGCGCCTCTCCTTGATCATCCACTCGCCATCGTCCAAGCATCTGATCCTGGTTCTCTTCCTCTGCCTGTACTGCCTGTTGGGTCTGTACACCGAGCTGCGGCTGATCGAGCGCAAGCCGCTGCCCGAAATGCTGCACGAGGACTTCGGCTATTACCAGCGGGCTTTGTCGCAGACGTTGCAAGGCGGCAGCCCATACAGCGAGCGCTCGATCGGCATCGGCTTCCTCTACCCGCCGCCTGCCCTGCTGCTGGTGGAGGCGTTCAGCCGCCTGCCCTCACTGCCATGGCGCGCCGCGATTTACACGCTGGTCAACCTGCTACTCCTGGCGCTGATGACGCACGGCGTTGCCCGGCTATACGGCTATTCGTTCCCGCAAACCTGGCACTGGTATGTGCTCCACCTTGGATTCGCCCCGTTTCTGGAGTTGCTGCACATCGGTCAGATCAACGGTTTCACCCTGTTCGGACTGTTCTTGCTCTTTTGGGGAGAGGCGCGCTCTGCGATCATCGCCGGAAGCGGGCTGGCTCTGGCAATCACCACCAAAGTCACGCCGATATTCTTCGTCGGCTATCTGTTGGTGCGTAAGCGATTCAAGGTCATCGCCATCCTGGCGCTGGCGCTGCTACTTTTGAGCGCGATCGCTGCCTGGCGCTACGGGGTTGGCGTGCTCAGCGCCTACCCAGATGCCTTCGGATGGCTGGTGCGTCAACTGCCGCTGGGGTTCAACAGCCAATCCCTGGTGGCGAAACTGGCGGTTGCCAATGCGCCAGAGGTGCAGGCGCTGCTGGCGCGCCTGCCGGGCGAGTGGCAGCCTGTCGTGACCGAATGGCTGCGCTCTTTCAACCGCCACCCGCGCCTGATTCAGAGCTGCCTGTCGCTGTATTTATTGGCGCTGGTGTCTGCCAGCGCAGCTCTGACCTGGTTTGACCGCCAGCCGCGCGAAGCCCTCTTCCTGACGCTCTCCTTCGCCATGGTGATCTCCCCCAACGTGCTCTGGTATCACCACTATGTGTTCTTCCTGCTGCCGATACTGATCTGGATGGGCTGGCGCGGCATGCAACCCAGGGTGGTCGCCTGGTGTTTTCTTGGCTTGTTGATTATCCAGTTCGACCGCTTCTTCCCCCCTTATGGTCTGTTGATCCACCTCTGGGCGCACGCCTCCCTGGTCGCCATCCTGGCGTCTCAGGTCTCCGCCTTGAGACGCACCCACAGCGCCCCAGCCCGTGCATCCGAGAGGGCTGCCTGACGATTAACCAGCGCCCCCGGCGGGCGACGCAGGGGCGCTCGGAAGCAGCCTCACTCCTCGAGCGTGCTGATATCCCCTTCGGGCAGACCAAGCGCTCGCGCCTTCAACAGCCGGCGCATGATCTTGCCGCTGCGGGTTTTGGGCAGGCTGTCGACAAAGGTGATATGCTCGGGGCGAGCAATGGGACCGATCTCATGCGCAACGTGGTTGCGCAATTCCTCCGCCAGCCTGTCGCTCTTTTCCACGCCGGCGCGCAGGATCACATAAGCGTGGATGGCGTTGCCCTTGATTTCATGCGGCAGTCCGATGGCAGCCGCCTCCGCCACCGCCGGATGGCTCACCAGGGCGCTTTCCACCTCCGCCGTCCCCAACCGGTAGCCGCTGACCTTGATCACGTCGTCCATGCGCCCGATCACCCAGATATAGCCGTCTTTGTCCTTGCGCGCCGAGTCGCCGGTCTGATACATGTTGCCGAACTTGCCCCAATACTGGCTGCGATAGCGCTCGGGGTCTTTATAGATCGTGCGCAACATCCCGGGCCAGGGCTTTTTGATCACCAGATAACCCTCCTCGCCGGGCGGCAGGGAATTGCCCGCCTCATCCACTACATCGGCGTCGATGCCAAACAGTGGTCGCGTGGCGGAACCCGGCTTGAGCGGCGTGATCGGCAAGGGCGAGATCATGAAGCCGCCCGTCTCGGTCTGCCACCAGGTATCCATGATCGGGCAGCGCTCCCTGCCGATCACCGTGTAATACCAGCGCCAGGCTTCTGGGTTGATCGGCTCGCCCACGCTCCCCAGGAGGCGCAGGCTGCTCAGGTCATGGCGGCGCGCCCACGCCTCCCCGAAGCGCATCAAGCCGCGGATGGCGGTCGGGGCGGTGTAGAGGATGGTGATGCCATAGTTCTCGACCATCCGCCACCAGCGGTTGGGGTATGGGTGATTGGGCGCGCCCTCGTAGAGAAAACTCGTCGCCCCGTTGATCAGCGGAGCATAGACAATATAACTATGACCGGTAATCCAGCCAGGGTCGGCGGCGCACCAGTAGCGATCCTCATCATTGATGTCGAAGACGTATTTCAGGGTGCAATAGGTGTAGACCATGTAACCGCCGTGGGTGTGCAGGATGCCCTTCGGGCGTCCGGTGGTGCCGGAAGTATAGAGGATGAAGAGCGGGTCTTCGGCGTCCATCACCTCGGTGCCGCAATAGGGGCTGTTGGCGATCGGCAGGCTGGTCAGGTCGTGGTACCAATAATCCCGCCCGGCTTCCATATAGATCTCCTGACCGGTGCGTTTGACCACGACGCAGGATTCGATCGTGGGCTGGCGCGCCATGGCTTCATCGGCGATTTCTTTGAGGGGGACGATCTTGCCGCGCAACCAGCCGCCGTCGGCTGTGATCAGCACGCGGCTCTGGGCGTCTTCGATGCGCTCCGCCAGCGCCTCCACAGAAAAACCGCCGTACACCACGCTGTGCACCGCGCCGATCTTGGCAGTCGCCAGCATGGCAATCACCTGCTCGGGGATGCGCGGCAGGTAGATGGTGACGATGTCGCCCTTGCGCACCCCCATGCTGCGCAACACGTTGGCAAAGCGACAGACCTCGCGATGCAGGGCAAAATAGGAGAACGTGCGCACATCGCCTGGCTCCCCCTCCCAGATCAACGCCAGCTTGTTCTTACGGTAAGTTTTGAGGTGCCGGTCCAGCGCGTTGTGGACAATATTGACCTTGCCCCCGACGAACCACTTAAAGAAAGGCGGGTTGCTGTCATCCAGCACCCGTTCCCACTTTTGAAACCACTCCAGTTCTTCGGCGCGCTCGCTCCAGAAACCCTGCGGGTCTTCCAGCGAGCGGCGGTAGGTAACTTCGTATTCCTGAATGATGGCGGCGGCGACGACTTCCGGCGCGGGGTAGTAGATTGATTCTTCGGCGACTTTCTGATTCACGGCTGGCTGCTCCATCGGCGGCTCCTTATCAAAACTACACGGACAGCTTGTAAAAGATTCGGGTATGCGGCTGATTTTAAGGACAAGTCCTGAGCTTGTCAACCTATTCGTATCTAAATTAGTTGATTTGCCTCTTGACAAAATATCATAGTCACCTAAAATATAATTTAGTTTCACCTAAATTCATTTGGAAACGGATTACGCTCGCCATGAGGTTTACCGGTTGCACCATGCGCAAACAAGCTCAGACACGCACATCGCAAAAATACGACAACCGCTGCTGCCATTTTTTCATTGGCATTGTTCTGCTCGCGGTCGCCTTGACGGGTTGCGCCGCCTCGCCGGCTGCCTCAGCCGCTTCCGACCTGTCGGCGCGCCGCATCCGCGCCGTAGCCACCACCGGCATGATCGCCGACATCGTGCAGAACGTGGGCGGCGAGCGCGTGCAGGTGACCGGCTTGATGGGTCCCGGCGTTGACCCACACCTGTATAAAGCCAGCGAAGGCGATGTCCAGACCCTCGGCGAAGCCGATGTCATTTTCTACAACGGCTTGCACCTGGAGGCGGGCATGGCGCGAGTGCTTGAGCGCATGCACGCCTTTCGGCGCACGGTGGCGGTCACCGACGCCATAGACCGATCCCTGCTGCTCGCCCCTCCAGAATTCGCCGGCGCTTACGACCCGCATGTCTGGTTCGACGTTTCGCTGTGGATGAAAGCCGTAGAGCAGGTGCGGGAGGCGCTGATCGAAATGGATCCCAACCACGCCAGCCTGTACCGCAGCAACGCCGAGGCGTACCTGGCGCAACTCAGCCAACTCGACGCATATGTCAAAGAGCAGGCAAAGCGCGTCCCGGAGGCGCAGCGGGTGTTGATCACCGCCCACGACGCTTTCAACTATTTCGGTCGGGCGTATGGCTTCCAGGTGCGCGGTTTGCAGGGCATCAGCACGGCAAGCGAAGCCAGCACCAACGACATAGCCAAGCTCGCTGCTTTCATCGCTGAACGGCGCATCCCCGCCGTTTTCATCGAAACGTCTGTGCCGCAGCGCAATATCGAGGCAGTACAGGCGGCAGTGCGCGCTCGAGGCTACCAGGTGCGCATCGGCGGTCAATTGTACTCCGACGCCATGGGCGATCCCGGCACGCCGGATGGCACCTATATCGGCATGGTGCGTCATAACATCGACACCATCGTCGCCGCATTGCTCGAAAACTAGAAGCACATAAAGGTAGATACATGGCTGAATCTGTCTACGCAATCGAAGTGACCGATATGACGGTGGCATACCGTGATAAACCGGTTTTATGGGACGTGGACCTGCAGGTGCCGCCTGGGGTCTTAATGGCAATCGTGGGACCTAACGGCGCTGGCAAGACCACCCTGCTCAGAGCCATCCTGGGGTTAGTAAAGCCAGCCGCAGGACAGGTTTTGATCTACGGCAAGCCTTATGCTCAACAGCGGCGTCTGGTGGGCTATGTGCCGCAGCGCGGCAGCGTCGACTGGGACTTCCCCACCACGGTTTTAGATGTGGTCTGCATGGGGCGCTACGGCGCACTGGGATGGGTGCGCCGCCCGGGCAAGCGCGAACGCCAGCAAGCTTTAGAGGCTCTGGAGAAGGTCGGTATGCGCTCTTTTGCCGAACGCCAGATCAGCCAGCTTTCCGGAGGCCAGCAGCAGCGCGTCTTCCTGGCGCGCGCCCTGGCGCAAAACGCCCAAATCTACTTCATGGACGAGCCCTTCCAGGGCGTGGATGCCACCACGGAACGAGCTATTGTCTCCCTGCTGCAGGACCTGCGGGCAGAAGGCAGGACGGTGGTTGTGGTGCATCACGACCTGCAAACCGTTCCCGAGTATTTCGATTGGGTGACCCTGCTCAATGTACGTCGGATCGCATCCGGACCGGTTGCCGAGGTCTTCACCGAGCAAAACCTGCGCCTGACGTATGGAGGGCGGGTGTCTTTCCTGCGCGAAGGTTTGAGCGCAACAGGGCACCCATCAGCCGAAAGCGAACGGGCGCTCACGTCCGCTGTCCGGTAGAGGAGATGAAGCCATGGCAATATGGCAGATATTGCACAATCTCTTCTTCGATTACACGCTGCGCACGGTGGCACTCGGCGCTTCCGCACTGGGCGTGGTGAGCGGCGCCCTGGGCGCCTACGCCCTGCTACGCCGCCAAAGCCTGCTGGGAGACGCCATCTCCCACGCCGCCCTGCCGGGGGTGGTTCTGGCTTTCCTGATCACCCGCAGCAAAATTCCCCTGGCGTTGATGATCGGTGCCGGTCTGGCAGGCTGGCTGGCTACCCTGTGGATGATGAGCATCATCAAGAACACGCGCATCAAAGAAGACAGCGCCCTTGGGTTGGTATTATCGGTCTTCTTCGGCTTTGGGTTGATGTTGCTCACCTTCACCCAACGCCTTCCGGACGCGCGCCAGGCGGGTCTGGATCACTTCCTCTTCGGACAGGCGGCTGCCCTGCTGGTCAGCGACGTAATCAGCATGATGGCGTTGGGCGGACTGGCTCTGCTGCTGCTCGGCTTGTTCTGGAAGGAGTTCAAGCTACTCAGCTTCGACCAGGATTTCGGAGCCAGCCTCGGCTTTCCAATGGGAGTGCTGAATGGCATTCTGACCACCCTGCTGGTGATCGCGATCGTCATCGGATTGCAGGCAGTAGGGGTGGTGTTGATGAGCGCCATGGTGGTAGCGCCTGCCGCGGCTGCCCGTCAGTGGACGAACCGGCTTGGGGTGATGGTGTTGCTTTCTTCGATCTTCGGCGCTGCGGCGGGGGTAAGCGGCGCGGTCATCAGCAGCACCGCCGGCGGGCTCTCCACCGGACCAACGGTGGTGCTTTGCGCCAGCGCCATTGTGCTGTTCTCGCTGCTGCTTGCTCCCAACCGTGGCTTGCTCTGGAACTGGATGCGCCAGCAGCGCAATCGCCGCCGTCTGGGCATGGAACTGGTGCTGCTCGACCTCTACCATATGGCTGGACAACATGAAGACCCAGAGCATGCCCATTCCCTGGCGGCTTTGCGAGCTGTCAACCCAGGCAACGCAGGTGTACCTGCCAGCCTGCGCGCGCTGGAACGGCGTGGTTTGGCGCGCCAACAGGCGCCTGGCATGTGGCAGCTCACCGCCGAGGGCAGGATGGAAGCGGAGCGACTGTCAAGGGAACAGGCAACGCCATGAGCATATTTCAGTTCGAGATTCAGATAACCGTGGCGGTAACGGCGGTCGCCTGCGCGCTGCTGGGGACGTTTCTGGTGCTGCGCCGCACCGCGATGATGAGCGACGCCATCAGTCATACGGTGTTGCTCGGCATCGTCATCGGTTTCTTCATCTTCAAAGACCTTACTTCGCCGTTTCTCATCGTCGGCGCGGCGATGGTCGGGGTGCTCACCGTCAGTCTGGCAGCCCTGCTCGAACGCACGCGTCTGGTAAAAGAAGACGCCTCAATTGGGCTGGCATACCCGGTTCTCTTCAGCATTGCCGTGATCCTGATCTCGCGTTACGCTGGCGACGTCCACCTAGATACGGATGCAGTGTTGGTCGGCGAACCGGCGTTCATCCCCTTTGAGCGCTTCTATCTCTTCGGCTACGATATCGGTCCGCGCGGCTTCTATCTGATGGGAGGCATCCTGCTGATCGATCTGGGATTTATCCTGTTCCTGTATAAGGAACTCAAACTGTCAACCTTCGACGCGGGACTGGCAGCCGCACTCGGATTCGCGCCGCTTTTGATGCACTATGCCTTGATGTCGCTGGTCTCGGTCACGGTTGTCGGCGCTTTCGACATCGTCGGTTCGATACTGGTTGTGGCGTTAATGGTCGCTCCGCCTGCCGCCGCCTACCTGCTCACCGATCACCTGCCACGTATGCTCGGTTTGAGCGCACTGCTCGGCGCGGGATGCGCCATATCCGGCTACTGGTTGGCGCATTTCCTGGACGCTTCCATCGCCGGCTCCATCGCCGCGATGACGGGGATCGTCTTCGTTCTGGTCTTCCTGCTCGCTCCGGAGAGAGGCTTGCTTGCCCTGGCGCGGCGCAGGGCGCGCCAGCGCTGGGAGTTTGCCCAAACCATGTTAGTGATGCACCTGCTCAACCACGAAGGCTTGCCAGAGGCGCCGCAAGAGAGCCGGATCGCGCACCTGCGAGAACACATGCGCTGGGACGATACCTTTGCCGCAGGCGTGCTGCGCCGCTGTCTCGCCCAAGGATTGATATCCCAAGATCGGGATAGCCTGGCGCTAACTGAGAGCGGTCGCCAGCGCGCTCAGCAGGCATTCCTGGATGAGTAGAATGAACTCTTGACCCGGAACAGAGTACGTCTCTCCGCACAGCAGCGTAACCTGCCCCAAATCATCGCCGCTTTCATCAAAGGAACAGGCATTAAAATTGCTCACCCGAATCTTCCGCGCTCAAATTACCGCTATAATGTGATCAAAGAGACCGACCGCTCTAATTACCTTTGCTCGGGCAAAACCTATGAAGCCTACAAACCCTGCCGTTAGCCGCGCAGACCTCTCCGAATCGATCGAAGATTATTTGAAAACCATCTACGAGCTGACGCGCGCCAGCGGTCGGGCGAGCACCAGTCAAATCGCTGCGCGCATGGGAGTCACGCCAGCCTCCGCCAGCGGTATGATCCAGAAACTTGCCGCCACCACCCCGCCCCTGGTCAAGTACGAAAAGCATCACGGCGTGCTGCTGACTGATGAAGGCGAAAAGATCGCCCTCGAGATCATCCGCTACCATCGCCTGTTAGAACTCTTTCTGCAAGAGGCACTAGGGTTCCCATGGGATCAGGTGCACGAGGAGGCAGACCGCCTGGAGCACGTGATCTCGCCTGATTTTGCCGAGCGCATTGCCCGCATCCTGGGCGAGCCGCAGCGCGACCCACACGGACATCCCATCCCTTCCCGCGACCTCACCCTGCCCCACGAGACCGATCTCTCGCTGCGTGAATTGCGCCCCGGACAGCGCGCCCTCATCCGCCGCGTCGAAGACGAAGACCCTGGTTTGCTGCGCCATCTAGAATCCATGGGGTTGAAACCCTCTGTCCCGCTGGAGGTGCTCGCCTACTCCGCTTACGACGGCAACCTGGAGTTGCTCATTGGCGGACGGGTGGTCGTGCTGGGCCCGGCTATCACCTCGAAAATCTACGTCGAGGTCACCAACGCCGCACATTTAGATTTGATCGAGGCTGATCCCTTCTGAACTGATGGGCTCGCTGAAAACCCAACACAGAAATAAAAAGCGAGCCCTCCATCTCCGGTTGTCGCCAGTATGGCGTCTGCTAGGCACTCTCTCCTATGAGGCGCGTTGGTCAATATAGAAGCAGGTAAGACGCCCGACTTGCCAACCAATTGAGTCCGAACCCCCTGTATCTATGGCATAATTTGAGCAAATTTTCCCAACTCTCCATTCTCCAGGAGGCGCAATTGCAGATCATCGGCATTGATATCGGTGGCTCAGGCATCAAAGGCGCGCCGGTCGATCTCGACCGCGGAACGCTCAGCGCCCCTCGTCAGCGCCTGCGCACGCCGCGTCCATCCAAGCCCGCGCCTGTAGCCGAGGTTATCCAAAGCATCTTGCGTCATTTCGAGTGGCAGGGGTCAGTCGGCTGCGGCTTCCCGGGCATCGTGCGCAACGGGGTGACCCTCAGCGCGGCAAATGTACACAAGGATTGGGTCGGTCTGGACGCCCAGGCTTTCCTCACGCGCATCACGGGCTGTCCAACGGTGGTGGTCAACGACGCCGACGCTGCCGGACTGGCAGAGATGACCTTCGGCGCAGGCCGTGGACAACGGGGAGTGGTGTTGATGATCACCATCGGCACCGGATTGGGGTCGGCTCTTTTCGTGGATGGCGTGCTGGTGCCGAACACCGAACTTGGGCACATGGAGTTTGAGGGGGTCGATGCGGAGAAGCGCGCTTCCGACGCCGCCCGCAAGCGCGAAAAACTATCCTGGAAGAAATGGGCAGCGCGCTTCGACCGCTACCTGCATCGGCTCGAACTTCTATTCTCTCCCGATCTGTTCATCCTGGGCGGCGGAGCCAGCAAGGAGCACGAGATTTTCCTCCCCCTGCTCACTGTGCGCACCCGCGTGGTGCCGGCGCAACTGCTCAACGATGCCGGCATCATCGGCGCGGCGTTGGCAGCCCGGCAGCTTCTGGAAACGGGAAACTTCCCTCCATCGGAAATGCGCTCTGCGCAAGAGTAAAGGGATTTAAACTCAAACTGCGCTGGGAAAAGTCCTGGCTACTGATCCCAAGCGCAGTATTGAGTGAGGAGAATGCAATTTGTATTATATACAGGCATGTGAAGGGAGCATGAAGCTGAGATAAAAACATTGTTAGAATATCTCTGCCAGGGTGGATCAGCCCAGCGCCTGTAACAAATCCTCCAGGCTGATCGGCCCGGGACGCAGGATTTTTGGTTCCTCTCCACTGCAATCCACAACCGTCGAAGGCGTGCCGCCCGGGGTGCGACCGCCGTCCAAAATCAAGGGGATGCGTCCCTGCAGTTGCTCCAGCACTTCGCCTGCCGTGACCGTGCTGGCGCCGCCAGAAAGGTTGGCAGACGTCACCGCCAATGGACCGGTGCGGCGCAACAGTGCCAGGGCGGTGGGGTGATCGGGCATGCGCACGCCGATCGTCGGCAGCGGGGAGAGAATCGCTGGCAACACCGGGTTTTTGGGCACCACCAGCGTCAGCGGTCCGGGCCAGAAACGCTCCGCCAGGCGCAGCGCCCAGCCGCGAGGCTGAAGCGCCACACGCATCATCTCGTCCAGATTGCCCAATAAAACCGGAATCGCCTTGGAACTCTCCCGACCTTTGACCCGGTACAACTGCTCGATCGCCTGCGGGCGCTGAATTAACGCCCCCAAGCCGTAGACCGTATCGGTTGGGAAAGCCACCAACCCACCCTGTTGCAACACTTCCAGGGCAACCTCCAGCGCCTCAGGTTCGCTGGCAGAAAGGACTTGCGTCGGTTCAAGCGGGTCAATCTCGGCGTTCATAACGAAATCAAATTACCTGAAGCAGCCACGCCGCTCAGGTCGTAATGCATGGCGCCGGTGATGCGCACCGGCACAATCTGCCCGATCGGCAATTCGCCTTCGACAATCACCATACCATCGATCTCCGGCGCATCGCGGTAGCTGCGACCCAAAGAGAGCGTCTGACTGCGATGGGCAACGCCTCTGCCCCCTGTGGTCTTCCCATGCCCTTCAATCAACACATCCAGGCAGCGCCCGATAAAGGATTGGTTCTTCTCCAGCGAGATCGGCTGTTGCAGCGCCATCAGGCGTTCCCAGCGTTCTGCTTTCACCTCTGGCGGCACCGGGTCGCCGAGCGGCTCGCTTGCAGTTCCAGGCTCAAACGAAAACCGGAACGCTCCCACGTGGTCGAAGCGTATTGCACTGACGAAATCCAGCAGCGTCTGAAACTCCTCCTCGCCCTCGCCGGGATAGCCGACGATAAAGGTGGTGCGCAGCGCCAGGTCGGGCAAGGTGGCGCGCATCTTCTCCAACGTGCGATATACCCAGTCGATATTCGCCGGACGGCGCATGCGGCGGAGCACATCGGGATGAGCGTGCTGTAAGGGCATGTCCAAGTAGGGCAAAATCTGCTTGTGGGTTGCCATGACCTCGACCAGGCGGTCGGTGACGTAGCCAGGGTAGGCGTACATCACGCGCCACCAATCCACCTCCGGGGCAGCGTCCACCAACCCTTCCAGCAACTGCGCCAGCCCGTCTTTCATCCCCAGGTCGTAACCGTAATCGGTGGTGTCCTGCGCGATCAAGATGATCTCGCGTACGCCCCTGTCTTGCAGGAGGCGCGCTTCCTGGAGTATAACCTCCGGCGGTCGGCTGACCGCCGTGCCCTTGATCAATGGGATGGCGCAGAAAGCGCAAGGGCGGCGGCAGCCATCGGCGATCTTCAGATAAGCGCTGCCACCCTGCACTGCAGCGCGCAAGGTATTCCGCTCATCGCTGCCAACTGTGGGGACTTCCGGCAGGTGATAAAGCGGCGCCGGATGCCCATCCCGCAAATTCCGCACCAGCTCAAGAACATCCATCCAGCGTCGCGTGCCGAGGACGCCGTCAATCCCCGGCACCTGACGGAGCACCTCGGCGCCGTAGCGTTGCGTCAGGCATCCAGCGGCGATCAACACCTGACCCTTGCGCTTTTGCGAAGCCAGTCGCCGCAAGACTTGCAGCGATTCATCGCGCGCTGGCTCGATGAACCCACAGGTATTGACGATCAAGACCTCCGCCTGCCGCGGCGTTTCGACCGGACGATAGCCCTCGCGGCTCAACAATTGCGCCATGGAATCCGAATCCACCGTGTTTTTGGCGCAGCCCAGGGAGACCAGGTGAAAGGTTTTCGAGCTGATCGTCTTCATCAAGGTACTCCCGTCGCGGTTGGCGTGGGGCTGGTGCGCGGCGTAGGGGTGGGCGTCAGCGTGACCGTCGGCGTGGGGGTCTGTAAGCCGTCGATGGTGAAGATCAGATGCACCACCTGAGCCGGAAGACCGATTGGACCCAGGTCTTGCTGATTGAAGAAGACCTGCAGCGCATCTCCGTCGCCGGTGAGCAATTCGATGCGCCCCTCGCCGCTGAAGGCGTAAGCGCTTCCAGGCAGGACGCGCCCCTCAAATTTCACTTTCTCATCCGCAAGGACGCGCATCCAGGCGCGGTGGCGGGCGGTCACATACACCTGGACGCCCCCAGACGCGCCCTGGACCACGCCGGGCGGTGTCGGGCTGCCAGTCAATTGTACGCCAGGCAGAGGCGCGAGAACCGGCGCCGTCGGCGTGGGGGGTAAGGGGGTATGCGTGGGAGAAGCAACAGCGGTAGCCAGCAGAACCTCAGCAATGGAGGGCGCGGTTGGCAGCACGCTTTGATCGTTGCGCAGGGCAAAGATGCGAATTGCCGCCCAAATGAAGGCGACCGCCACAAACGCCACCAGCGCAATCCCAACCAGCAACTCGCCAGAAAAAATGCGCCTGAGCCGCAGCGCAGCAGCCGCTGGTGTTCGCCGAGGTTTGCTGCGCGCCGACGGGCGCGCTGCCTGCCTCTCCGCCAGACGTCGCTGCAGACCCTCGGCGTAGCGCAACAGAAGCGGCTCCGGGTCCATCCCAAGAAAGCTGGCATAATTGCTCAGCATGCCCCGTCCCTGCATCGGCGACGGCAGCCCTTCCAACCTGCCCGCCTCCAACGATTCCAGATAGTGAAGGCGCAGGTGCGTATGCTTCTCCACATCTTCCAGAGAAATGCCAAGCAACTCACGCCGGCGCTTGAGTTCTCGACCCACTTCTACAAATGCCTGATCCGCCTGCGTGCTATCGGGTGGGGAAGATGAAGCGCTGGCGTTAGCAGCAGGTGGACGGAACTCGAATGCGTCTGGTTGCGCGGGGTTCTGCCCGTCAACCCGCGCATTCGCCAGCAGAGCGTCGCCATCCAAGCCCAGGAAACTGGCATACGCCCTGAGAAAGCCGTGCGCCTGCACCTCTGACGGAATCGCAGCAAAATCGCCAGCTTCCAGCGCTTGCAGATAGTGCAGACGGATATGGGTAGCCTGAGCTACCTGCTCCAGGCTGAGGTGGCGCTCCAGACGTTTCTGGCGCAATTGGCTGCCGATGGCTTGATCCATTGCTCGACCTGATTCGGACAATGACGGAAGGGGCAGGGTTGCCTGAGCGCTGCAAGGTAACCCCGCCCCTCATCCGGGCTGGAAAGCAATATTGAAGGAGCGAGGCGGTCCCGCCCAACAGCCAGCAAGCCTCAAGCCTGCTCTTCTACCTCTGCCTCCGGTTGAGGTTGTTCTGGTTTTTCGCCTTCTCGGTGAACCAGCACGCGGACCTTCGGCACCAGATCCATCGTCAGGCGCACATTCACCGTGTAATCGCCGAGATGGCGGATGTGCTGAACGTCAATCTGCCGCCGGTCAATCTCAACGCCGGTTTTCTCTTTGATGGCATCGGCGATCATCTGAGCCGTGACCGAACCGTACAGCTTGCCAGTCTCGCCGGCACGCGCCGGGAAAGCCAGCCAAAGATTGGAAATCTTTTCGGCAACGCTGCTCATTTCCTCGTTCAGCGCAGACCGCCTGGAGGCAGCACGCTTACGAATCTCCTCCACCTGCCTCAACGCGCCGGGGGTAGCCAGCACCGCCAGCCCTTGCGGCAGGAGGTAGTTGCGCCCATAGCCATCGGCGACCTTCTTGACGTCGCCGGCTCTGCCCAACTTGTACACGTCTTCCAACAACAGAACCTTCATTGCTCAAGCCCTTTCCAATTTATTGATTGAGGCGAAGGGTACAACGCCTTGCTTTTCCCGGCAGGTCTTTGATAGACGCCGAAATTAAGCAGGGGGATTTTACCAGAGAGGAAGTAGACCGTCAACGCGCACCGCTATTCCAACGTCCCATTAACACTCTACTAACCTGATTCAAACACTGGAAGCCTAAAATACAACCACAAAGTCATACAGGAAAACAAATGATGACCAGAGATTCACGACTGATGCAATTCGATCGGCAGAAATATCTAAACCTGGAGACCTATCGCAGGAACGGAAGCGGGGTAAAAACACCCGTCTGGTTTGTGGAAGATGAGGGCGTGCTTTATGTACGCACCCTGGCAAACTCCGGCAAGGTCAAGCGCATCCGCCGAAATTCGCGCGTCCGTATTGCGCCTTGCACCGTGCGCGGCGAACTGCTTGGCGCGTGGGTGGAAGCCCGCGCAGAACTGGTGGAAGGCGCTCAGGAAAAAAGAGTTCAACAGCTCTTGAAGCGCAAGTATGGTATCCAAAAGATAATGTTCGACTGGCTGGGGCGCTTGAACAGGAGCCAGTCTGCCACATTAGCAATCCGGCTGATCGAACCTGAGGCGTGAATCTCGGCGAAAGTTTATCGGTGAGGAGGATTAAGGATGAATTTAGATAAATACACACAAAAGTCGCAAGAAGCCATTCTGAGCGCTCAGCGCATTGCCCAGGAGCTTAACCACCAGGCAATCGAGCCAGCCCATCTGTTGCTGGCGCTGCTGCGCCAGGAAGAGGGCGTGGTGCCGGCGATCGTGACGCGGGTTACCGGCAGCGTGCTGGCGTTGCGCGAAGAGGTAACTCAGGAACTGGAGAAGCGCCCGCGGGTATACGGCGCCGCGGGTGAAGTCGGCTTGTCGCGCCCAGCCGCCGACGTGTTGGCAGCAGCCGAGCGCTACGCCAAGGGGATGCAGGACGATTACGTATCCACCGAGCACCTGCTGCTTGGGCTGACCGAGAGCATCGAAGGCAAACGGCTGGCGCAGTACGGGCTGACCAAGGACAACATTCTGAAAGCTCTGATGAGCGTACGCGGTTCACAGCGCGTGACCAGCCAGACGCCCGAGGAAACCTACCAGGCGTTAGAGAAATACGGGCGCGATCTCACCGCCCTGGCGCGCCAGGGCAAGCTCGACCCGGTAATCGGCCGTGACGAGGAGATTCGGCGCACGATTCAGATTCTATCGCGACGCACCAAGAACAACCCCGCCCTGATCGGCGACCCCGGCGTGGGTAAGACCGCCATCGTCGAGGGGTTGGCGCAGCGCATCGTCAACGGCGACGTACCCGAAGGGCTGAAGCACAAACGCCTGGTACAACTCGACCTGAGCGCCATGGTTGCCGGCGCCAAGTACCGCGGCGAGTTCGAGGAGCGACTGAAAGCCGCCCTCAAAGAAGTGACTGACGCCGCCGGCGAGATCATCTTGTTCGTCGACGAGATGCACACCGTGGTCGGCGCGGGTGCAGCCGAAGGCGCTATGGACGCCGGCAATATGCTCAAACCGATGCTGGCGCGCGGCGAGCTGCACATGATCGGCGCCACCACCGTCGATGAGTACCGCAAACACGTGGAGAAAGACCCGGCGCTGGAGCGGCGCTTCCAGCCGGTTTACATTGACGAACCCAGCGTGGAGGAGACCATCAGCATTTTGCGCGGCCTCAAGGAACGCTACGAGGTGCATCATGGTGTGCGTATAACCGACCCGGCGGTAATCGCCGCTGCCAGCCTATCCCATCGCTACATCTCGGACCGCCACCTGCCGGACAAAGCCATTGACCTGATCGACGAAGCCGCAGCGCGTTTGCGCACGGAAATCGATTCCAAACCGCAGGCGCTAGATGAAGTTGATCGGCAGATCATGCAACTTGAAATCGAACGCGAAGCCCTCAAGAAAGAGAAGGATAAGGCTTCGCGCGAGCGCCTGGAACGTTTAGAGAAGGAACTGGCAGACCTGCAAGAGCAGTCCAGGCAGCTCCACACCCGCTGGCAGGCTGAAAAGGAAGCCATCGCCAACATACGCCAAATCAAAGAGCAGATTGATCAGGCGCGCCTGGAACTGGAACGCGCCGAGCGCCAGAATCAACTCGAGACTGCCGCCCGACTGCGCTACGGCACACTGCGCGAGCTGGAAGCGCGCCTGGCGGAGAGCGAAAAAGCACTCAAGGAACTGCAAAGGGATGGCGCGCTGCTGAAAGAAGAGGTGGATGCCGAAGAGATCGCCCAGATTGTGGCGCGCTGGACCGGTATTCCGGTCAGCCGGCTGTTGGAGGGCGAGATGGAAAAGCTGATTCACATGGAAGAGCGCCTGCACCAGCGCGTGGTTGGTCAAGATGACGCCCTGCGCGCCGTTTCCAACGCGGTGCGTCGTTCCCGCGCCGGCTTGCAGGACCCCAACCGCCCAATCGGCTCCTTCATTTTCCTAGGTCCCACCGGTGTCGGCAAGACCGAGCTGGCGCGTGCCCTGGCGGAGTTCCTCTTCGATGATGAACGCGCTATGGTGCGCATCGACATGAGCGAGTATCAGGAGAAGCACACCGTCTCACGCCTGGTGGGCGCTCCCCCTGGCTACGTAGGATATGAAGAGGGCGGTCAGCTTACCGAGGCAGTGCGCCGCCGACCCTACTCTGTGGTGCTCTTCGATGAAATCGAAAAAGCCCACAGCGAGGTCTTCAACGTGTTGTTACAACTGCTGGACGACGGGCGGTTGACCGACGGGCACGGCCGCACCGTGGACTTTCGCAACACCGTGGTGATTATGACCAGCAACCTGGGCAACACGCTCTGGGAGGGGGGCCGACAGGTGACGCGCGATGAGATCACAAGCGTACTACAGATGCACTTCCGCCCCGAGTTCCTCAACCGGATTGACGAGATCGTGCTCTTCCATCCGCTGCGGCGTGAGCATCTGGCTGAGATTGTCAATATCCAGCTCCGTCACGTGGCGGCGCGCCTGGCTGAGAAAGGCTTCACGCTGGAGGTGAGCGAGGCTGCTCGCGAATATCTGGCGGAGGTCGGCTACGACCCGGATTTCGGCGCCCGTCCGCTCAAACGGGCAATCCAACGCGAGCTGCAAGACCCGCTGGCGCTCAAGATCCTCTCCGGCGAATTCCGTGAAGGCGATATCATCCGCGTCGACCGCAAGGATGACGGGCTGGAGTTCGCTCCGGTAATCCAGGCAGAGGTGGTAGAGGAATAAAGCTGATATACCCCCATAAAGGAGGCGCCTTTCGCCCAGCATAGCTCTTAGAACATGCGCCGCGAAAGGCGCGCCACTCTTTAAGCAGCCATTACACGGCGCACCTGCTCAAGCGCCTCGTGGGGCAAACATGATGATCGCCATGCCGACAACCGCAACAAAGGCTCCCACCAAATCCCACAGGGTGGGACGGGTTCCTTGTACAATCCAGAGCCACAAGATAGCGGTTGCCACATAAACGCCGCCATAAGCCGCATACACCCGGCCCGCTGCTGTGGGATGAAGCGAGAGCAGCCAGACAAAAAGAGCCAGCGAGGCAGCGGCTGGAATCAACACCCATGCCTGCACTCGACCTTTTAGCCAAAGCAGCGGCAGATAGCATCCGATAATCTCAACAATGGCTGTGGCAAAGAACAACGCTGTAACTGTCACCAGATTCATGGCAGTCTAATAAGCCAGCCAGGCTGATCACATCCTGGCTGGCTCTCCATTTGTCTATTTTTCAATAATCCTCATTCTTCACATAAGGAACGCTCCACAGCGCCACCTGCATCACCACCGATTTGAACCAGGCTTGGTGCATCTTCTCCACCTCTTCAGGGTTATGACCCTTTTTGGCGAGGAATGGTTTGATCGTGGCTGTAATAGGGTAAATGAACGCCACCATGTAGCGATGATTGACGACGGGCACCGAATTCACCCCATCGGTCTGGTTCTTCTTGGCGCGGTGATGTCGCTGTCCAATCTCGTGGGCGTAATCCAACCACGCCTGATCATAGGGGCGATTGCAGGTATCCAGAATCCACTGACCAAATCTTTTACGCACAGCCGCCAGGTATGCGCTGTCGGGGTTGCCCTTGCCATCCGTGAAATAATAAACCAGATGGGGGTGGGAGCCGACGAAACCATACCAAACATCCAGCACATCTTCGATCTGGTCTGCCAGCACCTCGCCTGCCATGCGCAAATATTTCTCGTCCTCTGCGGTAAAGAGCACGGCTTTTTTCAAGTTTTCCAGGTCTTGCAGATTCAAGGGAGATCGAGTGAGCTGATCCGTGCCATAGAGATAACCGGCTATTTGGGTCGCTTGCATATCAACACCTCCTGAAGGATACTGGTAAGCTATTTTGTTCCTCGCTCGGATAAGATTTGAGAAAGTTCTTCGTCTGTCGGTTCCGTAATCACGGTCTTGAACCTGCCTTCACCAATCACCAACGTCGGCGTGCTGCGATAACCACCATTGATGAAGAGCACAAATTGCTCCGCTTCGGGGTTGTGGTCAATGTTGATCTCTCGGAAGGGCACACCAAGCCGACGCAGGCATTGGCGGACACGGGCGGTATCGTCGCAATCTGTGGCGCCAAATAACAAAATCGGCAGGATCATGGCATCACCACCTTTCCTCGGGTGTATCAACCGCAACAAAATCAGGACATTCCAGGTAGGTATCCGGCTCAGCCAGGGGAGCGTCCATGAAAGCGCAATGATGAGGACCGCGCGGGTCAGAGGGGTGCGCATCTTTACGAAAAAACTGACAACCCCAACACATCTCATAAATGTGGACATAGCCGGCGCGCTGGAGCGCCTGCACCACCCTTTGCATGGCATGACGCAAGGCGCTCTGTTCCGCCGCGGAAAGGGAATTCACCGCCGCTTCAATTTCATCCAACATGTCTTCCAGCAACTCAGTCTGACGTCTGCCAACGGGTGTCAAATCCAAGGTAATGATGCGCCTGTCCTCTGGCAATGGTTTGCGGCGAATCAGACGCTTGCGTTCGAGGGCATCGGCGACTCCGCTGGCAGTGGCAGAAGTGACATCCAGTCGCTGAGCCAGACCGCCAACAGTATGGACGCCGGGGCGGGCAAATCTGAGGAAGAGCAGGGATTGAATTTGTGCTGGCGAAAGCCGCAGCGCCTTTCCACGTTCGCGCAACAGGTGATCAATCGCTTGAGCCACGCGATACAGCGCGACGGTGATCTGACCAGCGGGGGTCGTCCTTTGTCTCGGGTTGAATGCGCTCATTATTTAGTACTCCTAAATAATTATAAGAAAATCACCCGATTTTGTCAAGATATTTGCTTTCAGAAGTTAGTAGTACGGCTGAGAAGTTCAGTCGCCTTTTAGCGGCAAACGTCCAACGTTGCTCATCAACCAGCACCAGCCCCCTGCCCGGGGCGATAGCGTCGGCGGAATTCGTCTGTTGAGATCCAGAATTCCCTGCGTCGCAGGCTCAGCAGGCGATGATATGGCAGGCTGGCAGGGTCGTAGGTCCAGATCAAGACCCACGCATAGAAGTTCTCCCAAAACTCGCCAAAGCACCCTAGTGGGGAATGGTAAGGGAAAACGCTAAACCCCAACCGCTCCACCAAACGCACCCCACCCGCATGACTTCCAGCGCCCAGCAAAACTGTCACGCCGCCCAGAGCGCGCCTCTGCGCCAGCTCGGGGTGTTGATCCACATAGCAGGCAAGTTCGGTCAACGAACGGATTATCATACGCTGCATGGTTTTGGCGCGGCTCAAACCGGCGTCAACCGGCGGGAGAGCTGACAGGCGCTCATTCCACAGGTGCAACAGCAGCACCGGCTCGCCCCGCTCCACCCGGCGGTCCGGCAATGTCAGCGAGCGATGGGCAACCGCCGCTTGCAGGCGTAACAGGCAATCAGGATGCTGGCTGAACTCGAAAATGCCGTATCGACGGCTCAACCAGCGATCGAAACAGCGCACCAATCGGCGCAAGCGCTCACTCCCCACGGGTGAGGAAGAAGATCCCCAGCACTACCAGCAAAGCCCCCAGCCAATCGCCAGCGCCTACCGCCTCCCCAAACAACAGCCGCCCAGAGACCAGGGTCACACCGACGATTGCCAGCCCGGTAGTGGCTGGATATGCCACATGCAAGGGCAGGTAGCGCAACAAACCGGTCAGGGTCAGCACGGTGATGAAACCCGCCAAGTTGCCCACAACCTGCCAGATGATGAAACCACGCAGGTTGCTGCTGCTCGCCGACATCTTGAAACTCGAGTTGGCAACGATATTGAAGAATAGATTGGCAAGTCCAAGTGCCAACACAATAGAGTTAAAATGCAGGTGTGACGCCAGCGCCGATGGATTGAAAAGTCTCAGAAACATGGGATCACCTCAAAGACACCATCATAAGTGAAAATCAGGCATGCGCTTCTCTATCATTAGAACACTCCCACGCGCTAAAGGTGGCGGCAGCAGCAGGCAAACCCGCCAACCCGGCGTTTTGGAGCAGGTAAATTGTCCAAAACCTTGACAGAACGAATGTTCTAATATATAATCTGACCATCACTATCCGAAATCTTATGAGGAGACATACCAATGAACCGCTTTATCCATTTCGAACTGGCTACCAGCGACCTCGAAAAGACTGCAGCTTTCTATCGCCAGGTTTTCGGCTGGCAAATTCACAAGTGGGAAGGTCCCGTTGATTACTGGCTGGTAACCAGCGGCGATGACAGCACCCCGGGCATCAACGGCGGTCTGATGCCGACGGACGGCGATTTCAAAGGCACGATCAACACGGTCGAGGTCGAGGACCTCGACGCCGCTATTGCCAAAGTGAAAGCTCACGGCGGCGAGATCGCCATGGAAAAGCAGGCTATTCCCGGCATGGGCTACCAGGCTTACTTCAAGGACCCCGGTGGAATCCTCGTTGGATTGTATCAGTCTGATCCCAACGCCGCCTGAGGGATTCAGGGAAAAGCAGGGCTTGCAGGCGCAAAAGGCTCACCTGCACCAGTTGGCAACACTTCCTGATCGAGAGCCAGCACATCGAGCTAACCAACAGCCGAGAACGGCTGATTAAAAAAACTATGCGCGCCAATAGTCAGAGATTGACTCTACCTCCCCAAATTTCCAGGCGCGCCCCTGGTCGGATGGCTGATGCGCCGCCCCGCTCCGTCGGATATACTGACCGCATCTCAAACTACAAGATTCGACGGAGAAACGAGCATGTCTGAACTCGAAAACCCCCTGAACGCCCTCTCTGAAGCCCTGACGGCTGCAGTGGAGAAAGCTGGCGCAGCCACCTTGCTTGTGGACGCCCGCCGCCGCTTCCCTGCCAGCGGCATCGCTTACGCCCCCAACATGGTGCTCACCGCCGACCATGTCGTCGAACGCGAGGAAGACATAATGGTCATCCTGCCAAACGGCAGCGAGCTGATTGCCAGCCTGGTTGGGCGCGATCCCAGCAGCGACCTGGCTTTGTTGCGCCTGCCCTCGTCGCTGGCAGCCCAGGCTGAAATTGCCCCCGGAGAGGCGCGCCTTGGACAGCTTGTGCTGGCACTGGGCAGGCCATCGGCGGAGGGCATTCAGGCTTCTCTGGGCGTGGTAAGCGCCATCGGTGGACCGGTGCGCACCGGGCGCGGCGGTCTGTTAGAACGCTACCTGCGTACCGACGCCACCCCTTATCCGGGATTCTCCGGCGGGCCGCTGGTGGATACAACCGGGCGTGTGGTGGGCGTCAACACCTCGGGGCTGGCGCGCGGCGCATCCCTGACCATTCCAGCCTCGCTCGCCTGGCAGGTGGCGTCAACCCTGGCAAAGCATGGGCATATCCGGCGCGGTTTCATCGGCGTGCGCAGCCAGCCGGTTGCCCTGCCCGTTGCCCAACAAAAAGCGCTGGGGCGCGAGCAGCCTTCGGGATTGTTGCTGGTGAGCGTAGAAGAAGGCAGTCCGGCTGAGAAAGGCGGCTTGCTGGTTGGCGACATCATCGTCGCGCTGGCGGGTAAGCCGGTGACAGACCCCGACGAACTGCTAGCCGCCCTGACCGGTGACGTGGTAGGACAGCCAACACCCTTCGAAATCCTGCGCGGCGGGAAGCCACTGCAGGTGAGCATCACGATCGGAGAACGCCGGGCATGAACCGACTGTTGGAGCTAACCGATGACGCCATCTCCGAGATCGTTGCCCGTATCCGGCGCAGTGTGGTGGTGGTGGAAAACGGTCGCAGCGGAGCCGGCGCGGGCGTGATCTGGCGCCCGGGCGGATATATTGTCACCAACTACCATGTCATCACCAGCGGCAACGGTCGGCCTGCGAGCACGGCGCGCCTCACGCTGGCAAGTGAACGCCGGTTACCGGCGCGCCTGATCGCCGTTGAGCCGGAGATTGACCTGGCGCTGCTGAAAGCGCAGGATAGCCTGGATGACCCAAATCGCTTCGGCGACCTGTCCCCGGCGCTAATTGCCGATTCACGCGCCTTGAAGGTGGGTCAGATTGTCCTGGCGGTGGGCCACCCCTGGGGACAACGTGGTTATGTTACTGCCGGTATCATCAGTTCGTTAGGCACAGCGATCACTCACGATTCGCATCGCTCCATCCCCATCATCCGCTCCGACGTGATCCTGGCGCCCGGCAACTCCGGAGGACCATTGGTTAACGTAGTGGGGGGTGTAATCGGCGTGAACACCCTGGTGGTGGGCGGCGACCTGGGTGTCGCCATCCCCAGCCACCTGGTGGAAGCATTTGTGACCCAGGCGATCGGAGAAAGGACGCGAGTTACGGCGTGATACGGATTGCTCTGGTAGCGCCTGCAGCTGCGCTGCGCCTCGGATTACGGCAGATCTTCAGCACTTTGCCTGAGGTAGAGGTGATTGCCGAGGCAGCTTCTCTGGAAGAAGCAGCCACTCAACTCGAATCAGCACGGGTGCTGGTGATGACCACCGACTCGGTCAGCTTCTCCGAAGCCTTGAACTTCCTGAGCAATATCGAGCCGCTTCCAGTCTTGCTGTTGACAACGGGCAAAATCCCATCTCTGCACGAATTGAACGGTCTGAACAACCGCGCCTGGGGGCTGCTACCCCTGGAGGCTTCCCCTGAAGAGCTGCAGGCTGCTGTACAGGCTTTGAACGAGGGACTGTGGGTCGGCGCGTCGAGTTTGGTAGCGGCGCTCCTATCCCAGGCTCGCCTGGCAGAACCCACGCAAGCTCAGGCGCTCAGCGTCGAACAGATGGAATCGGATGCGGCAAATCTTACCGAGCGCGAGCTGGAGGTGTTGCAATTGCTGGCGCAGGGGCTTGCTAATAAGCAAATCGCCGCCCGGCTGAATATCAGCGAACACACCGTCAAGTTCCATGTCTCGACGATCTACGCCAAGCTGGGCGCTTCCAGTCGTACCGAAGCCGTCCGTCTGGGGGTGAGGCAAGGCTTGATTGTGTTGTAAGCCGCCCAGGTGGCTCTCTGGAATGCGAAAAAGCTCCGGCGCTATGACCGGAGCTTATTCGTTATTATAGGCTTGGGTTTAATTCTTGCTGACCACGTCCTTAGCCTTGCCCTCGATCATCTGAGGCTCTTCGCCCGAACGCACGGTGATGCGCTTCGGTCGAGCTTCCTCGGTCTTGGGCAGCTTGAGGGTCAGCACGCCATGTTCATAGCGAGCTTCGATCGCGTCCGCCTGTACGGGCGTGGGCAGGGTCAAGCTGCGGGTGAAGGAGCCATAGCGGCGCTCACGCAGGTGATAGTGTACGCCCTCTTTCTCCTCCTCAGCTTTGATCTCACCTTTGATGGTCAGCGTCCTGCCGGTGAAGGTCACATCCACGTCATCAGGGTTGATGCCGGGGATGGAAGCCTTCACGATATAAGCGTCAGCCGTCTCAGCCACGTCCAGCGGTAACTCCTCGACGAACAGCGAACCCTCCCACGGCGCGCCCAGGAAAGTCGAGTCGAACAGGCGATCCATGGCGCTGCGTAAAGTCATCAATTCACGGAATGGGTCTCGACGAATCAGGCTGTTCATAGTATCACCTCCTTGGAGCGAAGATTACGATTTACCAACCTTTGGATGATATACAGCTAGCTTTGCCAGTTTTTCAGCCTGATAGTAGCCCATTCATGTAAGAATCTGGTTGGAAGGACATATGAGAATAATAAAAAGTTGCCTGCTGATGCTTCTCAAGCAAGCCGGATCGAAGCAGATCACGACGTCTGCGTTCGAGAGCCTATAACACGCGTTGCCTGCCAGCCAGACAGATCAATAGATCGGCAGGCTCGGGTCGACCTCGCGCGCCCAGGCGTTGATCCCGCCTTTCAGATTCTTTACCTTGCGAAAGCCGGCGCTCAACAGCAACTCCAGGGCGCGCGCCGAGCGCGTGCCGGCTTTGCAGAACAGGACAATCTCCTCGGCGGAATCCAGTTCGGAGAGACGCGCCGCCATCTGACCGAGAGGGATGAGCGTCGCCCCGGGCAGGCGGGAAATCTCCAATTCATGCGGTTCGCGCACATCCACCAGGCGAATGTGATTGCCTGCTTGCAGGCGCTGCGCCAGTTCGCTGGCGGTTATATCCCAATCCACCCCAGCCGAGCCTTCTTCGTGATCATGCCCTGGCACACCGCAGAACGCCTCATAATCGATCAAATCGGTCACTTCCGGCTCTGGTCCGCAGATTTTGCATTTGGGGTTTTTGCGCAGCCGGACGAACTCGAAGGACATATCCAGGGCGTTGTAGAGCAACAAGCGTCCGATCAACGGCTCGCCAATGCCCAAGAGCAGCTTGAGCGCCTCGGTAGCCTGCAAGGTGCCGATCGTGCCCGGCAGCACGCCCAGCACCCCGCCCTCGGCGCACGAGGGTACCAGACCAGGCGGCGGCGGTTCAGGGAAGAGACAGCGGTAGCACGGTCCGCGGCGGGCGTCGAACACGCTTACCTGCCCGTCGAAGCGAAAGATCGAGCCATAGACATTGGGCTTGCCCAGGAATACACACACATCATTGGTCAGGTAGCGCGTCGGAAAGTTATCGGTGCCATCGATGATCACATCGTACTCGGCGGCGATGCGCATGGCGTTGTCTGAAGTGAACGGCTCGTTGTAAACATCCACCTGGATGTCGGGGTTCAGGTCGAGCATGCGCCGGCGCGCCGATTCCACCTTGAGCTCGCCCAACCCTTCCATGCCGTGGATCACCTGGCGCTGCAGGTTGGAGAAGTCCACCACGTCGTAGTCCACCAGCCCAATCCGCCCCACGCCGGCAGCAGCCAGGTACAGCGCCACCGGCGAGCCCAGACCGCCGGTGCCGATCACCAGCACGGAGGACTGCAAGAGCTTACGCTGACCCTCCAGTCCCACCTCGGGGATCAACAAATGGCGCGAGTAGCGCAAGATCTCTTCGTGGGAGAGGTCGTAACTCATTTTCTCAACTACCTCCTCCCGCAATGCTCGGGATGATCATCAGCCGGTCGCTCTCGGTGATCGGCGTATTCAGCCCTTGCAGTTCGCGGATGTTCTCCTCGTTCACAAACAGGTTGACAAAGGGTCGCAAGCTGGCGTCACCGTTGAACAGGTGTGGGCGAAGTGAGGGATATTGGCGCACCAGGTCAACTAATGCCTCCTCCACCGTGCTTCCCTGGGTGGAGACTTCAGACTGCCCGCCAACATAAACTCGCAGAGGGGTTGGGATGCGGATATTGGGCATATTTACCTCGTAATGTGAATACAATGCTGTTTAGCAGCCGGCTCGCTCGACCACGGTTTCACAGGCAGAAGCCGGCCAGATTTCCACCGAACCTGCCTGGGCGAACGGCTGCATGAACTGCTCCACCTGAGCCTTCGCCTCGGCTTCCAGGATCAAAACAAAGGTGTGCTGGTTGTCGAGCACGGCGTCGCCGTGGATTATAACGCCCATCTTGCGGGCGTTTTGCGGGCTGATATGCGCCAGCAGCATGGAACCCATCGCCGGGTCACGCGCCGGGCAGGTGGCTGCATCGTGTTGATGGCGAACAAAATACAGGGACATATCTACCTCCACTGGATTACTACGTGAGTAAACGATGACCAATTACCCTTCTAACAAAAGGATAGGCTCCTCATAAAAGCCTGAACGGTCCTCCACCAACCGCCAGCAACGGCTGCCAGCGGTTTGACCTGCCTGCACACTGCTTATGAGGTAGGAAAACCAGGGCAACGCCCATTCTCGATCGAACTCCGAGGGCTGGCTTGGATGATCCGGATGCGAGTGGAACACACCCAGCAAGTCCAAACCCAAGCGGGCAGCCTCTTGCTCAGCGCGCAAGAAATCCTGTGGGGTGAGCAGATAGCGATTGCGGCGGGCGCCAGCCTCACGGGCGTTTTCCAGCGGCAGGATTGCCGAGACAAACCGTTCATCGCCGTTTACGAAGCCCAACAGAAAACCAGCTCCCTCATCAGGATAGGCTGCCTCACCATGAGCGTGAATGCGCCTGAGCAAATCGTCTGAGATATACATCGGCGCTATTCCCACAGAGCCTTATCGCTCAGATATTTGTAGCCGGCGTCAGGGAAAACCGTCACCACCACCCCGGTTTCCAGCTCTTCCGCCAGGCGCAGGGCAGCCACCGCCGCCGCGCCGGAGGAAACGCCGACGAACAAGCCATCTTCCCGCGCCAGCCGGCGCACCATGGCATGCGCCGCCTCGGTAGAGACTTCAATCACGCGGTCGGGCAAATTGGGGTCGTAAATGCCGGGGCGGATAGCGCTGGGCATGTGCTTCAAACCTTCCAGACCGTGCAGGGGTGAATCGGGCTGGACAGCGATGAGTTGCAGGTCAGGTTTGCGCTCTCGTAGATAACGCCCCGCGCCGACCAAAGTGCCGGAGGTGCCCAGCCCGGCGATAAAGTGCGTCACCCTACCCCCCGTCTGCTGCAACACCTCGGGACCGGTGGTGAGATAATGCGCCTGCCAGTTCGCCGGATTGTCGTACTGGTTGGCGTAGAAATACTGCTGCGGCTGCTCCAATGCCATCTGGCGCGCAACGCGCATCGCCCCATCGGCGCCTTCCAAAGGGTCGGTCAATACCAGTTCAGCGCCTAAAGCTTTCAAGATGACGATGCGCTCCGGGCTGGCGTTTGCCGGCACAACCAGGGTCACCGGCACACCCAGGGCAGCCCCAAAGGTAGCGTAGGCGATGCCCATATTGCCCGAGGTCGAATCCAGCAGGCGTTTGCCCCCAGACAAGAGCCCCTGCGCCAGAGCCGTGCGCAGGATATTGATCGCCGGGCGGTCCTTGATCGAGCCGCCAGGGTTGAACCACTCCGCCTTTGCCAGCACCTGTACCCGCGGCGAGACGCCAGCCATGACCCGCCGCAGCGGGAGCAGGGGCGTGTTACCCACCGCCGCCTCCAATTCGAGCGGCGCGTCGACGATCAGATCGGACAAGCCGGTCATCTTGCTTTCGGTTGATATTCTCATCTACAAGCTCTCATCCCTTCCCACATTACGACAACCAGCCAGAGCAACATGGGAACATTGTTCGTATCTATCTCTCAATCAAACCAGCTGTGTAAAGAACACGAAACGGCCAGCAGGACGCCGGTGGTGGCACAGCCAGCTCACTCACATGAACCTGCGGGGCCGAACCAACTCGCACCAGTCTGCTGACCGCTTGAGGCAGCTTCAAACCGTTATTCGCACCGGGCGGTGGTTACGGACCCCGCCCAAGACACAAGCAGTTCTTCACGCCTTACTCCAATATACGGATTATTATGATTTATTTAGTAATAATTATATCTCTCAGAGCTGAACTGTCAAGGGCAATTCCACTTCTTTTGCTTGTGGTATATTATTAGCCGGGAGCCAGGCGAACCATCGACCCTGAACTGCTTTCCCCAACGGCTGCCTTGATCGCCGTGCTGTTTTTCGGTACGGCAATGCTCTATGCATCTGTGGGCAACGCCGGCGCCAGCAGCTACCTGGCGGTGATGGCTTTGTTTGGCTTCTCGGCACAGGGGATGAAATCCACGGCGCTGACATTGAACATCCTGGTGGCTGGCATCGCCGCCTACAAGTTCTACCGGGCGGGTTGCTTATCCTGGCGGTTGTTAGCGCCGTTTGCCATAACCTCGATCCCTTTCGCCTACCTGGGCGGCAGCATCCTGATGCCTGAGCATGTATACGAGCCGGTAGTCAGCCTAGTGTTGCTCTTCGCCGCCTGGCGCTTGTTCCGCCTACAGAATGCCAACTCAGCGGCACCTGTGAGCCACCCTGCACCCCTTTGGGCAGCGTTGGGAGCCGGGGCTGGCATCGGCTTGCTCGCTGGATTGACCGGCATCGGTGGCGGGATTTTCCTGGGACCGGTGCTGCTGCTGGCAGATTGGGCAGAAGCCCGCCAGGCAGCTGGCGCAGCCGCCATTTTTAATTTGATCAATTCAATAGCCGGATTCGCCGGTCACCTGCAAGTGATTAATAATCTGCCCAACGCCATACCCATGTGGGCGATTGCTGCTGGATTGGGAGGCTGGATTGGGGCAGAATACGGCAGCCGTCGCCTGGCATCCAGGCGCTTGCAGCAGATTCTGGCAACCATCCTCGTCCTGGCTGCATTCAGAATGTTGCTCTTCTGAGCCTTCTCTTAGCCCAAAACACGGCGGTTCAGCCACAGAGCCAGGAACAACAAGCCGAACGCCATACCGGTGAGCAGCAATGCCAGGCTGTTTGCCCTTGCCAGGTTGTTTGCCTGGACGGCATCGTAGATCGCCATTGCCAGCGTTTGCGTCCTGCCCGGGATGTTGCCCGCCACCATCAAGGTCGCCCCAAACTCCCCTAAAGCGCGCAGGAAACCAAGCAATCCTCCCGCCAGAACACCCCTCCAGGCGATTGGCAGCATCACCCGCCAAAAAAGTTGCCATTCCGTGCAGCCATCCACCCGCGCCGCGTCTTCGATCTCTTTGCTGACCTCCGCAAAGCTGAGGCGCACGGTTTGCAACACCAGCGGCAGAGCGGTGACCGAAGCCGCCACGACGGCGCCGGGCCAGGCGAACACAAAGCGCACGCCCAGAAAGCGCTCAAACAGTGGTCCCAGCCCGCGCTGCCCCAATAAAACCAGCAGATAATACCCAAGTACAGTGGGCGGCAGCACCAGAGAAAGCAGGGTCAACCCTTCCAGAATGGTTTTGCCGCGAAAGTTTTTTCTGACCAGCAACCAGGCAAGCCCGACCCCCAAGAGCAACGCCAGGATGCCCGCCAACGATGAAATCCACAAAGACAGCGCCAGCGGCGACCAACCCCGAATCATGGCGAGTCAGTCCACTCAGGCGTTGCTGTAGGCACCAGGAGCGCCACCTCCCCAGGTAAGATGAACCCATACCGCCGCATCACCGGACGCCCCCGCTCGCCGTTGATATAGGCGGAAAATTGGGCGGCGAGCTCCGGATGCTGGCTGGCAGCAAGCACTGCCAGCGCCTGATTCAACGGATCATACAGAGAACCATCTATCAAAGTCCAGCTTACTTCTGGTACATTCGCCACCGAAAGCGAGATGATGCCAGCCTCAGCGTCGCCGGTCTGAATATATTGCAGCGCCTGACGCACGTTCTCAGCCAGCACCAGCTTCTCCTGGATTTGATCCCAGACGCCGACGCTTTGCAGCGCCTGTTTTGCTGCCAATCCGTAGGGGGCGTGCTCAGGGTTGGCAATAGCCACATGGCGGATGTTCGATGCCCGCAAATCTTGCAACGAAGTCGCCTCCACGCCAGAAGCCCGGTTGACTGCCAACACAATCCGCCCCTGAGCGTATAGCGCCACACTCTCTGGTAATACCAATTTTTGATCCACCAGCCGATCTATGTAAGCCATGTTGGCGGCTGCAATCAGGTCGAATGGCGCCCCGTTCTCGATCTGCTGCACCAACTGACCGGTGGAGCCAAAAACCAAAACCACCTGATAGGAGGTCTCTTCTTCAAACAGAGCAGCAATCTCGGCAAAAGCGAACTGCAAATCTGCAGCGGCAGCCACGGTAATCTCTGTTGGCGGGCTGGTAGAAGAAGTGGGTGGAGAAAACAAAGCCGTCTCTATAGAAGCGCCGGCGCAACCAGCCAGCAAGATCGCCGCCAGCATGAAGAAGCAAATGCACTGTACCAACCTCGCCATTAATCCCTCAGACGTTTTCCAGAATCTCAGCACAATTCTCCAGCCATTCCAGCACCGAGGTGAGCTGCCGCACGCGCAATTCCAACCCCAGGCGGTTGAAAACCTGTTCAGGGGGTAGTTCTTCCAGTTTTGTTCGCAGCCATTCCAAGCCTCGGCGCGTTTCCTCTTTTTGGATTGCAATCAGGCGAGCCGCCAGGGCTGGACTCCGTAAGCGCGCAAAATACAGGCGGGTCAGGAATTCCACGCGAATGGCGCGCACGCTGGTACCGGTAGGCGTTTCCAACCACTGCTCAAAGCGCTGCCTGCCTCGCTCAGTCAGATGAAACACATGGCGATCAGGCAGTTTGGGTTGCTCCTGTAATGTTGCCACAATGTCGCCCTGCCGCTCCAGACGCTTGAGCAGGTTGTACAACTGGCTTTGGCTTAACCGCCATATTTGACCCAGCTCAAGCATCAGGCGCTGATGAAGATCATAACCATGGTCCGGTTGCTGCGCCAAGAAACCCAGCACAGCATACTCCGGAGACAAAGAACTGACGTAACTGGAGCGCTTTGACATTGGATATACTCATCAAATGAGTATATCACAAATATCCGCCTTTTGTCAGTATCTTGATGTATTGGGGGGTGTCCGAGGGTATTCTAACCAGAAGGATGGTCGAGCGATAACAATGAAGCGGCTACAGCGCCGGATTGCCAGACTATGGCGTTTTTCCTCTTTCGCCCACCGTGGCGCGGACAGCCCGCCGCCAAGAGTCTCCTTCCACGCCAAAACCCTGATCCCGGAAGCGATAGTCATGCTTGCGAATAAACTCGGCTAACTCGCTATTCAGACGCGCCAATTGCTCATAACTGATCGAGAGCAGCTTCTCCAGAGCCTGCCCATCCGTAATTTGCTCGATAGCCAGCTTGAGATGAGGCAGACACAAACCATTGGAAGAAGCCAGGGCGGATGTCAGGGCATCGTCTGCCAATGAGCCGGTCAACACGCCCAGGGCGATTTGGGTATAGAGGTCACGTTGCTGGCAAGCCAGGCAGCGCTCTTGCGGCATAAGGATGCGCTGAATTCGTTCCAACTGTCGCTTTAGCAAGCGCGATCCTCGCCTTAACCATGATGAATAGAACCTTTTGCGAAAGGACGCCGGCGAAACTTCCTTCGGTAACTGTTGCAGGATGGTCGTGAGAACATCACGATAAATCATCGCAACTCCCAGGGCATCCCCCAGGCCTTGCTCCAACACCATAAAGGCATGTTCGTGACAGAAGCCCCGGCTTCTACGCAGGCGGCGTCGCACCCAACTATCATTGACGTGCTCATAGAACAGGCTGTTAAGATAACGCTCGACGCATTGCTGCACGAACCAACAGACTGGACAGCCGGGTTGTCCACAAGCTTCGAGCAGGGCAAAATAGGTTGGGTTATTGGGCATCTAAATGACAGGTATCGTTCAAACATGCCAGGGTAAATTCGCCCTCCTGGGCTTCAAAGACGTTGATTGCGCAGGTATCTTGTTTGATGCGCCAGAAGCGCTCGTTGCCCAAGCCCAGGATTCCCAATAGCATGACCCGGTTGATCACGGTGTGTCCAACCAACACGATGGTCTCGCTCGGATGCCGTTCAACCAGCTCCTTTAAGGTTTGCATCAGCCGGAAGCGTACCTCGTCGAGGGTCTCTCCGCCCGGGATGCGCGCCAAGTGCGGCTGGTTGTACCAGGCTTCGCCCTGCTCAGGCCAGCGCTGACGGGCTTCATCTGGCGTGAGTCCCTGCCACTCGCCATAATCAATATCAATCAAGCCGGAGTGAATCTGAACTGGCAGGTCACAGCGCTTGGCAATTGCCTCGGCTGTCTTCAGCGAGCGCGAAAGCGGGCTGGTGTATACTGCTGCCGGTTGCCATGTGTCTGCCACGCGCCTGCCGGTAGCTTCTGCCTGCGCCAACCCTGTTTCGTTCAGGGGCACGTCAGCTCGCCCGCGGAAGCGTTCAACGCGGTTCCATTCCGTCTGACCATGCCGTACCAGGATGATCGTCGTCATAGGGTGCCATTTTCTACCAGAGCGCCAGGGGTGGACCGGCGCTCTGGCAGTTATTCCTTTCGCTTTTCTCTTTATCGCACAAAGGCTTCGCGGCCAGCGTATAACGCTGCCTCACCCAATTCCTCTTCAATGCGCAAGAGCTGGTTATACTTCTCCACGCGCTCGCCGCGCGCCGGAGCGCCGGTTTTCAAATGTCCGGTGCCCATTGCCACAGTGAAATCGGCGATAAAGCTATCCACGGTCTCGCCCGAGCGGTGAGAAACCATCGCCCCCCAGCCTGCCTTACGCGCCATCTCGATGGCAGCGATGGTCTCGCTCAGGGTGCCGATTTGATTGAGTTTGATCAGCACAGCGTTAGCTGCGTTTTGCTGGATGCCGCGAGCGATGCGGTCAACGTTGGTGACGAAAAGGTCGTCTCCCACCAACTCAATCTTATTGCCAAGCCTTTGATTGAGCAACGCCCAGCCATCCCAATCATCCTCAGCCAAGCCGTCTTCCAGGACAACAATCGGATATTTCTCAACCCAGCTTACCCACAACTCCACCATCTCCGCCGAGGTCACCTTACGACCTTCTGTACGCAGATGGTACAGCCCATCCTCGAAGAAGGCACTCGATGCCGGGTCGAGTGCAATGGCGATCTCATCGCCAGGTTTATAGCCGGCTTTTTCGATTGCCTGGAGGATCAGATCCACTGCGTCGGAATTTTTCTTCAGCGCTGGCGCGAAACCGCCTTCGTCGCCTACGCCAGTCGAGTAGCCGCTGCTCTTCAAAACGCCTTTAAGCGCCTGGTATACCTCGCTGCCCCAACGCAGCGCTTCGTGAAAGCTGGGAGCGCCCACCGGCGCAATCATAAACTCCTGGAAGTCCGTACCCTGCCAGTTGGCATGCACGCCGCCGTTCAAGATGTTGAACATGGGCACAGGCAGCAGTCTGGCTGTCACCCCGCCCAGATAGCGATACAACGGCAAGCCGACCGAATCGGCGGCCGCCCGCGCCACCGCCAGGCTGACCCCCAGGATGGCGTTGGCGCCAAATCGGCTCTTGTTCGGTGTGCCATCTAGGGCGATCATCGCTTGATCAACAGCGCTCTGATCCAGCGCGTCCATGTCCAGGATAGCCTCGGCGATCTCATCATTCACATACTTCACTGCCTGTAAGACCCCCTTGCCGCCGTAGCGACCCTTATCGCCGTCGCGCAGCTCGAGCGCCTCATGCACGCCAGTGGAGGCGCCGGAGGGTACCGCCGCCCGTCCAAACGCGCCATCGTCCAGGATCACTTCCACTTCCACGGTCGGGTTTCCACGCGAGTCCAGAATCTCGCGGGCACGGACAACATCAATGGTTGACATAGTTTTTCTCCTCTCGCAAAATAACCCAGCATAAACGGCATCGTTTACGCTGAAAATTGGCGATCCTTTACGCAGAACAACCACCTGCTCACGCAGCGCCGCGATCTATCCCGCTTCAGCCTGATAAGCGGGCATCTGGCGCAGGCGAGTATACACCAGCAAAGCCGCAATTTCAATCGCAATGACAAACAGCACTAACCCACCACTGGAAATCTCATAAAAATACCCAAGCATCGCCCCGCCGACAAACCAGGCAGCGCCATACACCGTGTTGAAGATTCCGTAGGCAAAGGCTCTGCGACCAGAGGGGATCAGGTCGGCGATGGCAGCGCGCAGGTTGGTCTCATGCGTTGCCATCACGATCCCCCACAACAACGCGCTGAGCACTGCCAGCGCGTAGATTTTGGTGAACGCCAATAATGGCAGCACCAGGGTAGCCAACGGCACCAAGACCAGGGATTTCAACCCGATTTTATCGTAAGCTTTGCCCACCGCCAGGGCAGCCAGCGCATCCACTCCCATCGCCCCTGCATATAAAAGCGGAATCTGTCCTTCCGGAACGACCGCCTGATTGGAAAGATGATAAGAGATAAGTTGGAAATTCGCAAATCCAGCCACGCTCAAAAAGCTAAACAGGGCATAAACCCAGAAGATGCGCGGCAGCCTATTACCCTTCACGCTGGATGAAGGCGGGTCTGTCTCTTGGGTTTCCAGTCTTTCAGGAGCAGGGACACGCAAACGGGCTACCAGCAACACCACCAGGGTCAGCAGGGCTGGCGCCCAGAGCAGGATGAAACCGTCATGGTAGCTGCCGCGCCGCATGAACGCCAGGGCGAAGATCAGCGGACCAATCACAGCCCCGATCTGATCTAGCGCCTCATGCAGGGCAAACCCCCAACCGCGCCCAACCGGTTGAGCGGCGTGTGCCAGGATGCTATCTCGCGCTGGAGAGCGAATGGCTTTGCCGATGCGCTCCAGCAGGTATAACAGCGCAGCCCATCCCCAGCGGTCGGTGTAAGCCAGGAGCGGGATGCTCAGGATCAAGCCGTAGCCGATAAACGTGGCTACCCAATAAGAACGCGTGCGATCCGCCAGATAGCCGGAGACAAGCCGCAGCGCATACCCAAGAAACTCTCCCAGCCCGGCGACAAGCCCGACAACCAACGCGCTCGCCCCCAGGTACGCCAGGTATGGACCGCTGACGCTGCGCCCGGTCTCATAGGTAATATCTCCCAGGGCGCTGACAATGCCAAAGAGCAGAATCAGTTGCAACGCCTGGTTTCTAAGCGCCTGCCGGCGCGAGGATGGTTGCTCGGCTGTCATGTCTGCACCTTCGCCTGGTTTCGCGGCGGGCAACCCTGACTCGGTTCACCCAAGGGCACAGGACTCGTCGCCTGCGGAAATTATGCGCCTCTCACTTACCTTCTACTGAGATGAGTTCGCCAAAACCGTTCAACGTCAGCATCCATTCGCTGCCTGGGGAAAAGCGGCGAAAGCTGGCTTCATCCGGAGGCGCATAGCGAATCTGCCCCTGCTCGGTTTGAAATATCACCGTGTAAGTTTCCTGGGGCTCACCCTGCTGCTGTCCCTGAGAGAGCTGCACCTGCGGCCAGCGGGGATTGAGATCGTGCCCCTGCAACACCGCCTGGTCAACGGCGCGCCACTCCTGGACGATATATTCGCAATAATCCTGATACACTTCGTACTGGCAATCCTGGACGACCTCGGCGTAACCGCTGCCAGTTTCTCTGGTATAAGGCGTGCCGCACACCTCGACCGCGCCCTCGGCGGGCGTATCCTGGATATGATGATAGCGCGGCTGACACTGCCCTACCTGCGCGCCAGCAGGGATTTCATCAATAAAAGCCTCCCGCTGCACCTCCACCAGCGCCAGGATGGGGATGGAACGCATCCAATGCACCTCTGCCACCGTGCCCATCAGGCTATCCCTTCGGCTCAAGTTTAGAAGGAAGATCGCCAGGCAGACAAAGGTAAGCAACCCCACAACCGCGACGCCAATGTATACCCACATGCGGTTGATCGGCTGCCTGGGCGCGGTCCCCGTCGGCAGTTTTTGCGGCGCTGCCAGGACCAACCCGGCGCCGCAGCGGACGCAGGTCTTGTTCATCTCCGAGTTGAGCGCGCCGCAGTTCGGGCAGGTCACCTGTTGCTCTACGCCGCTCGGAGCCTGGTAAGCTCCCACCACACGCCCGCTGATGCGCTTCTCGCCGCCTTGCAGGTCGCCGCCGCACTGGCTGCAAATGGCTGCATCCGCCGGGTTGCGCGTGCCGCAGTATGGGCAGTGGATATCGGCGCCTTTCCTGGCTTGCTCGATTTTAGACTGGTCGGTGAGCAACTCCTGGCGCCGTGCCGGCTGGAATTCCACATCTTTAGGCTGGGGAGCGCCGCAATTCGTACAGGTGCGTTGCCCTCCCGGATTAGGCGTGCCACACTTGGGGCAGTTCCACTCCAGCTCAACGTAGCCGAGGGATTTTTGCGTCATCGCTATTCAACCCCCGGCAGATTAGTCCATTGCGCTCACTGCTGGCTGCCCTCTTCTTTACTACCCGAACCAATACCTAACGGCACCCACTTGCGCTCGTCCTTCAGACGGTGCTGGATGCCGCTGCGATCATGCACCTCGTCGAAATGCTCTGGTTTGATGAACATCTGCTCTCCCTGGAGCAAACCATGCACGCCAGTCTGCCCAGGCTCTGGGCGCGGCTCGCCCCTGAAGCGGGCGCTCATCGCTGGCGTATAGTCGATTGGCTCTTCGTAGGTGGTGATATAACCCTCGTAGTTGCGCAGCACGACCTTGTGGTCCGACATGCTGAGCAAATAGTTGGGCGAGACGGGAATCTTGCCGCCACCGCCAGGGGCGTCGATAATGTACTGATGGACGGCGTAGCCGGAAGTGTGTCCGCGCAGACCTTCCATGATCTCGATCCCTTTCGCCACCGGCGTGCGGAAATGACCAGCGCCTTCCACCAGGTCGCACTGGTAGAGATAATAGGGTCGCACGCGAATGCGCACAAGGTCGTGTACCAGTTGGCGCTGGATATGCACATTATCGTTCACCCCCGCCAACAGCACCGCCTGGTTGCCAAGCGGTATGCCGGCGCGGGTCAACCGATCGCAGGCTTCAGCCAGCTCAAGGGTGATCTCATTGGGATGGTTGACATGGATGTTCATCCACAAAGGATGATATTTCTGCAGCATATCCGTCAGCTCTGGCGTGATGCGCATGGGCAAGAACACCGGCACGCGCGAGCCAATGCGTATGATCTCGATGTGGGGAATTTCCCGCAAGCGGCTCAAGATCTCCTCCAGGATTTTAGGCGCCAGAACCAACGGATCGCCGCCGGAGAGCAGCACATCGCGCACCTGGGGTGTGCGCTTCAGGTATTCGATCTGCAACTCGAATTCGGCGCGCGAGAAGGTAGCTGAGGGGTCGCCTACAATGCGCGAACGCGTGCAGTAGCGACAATAGGAGGCACATTGCGTGGTCACCAGCATCAGCACCCGGTCAGGGTAACGGTGCACCAACCCCGGCACCGGCGAATGGCGGTCCTCCGCCAGCGAATCTTCCATCATGGCGGTGAAGGGCACCAGCTCTGCTGCCGTGGGCACCACCTGTTTGCGAATCGGATCATCTGGATCTTGCGGGTCGATCAGCGAGACGAAATACGGCGTGATATCCACTCGAAACAACCCGGGCGAGGAAAGCGCCTTGCGCTCGCTCTCCGTCAAAGGGATCACGCGTTCGAACTCCTCCACCGAGTTGATGCGATTGCTGAGCTGCCAGCGCCAGTTGTACCATTGTTCATCCGGCACATCGGCGTAAACGGGGGCGCGTTTGGAGGTGAATTCTCTTTTTGCCATAATATGGACTCCTTCGAACACCTGTAAAGGTCAACCAGGCTTGAAAATCCCCCGCTGCCCTGCGCAGCAGGGATACTTCGTTCGTAGTATACCGCGTTTCATGGGCTCAGCATCACCTCCTGGCTGGCTAGGTAGATGACGTCGTTGATGCCGCTTTCGCCCTGGCTGACGATCAGCAAAACCCACGTCGGCTTGGAGATGTTGTAAGGCACTTCGACCTCAAAGCTGGCATAGGCGCTATTTTCAGGGGCTACTACACTTGCCAGGCGCGCCCCCACTTCTTTGCCATCCGAGGTCAGTAGCCGCACCATCACGGGTTGATCGGGGCTGCCGCGCACCAGCCCGGCTGCCAGCACTTTGCCGCCCTGGATGAGCGCCTTCTTGCCAGGCTTTTGGATGACGATCGGCGCCAGCAGGTCTTGAGCAGGGTAGATATCCGCTTCCCCTAAGGAGAGCAGGATCAACGGAATCGAGTTCAGGGCGGTGGTGCGACCCTCCAGGTCAGCCACGCTGATCTGCAAACGCCCTGCCTCCGCTGCGGCTGAAATTTCATACTCGATTTTCATCTTCAGCGGCACCCATGCACCCGCCGGCACACTGCGGATCGCCTTGAGTTCGCGAAACAACAAGCGCCGATCCTCTCCAAGCAGTTCGATTAGCACGCGACCATCAGCGCCGGTTTTCAAATAAGCCGAAAGCTCGATCGGCGAAACCACACGCGAGAGAGGTCCCAGGTTCAAGAACTGGATTTCTGCGTAGGGGATGTCACCCAACGGCGTTGAGGTGGGCGACGGAGGCAACGTGTATGGCGTGAGGCTTGGCGCAGGCGAAAGCGTCACAGTTGGAGCAAGTTGAGCGCTGGTTGTGGGCATGGCAGTCGGCGACGGGATTTCCGCTGGCGGGAAAGGCGTTTCACCAGGCGACGGCGAGTCAGCGACTTCAGTCACATCCGATTGTGCCGTCAGAGCGATCGCAGTCGGCAGGTATTCGGTCGGGATCAGGGTGGGCAGCGTTGGTTGCTTGAACGTCACTAACAGGTTCAGGCGACTGCAACCGCCCAACCCAATCAAGAGCGCAACCAGGATTAACGCGCTCAGCGCCTCCCGATAGAAAGCACTTCGATCCGAAGAATGGTAGGGGTGCATCGGCGCAGCTTACCCGCCTCCAGACCGGCAACGCTTACTCACTGGTATAGGCGCGAATTACCTCCTGCAAAGTGTGCAGGCGGATCGGCTTATTCAGGTACGCCAGCGCTCCGGCAGCCTGTGCCTCTTCGACGGTGCCCATTTCGGGGCTGGCGGAAAGCACTATTACCGGGATGTTAGCTGTGCTTTCCAGGCTTTTCAAGCGCTGCACCAGACTGAGACCATTCACGTCGGTCAGGCGCATATCGGTGAAGATCAGATCGGGCGGATTTTGCCTCACCAGAGAGATGGCTGCCTCGCAAGAATCGGCTACCAAAGCCCGGTGTCCCAACACCTCAGCCGCTCGGGAGAGAGTCTCACGCGTATATAGATCATCATCAACGAACAGGATCAACGCCATAAGCTGGTCAGATTTCACCCACAAAATCTGTCACCGATTCTACCAAAGGATTCCCCCGCCGTTTCGACGGAACAATATTCTAGATGCCGTAGATTTCGCCGTATTTGGCGCGCAGATAGCGTAGATAGGGCGCTGCATCAATCTGGGAGCCGGTGACGCGCAGTACCAGTTCCTGGGCATCGAATTTCCTGCCGTGGCGGTGAATCTTCTCACGCAGCCAGCCCAACAGGGGGGCGAAATCGCCGCGGCGAATCTGATCGTTAAGATCATGAATATCGCCCTGAATCGCTTCCCAGAGCTGCGCGGCAATCAGGTTCCCCAAGGCGTAAGTGGAGAAGTAACCCATGTGCCCGGCAGCCCAGTGAATATCCTGCAGGACGCCCAGCGCGTCATTCGGGGGAGTCAGACCGAGATAATCCTGCATGTGCGCATTCCACGCCTGAGGCAGGTCTTTCACCTGCAGGCTGCCCTCCACCAGGGCAATCTCCAGCTCCAGACGCAGCATGATGTGCAGGTTGTAAGTAGCTTCGTCAGCCTCCACGCGAATCAGAGACGGCTCGACCTTGTTTATGCCTTTGTAAAATGTCTCCACATCCACATTGCCCAACTGGGCGGGGAAGTATTCCTGCAGGCGCGGGTAGAAGCACTCCCAGAATGGCTTCGAGCGCGCCACCAGGTTCTCCCACAGCCGGGATTGAGATTCATGCACCGCCAGGGTGGTACCGCGCGCCAACGGCGTGCGTGACAGGGCTTTGTCGATCCCCATTTCGTACAATGCATGACCGCATTCATGGGTGGTGCTGAAGAAGGCGGAAGAAAAATAATCGGGCATGAAGCGGGTGGTGATGCGCACATCGTCAATGCCAAAATGGCTGGTGAAGGGGTGCGCCGACCGATCCTGGCGGCCGCGTTTCCAATCGAAACCGAAGCAAGTGATGACGTACTCGCCAAACTCCCGCTGCTTCTGCTCGTCGTAGGGTCGGTAGAGGAAATCGTCCTGCACCTGAGGACGTTCGGAGATTGCTCTGATCAATTCCACCTGCTGGGGGCGCAGGGCATCGAAGATTGCCTGCACCTCGGCGGTCTTCATCCCCGGTTCGAACTCCTGCAACAGCGGGTCATAGATGTGCTCATACGGGGCGAACAGTTCCGCATAGCGCCGCCGCCAGTCGACGATCCGCTCCAGGTAGGGCTGGAAACGGGAGAAATCACTCTCCGCCCGCGCTTGCTGCCAAACCTGAGTGGCGATCGTGCGCAGTTCAGCCATCTCCGTCACCATCGCTTCGGGCACCTTTGTCTTGCGCAGATACTCCCGTTCGGTGACTTTGATCAGCCGAGCCTCGTCCGAGTCGGGGTTGAGCTGCTCAGCCCAGGGCTTCAGCTCCTCCAGCAAACGCCCGACTTCCGGAGAGGTATACTCGCGATGCAGGCGCGCTTCCACGGTTGCCCGGTGGTGGCTGCGTTCATCGGCGCTGCCTGGGGGCATATAGGTTTCAGAATCCCACTCGAGCAGGTCAGCCACATGCTCCAGGTCCATCACCTCATTCAAGATCGAGACCAGGCGTTGATACTTGTCTTCCATGAGTCGCTCCTTGACGGTAGATTAGACTACTCTCCAGCGCAGCGGTTCGCCGCGCAAGGCTCTCAATACTTCCTCAGCAATGTCCACCGCCGCTCGCCGTTGAGCTTCGGCGGTCTGGGCAGCGATGTGCGGGGTGACGATCACATTCGGGTGGCGCACCAGAGGCGTGGCCCCCGGCGGCTCCTGGGCAAATACATCCAGGGCGGCGCCGGCAACCCGACCTGCCTCTAAGGCTGCCAGAAGCGCCGCTTCGTCGATCAACCCGCCGCGGGCGGTACAGATCAGGCGCACGCCCGGCTTCATCCGTCGAAAAGCCGCCGCATCCAACAGACCGCGCGTTTGCAGATTGAGCGGGACATGCAGGCTGATAAAATCGGAGCGGGCATAGAGCTGATCCAGTTCGACCGGCTCGGCGCCTCGCTGCCGCATCGCCTGTGCTTCCAGATGGGGATCATAGCCGAGCACCTCCATCCCCAGCAGGCGGGCGCGCTGCGCCACGGCTGAGCCGATATTGCCCACGCCCACTATCCCCAGCGTCTTTCCAAACAGCTCGACGCCGATCAAGTCATTCTTGCGCCACTCGCCGGCTTTCATGCTTCGATCGGCGGCGGGAATCTGCCGCGACAAAGCCAGCATCAGCCCCAGGGTGTGCTCCGCCGCCGCCAGGGTGGCTGCCTGGGGGGCGTTGACCACCAACACGCCGGCTTCGGCAGCCGCCTGCAGGTCTATGTTATCCACGCCAACGCCCGCCCGCCCCACCACCTTCAAACAGGGGGCTGCAGCGAAGACCGCTGGCGTCACCCGCGTGCGGCTGCGCACGATCAGCGCCTGGTAGCTCCCCGCGGCTCGCAACAACTCCGCCGGCGAAATGCCAGACCTGTCATCCACCACCGCCTGGGCGCGCAAGATGGCTATGCCGGCCTCATCCAGACCGTCGGTGATCAATACCCTCCATTCAGGCATACCGCAATGCTCGCGCTCAGCTTGATTCTACCTGATTTGACCGGCTTCACCCGCCCAGGTTCACCCCGATCAGCCGCCCGATCAGATAGGTGACAACCGCCGCCGCCAGCCCAAACGCCATCTGCCGTGCCCCGGAGAAGAGTACGCCTCTGCCGGTAAACAGCGTAATCCCCGCGCCAATGAGGAACAGCCCCACCATGCTGAACGCCACGCTGACAACCACCGCTGTCATCCCCTCCAAGAAGGTAAAAGGGATCACCGGGATGATCGCCCCCAGGGCGAAGAGGAAAAATGAAGTGAAGGCTGCCTCCCAGGCGGAGCCGCCCAGCTCTCCCGGGTCAACGCCCAGCTCTTCGCGCGCCAGCGTCTCCAGGGCGCTGGTTTCATCCCGCAGGATCTGGCGCGCCATCCGTTGCGCCTGCTCCGCCTCAACGCCGCGCGACTGATAGATCAGCGCCAGCTCTTCGGCTTCCTCTTCCGGCGCGCTGGCGATTTCAGCTTGCTCGATGCCGATTTGATGCTCGTACAACTCACGCGAACTCTGCACCGAGAGCCATTCGCCAAGCGCCATCGAGATCGCCCCCGCCAGCAGCCCCGCCAGACCGGTGATCAGAATCGCCGTATTGGAAAGCTCTGCCCCGGCGACGCCCATCACCAAACTCAGGTTAGAGACCAACCCGTCGTTGGCGCCCAGCACCGCTGCCCGCAAGGCGTTCCCGCCCGCAGCGCGGTGACGACCTTCCAATTGCGCCAGCCGACTGCCCTCCATGCCCCCCGCGCCCAACTGGGAAATGTGGCGCAGCAGGCGGGCGTGAGAACTTTCATCGGCTGCCATGCCCTGGGCGTCGGGGAGCTGACTGTAGCCTTTACGGTCGATCTGTTCCATCCCGATCACCGTCGGCAGGATCAAGCCCGGTCCAAAGCGCCTTGCCAGCCAGCCCAACAGGCGCGTGCGCCAGGCAGGTCTATCCGCCGGCAGCTCCACCTCGGACTCCCTCAACCGCTTCTCCCAGGTTTCGGCATGACGTTTCTCCACGGCTGCCATGCGGCGATACACTTCCGCCAGTTGCGGGTCTTTCTCTACCTCAGAAAGGATTTGATACAGGCGCGCACCATCGCGCTCGTCCTGCAATGAAGCCAAAATCTGCTTTCTCTCGCTTGCTTTCATACCCTTCCTCGCCAATCATTATAAGAATGTTTGTGCAACATGAAGTTTTACATCAAATCACTAAACCCCTACCTGCAGAACCTGATTTACTCCTCGTTTCTCAGGGTAAGCACTCACAGCTCATGCCCTATCGGTTAAAATCACTCTCAGGCGGGGGTAGCACCCCGCCATTGTACTCCAAGACGCCCAGAATGCGCATCTCATTATCCTGCTTTCGGAGGTTACATGATGACCGATTCGTACATATTGGCGCTGGTCACAGCGCCATCGTTCGAAACCGCGGAAGGGATCGCCCACAAACTGGTGGAGCAAAAGCTGGCTGCCTGCGTCAACATCCTCCCCGGCGTGCGCTCGATCTATGCCTGGAAAGGGGAAATACATACGGACGAGGAATCCCTGTTGTTGATCAAGACCCGCGTGGCGTTATTTTCTGAAAAGCTGGCACCGGCAATAAAAGCCATTCACCCTTACGAAGTGCCCGAAATCATCGCCCTGCCCATCGAGATGGGCGCTGCGGATTATCTGGACTGGATCGGGCAGGAAACCCAACCAGCTTGAGCAGGTCACAGACCAGGGTGCAGCATGAACTACGACTTCGATACACATCCGCCGCGGCGAGGCACTTTCAGCGAGAAATGGGATTTATACGCCGAAGACATACTGCCTATGTGGGTAGCCGACATGGACTTCGTCTCCCCTGAGCCGGTGATTCGCGCCCTGCGCCAGCGGGTCGAACATGGCATCTTCGGCTATCCGGAAGAGACAAAGGGTTGGAAGCCAGTTCAGGAAGCCATCATCGAATGGCTGGCACGGTACCACAATTGGAATGTGCAGCCCGAAGAGCTGGTCTTCGTCCCCGGCGTCATCGTGGGCTTCCACCTGGCTTGCCACCTGCTGAGCGACGAACGTCCTGGCGTGCTGGTGCAGACGCCTGTCTACCCGCCGATCTGGAAAGCAGCCCAGACGACCGGCAAACTCTCTCAAGAGACGCAACTGCTGCAATCGCCAGATGGAACCTATGTCGTAGACTGGGACGCCTTCGCCGCGGCTATGAACGAGCAAACCGGATTGTTCATCCTCTGCAACCCGCACAATCCGGTCGGGCGCGTTTACCGGCGCGAGGAGCTGGAGCGCATGGCGCAGCTCTGCCTGGAGCGCGAGGTGTTGATCTGCTCCGATGAAATCCACTGCGACCTGACCTACCCCGGCTACGATCACCTGCCCATCGCCTCTTTAGACGCTGAAATCGCCCGCCGCACGATCACGCTGATGTCGCCCAGCAAGACCTTCAACCTGCCCGGCTTGCAGCTCTCGTTCGCGATCATTCAGGACGCGGAACTGCGCCGTCGCTATCGCCAGGCAGGCAAGGGTCTGATCAGTTGGGTCAACCTGCTAGCCCGCGTGGCGGCTCTGGCTGCCTACCGGGAAGGGCAAGAATGGCTGGAGCAGTTGCTGGCTTACCTGCAGGGCAACCGCGCTTACCTGGATGTGTTTCTGAAGAGCGAGATGCCCGAGTTACGCATGGCGCTGCCCGAAGCCACCTACCTGGCGTGGATCGACTGCCGGGAGGCGGGCATTCCTGGCAACCCCTACGAGTTCTTCCTGGAAAAAGCCCGCCTTGCCCTGGTGGACGGCGCTGCCTTCGGTCGCGGCGGCGAGGGCTTCGTGCGTCTCAACTTCGGTTGCCCCCGGGCGACGCTGGCGGAAGGGCTGGATAGGATAAAGCAGGCATTAAACAGCAACCGGGTTTGAGCATCCTGGCTGCATAGCAGGGACTTCGACAAACCCAAAGATGCCCAGACCTGCCTCATACTCAGGAAAGTCCAAGAAACGCATCCTTTTCGGTTTTAGCTCCTCATCTCCGGCGCCGTATCAGAAAGGCAACAACCACGATTACCAACAAACCGACCACCATCAAACCGACAGTCACGCCGTGGAAGTTCTCCGACCAGCCAAACCTGAAAGTCTACCTCACGCCCGGTGAGTAGCTCCGCATGCAGGCTTTCTCGCCCGACAACCGCTACCTGGCTTACCAGACGGGCGCCGGCGTCTATGTTTTGGACCTGGAGTCCGAACCCCTCGAGCCCGAACAGGTTGTGGCTGATCCCGAACTGGGGAATGAGTGGCTGAGGATTGATTTCCTCGACTGGAATCCGGTGCCCTGAAGCTTCATCGTTTTGATCCCATGGCAAGAAGAAACACCTATCCTGCGCCAGACGCAATTTATGCATCGGCTGGCTTATCCCACTGAACCTGACAGGAATTCCTTCTCGGGCTGTAGCTGGATCGTATCTACCGCCGATGACCACACGCTATGCGGGTATGCTCAAGCCGCAGATAATCAAGGCGCCATCATCTCGCTCTGATATTCCCCTCCGGCATATTCCTCTAACAGCCCATGCAGGTCGAAGAGCGCTGCTTCTACCGCGGCTTTGCCCCCGGCGTGCTGCGCCTCGATGGTGAAGAGCGCCTCCTGGGTCGCTTCCGTCACTGCGCTCCCGTGACTCTGACGCCAGCACCAGCGCCGCGCCACGACCATCCCCGAATCTGCGCTGAAGATCACCTCTCCTGCTTCAGGGCGCTCGTCTGCCGCCTCCCCCAGCGGAGTGAAGCGCTCGTCGCCGCGGGCGAAGCGCACAGTGATGCCCCCTCCCAGCGCGGCGCAGTCGAACGCCGCTACCGGCAAGGCGTAGCGGATGCTCACCAGGTTACAGATATCCACCAGGGTGTTGATGCTGGGGATATCACCCTTCTTGGTCAGCCGGCGCAGCAGCGCCTCGGCTGCGCTGCGATACTGGGTGGGGTCTACCCCGAACTTGCGGAAGGCTGCTCGCCAGCCAGCCAGCGACTCGATCTCGCTCAGCGGCGTGCTGCCGATGCGCTCCAGGGTGCGCTGCTGCTCTGAGAGGTAAAGGCGGCGCAAAGCCTCTGGAGCTGGTCCGTTGTGCATCTTGACCCCCAGCAAGGCGCCTCCCGCCAGGCTGGGGAAACGCTTCAGGATGGCTGGATCATAGCGGAATGGGATGCTGGCAGCGTGGGTGAATTGTTCCTGGTTACTCATAGCGCAATGCCTCCACCGGCTCCAGGTTGGCGGCGCGATTGGCAGGGTACAACCCGAAGAACAGTCCAACCGCGGTGGAGAAAAGCGTCGCCAGCAGCACTGTGTCCAACCCGATGGCGGGGTTGATCTCGGCGTTGTTGGCGGCGGCGATGCGCCCTACGGCAAATGAGATCAGCCAGCCCAGGGCGATGCCCACCAGCCCGCCCAGCAGGCTGAGCACCGACGATTCGGTCAGGAATTGGACGAGGATGTCGGCTTTGCGTGCTCCCAACGCTTTACGTAGCCCGATCTCGCGCGTGCGCTCGGTCACTGAGACCAGCATGATGTTCATAATGCCGATCCCCCCCACCAGCAGCGAGATGGCGGCGATACCCCCCAGAAAAATGGTGAGCACATTGGTGATCGTGCGCGCCGTATCCAGGAAATCTTGCTGGGTGAGCACGGTGAAATCGTCCAGCCCGATCTCGGTGCGATGGCGGGCGCGCAGGATTTGCGAAATCTCCTCGGCGGCTTGCGGCACTGAACGAGCGTCAACAGCCTGCACCAGCAGCAAGTCTACCCGATCGCGTGATTGGCGGCGCAGCAGGCGCGCCTGGGCAGTGGTGAGCGGCACCATCACCACGTCGTCCTGGTTGGAAAAGCCTGAGCCGCCCTTGGATTCCAGCACACCGATGATGCGAAAAGGCTGCCCTTCGATACGCACTGTCTCGCCCACCAGACCCTCGGTGCGTCCGAAGAGCTTTTCGGCGGTCTCGGGACCGATCACCGCCACCGAAGCTTGCCCCAAGATGTGCTCCTCCTGGATGAACTCGCCTTCGACCACGTTGGCGTTGCGCACCGGGCTGTATTCCGGGGTAACCCCGTTGAGCGTGGTGGTGGTCGTCTCGCCTGCGAAAGCCACCCTGGCGCTACCCTGTAGCACCGGCGCGACGCGCGCCACCGACGGCGCCTGAAACGGATCACCAATGGCGGCGGCATCCCCCAGCGTGATCGGCTTTGGATTGCGCACATCCTCTGAGCCGCCGCGGAAGACAAACAGCAGGTTAGTGCCAATGCCCTGGATGGAGCCGGTTATGGTGTTTTCGGCGCCGCGCCCGATGGAAATCATGGCAATGACCGCCGCCACGCCGATTACAATCCCCAGGATGGTGAGACCGGAGCGCAGCTTATTTGAAGCCAGGCTTTCCAGAGCTTCTATCAGAGATTGCCAGTATTTCATTGCTGATCCTCCACCACAACTCCGTCGCGAATGTGCACAATTCGCTGACTGCGAGCGGCGATCTCCGGGTCGTGGGTAACGATGATCAAGGTGGTGCCACTCTCCTGGTTGAGCGAAAGCAGTAGCCGGATGATCTCTTCACCTGAGCGGGTATCGAGGTTGCCTGTGGGCTCATCAGCCAGGATAATGGCGGGTTTATTCACCAGGGCGCGAGCGATGGCGACGCGTTGCTGCTGCCCTCCAGATAGTTCGTTGGGACGATGGTACAGGCGGTCGCCCAGTCCAACCAGTTCGAGAGCTTGCCGGGCGCGCTCCTTACGCCCCTTGCTTACGCCAGCGTAGCGCAGCGGCAGCTCGACATTCGCCAGGGCGGTGGCGCGCGAGAGCAGGTTGAAACTTTGGAACACGAAGCCCACCTTGCGGTTGCGGATATCGGCGAGTTGATCGTCGCGCAGATGGGAAACATCTTCCCCATCCAGGATATATACGCCGGAGGTCGGGCGATCCAGACAGCCGATCATGTTCATCAAGGTGGATTTGCCCGAGCCGGAGGGTCCCATGATTGCTACCACTTCACCGCGGCGAATCTGCAGAGAAAGGCCGCGCAGGGCATGCACTTCCACCTGACCCATCTTATATACTTTCGTCAGATTTCTGGCATCAATTACCCAATCCATAGCTGTTCACCTTCTAATCGCTTGGAGGCGCACCCTGGTCAATTCGCTTTTATAACCCGGGAAGCGCAAAGGGTTGGTCCTAAGACCGTAAGCGCCACTTTACCGAGTCCGCTCCTATCGCTGGACGAATGGCGGCGGGCCGTTCTGGCTGAGCACCAGCGGCGGGTTCAGCACAATAGCGTCACCGGGTTTCAGGTCGCCTTCCAGCAACTGGCTCATCGTCTCGGAAGAAGCTCCCAGCGTGACTTTCACGGGTTCAGGACGCCCGTTCCTGAGCACGTAAACCACCCGCTGCCCCTCCAACAGGCGCACGGCGCGGTTCGGCACCAGGATAACATCGGTCAACTGCTCCACCACGATATTGACAGCCGCAGTCATGCCGGGCTTCACCGCCTGATCGGGGTTGGTGATTTCAATCGTCACCCCGAAATCCACCACACCCTGGTTCGACGTGCCCACCAGCGCCACTTCGATCACCCTGCCTTCATATTCACGATTCGGAATGGCGTCGAAAACGAGCCTGACCATCTGCCCGGTTTGGATGCGGTTGATATCCACCTCGGAGACCTGCACATCCACCAGCAAGCGCGACAGGTCGTCCAGGCGGAAGCCGGGGGTGCCGGGGGCAACCTGATCGCCCACCTTGCTATCCACGCGAGTGATGGTGCCGGCGAAGGGCGCCGTCAGATGCGCCAGGTTGATGGCTGCCTGGGCGGCAGCGATGCGCGCCTCAGCCGCGGCGATGTCATCCGGGTCGGGTCCATCTTTGAGGCGTTCCCACTCGCGCTGGGCGTCTGCCAGTTGCGCTTCCAACAGGGCAATATCCGCCGGGTTGGGACCGTCTTTGACGCGTTCCCAATCACGCTGCGCCTGAGCGAGCTGGGCGCGAGCCGTTGCCAGGTTAGCTTCAGCGACCGCCCGATCGGTGGCGCTGGCGGTGCCCTGCAGGCTGTTCAACCGGCGCACGGCAGCGTCGTATTGCTGTTGAGCAGCCGCCACTTCGCTCAGCAACCGGGCGCGAGTGACGTCCGTCTCGGGGCGGCTCTGATAGGGTTTGAAGCGTTCATTGGCGCGGTCGAGGCGATCCTTCGCCAGGGTCACCTGAGCGCGGGCTTCGTCAATATAGCTCTGGCTGGCGGGGGTACTGGCGTTACGCAGCGCCCGTTCAGCGTTCTCCACGGCTTTCTGAGCGTTTGCCAGGGCGTTGGCGGCACGGGCGCGCGCCTGTTCCGGATCGCGAGCGTCTTCCAGCGCCCGCTGCGCCTGCTCCAGCGCCTGCAAAGCTTTAGCCTGCTGCAACCTGGAATTGAGCAAGTCATCCAACGCTTTCCTGGCGTTCACCAGATCAGCCTGCGCCAGGATGATGGATTGCGGCAGGGAGGTCAGCTCCAACGAAGCCAGCTCCTGTCCAGCGCTTACCTGCTCGCCTTCGGCTACCAGGATGGCGCCAACGGTGCCGCTGGTCTGCCAGTTCAGGATGGCGGTCTGGTTGGCGCGCACCACCCCGGTTGCGCCGACTGTGGCGGTGAGGTCGCCGCGCTCAAGCGGCGCGGTCTGGTAGGCGCCCTGCGCCGCAGCAGCCTGCTGCGAACGATAGCGCCCGAAAAGGAAAATCCCACCCGCCACCGCCAGGATAACGATGACCACGATCACCCATTTCTTCATAAACTCTCCTTCACCTTCGTCCGCCGGATGGCGCAGGGAAGTTTCCCCGGCATCCTCCGGCATGGTTAAATCTGATGCAGAAATCCTCTGCCGCTATGGGCGGAACAGCAGACGTATACGCCCGCGTCTGCCTGACACGGCTTCAGGCAACCCAGATATCTGACTGACAACCACCCGGTCGCCTGGATGCAAGTCGCCCTCTAACACCTGGGAGTACGCCTGGGAAGCCGCCCCCAATGTCAGCGGCACGGGGATGACCTGCCCGTCGCGCAGAACGTATACGATGCGCTTCCCTTCCTGATAGCGCAGAGCGCGGTTTGGCACCAAAACAGCATCCTGAACCTGGCTGACCACTATCGTGGCGGCGGCGGTCATCCCTGGCTTCAGCGCCTGGTCGGCGTCTTTGATCTCCACTACCACCCGAAAGCTGACCACGCCCTGCACCTGCTCGCCGACAGCCGGCACACTCGTCACCGCAGCTCGATACACCCTGCCGGGTATGCCATCGAGCGCCAACTCTACCGGCTGACCGGGCTGAATGCGGTTGATATCCACTTCCGAGACAAACACTTCAGCCAGCAGGCGGGAAGTATCGTCCAGGCGAAAAGCCGGGCTGCCTGGGGCAACCTGGTCGCCGGGTCTGACGGAAACGCTGGTGATCACGCCGTCGAACGGCGCTACCAGGCGCGGCAGGCGCAGGGTTGCCTGCGCCGCTTGCAGACGCGCCTGAGCCGCCTGCACCTGTGAGGGATCAGGACCATCCTGCCAGCGCTCCAGCTCGCGCAAGGCGTCGGCGTACTCGGCTTCCAAAACGGCAATTTCGCCGGGGCTACCGCCAGCCTGAGCGCGTTGCCACTCGCGCTCAGCCTGGGCAAGCTGCGATCTTGCCAGTTCTACAGCCGCCTCAGCCAGAGCCACGTCATTGGGGTTGGGCGGTTGCCTCAACCGGTTGTATCGCTCCAGGGCTTTCTCGTAAGCGCGCTGGTCGCGGATGCGCTTTTGCTCGAGGCTCTCCAGGATTTGCTTATAGAGGTCGCGGCTCTCCCAAAACATGTAGTTGCGCGGGTTCTTGCGCGATTTCTGCTCATATAGGCGGATGTCGCTGAGCGTGCGGTTGAGCACTCTCTCAGCCATCAGCAGGTTGGCGTAAGCCTGATTGAGCGCGCCCTGGGGAACCGGGCGGGTCAGGATAAAGAGCTGGAGTTCGGCATCCTCAAGGTCACGGCGAGCCGCCGCCAGCTTCTCCAAAGCCGCCGCCTGCACACGCGAGGGGTCGCGGGCATCTTCCAGGCGCTGCTGCGCTTCGTCTACAGCCTTGAGGGCGGCGGCGCGCTGGGATGCGGAATGCATCAAGCGATCCAGCTCGCGCTGAGCGTTGATCAGCTCAACCTGCGCCAGGATGACCGCCTGCGGTAATGAGGTTTCCGCCAGCTCCGCCAGAGTCTGACCAGCCACCACACGCTCGCCGGCTTCGACCAGCACCCGCTCCACGCTACCACTGGTCTTCCAGGTGAGCACCGCGCTCTGGTTGGAACGGACAACCGCATCAGCGCTGACCATGATTTCCAGGTCGCCGCGCTGCACAACCTCGGTTTCCAAACCAGCCAGGGCAAGGCGCGCCTGGCGCAACCCACCAAAGACAAACCAGAGCGCTCCAACCAGAAGGAGCGCCAGGCAAATCCCGAAACCGATTTTTATCCACTTGTTCATGCCCGCTTCTCGCGTGCATCACCCGTTCTGATGTGTAAGTATCCATAGAATTTTACTCCAGAGTCAGTCAGGTTATGACAGGCTAAGCAGGGATTCATGGATTTCTAAGCATATTGTGTGACAACCGTCACACAATCTGATGACATCTGAGACTGAACATAAAACACTCGCCTGGATATGATGATATAGAGACAATGCGTCACACAGGAGAATATAGCAATGCAAGCTATACCGAGCGAATTCCTTGCCATTGACCGAAAAGCTCGCGCCCGCATCCCTTTTGCCGACCTCGACCTGCGCGATCCCAGAGAGCGCATCCGTGATTTCGAAGATGTGGTGATTCCGCTGGACGCCGAGCGCGCCATGCTGGAGGCTTCGCGCTGCGTCCACTGCCCTGATCCAGCCGCCTGCGTGACCGCCTGCCCGGCGCACAACGACATTCCCTCGGCGATGTGGCTGATCGAACAGGGCAAGTTTCTGGAAGCCGCCCGGCTATACCGTCAGACCAGCTCTCTGCCGGAAATCTGCGGCAGGGTCTGCCCGCATGAGCAGCTCTGCCAGGGCTCTTGCGTGCGCAATAAACGCCACGCCCCGGTCTTAACCGGCGCTCTCGAAGCCTTTGTCACCGATTACGAGCGCCGTATGGGCGCGGTCAGGCAGCCGGTGGGCGCCCCAACCGGCAAAAGGGTCGCCATCGTCGGCGCCGGTCCGGCTGGTCTGGCGTGCGCCGAACAACTATTGCAGAAAGGTCACCAGGTGACCATCTTCGAAGCCAAGCCTCGACCGGGCGGTCTGCTGGTGTATGGCATCCCCAACTTCAAGTTGCCTAAGGAAGTGGTTTTTGCGCGCTGGAACGACCTGGCGCAGGCAGGCGTGGAATTTGTGGGAAACACCATCGTCGGCAAAGATCTCACCATTGACAGCCTGTTCAACAAAGGCTACGACGCGGTGTTCGTGGGGGTTGGCTCCGAGATCGACGCGCCGATGGAGGTGCCTGGCGAAGACCTACCCGGCGTCTATAAAGCCACAGAATTCCTGATGCGCGCCAACGTCCCCCTGGAGATGCTGCCAGAGGGAATGCGCAGCCGACCTGAGATCGGTCGCAAAGTGGCTGTGATTGGCGGCGGCGACACCGCCTCCGATTGCCTGCGCACCGCATTGCGCATGGGTGCCGAGGAGGTGACCTGCCTCTACCGCCGCACCGAGAAAGAGATGCCCGGCGGCAAGAAGGACCGCCAGCTCGCCCGAGAAGAGGGCGCCAAATACCAGTTCCTCACCCAACCGGTGCGCTTCATCCCCGACGAATCCGGTCACCTGGCGCAAATCGAGTGCATCCGCATGCAACTCGGCGAACCAGACGCCAAAGGTCGGCGCAGACCGGTACCCATCGAAGGCTCCAATTTCATCGTCGAAGCCGATACCGCCATCCTCGCCCTGGGCTACTGGCCCGATCCGTTGATTGGCGAGACCACCCCGAATTTGAACACGCACAAGTACGGGCTGATCATCGCCGATCGCGAGACCGGCGCCACCTCTCGACCGGGTGTCTTCGCCGGCGGCGATGACGTCACCGGTCCCGACTTAGTGGTGACCGCCATGGTCGCTGGCCGCAAGGCAGCAGCCGGCATCGACGCCTATTTGCGGGGGCAGCGGTAGAGATGGGCTGACTATCTTATTCGTCTCTCCTTCCTCCTTTCGCTGCTGTGGGCGACCTCTTCGCGGGGGTCGCCCACAGGCGCGTAAAGGGTATAATGAAACGGCGTTTCTTCTGCCACAAACCCGCCCCTTCAACAGCAGGGCAAACAGCCAAAACGCTCTGAGTACAGAGCGACAACATTTCATAAGGAAGTACGAACTCTATGGACATCGGTACGGTTCAACCGGTTGACATCGACCAGCAAATGCGCGCCGCGTATCTGGATTACGCCATGAGCGTGATCGTCTCGCGCGCCCTTCCCGACGCGCGAGACGGCTTGAAACCAGTCCACCGGCGCATCCTCTACGCCATGTACGACATGGGCATCCGCGCCGGCGGACCTTATAAAAAATCTGCCCGCATTGTGGGCGAGGTGCTCGGTAAATATCACCCGCACGGCGACGCCGCCGTTTACGATAGCATGGCTCGCATGGCGCAGGATTTCTCGATGCGCTACCCACTCGTGGATGGACAGGGCAATTTCGGCTCGATTGACGGCGACGCCCCGGCAGCCATGCGCTACACCGAGGCGCGCCTGGCGGCGACCGCCGAGGAGATGCTGGCAGATATCGAAAAAGACACCGTGGATTTCGTCCCCAATTTCGACGACTCGCTCCGCGAGCCCGCCGTTCTGCCGGCGCGTTTGCCCAACCTGCTGCTCAACGGCTCTTCTGGCATCGCCGTCGGCATGGCGACCAACATCCCACCCCACAACCTGGGCGAGCTGGCGGCGGGCTTGTGTTACCTGATTGACCACTACGAGCGGGTGGAGGAAGTCACGATTGAGGAACTACTCCAATACATCCCTGGACCTGATTTTCCAACGGGCGGTGTGATCGTTGGCTCAGACGGCATCCGCCAGGCTTACAGCACCGGACGCGGGCGCATCGTCTTGCGCGGCTTGGCTCACATTGAAGAGATGGGCAACAACCGCCATCGCATTGTTATCACCGAGATTCCCTTTCAGGTCAACAAAGCCAACCTGATTGAGCGCATCGCCGAACTGGCGCGCGAGGGCAAACTGGATGACATCACCGACCTGCGCGACGAATCCGACCGGCGCGGCATGAGCATCGTGATCGAGTTGCGCCGCGGCGCCCAACCGCGCAAAGTGCTGAACCAGCTTTATAAGTACACCCCTCTGCAATCCACCTTCGGGGTGCAACTCCTGGCTTTGGTGGATGGCGCGCCGCGCCTGCTCTCATTGCGCCGCGCCTTGCAAATCTACATCGAGCACCGCCAACAGGTGATCACCCGCCGTTCCAGATTCGAACTGGACAAGGCGCAGGCGCGTTCCCACATTTTGGAAGGTCTGCTGATCGCCCTGGCTAACCTTGACGAGGTGATCCACACGATTCGTCAGTCACCCGACGCCGAAGCCGCCAAGGAGCGCCTGATGTTCCGCTTCCTGCTCAGCGAGCGCCAGGCGCAAGCCATCCTGGATATGCAACTACGACGCCTGGCAGCATTGGAACGACACAAACTGGAAGAAGAACAACGCCAGACGCTGGAACGTATTGCCTACCTGGAAGACCTGCTTGCCAGCCCGCGCAAGGTGCTGGATGTAATCCGCGCCGACCTGACTGAAGTGGCGGAAAAATACGGCGATGAACGCCGTACCCACATCGCCCACGAAGCCCGCGAAGACCTGCACGAAGAAGACCTGATCCCAGATGAGGCAGTGCTGATCAGCATCACCCAGCGCGGCTATATCAAACGCGTGCTGGCGCGGTCTTTCCGCCCGCAAAGCCGCGGCGGGCGCGGCGTGACCGCCCACGCCACGAAAGATGAGGATGAGGTGCTGGTGATTGTACCGGCGCGCACCCTCGATACGCTGCTCTTCTTCTCTGACCGCGGCAAGGTTTACTCCGAGAAAGTCTATCAAATCCCCGAGGCTGATCGCAGCGGACGCGGCATCCCTCTGGTGAACGTGCTTGCGCTGGAGCCTGGCGAGACGATCACCGCCCTGGTGCCGGTGCCAGACTTCCAGGCAGCCGCCTACTGCATGATGGCCACCCGCAAGGGACGGGTCAAGCGCATGGCGCTCTCCGAATTGTCCTCAGTACGCCCTTCCGGGCTGATTGCCATCTCCCTGAGCGAGGGCGACGAATTGGGCTGGGCGCGACTGACGCACGGCATAGACGAGATTATCCTGGTAACCGAGCTGGGACAGGCGCTGCGCTTTGCGGAGCAGGAAGTGCGTCCCATGGGACGCTCAGCAGCCGGCGTCACCGGCATCCGCCTGGAGCAGGGCGACTACGTCGCCAGCATGGAGGTGGTAGAAGCCGATGGCGACTTATTGGTGGTGACCACAAAAGGCTTTGGCAAGCGCACACCCCTCAGCGAATACCCGCTCAAAAGCCGCGCCACCGGCGGGGTGAAGACCATCGCCAGTCACAACCTGGAGCGCATCGGGCGCATCGCCGCAGCGCGCGTGGTACAACCAACCGATGATCTGACCATCATCTCGGGCGGCGGTGTGGTACTGCGCACGCGCGTCGCCGATATCTCCCGCTCTGGGCGGGCTACGCGCGGCGTCTTATTGATGAACCTGGGAGAAGGGGATCGGGTGGCGTCGCTGGCGCGCATTGCCAGCAGGGAGATAAACCAGGGCGGTGAAGCCACAGCTTAGCCAGGCGACACGATCAATACGCCCACCTATACAAATGGCAACACAATCTTTTCGGTCACCAAAAGGCAGAACGTACTCAGGATGCAAGCCATCGCCAGCAGGATCAGGGCGATCACGAAACGCTGCCAGGGCTTCATACCCAGGAATGGGCGTTCGGGGCGTGGGTGTTCTTCGAAAACAGGCGTCTCTTCTTCAAACGCGTCGGACTCGGCTTGTTGGCGCAGGTCATCGAGCATGGTCAGCCTCCGGTTCACTCTACTGCATTATACCGCCTGGGTCGGTTTCTGAGGGCGCAGGCGTACCTCACCGAATTGAAAGGCAGCGGTCTCGCCGGAGCGTAAACGCAGCCGGAGCGAGCCATCTGCTTCCAGACCCAGCAAAAGACCTTCCAGCGGCGGTTGATTCTCGACTATCAGTTGAATCCACTCGCCCCGAAATGCCAGCCGTCGCTCCCAGGCGCGAATAAATTCGGGCTCTTCCAACCTCTGGTGCCATTCCAGCAGCTTCTTCAACACGACGCGCAACAGCTCCCAGCGGTCCACCGCCTGCTCCAGGACCTCTTCCACGCAGGTAGAGGGAAAATCAACCATCTCCGGCGGCGGCACAGATGCCTGTGCAACATTGATGCCAATCCCCAGGATCAGCGCCGTGAGTTGTTCTCCACGCCAGTGGGCTTCTGCCAGCACGCCCGCCAGCTTGCGCCGATTGACGACTACGTCGTTCGGCCACTTGATTTGCGCCGGAGTCACCGGAGGCAGGGCGGCGTTCAGTGTGTCGCACACAGCCAATGCTCCCAAGGCGGTGAGGCGCGGCAGGTAGGTTGCTAATTCTCCCACGCCTTGGCGCAGCACCATCGTAAATGCCAGCGCCGAACCTGCCGGCGTAAACCAGCGCCGTCCGGCGCGGCCGCGCCCGGCGGTTTGTTCGTCAGCCACCACCAGGGCGAGATGCGGAGCGCCTGCCTCCGCCCAGCGTATCGCCAGGTCGTTGGTTGATTCAATGGTGTGGAAATACCGCACTGCGCCAAGCGGCAGATTGCTTAGCAACTTTTGAAGCGTAAGTTGGTCCATGTTTGGAGTGAATCAGATAGCCTACAGAGACCTGTCAAACAGCGAACTATTTCTTTTTCTTCTTCCGATTCTTCCGGCGCGATGACTTCTCTTGCTTGCGTCTGGCTTTGGCTTTCTGAGCGCGTTTATTCTCAGCCCATCGCTCAGCAGCCGGGTCTCGCATCGCCAGCGTTCCATGAGGTCCCGGGAAAAATCGCAAAGGTCGCGCTGGCGTCTTCCTCTTTGCCAGCAATCCCAATTCAACCTGGACATCCTCAAAATCCCCGAGAACAGATTCATCCACTTTATCTGCCTGGAAAGCCCGTTCGATCAGTCCCAGGTGCTCGACTGCTTTCAGGTCTACCATAGCCGATATAATGAACCCATTGAGCGCTTCATCGTTCTGTTGATACGCCTCCAGGGCTGCCGCCAGCCCAGCTGCGCATTCGGCGCGCCGTTCCGGAAAGGCTTCGGCAATCGCTTTGAGCGCTTCTGCGGCGGTCGCTCGGGCGTAGAGCTTCTGCGCGCTGTCTGCCAGGTAAGCCGCCAGCGGGTTGATCGCCGCTTGCCCGATCATGGCAAAGACCTCGGGAAGCTCCTCAGCAACCCAATCGTCGTCATCATCGTCTACCTGATGCAGCAAGCCAAGCAAAGCCGGGATGGCTGCTTCGGCTTTCAGTTGCCCAAGCGCGCGCCAGGCGTGAATCTGCGCATACCATTCAGACAGGTCTTCTGTTTCGAGCTCTGTTGCTTTCCAACGCAGATCGACGTCCTGCGCCAGGCGGATCAATTCGGGGATATCTGCCTGGGTGAGCCCAAGGGTAAGGTAGTTCAGCCAGGGTTTGTCTCCAACTTCGCCCAGGTAGATGAGCTGTCGAACAGCTTCGGAATAGGTCTGTTCGGTCAAGGCATTTTCAACCTCTGGTGCATTGAACTTGTGAGGATTATAGCTGTAAATAAGGGGCGCGTACAGGAAAGAACAACAGCCAATTGCGCCGGCGCCTTGGCGCCACAAAACCAGGCAAGATTTTCCTGGACGAAATGGCTCCGCCTATGATATACTTGCACCCGCTCCCGCCTGCGGCGGGAGAAATCATGTTCCCCTGTGGGAACGAACCCCCATTCGGGGGTGCATCTTATCTCGCACGTCTCCTGACCCTCCCGGGCGTGCCGCGCTGCGGTGCCGGGCGGGGATGACGGAGGCGGAGGTCAAACGCAAAGGAGTTTTAACATGAGCGTCATCCCCATGAAAGCGCTCCTGGAGAGCGGCGTACACTTCGGGCATCGCACCCACAAGTGGCACCCGGCGATGAAGCCTTATATCTTCACCGAGCGAAATGGCATTCACATCATCGATCTCCAGAAAACCGTCAAGGCACTCGATCAGGCATATAACGTAGTTCGCGATACCGTGGCTGCGGGCGGAACGGTGCTTTTCGTGGGCACCAAGCGCCAGGCGCAAGAGACGATTCAACAAGAAGCCGCCCGATGCGGCATGCCCGCCGTGACCACGCGTTGGCTGGGAGGCATGCTCACCAACTGGCGCACCATTCGCGCCCGCATCAACGAGCTGGAGCGCCTGGAACGTATGCGCGATCGCGGTGAGTTCGAAAAGCTGACCAAAAAGGAAGCCCTGACCCTCAACCGCCAGATCGAACGCCTGGAAGCCCTGTTGGGCGGCATCCGCTCCATGGTGCGCCTGCCGGAGCTTCTTTTTGTGGTCGATGTGCACCGCGAAGCAACCGCCATTCACGAGGCAAACCTGCTAAACATCCCGGTGATCGCCCTGGTAGATACCAACTGCGATCCGCGCAACGTGGACTATGTGATCCCCTCTAATGACGATGCCATCCGCGCAATCAAGCTGCTGGTGGGCAAGATCGCCGACGCCTGCCTGGAAGGACGCGCCATGCGCAAGGAAGAAGTGGTCGAACCGGCTGCAGCGCTCAGCATTCCAATGGCTGAAGAAGCCGAACTATCCGACGAGGAGTTGCTCGGTGAAGCCACCCTGGCAAAGTTATCTTCCCGCACGATCCTGATCAAAGCGGAAGATGAAGAAGTGGAGTTCCCCGTCGAAGAAGAAGCTGAAGAGTGGGAAGATACCCTCGATCTCGACCTGGAAGAAGAAGAGCTTGAGATGGATGAGATCGAAGAAGATGAAGAGGAATAATACCAGATGGCTGTATCGATAGAACAAATCAAGGAACTGCGCGAAGCAACCGGAGCCGGCATCATGGATTGTCGCAAGGCGCTTGAACAGGCTGGCGGCGACATCCAAAAAGCCCAGGAATTATTGCGCGAGAAAGGGCTGGCTATGGCAGCCAAGCGCGCCAGCCGAGAGGCTTCAGAAGGCGTGGTAGAACTGTATTCACATGGCAACGGCCGCGTTGGCGTGATGGTGGAAGTCAACTGCGAAACCGATTTCGTGGCCCGTTCCGAGGCTTTCCGCGAGCTGGCTCACGAACTGGCGCTACAGATTGCCGCCGGAGCGCCGCGCTATGTCCGCGAAGAGGACATCCCGCCTGAAGTATTGGCGCAAGAGGCAGCCCGCGCTCGCGCTCTGGCGTTGGAGGAGGGGAAACCCGAGGCGGTGATCGAGCGTATCGTCGCCGGTAGGCTGGAAAAATTCAAAGACGAAGTCGTCCTGCTGCGCCAGGCGTACATTCGCGACGAGAATCGCACCATCAAGGACTTGCTGCTGGATAAGATCGCCGCCATTGGCGAGAACATCCTGGTGCGTCGCTTCGTCCGGTGGGAGCTCGGAAAAAGTAACGAAGAAGGATAAGGACATCCACAGGCCAACCAAACGGTTGGCCTGTGGTTTCAAATGGGAGGCTTCAATGGCGGACGTTGTAAAATACAAACGCATCTTACTTAAGCTGAGCGGCGAAGCCCTGAGCGGTTCGGGCGGCTATGGCATTGACCCCAAACAGGCTGAGGATATCGCCGTTCGCGTCGGGGAAGTGCGCCAGTTGGGGGTAGATGTGGCGATTGTGATCGGCGCCGGCAATCTCTGGCGCGGGCGCATCGGACTGGACCGCGGCATGGACCGCGCCACCGCCGATTATATGGGCATGATCGCCACGGTGATGAACGCCCTGGCGCTGATGGACGCCATGGAGCGCATTGGGCTGGTGACCCGCGTACAGTCAGCGGTGGAGATGCACGCAGTGGCAGAGCCATATATCCGCCGCCGGGCTATTCGTCACCTGGAAAAAGGCAGGGTGGTGATCTTGGGCGGCGGAACAGGGAATCCATATTTCTCCACCGATACCGCCGCTGCGCTGCGCGCCATGGAGATCGGCGCCAATGTGCTGATCAAGGCTACCAAAGTAGATGGCGTGTACGACAGCGACCCAATGACCAACCCCAATGCAGTGCGCTTCAAACGCCTGACATATATGGAAACCATCAACCGCCGCCTGGAAGTGATGGACAGCACCGCCATATCTCTCTGCATGGATAATCATTTGCCAATCCTGGTGCTGAACCTGTGGCAGCCCGACGTCTTGCGTATGGCTGTCATGGGAGCAGAGGTCGGCACCCTGGTGAGCGATTGATGATTTTGCCCCTTTTCTGTCTTCGCATTTTCGAGTATCCTATAGAACATGGAGAACTCGATGCTCAAGGAAGTCTACAAAGAGACAGAAGCCCGCATGAAAGGGGCAATCCAGGCGTTGGAAGAAGACCTGAGCGGCATTCGCACCGGGCGCGCCAGCCCTGCGCTGATCGAGCGCTTGCAGGTCGAATACTACGGCAACCCTACGCCGCTCATCCAACTTGCCAGCATCAGCGTACCTGAGCCGCGCAGCCTATTGATCAAGCCCTTCGATATCTCCAGCCTGAAGGCTATCGAACGCGCCATCCAGGCATCTGACCTTGGACTCACTCCGAACAATGACGGCAAGTCCATCCGCCTGAACCTTCCTCCCCTCACCGAAGAGCGGCGGCGAGAGCTGGTCAAAGTTGTCCATAACCGGGTCGAAGAAGCCCGGGTAGCAGCCCGCAACGTGCGCCGCGATAGCATCCGCGACCTGCGCGAATTTGAGCAGGAAAAGTTGATCTCCGAGGATGAGTTGAAGAAGGGCGAGGAAGAATTGCAAAAAATCACCGAGCGCTACATCGAAATGATCAACGCCATCGGTGAACGCAAAGAAAAGGAGATCCTGGAAGTATAAAGGGCTTCCAGGTATATATGGATAAAACCGTTCATACGGACTTGCCGGAAAAAATACCCACCCACATCGCCATTATCATGGATGGCAACGGGCGCTGGGCGCTGGCGCGTGGGTTGCCGCGCTTAGCCGGGCACCGCGCCGGCACCGAAAACCTGCGCCGCATCATCGAGGCTTGCATCGAGTTCGGCATCAAATACCTGACCATTTACGCTTTTTCCACCGAAAACTGGGGACGCCCACAGGAAGAAGTTGCCGGTTTGATGCGCATCCTCGAAGATGTGATCGACCGCGAGCTGCAAGAGTTGCACGATCAAGGGGTACAGTTGCGTCACATCGGCCGTCTGGATCGCCTCAATCCGCTGCTGCGCGAGAAAGTGCTCCACGCCGTAGAATTCACCCGACACAATACCCGCCTTGTGCTGAATGTGGCTTTCAACTACGGCGGACGGGATGAGATCGTCTGCGCTGTCCAACGCATCATCGCCGATGGAGTACCGCCGGAAAAGGTGAACGACCAATTGCTCAGCCAGTACCTGTTCACCGCAGGCGTGCCAGATCCAGACCTGATCATCCGCACCTCTGGAGAGCTGCGCGGCAGCAACTTTCTGATCTGGCAAGGCGCCTATTCCGAGTGGTATTTCACACCTACCTACTGGCCAGACTTCTCCAAAGAGGAACTGCTCCAGGCTCTCCACGAATTTGCCCAACGCGAACGCCGCTATGGGGGTCTGCCACAGGCGCAGGAGAGCAGCCCTGACCATGCTGGCTAAACGCCTGCTGGTAACGATCATCCTGCTACCGATTGGCCTGGTCATCATCTGGCTGGGCGGGGTCGCCTATACGTTCACCATCGCGCTGATCCTGAGCCTGGCAGCCTGGGAATACAGCCGGCTTTTTCGCTCCGTCGGGTTGCAGCCCGCCAACCTGTTGATCATCGCTGGCGTGCTGCTGCTGACAATCGGGCGAGCCTGGAACGGCTTCGAGAGCGCTCCCTGGATACTGAGCCTGCTCGCCCTGGCAGCAATGAGCTATCACCTGCTGGCTTATGAACGCGGTCAGGAGCAGCCCGGCACCAACTTCGCGGTGACACTAGCCGGGATATTCTATCTGGGTTGGATTGGAGCCTACCTGGTCTCGCTGCGGAATCTACCCCAGGGGCTATGGTGGTTCCTGCTGGTGCTGCCTTCGGTGTGGATCGCCGATTCGGGAGCCTACATGATAGGACGCAGCCTGGGGCGGCATAAGCTCTGTCCCCGTCTCAGCCCGAAAAAGACCTGGGAAGGTTACATCGCCGGAATCATCACCGGCACGCTCGGCGCCGCCCTGCTGGCAAGCATCTGGCGCATTGCCGCCGGTCCGGATACAGCCATCACCGCTTGCAATGGAGCGCTGCTAGGGTTGATCCTTTCCGTCACAACTACCCTGGGCGACCTGGGTGAGAGCATGATGAAGCGCCAGGCGGGCATCAAGGATTCCTCTCACCTGATTCCCGGACACGGCGGCGTTTTCGACCGCATCGATTCCTGGCTATGGGCTGGTGTGATCGGGTATTACGTTATCGTTTGGTTGTTTCTCTAGTTCCATTACTGCTGCTGGGCTTATTGACAGCCCCCTTTTCCAGTGGTATTATCCTGCTACAAACGCATAGCCCCATATGGCGCTCTTATCCAGAGAGGCGGAGGGACCGGCCCTGCGAAACCTCGGCAACCGGTCGGCGATCAGATCTCAACATTAGCCTGTGCAAAATCGGCGCTGATCGTCGAAGACGGTGCCAATTCCGGCAGACGGATGTTCTGGAAGATGAGAGGGCGATGATATGTCTTGTGTTGCCCTTTCTAACTGACCGGAAGGGGCAATTTTTTGCCAGGAGGCGCTTGATGAGTACGACTTTTATGACCTCACCCAGCCTGTTGTTCACGTCTGAGTCGGTGACCGAAGGACATCCGGATAAAATCTGCGACCAGATCAGCGACGCTGTCCTGGATGCCTGCCTGGAGCAAGACCCGTACTCACGCGTGGCTTGCGAGGTTGCCACCAAGACTGGTTTCGTGATCCTGTTGGGTGAGATCACCACACGCGCTACAATCAACTTCGACGAGTTGGTGCGCAAGGTAATTATTGGTATCGGTTACGACAACAGCGATAAAGGGTTGGATGGCAACAGTTGCGGCGTGCTGGTGGCGATTGCCAAGCAGTCCAGCGACATCGCCATGGGGGTGGATAAGGCGCTGGAAGCCAAGACGGGCGAGATGAGCGATGAGTCGGTGGACGCCATCGGCGCCGGCGATCAGGGGATGATGTTCGGCTTTGCCTGCAACGAGACGCCCACCCTGATGCCCATGCCCATCTACCTGGCACACAGGCTGGCGCGCCGCCTGAGCGTGGTGCGCAAGGATGGGACGCTGCCCTGGCTGCGCCCGGACGGTAAAACCCAGGTGACCGTGGAATACAGTTATGGACGGCCACGCCGGGTGAGCACGGTGCTCGTCAGCACCCAGCATGCACCCGAGATCAGCCAGGAACAGGTGCGCGCGGCTGTGATCGAGCACGTCATCCGACCGGTGATTCCGCCCGAACTGATGAACGGAGACCCCAAAATCTATGTGAATCCCACCGGACGGTTCGTCATCGGCGGTCCGCAGGGCGACGCCGGCGTGACCGGGCGCAAGATCATCGTCGACACCTATGGCGGCATGGGACGCCACGGCGGAGGCGCCTTCAGCGGTAAAGACCCCACCAAGGTGGATCGCTCCGCCGCATATGCCGCGCGCTGGGCAGCTAAAAACGTGGTGGCAGCCGGTCTGGCTGAGCGTTGTGAGATTCAGGTGGCGTACGCCATCGGCGTCGCCCGCCCCCTGAGCGTGAACGTAGAGACCTTCGGCACGGGTCGCATCTCCGATGAGCGCATTGCCCGCCTGGTGCAGGAACATTTCGACCTGCGACCGGGGGCGATCATCCGCGACCTGGACCTGCGCCGCCCGATATACCGCCAGGTGGCGGTCTATGGTCACTTCGGACGTGATGACCTGGACCTGCCCTGGGAGCGCACCGACAAAGCAGAGGCGTTGCGTCAGGCGGCTCGCCTGCCAGAACCAGCCATGATCCTGGCTGATTAGTTCGTAAGCGTCTCCAAAATACGGGCGGGATCAGCTCCGACTTATCTTCCCAACAGATGGCGGTGAGCTAAAAGCGAACCAAACGTTCAAGCCCTGGCAGACGACGGGTCTACCAGGGCTTTTCCAGCGACTGTTTGGTCAGCAAAATGATATTCGTCAGCCTGTCTAACTATTTTGCTAGAAGGGCTTTTCCAGACCGTGCGCTTCTAACAGGGCGCTATCAGCCATCAGCGCCGCGGTTGGGCCGTCGGCGACGATGCGCCCCTCATCCATGATGATCATGCGCGGGAACAACTCGCGCACCATGAGCATATCATGAGTGGAGACCAACATGGTCAGGGGCAATTGATCCAGCAAGCGGATCAAGGCGCGGCGCGAGCGCGGGTCCAGACCGGCTGTGGGTTCATCCAGCACCAACACCTCTGGCTTCATGGACAGCACGGTGGCGATGGCGATGCGCTTTTTCTCGCCCATACTCAGGTGATGCGAGACCCGCCCGGCGTAATCGCTCATGCCCACCGCCGCCAGCGCCTCTTCGACCCTCTGGCGCACCTCGGCAGGCGGCAACCCCTGGTATAGTGGACCAAAAGCCACGTCATCGTAAACCGTGGGCGAGAAAAGCTGATCTTCGGGCGACTGGAACACCAATCCAACCATGGCGCGCAGCCGTTCCAGGTTGCGCTTGTCAGCCTCCATCCCGCAAACCCGCACCTGACCTTTACCCGTGAGGATGCCATTCAGGTGCAAGATCAGGGTGGATTTTCCCGCCCCATTCGGACCTACCAGCGCTACCTTCTCGCAAGGGGAAATAGAAAAAGTGACGCCACACAGCGCCTGGTGCCCATCTGGATAGGTGAAATGGAGGTCGTGAACTTCGATCGAATGATGCATATCCACTCACCACAACAGATGAGAGAACAGAAGCAGCAACATCAGCAAGCTCAGCCCAAAAAACAACACGAGCCAGTGAGCCGGTGTAAGTTCCGGCAACGGCAAAGAACGCACCTCTCCATCGTAACCGCGGGAGAGCATCGCCATATAGATGCGGTCGCTGCGCTCGAAGCCGCGCAAGAAGAGGCTGCCCGCCATACCGCCGGCGACGCGCGCCCGCCAGACAAGGCTCCCACCGGTTTTGAGCTTTGGATCGCCGCTGGAACCGCTGCGCGCCGCCCGCGCCCGCAACAAGCGCAGCGCCTCATCCACTAAAACGAAAAGGTAGCGCCACATCAATCCAAAGACCGCCACCAACAGCCGCGGTATGCGCACCGCCCGCATGGCAACCAACAAATCAGGAAAAGAGGTGGTTGCCGCCAGCAGGATGGCTGCCTGCACCGATATCCAGGACTTGATTGTGATGCTTAAGAAACGCTCCAGACCGGGCAGTGAGGCGGTCAGCGTCCAAGACCCCAAAGGCAGGCTGAACAACGGAGAGCCGGCGGTGGAAAAGATCACCGGCAACGCCGCCAAGACGAACGGCAAAGCGAGCATCGCTCGTTTGAACACATAACCCACACCCAAATCGGAGAGCACTTCGACGGCGACCGCCAGCGAAAGCAGCAGGATATAGATCGGCCAGGCTGCCGACGGCGTCAAAGCCGTGCACAGGATGAATGCCAGGATCAATACAAACTTCACCCGGGGATCGAGGCTGTGAACCGGGCTGATTTTGGGGCGATATGGGTCCAGGAAATGGACGTGCATGCAGGATGAACTTGCCTCACTCCGCGGTTTGCCGGCTGCGCCGCAGATGAGCCAAGCCAAGAGCGGCGCCAAAGACGATCAGCGTCCCCAGGATGCCAGCCAGAATGGTTGCCAGGGCTTCATTTGCCACGCCGGGGAAGATATAATCGGGGATGATTTCGTAAAGCGCGCCCTGTGCCGTATCCAGGAAGCCTTTCTGTTCTGCCACCCATTCCAATCCATCCGGATGCGACGATGCCAGCGGAGAGGCGATCGCCAGCCCTATCGCCAGGAGCAGCCCCACCACCCATACCGCTGCTCCGCCGACGGCGCGTTCGGACTTCAAGCGGAGTAAATCCGGACGGACGGTGTAGACGAAAGCCAGCGCGCCAATCGTAATCAAACCCTCGCCAATGCCAATCAAAGCGTGAATGCCCGCCATAGCCGGCACCGCCACGTTGGCTGGGGACGTGCCAGAAACTGCCAGCTCAAGGGCAACCGCCAGGGAAGCAATCACCACCGAAAGCCAGCCCGCTGCCAAACCACCGAAAAACACCCCCCACCGGCGCTCTCCGGCTAACTTCCGGATGGTTTGATAAGCCATGTAGGCAACCGCCACGCCGATCACTCCCATATTCAAGATATTGGCGCCTAACGCCAGTAACCCGCCATCCTGGAAGATAAGCGCCTGGACGCCTACGACGGTGGTCAACACCAGCACAGCCGCCCAGGGACCAAGCAGGATTGTCGCCAGCGCCGCGCCCATCAGATGACCCGATGTGCCGCCCGCCACAGCAAAGTTCAACATCTGTCCGGCAAAAATGGCAGCAGCCAGCACGCCCATCAACGGCACCTGGCGCTCGCCCAGGTCTTTGCTCACCCGTTTCAGGGCATAACCCACCACAACAATTGAAATGATCCACAACAAGATCGAGACCAAACCCGAGAGAAAACCATCCGGAATGTGCATGGGTTCAGGGGAATAGAACATGAGCGCCTCCTTGTGAAACAGGAATATGATTATTGACAATCAGGACAGAGTCCCAAGAACGTCAGGTGCTGCAAGTCTGCAGCGAAGCCGTATCGCTGTCTGAGTTGGTCATCCAGCGGCGTCAGCATCTGTTGATCGGCATCGATGGTTTTGCCACAGCACCGGCATACCAGATGAAGGTGCGTTCCATGGCTTGCCGGGGCATATAAAATCGTACCCTCCTGCAATCCGGCGCGGCACGCCATGCCCTTCTCCACCAGAAGATCGAGGGTGCGATACACTGTGGCAATGTTCACCGCCCGCGTACGACGTCGTACCTGCTCATAAATCTCCTCCGCGGTGACATGCCGCGCGCTATGGGCGAGCGCTTCGACGATCATCTCGCGCTGGGGGGTGATGCGATATCCCTGCTTGCGCAGGTCTTGAAGATAGGACTGGCAATGTGGCATTGCAAATGATTGCTGCTGCAATTTATTGCAATAATATTTTATCAGAGAGAGTGGCTGCTGACAAGAGGTGGATAAAAAAATCGAGCGTGGGGCTGCCACGCCCGAATAGCTCCAGCCAAGACAGCCAAGGGTTAGAGATGTGATTTAAACTTTGCAACAATCCGATCTTTGGGCTGATAACCCGTGAGGCGTTGCGTTTCCTTGCCACCTACGAAGAGCATCAAAGTCGGCACGCCCATCACCCCATATTGCATAGCCAACTCTGGATTGTGATCCACATCGAGCTTGACCACTTTCGCCTTACCCGCCCATTCTTCGGCAAGCTGCTTGACGATCGGGTCGAGCATCTTGCATGGCCCGCACCAAGCAGCGGTGAAATCTACCACCACCGGTAGAGGCGACTCGAGCACCTCGCTTTGGAAGTTCTCAGTATTGACATAGAGCAGATCTGCCATAAAACCTCCCGGGAATAATCAACGATCAGAAAACTAACTCATGGTAACCAGTCAGGTGGAAAAAGTCAAGGAAGAGAAAGCGCCGACCTCAAGACAAACCGAGGCGGCGTTGACGGCGGGCAGGGAGCATGATAGAATGCTCCTCGCCAAAGCGGGCGCGTAGCTCAATGGTAGAGCAGTGGCCTTTTAAGCCATTGGTTGAAGGTTCGAGTCCTTCCGCGCTCATTTGTCCCCACCTGCGCCCGGAACAGCGGGCGCAATTATTTCTTATTTACCCGACCAATTGGAGCATAGGTGCTATTGACGATTAGCGATTCGTCAAGGTGCTAATATTGGAACACTCTATTACCCAACCGTCATATGTTTTGGGTGATAATCTTCCATCTTGACAGAAAAGGCGAAATTCCTATAATCGCATTCAATTCACTGAATACAATCTCCACAAAGAGGCACAGATGGAGTTCTACGAATCACAAGCTAAACTATTTAAAGTCCTAATGCACCCGGTTCGGCTTGCTATTTTGGACATCCTCAAAGATGGGGAACAGTGCGTTTGCCATATAGAAGCCAATCTGGGCTACAGGCAGGCTTACATTTCGCAGCAGCTCATGGTGTTGCGCGAGTCTGGGTTGGTAGAGGATCGCCGCGATGGATGGAACATCTTCTACAGGGTGGTTAAACCAGAGATATACGCCGTGATCGAGGCGGCAACTGAGGTCACAGGCGCAGCAAATCGTCCGCTCCCGATCAAACGCGTTGGAGACGCCTGTGCATGTCCCAAATGCAGCACTGTTCCGCAACCCGCAAAGCAGTAAATCCAGACAGGAGCGCCGCCTGTGTGATCGTCGCAATACTCTCGCATAGCTAAATGACATACCATCCACATGACCACACCGGTTGATGTCAGCAGCGTTGCCCTGTTCTTTCATTCCTTCAGCTTATTCGCAATGGCTGGTTTGGGCGCAACTCTCTTGTTTGTGCCCTTGTTTTATTATCTTGAAATCCTTTTAGCGGAGGCTATCACCGCTGCGCTGCCAGCTAACAACCGAATCCTCCTTTTAGCATCGCTGGCAGTTGAACGCCAAGAACCCATTCATCGAGAGGTTCAATATGCAACTCCATCAAAACGCTACCTCAGGTGGTCGTTTTCTACTTGCCATCGGTATTACACTCGCTATCCTCATTGCTGAGGTGGTGGGGGGCTTCTGGACGGGCAGCCTGGCATTGCTCTCGGACGCAGCCCATGTTTTCATGGATGTATTTGCCTTGGCGTTGAGCTATGCCGCATTACGGCTTTCCTCCCTACCTCCGGATGATCGCCATACCTACGGTTATCACCGCCTGGAGGTGCTGGCAGCGCTGATCAACGGCGTTACCTTGGGCGCGGTTGCGGTCGAGATATTCCGCGAAGCCTGGGCGCGCTGGCAAAACCCGCAACCGGTCAGGAGCCTGGAAATGTTGATCATCGCCGTTATTGGGTTGATCGTCAACCTGATAGTCGCTTATGTGCTCCGCGGAAGCCGAAACGAGCACACAGAAAATGGACGGGAAGACCTGAATGTGCGCAGCGCTTTCTTACACGTGGTGGGCGATGCCATCTCCTCCCTGGGGGTCATCCTGGCTGCGATCATCATCTGGCGCACCAACTGGATGTGGGTGGATCCACTGGTGAGTGCGCTGATTGGGGCGCTGATCCTGATCAGCTCATGGCGCGTGCTCAAGAGCTCGATCCACATTTTGGTGGAAGGCGTGCCCGAAGGGATATCTCTCAATGAGGTAGGACAGGCGATGGCGGAGGTGGCGGGCGTGAATGAAGTTCATGACCTGCACGTGTGGAATTTGTGCTCAGGACATGTGGCGCTCAGCGCCCACGTGGTGACCGACGATCTAGCCCTATCTGAGGGGGATGATTTGATGGCAGAGCTGAAACGCCGTCTGCTCAAGTATGGCATCGAGCACACCACCATCCAGTTTGAATGTGCCGCCTGCGGGCAAGGGCGGGCGATCTCGCCCGTGTGCAACTGATGGGACGTTGGGAGGCTATTCGTTGAAGATTTCTGTCAGGATAACAAGCAATAGATGTCACGTCATCTATGTGATGTTCAGCACTATTTGAACAAGATTGGTTAAAGTACAATATATTCGTTATTCTGAATATTTTATGAAGGACGGGTTGTAACCTGCGTTGATCATTGACCTGAGCGAAATACTTTGGCTGCCCCTGGCGCGAGAAGCGACACAGGGGCGGCAAACTGAAGATATGTGGAGGCAAACCATTTGATGGATATCTTATCCTTTTTGGTCCGGTTGTTCCAAGGTGGGATGGGCAACCTGGCTGCCTACCTGGCGGCACATGTGTTGCTGTGCCTGGTGCCTGCGTTTTACATCGCTGGGGCGATGACGGCGCTGATACCCAAGGCGTCGGTGACGCGCTTCCTGGGACGGAATGCGCCCAAATTCATCTCGTATCCGGCGGCGGCGCTGGCGGGCTCAGTGTTAGCGGTGTGTTCCTGCACCATTGTGCCGCTTTTTGCCGGGATATATAAAAAAGGGGCAGGGCTGGGTCCGGCGATCACCTTTCTGTTTTTTGCGCCAGCAGCCAATATCCTGGCGCTGGTGTATACAGGTGGAGTGATTGGGGTTGATCTGGCGTTTGCTCGCCTGTTTCTGTCGCTCGCTTTTGGGATTGGCATTGGGTTGATTATGGCGTTGATCTTTCGCCGCTCCGATATCGCTCACGATAAATCCACCGATGCCATGTTTAGCGGCAAAGGCGGGATGCGGCGCGGCGCTCTGATTTTCCTGTTGCTTTTGGTGGCATTGCTGCTGGCTGGCACATTCAAAGTTAGTTTACTCACCAATACCTACGCCGAATTCACCCTCCCCATAAGTGGCATGGATCGGTTTCAGGACTTCCTCTATCGGTTGGTCCCTTATGACGCCAGCAAGGGCGAGGAGGGCGTCACAGCTCAAGGCGCAATCCTAATCGGCATGTTGGTTTTGATTGGTCTGGCATCCTTTAAAGGGTTAGAAAATATATTTGAGGGTTTCAACCTCTGGACCTGGATGGCGATGGGTCTGGTAGGATTGACCTTGATGATTGCAGCTCTTGGCATGACTCCCCATGCAGGAGGGCTGGACATTCGCTTCACCGGACGTTTCTTTGGCGTCCTGCTGGCGATTGCTCTGCTGGTCTGGCTGATGTTCAAACGCCTGACCGAAGATGAGTTGCGCGATTGGCTTTGGGAGTCCTGGCGTTTTGTCAAGCAGATTTTCCCGCTGCTGGTTGTCGGCGTGTTTGCGGTTGGCGTCATCCGGGTGCTGATCAAGCCGGAGTGGATCCAGGCGCTGGCGGGACACAACACAATCCTGGGCAACCTGGCTGGGGTGATTTTTGGGGTGTTCATGTACTTCCCCACCCTGGTGGAGGTGCCCATTGCCAAGATGTTCCTAAGCCTGGGCATGCACCGCGGTCCGCTGCTTGCTTATCTGATGGCTGACCCCGAACTCAGCCTGCAAAGCATTCTAATCGTCTCAGCCATCATTGGACGGCTCAAAGCCTGGACTTACGTCTTTTGGGTGGCGTTGTTTAGCACATTAGCGGGTCTGATTTATGGCTCATGGGTGGATGGAACCGGCTTGGGGATGATCGTCCTCTACCTGACGCTGTTCCTGGCTGCGCTGGCGCTTGTGTTGTATTGGGTTGATAAGCGAACCAGGGTAAAGGGAACCATACCCCAAAAGGCGGCAACGGATTGAGAAATGATCAGGCAAGGTTTGGTGCGCCTGGGATCACAACACTACACATACGGAGGTTTCAATGTTGGTCATCAAAATTCTGGGCACAGGCTGCCCCAACTGCAAAAAGGTCGAAGCTCTGGCTCGCCAGGCGGTTACGAACCTGGGCGTAGAAGCGGAATTCATCAAGGTCACCGACTATAGTGAGATCATGCAATACCCTATCCTTTCGACGCCGGGTCTGGTTATCAACGAAAAACTGGTTTGCGCCGGGCGCATTCCCAGTCAAGCCGAGATTACCACCTGGTTGGCGAACGCGTTGATGGAGGTTACGTAACATGGCTGATTCACAGGCTTCCACAGCAGTCCAGACTCTTGGAACGGGCGTGACCCGCCGGCTGTCCACGCTGGATCGGTATCTGACGCTATGGATCTTTCTGGCGATGGTGATTGGGGTTGGGTTAGGTTTTTTATTCCCGGTGGCGGTGCAGCGCATCAGCGAGAGCGTATCTGTCGGGACCACCAACATCCCGATTGCGATTGGATTGATCTTGATGATGTACCCGCCGCTGGCTAAAGTGCGCTATGAAGAGCTGGGGGACGTATTCCGCAACTGGAAGGTGCTTGGGCTATCGCTGGTGCAGAACTGGGTCATCGGACCGATCCTGATGTTCGCCCTGGCGGTGATCTTCCTGCGCGGGTATCCGGAATATATGACGGGGCTGATTCTGATCGGGCTGGCGCGCTGTATAGCCATGGTGATCGTATGGAACGAACTGGCGAAAGGCGATACCGAATATGCCGCCGGACTGGTGGCGTTCAACAGCATCTTCCAGGTGTTGTTCTACAGCCTGTATGCTTATATCTTCATTACGGTTCTGCCAACAAAGCTGGGGCTGGAAGGGAATGTGGTGGACATCACCATTGGAGAGATTGCCGAGAGCGTATTCATTTACCTGGGCATCCCCTTCATAGCTGGTTTCTTGACCCATTTTTTCCTGATCAGGGCAAAGGGCAGAGAATGGTATTACAAAACCTTCATCCCAAAGATCAGCCCCATCACGCTGATTGCGCTCCTTTTTACGATTGTGGTGATGTTCAGCCTGAAGGGAGAATTGATCGTCACCATCCCGCTAGATGTGATACGCATCGCCATTCCGTTGTTGTTCTATTTCGTGCTCATGTTCCTGGTCAGTTTCTTCATGGGAAAGTCCATTGGGGCAGACTATAGCAAGACAGCCACCCTGTCCTTCACCGCAGCAAGCAACAACTTCGAACTGGCAATTGCTGTGGCGGTGGCGGTATTCGGCATCAATTCAGGAGAAGCGTTTGCAGCGGTGATCGGTCCGTTGATCGAGGTGCCGGTGATGATCGGCTTGGTGAACGTGGCGTTCTGGTTGCAGAGGCGCTATTACAAGGAGCAGGTTGGCTTCGGATCTGCAGAAATGGTGGCTGCTGCGGCAGACGCCTGTCCGCCGGCGGAAAATGTGTTGAAGAAGTAAGCGCGAACCCCTTCGAGGTGTAAAACACGAAGGGAAATAGCTTTGGGAGGATGTCATGCCGATATACTCCTATATCTGCGAGGACTGCACGGCTGAGTTCGAAGCCTTTGCCTCGATACAGAAGAAGGAAGCGGGGTGGCAGCCTGAATGCCCAAAGTGCGGCAGCAGGCGCACGCGGCAAGTATTCAAACCGACCGCGAGCATTTCCCGTCGGGGAGAAACCTCGTCGGCGCTTGGGTGCTGCTCCAATCGAGGAAGGTCGCCCTATGGATAAGAAACCGGCTGGTTCAGGCGCCTGCTGCCTGCCCAATGTCGAAGGGGTCACTTACCTCCAGGTGGGGTCGCAGGCTCATACGGTAGGCATGCGAGGGCTGGATTTAATCTTCAAACAGTTAGCCGCCATGGGACGTCTGCCAGAGGATGCCACCGATGACGAACTGGTTGGGATGGCGCGCCAGTTCAACTGGATCCCGCACAAAGCCTCGATCGAGGCTGATTATGCGGTTGCCTTGCGCAAGGCTTATACGGCATTCTTCGCCCGCCAGGAGAAAACCGGGTGAACAAACTGCAAACAACGTTATTTGTAGTGATTGGGGCGGGAAACATCGGTAAGATACTGCTCAAGCGCTTGTTAGCTGCAGGGGTGCCGCCGGAAAATCTGGCGGTCTGTGAAAGCGATGCGCAGCGAGCAAGCGCGGCTGCGAGCCAGTTCGGGGTTCGCCTTGTTTCACTCAGCAATGAAACCATCGGCGCTGCCGATGTATTGCTGGTGGCTGCACCGCCAAAAGCTGCTCTCAGCCTGATCAGGACGATAAGCGGGTGGCTGCATCCCGGACAGATGGTTATCTCCTTTGCCGCTGCCCTCCCACTGACAACGCTGGAGGCATTGCTGCCCCAAAGCGCCCTGGTTGCGCGAGTGATGCCAAACGCGCCGTCTTTGGTTGGAAAGGGAATGAATCCGGTAGCTTATGGGCAAGCTATCACGCCTGAGGCAAGGTCATTGGTCGAAGCGCTGTTATCCTGTCTGGGAGAGAGCATCGAAGTCAGCGACGATCTGATGAACTGGTGTGTGGGCATCAGCGGGGCTGCGATGCGCTCTCTCCTGCCAGTCCTGGAGGGCATGATCCAGGCAGGGTTGGAGGCTGGCATGAAGGCGCAGGACGCCCGCAAAGTCGCAACACAGGTTATGTTGGGGACTGCGGCGCTGGTTCAGGAGAGCAATCTACCCCTGGATGAGATCAAAGCTCTCACCCCCATGCAAACAGTAAATGAAACCGAGGTGGCGCAAATATTCCTCCAGGCGGCACGGTCTGCAAAAGAGAAGTCCGACCAGGCTCAAGCCCGGTTGATGGAGGATAAAGTGTCAAAATGACCACCCCTTTGTTAAAAATTGAAGATTTATGGCTCAAGCGCAACGGGCGTGAGATCCTGCGCGGGGTGAACCTGGAGGTATACCCGGGGCAGGTGCACGTCTTGTTGGGGTTGAACGGGTCAGGGAAGTCATCGCTGGCGTATGCCATTATGGGTTGCGAGGGATACACGCCCGATTCGGGGCGCATCCTCTTCGACGGACGCGATCTGGCGGGTCTCTCAATCACCGAGCGCGCCAGGCTGGGGATTACCCTTGCCTGGCAGGAGCCAGCTCGCTTCGAGGGCATCCCGATTGGCAAATATGTCAGCCTGGGGCAAAAGCAACCCGATCGCGAGCAGGTGATTGCGGCGCTGGAGGCGGTCTCGCTGCCGGCAAAGTACTACGGCTACCGACCTGCGGATAAAACCCTCTCGGGCGGCGAGCGCAAGCGGGTTGAACTGGCTGCAGTTTACGTCATGCGGCCGCGATTGGCAATCCTGGACGAACCGGATTCTGGCATTGATGTGCTCTCGATCGGGGACATCGCCATGCTGATTCGCCGCATGGCGCTGCAGGGCAGCGCGGTGCTGCTGATCACCCATCGCGATGAAATCGTAGAGACAGCGGACACCGCCTCGTTGATGTGCGCCGGGGCGGTGATCTTCACCGGCGGGGCGATCGAGGCGCGCCGCTATTTCGCCACCCGCTGTATGCCTCACCTCGAGACGCTGGGGGCTCAGCCCTGGGACCTGAGCAAACCTGAAGTACAGGCGGCACTTGCCAGCAATGGCGACCAGAGGCTGCAAAAGGATAGCTGACCGATGACTGTAGCTGCCGAACGTAAACACGCACTTGGTCAACGCCCCGGATGGGCTGAAGAAATGGCTGCTATGCTGGATGCCTACCAACAGGCAGGAGGCGATCCTTCGGCGCTGCAACGACCGGAGATCGCCACCCTGGTGGTAAGCGCCAACCAGGTGCTGGCGGCGCATGAGATTCCCGGCGTTCACTTCGAGGCTGAACCATTGGAGCATGGCGTGCAGGCGCGCATCCGGGTCGACCCAGGGGTAAAGGTGGAACGCCCTGTCCATCTGTGTTTTGGGGTGATTCCGGCGGAGGGCATCCAGGAAATCCTGGCGGAGTACGAAATTGGCGATGGCGCTGAGGCGCAATTCCTGGCGCACTGTTCTTTTCCCAATGCGATAAAAGTACAGCACCGCATGCAGGCGCGCATGCATATCGGCAAGAACGCCCGCCTGACCTATACCGAGGAACATTACCATGGACAAAGCGGCGGGGTAGAAGTGCTGCCGCACGCCGAGGTGATCGTCGAAGACGGAGGACGTTTTCTGACCACCTTCAGCCTGACCCGTGGGCGGGTGGGCAGGTTGGAACTGGATTACGTGGTGGATGTTGGCGCCGGCGCAGTAGCCGAGCTGACCACCAAAGCCTATGGCACCGGCGACGACCGGGTCACTGTGAAAGAAACGGTGCGGCTGAATGGTGAAAAAGCACGTGGGCTGACCCGCACGCGGGTCGCCGTGCGCGATAGCGCCCACAGCAGCGTCTTCACCACAATGGAAGGGAACGCCCCCGACGCGCGCGGCCACATGGACTGCACCGAAGTGGTGCGCGACGCAGCTCTGGCGACGAACACTCCGGTGGTGGTGGTGCGCAACGACCAGGCACAGGTGACCCATGAGGCGGCGATTGGGACGGTGAACCGGAAAGAACTCGAGTCATTGCTGGCACGCGGCTTGGACGAAGATGAAGCCGTAGACCTGATCATCCGCGGCATGATCCGCTGATTCCACCGGCGAGGACGGATATCACGTTCAAACAGTACATATGACACCAGAAGAGATGAAAATTTTTGTTATAATATATTCAAGTGTTTGAATGTGATTAAGGAAAATTATGGATTTGGATACGGAAGTTGGGATGATATGCGGAAATACCTTGTAGAAGCGAGGTTGTTTCAGGCGCTGGCTCACCCGGTACGCTTGCAAATCCTGGAGGCGCTGGCTTATCAGCCATTGTGCGTCTGCGAACTGGTGGAGTTAATTGGACGCAGACAGGCTTATATCTCTCAGCATCTAGCTCTGTTGCGGTCTGTTGAGCTTGTCTCCTGTGAACGCACTGGCTGGAACGTGTATTACAGGCTGAATCTGACCCAACTCGCAGATACATTACAGATATTGCAGTATCCACTTATGCCTCCAGTCTACAAAAATCGCACGGCATCCAGGTTTCAAGGAGAAAAGCAAATGGGTGATAAGAATAACAATCAGTGGCATGGCATTCCCCGCTCAGAAATCGAGTGGCAACCGATGATAGTGGCTGAACGATGCATCGGCTGCGGTATGTGCGCCACATCCTGCGGGCGCGGCGTGTACGCCTTCGATTACGAGAAAAATCAACCGGTGGTTGTAGCCCCAGAGATGTGCATGGTGGGTTGCACGACTTGCGCGACGTTATGCACACAAGACGCCATTGAATTCCCTTCAACCGGCTACATCCGACAGTTAATTCGGCAGAAAAAGCTCTTGCGCCAATCGAAGGACATGCTGCGCGACAATCGGGAGAAATACGATCTGAAAGTGCGTGAGGTCGGAAGTATCTAGGAACGGGCTATATCGTCTGGCTTAAATGCAATGAGACGTTGCCACCGCTTGCCAAATCGTTGTTTGTGTATGGGAGAGTGCTCCCCCTGGGGAGCACGACCCCCACCCTGCTATTCATGAGCTGTTGATTTCATTTCCAGCTTTGGTTAGCTCACGAATTGGAGGTGTGAGATGACAACGATTACAAAACCAACGCCCTGGTGGCGCGGACAAATCCCCACCGCAGTGCTTCTGATCATCATCGTCGCACTGATGGTTTGGGTGTTGCTTACTGGAATTGGCGCAGCAAGCGGCGTTTCGCCAATGGACGTTTTAAAAGGCGCGATTCTGGTTGTAGTCGGCTTTCTAGCCGGCTTGCTCGGCGGATTGATCGGCACCGGCGGGTGCAGCGTGATGTTGCCGATTATTCACTTCTGGCTGGGCTATCCAGCCCCGATTGCGGTCGGCACCACCCTTTTTGCGGTGATTTTTACCGCCCTCTCTGGCGGCTACGGTCACCTGGTTCGCCGCAATGTCGACTTGCGCTCCTTCTTATGTCTGGGGGGTAGCGGCATCCTGGGTGTGCTATTGGGCTCATGGTTGTTCACCCTGCTCTCGGCTCATGCCGCTTTGTTGGGGTTGATCCTGGGACTGGTCTTCCTCTGGCCTGCCGTTCGCATGGTTTATGAAGGCGTAGTGCAACAGACCCTGCCCCAACGCGAAGGCACGACGATCACCGGCTCCGGCTGGGGGATGGGCGTCTTTGGCTTCATTGTCGGCATTGCCACCGGTGTGGCGGGTGTCGGCGGCGGCTACGCTCTGGTTCCGGGGCTGATTTATCTCTTCGGCGCGCCGGTGTACATCACCATGGGCACCTCGCTGGCTACCATGATTCCGCTGGCTGCGGTTGGCGGCGGCATCAAACTTGCCCAGGGGTTCGTGGACCTGGCGAGCGGGCTGATTCTGGCGGCAGGGACGATCGTCGGCGCCCAGGTGGGTGCAGCGGTCATCAAGCGCTTCAAACCCGCCACGCTGAAACTCATCTTTGGCTTGTACTTCTTCTACGTGGCGGTGAAGTTCATCACCGCTTACTTTGGCATCCGCATCTGGTAAGCGCAGAAATAATACGCCGGGACACCGCCGATGCAGCAAACCATGATAACAACTCCACACCATCCAATTCTGCCAGTATCGGACAGAAAATTTATCTGACCGTTCACGACAATCAACAAGTTCAATACGAAACTATGGAGAACAACAATGAATGACAATGTGAAAAATTCAAACAAGCCTGTGTTCGTGATGTGCTACTGCACCGGCGAGTGTCCGGGCTTTCAAGCGCTGAACCTGTGGCAACTGGTCAACCGCGCCCGCAACGAGATGAACGTGGAATTTGCCGTCGTCCACCCGCAGTTGTGCGTGGATGACGGTGAGCGCTTCTGGCAATATTTTGCCAAACCAGGGGTGAAATATTTGGTTGGCGGCTGTGACCCACGCATGCAGCGCAAGATGTACAAGGACGCCCTGGCTGAGGTTGGCGTGGATTTTGACCAGCAGGTGACCGCGGTTGATCTGCGAAATATGGAAACCGAGGCTGCTATCAACAAGGTGCGCGAAACATTGGCATCTATGGGATATTGAGGAGGTGCGATATGCCAGAATCAATGATGTGGGAAGGCATTCCTCGCTCGGAAGTCCCCTGGTTTCCAACCATAAATGAGGATTTATGCAGCGGATGCCAATCGTGCATCGACACCTGCCCCGGAGATGTCTATGATTGGGATGACGTCATGGGGCGCCCCATCGTGGCTCGACCCAACAACTGCGTGGTGTATTGCATGGGTTGCGCTAAAGCCTGTCCGGAAGATGCCATCACCTTCCCCAATAAAGAGGAGGTGGTAGAGCTGGTCAAGCAATTACGTACCAAACACGCTGTATAAATAATAAGGGAGCGGCGCAGTGCATCTCGCGCCGCTCCCGGTAAAGTTGTATAGGAATCCCCATATTCTTCTGGGGCAAGGCAAGATCGAATTTTTGGATGCAAGTCATCTCAGCTGCTGAAAGGATACATGCATGGACATAAAATCAAACGCTATATCTGATACAGACCCGGTCAGGGTAAACCCGCCTCAGGCTGCGCGGGCGCTTGGCGAGCTCCTGCGCCAGACGCCGGAATACGAGGCTTTTCTGAAAGCCCTCAAGGCGGTTAACAACGACCTGACTGTGCAGAGACTGGGAGCGCAGATGCGCGCTCATCAAAACGCCCTGCAGTGGGGGCGCGATGGCAGCGACCAACATGAGGCAGAGCTGATGCGCCTGGACCAAGAGTTGGAAAATCTGCCCATCGTCCAGGAATATCGGCGAGTTGAGGCTGAAATTATTCAGCTATTTCGCGCTGTAGATCAAATCATCACCCAGGAAGCCGGCGTGGATTTTGCACTGAACGCCAAGCGTAGTGGATGTTGTAGTTAGTGGAGAATGATAATGATGATAACCGAAGAGATAATAGCCGCTGCCTGCTTGCTGGGTAAATCCTTGCATGAAGACGAAGCCCTGCAGCCTTTTTTCAATGCGCTCTGGGAGTTCCAGGCTGATGATGAAGCCAGGTCGCTTGAAGAGCAGTTGTACGCAACTTATCATAATTTATTGGCTCGCCAGCAGGCAGGAGAGCAACTTAGCCGTGATGAAACGCAGGCTTTTTACGAACTGCGCCGTAAGGTGCAAACCCATCCGCTTATCGCTAAGCGGGAGTACGAATTGCGGTTGATAAAACCTTATCTGGCTGAGGTGGCGGATGAGATCAGCGCAATATTGGGTGTGGATTACACAATTCTAGCTCAACCCACACAATGATGAATGGATATAGGAGATTATTGTTAGATGAAGATTGCAGCCGTTTCCGAAGAAGGCGTGACCATCAGTCAGCACTTTGGTCGCGCCCCGTTCTACGTCGTCGTCACCGTCGAGGACGGCAAGATTGTCGCCCGTGAACGGCGGGACAAGCTGGGGCATGCCCAGTTTTCCAGAGAGCCTCACGACTCAGAGGCGCATGGTTCTGATACACGCGCCCATGGCTTTGACCCCGCGGCGCAGAGCAGGCATGCTCGCATGGCGGCTGCCATCGCCGATTGCGAGGTGTTGCTCGCACGCGGCATGGGCGCAGGCGCTTACTATAGCATGGAACAGGCAGGCATCCGTCCAGTGATTACAGACATTGTCGAAGTAGATGAAGCGGTGAAGGCGGTTATCTCCGGTCAAATTGTCGACCACACCGAGAGATTGCATTAGATTATGCAGAAAAATACCTCTTATATTGTCCTCCTGGCAATAATTGCCTTGTTGGCGAGCGCAGGTCTGACTGTGCCGGCGGTGGCATCCCCGCCTGCCCAGGAGGCGAATGGCTCCGTTCGCGCTGTCCTGTTCTGGATGGAAGGATGTCCTCATTGTCATGATGTTATAGATAACGTGCTGCCACCTCTGCAAGATCGGTATGGCGACCTGCTGGAGATCGAATTCGTCGAGGTCGCCACCGTCGAGGATGTTGATCGGCTCTTGCAAATCGCTGCAGGGTTTGGAATTCCTCAGGATCAGGTGGCAGTGCCGTTCCTGATCATCGGCGAGTATGTTCTGATCGGAGCAGAGCAGATCCCCGCCGAATTGCCGGGATTGATCGAAAGGTATCTGTCGGTCGGCGGCGTTGACTACCCTGACCTGACCCTGGGAGAAGACAATTTGCCGTTTGCCACGCCTGTCGAGACAGCCAGCCCGGATATCCTGTCCGACGTCAGTGCAACCTCTAATCTGCCTGTTGTCCACCTGCTGCTGTTCTGGACCTCCGACTGTTATGCCTGCCAGGTGATAGTTGCTGAGACTCTACCCTCACTCAAGAGCAAATATCAACAGCAATTGATCATCCAATATCAGGATGTGGTCACGGGAAAGGACGTCGATCATTTTTATGAGGTCGCGGCAGCCTTCGGGATCTCCAAAGAGCAGGCAGATTTGCCGCTGCTCATCATCGGCGATCGCGCACTGATCGGCGCGCAGCAGATCCAGGCTGAGCTGCCAAAACTGGTCGAGAGGTATCTGAAATCCGGCGGCGTTGGGCTTCCCAACGTTCCTCAAATGGCAGGATTGGAGACTTCGGGTACGCCGAAGCCTCTCGAACCACCTGACGGCTACGGAGTGGCTATCGGGGTTATGTTCTTCATGGCAGCCGGGCTGTTTTATTCGATAATCGCATTCCTGCGGGGCAAGACTCTTCTTCCATCATTGCCTCGAGTCTGGCAAGATAGGCTCTTCATCCTCCTTGCCCTTGCCGGTACAGGCGTGGCGCTCTACCTCGCCTATGTAGAGACGCAGGCAGTGACTGCTGCCTGTGGTCCAATCGGCGACTGCAACGCCGTGCAGAGCGGCCCTTACTCCCGCCTGTTCGGGGTGCTGCCAATCGGCGTACTTGGCACCATCGGTTATGTAGCCATCCTGTCAGGTTGGTTTTACCCTAAACTGCGCTCGGACCGGTTGGCGCAGGTTGCACCATTGATGGTCTTCGGAATGACCTTTTTTGGTGTGCTCTTCTCCCTCTATCTGACCTACCTGGAGCCGTTTGTTATCCGCGCAGTATGCGCCTGGTGCTTGACTTCGGCAGTGATCATGACCCTGCTATTGTTGGTGAGCCTGAAGCCGGCATTACAAGCCATGAGTTCTGGGAACACCTGAGGAAGATGGCTGATTTCTGCTTGACGATATTACAACGAGGTGATTTTCAATGACAGTAAACGACTCGCAAGTTCTGAATGCCTTGAGGGAGGTAAATGACCCGGAGCTTGGTCGCAACATCGTTGATTTGGGCATGGTACGCGATCTGGTTGTGGATGACGCCAGGGTGGCGTTCACCCTGGTGCTTACCATTCCAGAATGTCCGCTGCGCGATCAACTCGTCCAGCAGGCGCGCACGGCAGTGGAGGCGCTACCCGGCGTGAAAGAGGTGGTTATCAAGACGGGAGCGATGAGCGAAACCGAGCGCACCGCTGCCTTTGGGCAGAGTGAACCGTCTCCGCTGGCTGCGCGCTACAACGCTATTCGGTATGTAGTAGCCGTGATGGGTGGTAAAGGTGGTGTGGGTAAATCGTTGGTCACCGGTCTGCTCGCCGCTGCCCTCAATCGCGCTGGCTATCAGGTCGGTGTGCTGGATGCCGATGTGATTGGACCAAGCTGGTAGATGCGGACGTTTACGATCGGCGCAATGTGCCTTTACTAAAAAGGTTGGTCCTCAATACATTCCGACCCTGGTATTCTATAACCAAAACGGCGAGAGGCAAGTGCATGTCGGCGTGATGGAAGCAGAAATGAACTCTGAGTGAGCGGTTGTTAATGAACGGTCTGCTAGCGGTGTTTGCTCATCCCGATGATGAAACCTTTCGCCCAGGAGGAACTTTATCCTTGCTTGCCCAATCTGGAGCCTCGGTTGATGTACTGACGTTCACCCGTGGTGAAGCTGGCTCGTGTGGGAATCCGCCCGTATGTTCGCCGGATGAACTGCCGACTGTCCGTGAGGGCGAATTGCATTGCGCCTGTCAGACGCTTGGTGTACACCTGCTGCAACTGCTGGATTATGCTGATGGACAATTGCAACAGGCAAATTATGAGCAGATGATCGGTCACATACTCTCCGCCATCGAGGCGGTCAAGCCAAAAATATTATTGAGTTTTGGTCGCGAAGGGCTTTCCAATCATCCCGACCATATCGCTGTGGGTCAATGGACAGCGGAAGCTTTTCTTCTGGCAGATAAAATTTCTGCCCTATACACCCTTGCCGTGCCGCGCTCTCTGGCGGAAAAACTCAATATGCGCCAGATACGCCCGGTTCCGGATGAGGAGATAACCCTCACCGTTGATATCACCTCTGTCTGGGATAGAAAAATGGCTGCTTTGCGATGCCACGTCACACAATGGAGTTCATCACCCATGGCGAGCGCTTCTGAAGAACGTCAAAGGCTTTTCCTTGGCAGGGAATATTTCGTGCGCAGGCTGAGTCGCGATTCAGACAAAGACTTCCTTCCCAATGTTCTGCGGGAGTATTTGGTGTGAGCGAAATTATCCGGGTCGAAAAATTAACTAAAATATTTACCACCGATAAAGGTCGCGTCCCCTTGCATGCAGTGGATGGGATTGATTTTACCGTCGCAGAAGGTGAAGTCTTTGGTTTTTTGGGTCCCAACGGCGCCGGCAAGACGACAACGATCCGCATGTTGACCGGGCTTTCTCGCCCCACCTCGGGGCGCGCCAGCCTGCTGGGTTTGGACCTGGCAAGCGATTTACCGCGCATCAAGAAACGCATCGGTGTGGTGCCTGAAACTTCCAATCTGTATGATGAGCTGACCGCCTTTGACAATCTCATGTTTGCCATGCAGCTTTACGGGGTGCCGCGTGTAGAACGCGCCGAACGGGCTGAAGCTTTGTTGGAACGCTTCCGGTTGAAAGATAAACGAAACACGCCATTTGCCAAACTGTCACGCGGAATGAAACGCGCTCTGACCATCGCTGCAGCTCTGGCGCATCGCCCGCCCTTGGTCTTTCTGGATGAGCCAACCACCGGATTGGATGTGATGAGCGCCCGCGGCTTACGCCAGACGATCGCTGGTCTGCGCGACGAAGGTGTGACCGTGTTTCTGACTACACATTATCTGGAGGAGGCTGAGCGCCTATGCGATCGAGTGGCAATCCTTGTCAAGGGTCGCATCGTCGCCTCGGATACGGTTGAAAATCTCAGATCTGGCGCTCAACGCAAAACCACCCTGGAAATCACGCTGGCAGGCGAGAATGGTCAAATAGAGAAAAGGCGCATCGAATGTGAGAATGGGATTGATTCTGCCCTTCAGAATCTGCTCGGCGATACCGGCGGTCTGAAAGTGTTGGCAGTGAATACCCTGCGTCCGACGCTGGAGGATGTGTTCGTTCAACTGACCGGATTGAGCGCTGAGGTGATGCTGGCTGAAAAGGGCAGCAAGGGAGGCGGCAATGCTGGCTGACGATCTGCGAGGTATGTTTTACATTGCCCTGAAGGATCTGAAGGCATACTACTTCAAGCCGCCGAATATCAGTTGGGGGATCCTTTTCCCCTTTGCCTTCATTCTGGCTTTCGCCATCCGCAACCCAGGCGATCTGCGCTCGCTGATACCCGGTCTGTTGGCGTTGACCCTTCTGTTCGGTACGAGTTCAATGGAAGCTATCGTCATCGTATTTGAACGGCGAATCGGTTCGTTGGAGCGTTTGTTGCTCGCTCCTCTCAGGTTACCAGCATTGCTGGCTGGAAAATTGCTCGGCGGTATGACTTTCGGCTTGACAGTGACGCTGGCGGTGTTGGTGATCTCCTTTGCGGTCTTCGGATCGGCGGGGACCAATTGGTTGATGTTGCTCCTTGCAATTCTGCTCTCTGCCAGCGCCTTTTCTGGTTTGGGAGCGTTTATATCGGTTGCGGTGCGAGAGGTCTTCGAGGCGCAAACCCTAGCAAACTTCATCCGCTTTCCGATGATGTTCCTCGGGGGTGTGTTTGTACCTCTGAGCGCTATGCCTGTATGGCTGAGGGTCGTCGCTCGTTTCCTGCCTCTGACATATTCTGTTGAAGCTTTAAGAGTTGCTTTGTCAGGCGGAGCATGGACTACTGCAGCCTTTGACCTGGGCGCGCTGGCAGCTTTCAGTTTATTTTTCTTTATTCTGGCTGTAAGCACGCTGGCGCGACGGATTGAATGATCGGAGGTAACATGCTGATTGAAGAATATGATCTTGAAGTCTTTACCCCACCCTGCGAGCCGGGAGCCGAGCGTTACGCTGCGCGAGCCCGCCTGAAGGTGAACATCTCTGAAGTGTTACCCTATCTAAATGCAACCTTGCGCGGCGCGGTCTACCTGCCCGAAGCCAACGCCCTGACCTGGAAAAAGGGCGGGCATAATATTGCCTTTCACGCCTACGAGGTTGCTACCAGCAATGTCGAAGACCGCGATGGCGCTGAAAAAGAGCTTAAGGGGCTGATTGACCTGATCAATCGCACCTGGGAGCGCCGCGCAGAAATCGAGCCAGATTACAGCACCCATCAACGCCCAACCCCCATGGCAATTTTCAAGTTGTTGCCGCAAACGAACTGCAAACAGTGTGGTGAGCCCACTTGTTATACCTTTGCGCTTAAGCTGGCTGCCTCGCAGAAGAAGATTCCCGATTGCCAACCCCTCTTTGATCCCCAATATCAAGACCGGTTGGCGACGCTCCAGGAGATTGTGATTGATGCGCCATCCATCGGATAGTCAACATAGTTCACAAGGATATCAGCCATGAAAGACGAAGCGGATCAAAAATCAGATAATGAGCAAGATCAGAACAAGGAGACAGAGGCTAAGAAGCCTTTATGCACATGTGTGCAGGATCCATATGGGTCCTTGCCGCCCGAGTTGAGGCCGAGACCAATAAAGCAGAGTTTCGGGTTGCGCAAGGTCTCCTGTCCAGGATGTGGATTTGTTTACTGGACAAATCGCAAGACCGATTTGTGCATTGATTGCGAGAAGAAGGGTGTGAAATTACCAGAAACAGAAACTGACACAGGAGGATGAAAATGCTCAATATAAAGATCCTTGGTCCCGGTTGCGCCAAGTGTTATGCCGTTGAACGGGCAGCCGCTGCGGCATTGGAAGCTCTGCTGCGGGAAAACCCAGATTTGGAAGCCACCCTGGTGCACATCGAAGATATCCTGGAAATCGAGCAATATCCTGTTTTGTTCACTCCAGCCCTGGTTGTGAATGAGAAGGTCATTTGCGCGGGAAGGGTTCCGAAAAAAGAAGAAGTAATTAAATGGTATCGAGAAGCATTGAACCACACAAATTAAAACTGCGCACTCTAGAGAGGAGTTACCCATGAGCGGGAATCACCACCTCGGGCGCTGGCATGGTATCCCGCGCGATGAAATCAGATGGCAACCGCTTGTCCAGTCGTGTCTGTGCGATGGATGCGGTCTATGCGTCACCTCCTGTCCGAACAAGGCGCTCTACTTCGACTTTAGCCTGAAAATCCCATTTGTAGACCCGCTACGCTGCCTGGTGGGTTGCTCGACCTGCGCCGCCCTCTGCCCCCATGAAGCCATCCTTTTGCCAGATCGGCGAGTTCTCCGGGAGATTATTGAACTCCACCACGTAGATTCAGTCACACGTAAAGAGTTGCATCAGCGTCGTAAAAAATACGCAGGGGTATTGCCGCAGGCGATCTATCCGGATGATGTTGTTGAAAATCAGAATTGACAGAGACAATCCTCGCCGGCAGGCAGCGTTTGAGCGCCTGAAGGCAATCCGGGAAAGATTGGCAGATCGTCAATAATAGCTGGAGGCGGGGTATATGAAGAAAAATTTGAGTGTGGTGGTAGAAGATGAAGACCTTGTAGAGTTAATCCGCATCCTGATGGACGATGATGCTGAAGGCGCGCTGGCTTTCTTGAAAAAACATTTCAAAGGGAAAGCTCGCGATCTGCTGGAGGGCGGTTGAAAGGTAATGATCGAAGTGCCCGGTGCGGGCATCGCCCAGGCAAGTGGCAATTTATTCAAGAAATAGCGCTCAAACAGCAGCATGGCAGCCACCAGCCTGATAACTTGTTGCTGTTTCAACGTTTTCGCCAAAACGCTCTCAAACAAGCACCGCCAGCGCAACCCGTCTGTTCGAATCCAGGGCGGAATAAGCGTGTGCCAATCGGGTAAGCACTCCGCCGCATCCGAATCTACCACTACCACGACCATCCTTTCTACAGATATTAACCCGTTAGAAGCGATCCAAAAAGGAGCAGCATATGTCTACCTCACAGTACCACGCCCACGATCAGGCGGCAAACATCACCAAAAGCCTGCTTGCTGAAATCTTAAAGGGAGATGCTCAAAAGAAGGTGAGATTTCGCCTGTGGGATGGAACCTATTGGCCCAATGGCGATTCGAAGCCGAGCACGGTCGTGCTCAATCATCCTGGAGCGTTACGCAGCATGCTCTTACCGGGCACCGAGGTGGGCTTAGGCGAGGCATATCTGTATAACGATTTCGATGTAGAAGGGGATTTGGAGTTTGTCTTCACCCTGGCTGACACACTCGGGCAGGATATCAACGGCGTTCTGCAAAAGTTGCGCACTGCACGCATCCTGCTGCAACTCCCGAGCGGACCAGCCCACCCAACCGACCGGCGCGGACCGGCGCGGCTCACCGGAAAGCGCCATTCGCTTGAACGCGACCGCAAGGCGGTCACCTACCACTACGATGTCTCCAATGATTTCTACGCCTTGTGGCTCGACCGACATATGGTATATTCTTGCGCTTATTTCCAGTCCCCGGATGACGACCTGGACAGCGCCCAGGAAAGGAAACTGGACTATATCTGCCGCAAGTTGCGTTTGCGCCCTGGTCAGCGTCTGCTTGACATCGGTTGCGGGTGGGGTGGGTTGGTGCTCTACGCCGCCAGGAATTATGGGGTGGACGCCACCGGCATCACCCTCAGCCAGCCCCAGGCAGACCTGGCTAATGCCCGCATCGCCGAAGCCGGATTAGCAGACCGTTGTCGCGTCCTGGTGCGCGATTACCGCGAGCTGGACGAGCCAGGCGCTTACGACGCATTGGTCAGCGTGGGCATGTTCGAGCACGTCGGCGTCAAGATGCTGCCGATTTACTTTTCCAAAGCCTGGGCGTTGCTCAAGCCCGGCGGGGTCTTCTTGAATCACGGAATTGCCAAACGGATAACCGACCCACCCCGCAACGGTCGTTCGTTCTCCGACGCTTATGTCTTCCCCGACGGCGAGCTGACGCCAATCAGCACCACCCTGAGCGTGGCAGAAGCGGCGGGCTTCGAGGTGCGTGACGTGGAGAGCCTGCGCGAGCATTACATGCTTACCTTGCGCCACTGGGTGCGCCGTCTGGAAGCGAAGCACGAACAGGCTGTGCGATATGTGGATGAGCCGACTTACCGGGTCTGGCGCTTGTTTATGTCTGGGTCGGCTTACGGCTTCAAAGTGGGGCGACTCAATGTCTACCAGGCATTACTGGTCAGGCAAGGCGAGGGTGGACAGAGTGGATTGCCTTTGACCCGCGCGGATTGGTATCGCTAGATCAGTTCCAATGCATCTGCAAAGCATCTCCCTCATCAAAACCTTACCCTGCTTGGCTGAGCCAGGCAAGATCATTGTCATCGGCAAACCCAATCGCCTTCTTGATGATGTTATTCCCTATCTGGCTACCCTGCCAGGGGTGATCGCCTACAACCCTGATACGCTTGCGCTCACCTTTCGCCGTCAGCCTGGCTTTATGACGCTCTACCCGGATAAAGTCTATATCACCCAGGTCAAAGATGCAGACGAGGGATTGGAATTGTTGAAAGCTTTAGTTGAGGCAATCAATGCGACCTGGGAGCACCGCGCTGAATTGAAAGCAGCAACGACTGCCCGTCGCGCGCCGCGCTGGCTGGATATTTGGTCGTTTTTGCCCCAAACCAATTGTAAGCAGTGTGGTGAAGCCACCTGCATGGCGTTTGCCGCGGCGATATTACAGGATAAGAGAGAGCTTTCAGAATGCATCCCGTTATTATCAGATGAGGCATTCTCTGATCGAAAGGCTACTCTGGAGGCTATGTTATGAGCGACCTGATAGAAATAGCATTACAAAAAGCCCAAGCCATTCTCGCCAGTGAATGCAGCCCAATTGGTTTAATGGCTTCACCTGAGGGCTATCCCCATGTTTGGGCACGGGATAGCGTCATCACCTCTTTAGGCGCGCTGCTCTCCCCCGGACACGAAAACTGCCTGAAAGTATCCCTCAAGACGCTGGCAAGCCAGCAGTCCGAATTAGGCGCCATCCCTAACAATGTCAGCGTTGCTACGGGTCGGTTGGATCACACCAATGCCGGCTCGGTGGATTCCAACCTGTGGTTCATTCTGGGTCATACCTTTCAGTATCACGTCTCAGGCGACGTGGATTTTCTACGCGCTCAGTGGCATTCGCTCGAACGCGCCCTCCTCTGGCTACGCTACCAGGATTCGAATGGCTGCGGATTGCTCGAGGTGCATGAAGCTGCGGATTGGGCAGATCTGCTGGCAAACCGTTTCAATATTCTGTACGACAATGTGTTGTGGTATGCTGCCCTACGCGCTATGGCTGAGATGGCTCGCGCCCTGGGTTTGGACGGCAGCCGATACGATGAAATGGCAGACGATGTCCGCCATAAGATCCGGATTGTATTATGGGTGGGGGCTGAGAACGAAAGCGAATGGGGTCCAACCTGCCCCGGTCATACCGAGTGGAAACATACCCTGAGCCAGGTGGATCCGGTATTGGTCAAAAGGCCTTTCTTTCTGCCTTATGTTGCGTTTCGAGATTTTGGCGACTACTGTGATGTGTTCGGCAATCTGCTGGCGATTCTGTTTGAAGTTGCCAACCCCGCCCAGGAGAAACGCATTTTGGATTACTTGCGACAGGTAGGCATTGCCGATCCATACCCGGTGCGGGTGTTGCACCCGGTGATCTACCCAGGTAATAAGGATTGGCGCGAGTACTATCGCAACAACAACCTGAATTTGCCCGAGCAGTACCATAACGGCGGCATCTGGCCATTTGTAGGCGGTTTTTACGTGGCTGCGCTGGTCAAAGCCGGGCGTCTGGAGGAGGCTCGCCGCCAATTAGAAAAACTGGCTGAAGTCAATCGCCTCGGAATTGAAAGGGAGTGGGAGTTCAATGAGTGGTGTCATGGGCGCAGCGGACAACCGATGGGCTATCCTCACCAGGCATGGTCTGCGGGGATGTATGTGTTTGCCTATCGTTGTGTGGCTGATCACCGCGTGCCGTTGCTAAACCAAGGCTAATCAGCGCCAGCAAACAGGTGCAGGCTATCAGGCAGAGTTCCATTTTCCGGAGGATCGTTGTGAGTAAGGAGATTATCCATGTTCTGGCAGAAGCGATCCAGAGCAAGCAACCGGCGGTGCTGGTGACAGTTGTGGAGGTCGAGGGCGCTTCACCCGCAAAGGTTGGCGCGCAACTGTTGTACCTGGAAGATGGTACCAGGTTCGGCACTATTGGAGGCGGGAGGCTGGAAGCAGCGATTCTGGAAGACGCAAAACAAGTTTTGTCCACAGGCATCCCTCTGCTCAAGCATTACAGCTTGAAAGAAGAGGGTGCTGATGCGATTGGTGTGTTGTGTGGGGGAGAATTGCGCGCTTTTTTCCAGCCCTACAAACCCCCACCTAAGCTGGTAATTTTGGGCGGAGGTCATATTGGACGTCCACTCAAAGTGATGGGGGAAGCCGCCGGATTCGAAGTAATTGTCGTGGATGTGGAGCCGAGTCGAGCGGATGTTGCTGGGCTGGAAGCTGCAAATCTGGATCAGGAATCATATGTCGTTTTGATTTCCACAGATCATGTCACCGACGAAGCAGCGCTTCGTAAAGCTCTGGGAACGCCTGTTCCCTACATTGGCATGATCGGTAGCCGCGCAAAATGTAAGACAATACTGGACCATCTGCGCGCTGACGGTTATAGCGAAGATGCGCTAAACCGCGTCTACGCCCCTATAGGACTTGACCTGGGTGGACCGACGCCGGAGGAAATTGCCGTGGGAATCCTGGCTGAAATCATTGCAGTGCGAAGGGGCGGTCAAGGGCATAGTCGCTCGCGGTAGAATATCTGTGGTTGCTCATCTCTTGTGGCTATGTTTGGGCGCGTTCTGTTCCCTACGGATTTTTCTGCATATTCTGATGCGGTGCTTGCTTGCCTGCCCGATTTAAGAACCGCCGGGTTGCGCGAGGTGGTTTTATTGAGCGTAATCCGCCCAAGTGATGTGCCTCTACCCGAGACCATCAACCGCGAAAGCCTGGATTTCTGGCGTTGGTGCCTGGGTGAAAAGCTGAATGTTGCCAAAATGGCGCTGGAGGGAAAAGGGCTGCGGGTACTGACCCGGATCGAGTACGGCAACCCGGCTGAACGGATCGTGCGCGTTGCCATAGAGGAACGTGTCGCTTTAATTGTCCTTGGCGCGCAGGGGGCAACCGCTGCTAAGGAGTTATTGATCGGGAGCACAGCTTATGAGGTGATTCGCCGCGCCACCTTGCCGGTATTGGTGGAAAAATTCGAAGTGATTCGCGAGTTGGGGCACGGGAAATGTCGCCAGATGTGTGAGAACATATTCCAACGCGTGTTGCACCCAACCGATTGGTCAGAATGCGCCGATGCAGCATTTCAGGTGGTTAAACGTTTTAAAGCTGTTGGCACAAAAGAAGTGATTGTGCTGCATATTCAAGATGAACGGGTGATGATAAAGCGCTCAACAGAACAACTGGCTGAGTTTGACCGTAATGACATGGAACGATTGGAAGCGCTCTGCAGAACGCTGCGCATGTATGGTCTGAGCGCCAAACCGATGCTGAGACACGGCATTCCATTTCGTGAGACGATAAAAGTTGCCGATGAAATCGAAGCGAGCCTGATTGTGCTGGGATCGCATGGTCGCAGCGCAGTGCGTGAGATGTTAGCCGGCAGCACGTTTGAAAATGTTGTCAGACTTTGCCGCCAACCGGTGTTGGTCATTCGTCCACCGAAAAGTTAGCCTACGAGCAACAGGCTATTCATGCCCTTCCTGCCAGGTTCGAAACGGCGGTATTGAATGCCGATATTCTTATTTCTATGGAGGCGGGTTGGTAGTATGATTTGCCGGCGCATGCCTGGCAGAGCGTCCTGCCTTGCTGTAAAAGTTCCCGCTCGTTGATGATCTCCTCGCCGCACAACTCACAACTCACCCGCACGCCAGGTCGGCTGATCAGGGCTTCAACCGGCATGTTCAAGTACACTTCCTGGAACGAAAGCAGCTCGTTGTCGGGCATGATTTGGTAGGCAGCCAGCTGAGCAAAGTAATGGCGCTTCTCCTGAGGAGCATAGGCGTATGCCCGCTGGCGCACATCCAGGGCAGGGGCAACGCGCACAGCCTTTCCAGTTTTAACGTCTACGAAAGTCGCGGCAACCTTGCCGTAATCTTCCACGCGCAGCGTACGGTGACCAATTGTGCAACCGGTGGCGGCTTCAATTCCATCGGCAAAGCAGCCATCTGTCTCAATGATGACCAGCAAACGCTTATCGCTGCGCGGGGCGCTCAGCCCCAGCGCCTGGGCGCCAGCGATGCCAATGCGCACCCCAAGCACCTGGCGTGGGCACAGATGGCTGTGGCGCGCGGAGGATTTTTCTAATAATTCATTTAAGGATAGCATGAATAAGTCTCCTTTCCAATTCCATCCGTGAAGGACTTCGGGGGGTCAATGTGTTTCCACATTTGACCGGGGCTACCAGCATTCAAGGATGCTGGTAGCCGGCCTGTCTGCCCTGGGCGGTTGCCTTTAGGCAGACAGGCTCGGAGATCAGGTGTGTTAATGCGCGTCGAGCGATCTCAAATATGCAATGAGTGCAGCAACCTCGGTATCGGAAAGATTAAAATCAGGCATGGCAGTATTCTTTTTCATTTTGTTCGGGTGCGTAAGCCACAGCTCCAGTTCCTGATTCGATAGTCGCTGCGTTACACCGGCGAGGTCGGGGGCTTTCAAAGCGCCTTCGCCCTGGATACGATGACAATTGCGACAACCGTACTTGTTGGCTATCCTTTCGCCGGTTGTAACCGGGTTGCTCAGGTCCACGCGTTTCGTCCAGTTGAGCCAGAATTGCGGTGGGGCAAGCCAAAGCCACAGCCCAATCAAGATAATGGCGCTTGCAACGATCAGGAACAAGTTTCTCATGCTGTCTTGGATAAGTCTGGGGCAGGGGCGATTCTCCCTGCCCCAAACCTCTGCCCCATTATACTTTCTCGATCTTCACCTTGCTGTCGTAGAATACTGCACTGCCGCCTGCCAGATCGGTGAGGGTGACGTTGCCCAGGTGTGGATCGACGCGCATGGCAGCGTTGCCATGGAGGGGCGTTGCGCGGCGGGGGTCGCCTCTCACAAGCCGATCATCAATCCAGATGTCGCTCGAGCCGCTCGCCCAATGACCGTATCCCAGAGGGAAGGCAACCACCCCTGGACGAAGCCCTTCGACGATATGGACTTTACCTACCATCGGCAGCTTGCGCCCACTCTTCAGATCCCAGACGCCTTCTGGATTACTCGCCGATGAAAGCCGGACGCGATCGCCCTGCTTTATCCCAAGCCGATCCGCGTCTGCGCGGTTCATCATTACATAACCTTCAGGCTGTACCCCCAGCAACCAATAATTGGTCACTGTGCGGGCTTTGGTCATGGTGATCATCTTGAAGGTGATCAGGTTGAACTCATAACCCTCGTCAATGATCTCTTTACCAGTAGAAGAGAGACCAGCCGGGATATAGGTGGTGTAACCGACAAAGGGCTTTCCGGTCATCGTATTGATCGAGGTGTAGGTCTTCTCCTGATACAGATTGATCAAACGTCCGTATTTGTTGGCTACCTGTTCGCCTTTGTATCCCTTGGCAAAGTCCTGAAAGCGCCCGCCGCGATTGAGCACAAACACAGTTTTGCGCCACAGGCTCTCGTCGCCGCCTACCGCTGCTTTCCAGATCTCAGGGTCGAAGACAGTCTTCGGCAAATGACGGCGCGCCTCAAGGAAGATGCGCAGCTCTTCATCATCAGCTTCTGGGACGCTGTCGGAGCCGTCTTCCTTTTCACCAAAGGCGATGTCTGCCACCTGCTTCAGGTAGAAATGTTCCGGTCGGGTGAAGGGAATCCCCTCCCCAAACCCATCGGGGCCAAAACCGGGCAATTCCAACCGCTCAGCGATGGCTAAAAGCAGCGCCTCGAACGACATGGGGATCTCTTCGTTGTACACCTTGACAGTAGGCCATCCTGGCAGCGAAATGGCTGGCTGGCGCACATTTTCTACCTTCCAGGGTACGGATGGGTGAGAACCGTGGAACTCCCAGCGCTCCAGATAAGACAAATCGGGAAAGATGTAATCTGCGTAGCTGGAAGTCTCGCCCACGAGGATATCGCTGGCAATGTGCAGGGGTACCTTCTTGGTGTCAGTCAGGATTTCAATGGCGGTGTGACCAGCCGGAAGGCTGTAGACGCTACCGTTCATGTAGGTCATCAACACCTTAATCGGGTAAGGGTAGGCGTCGCCGATGGAAGGGATGTCTTCCTGGTAGATGTCGGTGGCGATGGGGAACCAGGGGCGCTTGGTTGGATAGGTGCCGTCGAAGAGGGTGCTCTTCTCATAGGTGGTTCTGGTGCGCAGCATATCCACCCCAAAGGGGGTGAAGTGGTGCTTGCCAAACATCGTCATCACCGGGAAAGGCTGGCCCTTCTTGCCGCCCTTGCGGTCATAAGTGCTGGCTTTGATCATGCCGCCGGCGTAGTCGAAGTTGCCGATCAGCAGATTGACTACATACCAGGCGTTGTTGTTGTAGAAACCGTTGGTGTGTTGGGAGGGTCCGCGATGGATATCGGCTACAGCTTTGCGGCCGTGGGAAGTGAACTCAGCAGCCAGCTCTAAGATGTCTTTCTCGCGAACGCCGGCAATCTCAGCCCATTCGGCGATGGTATGCTGCTGCGCCGATTCCAGCAGGATTTGCAGGCTGCTCTTGACTTCGAACTCGCCAACCTTCTGGTTGACCAGCAAGTCACCCACCACAGGCGCAGCTTCGGGATTGAGTACGTCGATGGGGGTCGGCTCTCCGTTCACCAGCGCCACCGGGGTATCGCCGGGGTACTCCACGCCGGCAGCATCTACATAGACCGTCACATCTTTGCCGTCTTTCTGTACCGTTTGCGGCGTGAGCAACCCGATTTCGCTGGCGCGCAGGTGTTTGCCAGGTTGGCCATCTTTGATTTTGACCAGCCAGGCAGCGTTTGTGTAGTTGGGTTCGCCTGCCGCAACAGCAGCCGCCTGGTTGGCAATCGCCAGGTAAGCGGCGTTGTAGCGCTCGTTCTCCAACATCCAGCGGATCATCCCCAGGGCAAAAGCGGCATCGGTGCCGGGCTTGATCGGCACCCACTTCCAGGCTTTTGCGGCGAGCTTGCTCAGGCGTGGGTCTATCACAGCAAACTTCTTGCCGTTGATCAATCCCTCGGTAGCTTTGGGCACGCGCTGCGGTGGACCGTAGTTAGCCTCAAACAGGTTGGCGCCCACATAGATCACAAACTCGCTGTTGCCTGTATCACCCTGCCAGTAGAACTTATCGCCGCTGTCCCAGGAGCTTTTTTCAGCATTCCACTTGGCGCTCATCGCTTTGCCGGTGAAATACAGCGAACCCTGACAGACTGTGGTGTGCCCGTTCATGTTGACTGTGCCAAAGGCTTCTTTGAAAAAGCGATCGACCACATCCTCGCGCCCGCCCTTCATGCGCCCCCAGACGAACATTAATTGATTGTTCTTGGGTCCCAGATCGGGATGCTCTGGATCAATTAGGACATCCAGGTGATCGGCGTGCTTCGTCTTGAACTCTTCCACCAGGGCTTTTTTCTTGTCCGGGTCCTTTTCGTCCCAGATAGCCTTGACCTCGGCTGCCATTTCAGCGGCTAACTCAGTATCGGTGAGGGCGCGGATGGATTTGAGACCCTCCACCGGACCTTCTCCAAACAGGTCACCGCCATTGACAATCTCGTCAATCGCCTGGTCGAACGGAATGGTAACCCATTGTCCCTCGCCGCGCTTGGAGCCAGGTTTGCGCTTGAGCACACTGACAATGCGGTACGGGTCGTAGGCGGTCTGCAAACCAGCCTGTCCCTTGGGGCAGATACCGCCCTCCACGGTCGCCATATCTTTAATAGGCGTGTCATAAGCCGGGTGCGGCCAGAGCGTCCAGGGGCTATAAGGGTTGCCATCGATTTTGGCTGCCAGTCCATCCAGCAACTTGACTTTGATAGCGCAGCCGGTGTTGCATTGCAGGCAGACGGTGTAAATCTGGTTCTCGGGCTTGCTTTCATAGAAACCGTTTTCACCCGAAGCCATCACATCCTGGATGGCGCGACGGGCTTGCGGCAGGTTGCCCAGCAGAGCCACTGCGCCGCCTGTCACCGCCGAAAGCTTGAGAAAATCACGCCGCGAGAAGGTCGGCTTTTCCATGAGGTTTTCTCCATGTTGTTGCTTGTTCTTCGCCATCTCAGGCTACCTCCTTGCCTCGTAGAGGCAAACGTTCTTCACCAATCAGGAATGCCAGTACAGCCAGACCAACAATGCCTGACGTTACAGCCCACTCCATCAGGCTCGGGAAGTAGTCAAAGCTCAAATGCGGACCGGTGAAAGCCGTGGTAAGAGCCTGGATTTCTGGCACGGTGAGAGCCGGAAAGACGATATTGGCGCGCGCCACAGCGAAGCCAAGCAGCACCAAAACGCCCATCCAGCCAGCCCAGCTATTGTGTCGCGCCAGCTTTGGCTGCGCCAAAACGATGATGGGGACGAGGGTGCCCAGCAATATCTGCAGGATCCAGAACGCCCACCAGTAAGGTCCATAGAGCACGGCGCGCACTGCGTCGACATTCTGGGGAACGTTCCCGTACATACTTTGCGAGAAATCTGCCCACAGAAAGTATAATTTGACGACCGCCAAAACAACCGTCGCAATGGCAAGAACCCAGAGCTGCTCCGAGCGGTTGGGTGATTCATCAGAGCCAAACAAGCCAATCACTACTAACATGGCGGCAGTACCGGAAGCCAGGGAGAAGACCGGGAATTGCACCGGCAGCAGACCCACATGCCAGAACAGGCGGCTTGCTTCCACTCCCAACAGCGCCCCCACCGCTCCACTGACGAACAGCGAAAGCGGCAGACCGATAAGCATCAATAGCCTCAAGAGGCGGCTGAGCGGATTACGAATAGCCAGGTAGAGCGAGACGAGCATCAGCAGTCCAAAAAGGGTGTAGCCCCACACCATTTGAGCCATCACCGAACCGAGGTCGCCCTGCAGGTACACCTTCCAAATGCGTTCCATGTGTCCCAGGTCAAGCCAGATGGAAAGCAAAGCTGCAACCAGGCTGACCAACCCCAGCCAGAGAGCGATGCGTCCGGTGCCTTTAAAGATCTTTACATGAAAAAGCAGGTCAAGGGTGGAGATCATAAAGGCTCCAGCAGATATGCCGGCAAAGAACAGATACATAGCCACCCACAGACCCCAAACCACATAGGAGCCATAGGCAGCTTCGCGGTGACCGGTGGTCAGGCGGACGTAGATACCCCACAAGCCAACCAGCAAAGCCATGGCGCTGATCGCGTAAATTGCACGTTTGAGGTTCATCGCGGTTCTCCTTACACCAGATAGTAAACGCGCGGCTCGGTGCCCAGTTCTTCTTTGAGGCGCATGACGTTCGGGCGGGCGATCATCTCTGCCACCAGGCTATCGGGATCGTTGGCGTCGCCGAACAGGGTGGCGCGACCGATGCAGGTGGTGGTGCAGGCTGGCAGCATGCCCTCTGCCAGGCGGTGCAGGCAGAAGTGACATTTGCGCACGTTGCCAATCGGAGACTTCTCTCCTTCACGCTGGCGAATCTCCCCATATTCGTAGTTAGCACGGCGTTCATAATCATCGGCGTTGGATTGACCAAATAAGAAGGGCAGGCGATCGGGGGTATTTTCGGTGTAGGTCAAACCAAAGTCGAAGGTGCGCGCCCCATACGGGCAGGCTGTGATGCAATACCGGCAGCCGATACACTGATCGTAATCGACTACGGTGACGCCTTCCTCGTTCTTGTAAGTGGCGTTCACCGGACAGACGGGCACACAGGGAGGTTCATCGCATTGCATACAAGGACGGGGAATAAAGCGGCGGGTCACATTGGGATAGCTGCCAAATTCCTCATCCAACACCGGGCGATACACAACCCCTGGCGGCAGTTTATTCTCGGCGATACAGGCGATGGTGCAGGCATGGCAACCCACACACTTGCGTAAATCTATCACCATCACCCAACGTCGTTCTTCGGGCTTCTTTTTCAGCGCTCGCTGGAGTTCGGCGTGCATACGCACAAGAACATCTTGCTGTTCGAGCACTTCAAGCATAACTGACCTCCTTCCAATACGGGGTGATAAAAATACCTGCAAGGTAACTTTACCCCTTACAAGCCTGTATATGTATCGGGGAAAATCGGTATTCTGGTTTGACTTTTGTGAGGAAAAACCTTACAGGATGGGCAGGCGAAACACCGAACTTATTCCGGCGAAATCAATTCGTTACGCAGCGCAAAGCGTACCAGCGCGGCGCGGTTGGTCAAACCAAGCTTCTCCATGCCTCGCGCCCGGTAGGTTTCGATTGTTTTCACGCTTAGATTGAGCTTTGCGGCGATCTCGGCGCTGGTGTGCCCGAGAGCGACCAGCCGTAACACTTCCTGCTCGCGATCGCTCAATCCCTTCCACAAATCCAATTCATTGAAGGATTCCCCCTGCGGGATCAGGTCTTCCAACAGGCTACGGGTCATGGATGGATGTACATAAACTTCATCCCGCATTACAGCGCGCATTGCAGAGAGAAGCTCAACGTCGGCTGCTTTTTTCAACACATACCCCGCCGCTCCGCTTTTGAGCGCCTTACGCAGATATTGCGGATCATCATGCATGGTCAGGATCAAGATACGGGCATTTGGGGCGCTCCGGCGCAACACAGGCAGTGCGTCCAATCCACCCAAGCCTGGCATGCTCAGATCGAGCAAGATCAAATCGGGCTGGATTTGTTCGCTCAGCGCCAGCGCATCAATGCCGCTGGCGGCTTCACCGACAACATCGAATTCTGGCTGGCTGTTCAATAGCAAGCGAATGCCTGCCCGCAACACTGCATGATCATCGGCAAGTAAAACCCGTGTCTTGGATGTCATTGTTGAGCACCTGTTTCCAAATTTGAAGCCTCCGATGGGGACAGGGGTAATTGGATATACAGGCTGCTGCCTCTACCGGGGTTGCTTTCAATGATCAGCGAACCACCCAGCAGTTCTGCTCGTTCGCGAATGCCCACCAAACCCAAGTGTCCATCGGAAGGCGGCTTGTTGGCATCAAAGCCTGAGCCATCATCTTCGATGACGGCAACCACATCATGGGCGCGGCGTTCAACCAAAATGCTGACCGATCGGGCGTGAGCATGCCGGGCAACGTTGGTCAAAGCCTCCTGGATGATTCGATACAGAGCGGTTTCAATGGCGTCCGGTAGTCGCTCGCCAGCCAGGTGTACCACGACATCGGCTTGAATCTGGTGGCGTTTCTGCCATTCCTGGGTGAAACGCTCCAGCGCCGCCAGGAGACCCAAATCGTCCAACACGGCAGGCCGCAATTGGACTGCCAATGTGTGCACGTCATCCAGCACCTGTCCGACCACCTGGCGTAATTCTTGCGTACGGGATTGCACGAGGGGGTCATTGCAGGTGTTTTCCAGCGTTCGCAAACCTACCATGAGAGAAGTGAGACTCTGAGATGTGCTGTCGTGCAGCTCGCGCGAAATGCGGCGGCGCTCCTCCTCCTGCGCCGCGATCACCCGTTCCAGAAGCTGGCGGCGCAACAGTTCACGCTCGCGGCGGATCTCGTCTGCCCGCTCCAGCTCAAGAGCCATCTGGTTGAAAGCCTCGGCGAGCTCACCGATTTCGTCGTTCGCCCAGCGCCGCACCCGTCGGGTAAAATTGCCACGGCCAATCGCTCGGGTTGCATCTACCAGGTCCAAAATGGGGCGCGTCAGGATGAAAGTCAAGAAGGTGGCTGCCAGCAGGCTAAGCGCTAACACAATCGCTGTGGTCAGCACTACCTGGGATGTAAGATCCATGAGCACGCGCCGCACTCCCTGGTTGGATATCCCAACTCTGGCTGTGCCTGCTTTGCCATTAAATATCGGCACTGCGATATCCCAAACCAGCCCTTCCGGTGTGTCCACCGAAACGGTTTTCTGGTAATCTTCTGGCGCAGCCCGGTTCAATCCTATCAGGTTCACCGGGAAACCCTCGCCAAAAGTATGTGCCAGCACCTGCCCATTGGTGTCCAAAATGAAAGCGTAGCGCACATCGCGATTGTTGGCTTGTGTCTCCAGCAGTAATTGGCGGAGGGCATAGAGATCGTTGACCAGGATCAGGTCGGTAGCGCGGGCGGCAAGATCACGTCCAATCGAAGTGCCTTGTGCACGTTGTTCTTCTTCGAGCACTCTGGTAAGCGAGTGATGCACCTGTAATGTCAGGGCTGTGCTCAGCAGGATCGTCCCACCAAGCACAATCCCCATGATCTTGGTGCGGACGTTGACGCTGCCGGCGATATCCCAAAATTGGGAGACGAATGTTTGCCAGGTCAATTTCATGGCGTACTGTTACTCAGAGGAACCAGAGATTCGATCAGTTCAGCGGATTGATAATCCTCAGGGGTGACTTGGACAAACTTATCATAATCGAGCGCCTGTAACGCTGCCAGACCATCAGCGTCCTGATGCATATGCAGTAAGATAGCCTCTAACTCGGCGCGAGTCTGAGGGCGCAGGTCTGGGCTGACAACCACAGGGGGCATGCCAAACGGCGGGGAGGTGTGGATAATACGTATCTGCTGCGCCAGTTCAGGGGCGCGTTTAAGGGCGAATTCCAACACCAGGCTGTCCACCGAAGCGCCATCGGCTACCCCATCGGCAACCGCGCGAATTGCGTCGTCGTGGCTGTAGGTAAAAAACGTGCGGGCAAAAAATGTCTCCGGCTGCTCTCCCCGAGTTTGTAGCAGATAAGTCGGATAAATCCGCCCAGTGAAAGAAGCGGGATCGGTAAAGGCAAAAACCTTCCCCCGCAGATCCTCGATTCCCAACGCCGTGCTCTTCGCTGGCACGATCAGTTGAGCTTGATAGACGACCTCTCCATTAACCTGGGGCGCAGCCAGAAGCTGCAGGTTGAATTCGCGCTTGCCGAGTAAGTAAGAGCTGGTGCATACAAACGCCAGATCAACCTCTCCGGAACGGAGCAACTCGTTGACCTCGGCGTAGGTGCGCCGTTGGACGCGTTCCACCGGGCGATTGAGTTTGGCGCTCAGGTAATCGAGTAAAAGGGCGTAGCTTTCGGCGCTCCCCTGCGGCGAGATCACCGCAGCAATCGCTACTTTGAGAGGATGCACTTCTTGCTGCACTGGCGTGGGCAGCGGACTCAGTTGATTCAGATCGACAAAACCCGCGGCGGGCACAGCGGGAGGCGAAGAGCAACCGACAAGCAGCGCAACCAATAAAAAGGTAGCGATATATCTGGTCATCATCCAGCCTCCAATCGGATTTGATTGTAAAGATACCCGATTTTGAGCCAGGATGCCAGTATCAATTCTCCATTTTCGAGATGGTTTTATCCGATGCTGCTCTATCCCGTCCCTACCCTCAGCATTTGGGCGTATTCATGCGGCATTTCACTGGCTTCAATCGCCCTAGCCGCTCCTTCAACATCATAGGCAACGCGGATAAACTGGACGCTGACATTATTTCCCTCGACGCCCAGCGTAATGTAACAAGCGCGTGGGTCGCCATCCTTTGGCTTGCCCACACTACCATCGTTGATCACATGCCGACCGCTGGGAAGGATTCTGTGATACGGTATGTGGGTATGTCCACAGACCAACACATCTGCCCCGGCAATGTCCAGCAGGCGCTCCAGGCTGGTGTCTGGGCGGTTCTCGAACAGATACTCGTTGATCTTTCTGGGGCTGCCGTGAACCAACAAAACCCGCAGATCGCCCAGACTCAACCGAATTTCTGGGACTAACGAGCGCAGAAATGCTTTATTCTCAGGCGTGGTATGCTGATTGGACCAGGCGATGGAACGTTTGCCTAGCGCTTCTGATACAGGATCGGTATAAGCGCAGCCGCAATCATCGCTGTCGTTGCCGACGCCCTGATCGTAATTGCCCATAATGGTGGGGATCTGCCGCTCACGGATGATCTGAATGACCTGGTTTGGGAAGGTGCCATAGCCCACCAGGTCACCCAGACAGTAAAGGTCAGTCAACCCGCGCTGCTCGAAATCCTGTAATACCGCCTGCAAAGCAGGCAGGTTGGCGTGAACATCGCTGAAGATTGTGATCTTCTTCATCGGAACTCCTTTATGGCTCACTTGATTTTCGCCGAATGACCATCAGCAAGTAACCAATCCGCGTATTCAACTGCAGAGCGATCTCGCGGAAAGCAGCCAGGCGCTGCTCCTCCGTGCCTTCAACCTCGACCGGATCGGGAAAGCTCCAGTGGATTTGCACAGGGTCTCCAGGGAAAACCGGGCAGAGTTCGCGCGCCCGGTCACACACGGTGATAATATAGTCAAACTGCTGCCCAAGGAACTCCTGCAAACTCTTTGATCGCTGAGCGGTAATGTCAATATTCATCTCCTCCAAGGTGCGAATCGCCAGAGGATGTACAGCGGTAGGTGCGGTTCCGGCGCTGAAGACTTCAACGCTACCCCCGCTGCGTACGCGCAAGATACCCTCCGCCATTTGCGAGCGAGCGCTGTTATGGGTGCAAAGGAACAATACCCGGGCTTTGAGTTTGGGCGGCATAACATCACTGGTTTGCAAACCCTGCTCGCTGACTGCGGGATGCAGCGATTCGCCGGCAGAGAAATACATCCGCCTGACAAAATCCATATCAAGCGAGTAATAGATTTCTCTACCATCGGCGCGGCTGCGCTGAACTTTCACCAGTCCATAACGCCGTAATCTTTGAAGATGATATGAGACCAAATTTTGGGGCTGATGGAGCAATTCAACCAGCTCCCTGGCGCGTCGATCGCTTTGCGCCAGCGCAGCAAGAATCTGCCAACGGATGCGGTGGCTGAGCAAGGTCAAGATCACAGGAGGCTGAGCCTGGGAGACCAACACTGGCATATCTATCTCCAAAATAAATTGTATCAATCTAATTTGATATTATATCACAACAAGCTCATCTATTCCAGCCCTGTCGGGTTATTGAATATGGCTTTCTCAAAGTCCTGTCTGAAAAGCCTCACCCCCTACGCCGGGGAGAAGATCTTTACGGAGTTTTTTGGCGGCGCTTTTCGCCGCCAAAAACCCCAACAAAGTTATCGGTGTGGGGGATTGAACTCGACTTTGAGAAAGCCTTAGGATTATTGATAAATCCCCCACCGATGATGCTGGCAATCGTCCAACAAGCTTGCCGTAGCCGATCTGAGCTTAGCGTGCACTGATCTGTCTGCCGTTGGTTCAGGCAAAAAATATGATCATCCCCGGCAGCCGTTCTTCCATACATAACGCAGCGGAGAGACGCTCGATGGTATGTATTCCACTTGTTTTTCGAATCAGATTGGCGTATATTCTTAGTAAGAACAACGTGCCAACACGCTGGATATCATCCTGAAAACTCACTCGCTCTAACTCATGCTGGAAAGGTTAATGCTGGCGATGATCATTTCATTGTTTTTGCTGCCTGCCTGCGCGCCATGGCGCTCGCAAGGCACAACCAGGAAGGAAACTCACACCCCTTCCTCCGAGACAATGACCACTCCCGTCTCTCGGTCGATTGACCTGCCGAAACCCAAGACGAAAGGCGCCTTGACGCTCGAAGAGGCTATCGCCAAGCGGCGTTCGGTGCGCGAATTCGAGCCGACGCCGCTCACCCTGGAGGAGATCAGCCAGCTATTGTGGGCTGCCCAGGGAATCACCCATCCAGGCGGCTATCGCAGCGCGCCCTCGGCGGGCGCCCTATACCCTCTCGAGGTGTACGCAGTGCTCGCAGAGGGTGTATATCACTACGATCCGCAAGCCCATCGCCTGAACCTTCAGGCTCAGGGCGACCTGCGCCCTGCCCTGCACGCCGCAGCCTTGTATCAAGATTCCGTTTTGGAAGCGCCAGCGGTGTTCGTGATCGCCGCCGTGTATCAGCGCACTGCCCAAAAGTATGGCAGAGAACGCAGCCCGCGCTATGTCCATCTGGAAGCCGGGCACGCCTCCCAGAACCTGCTGCTTCAGGCGGTGGCGCTGGATTTGGGCGCAGTGCCCATCGGCGCTTTCTATGACGACCAGGTGCAGGAAGTCTTGGATTTAGCGGGTGATCAACAGCCGCTCTACCTGATCCCGGTGGGGCATCCACGGAGATGAGCGCCAGGCTCAAACCCGAGGCGGACAAGGCGGCTGGCATCCTCATCATCCCTGTGGGAGAAATTGAAAGCGAAGTGATCTCCCATCTATGCTCCGCCCTATCTGCCATCTTCAATCGAGCAGTTCAGCCCGGTGCGCAGCTGCCGCATCCGGAGTACGCCTTTAACTTCAAGCGCAGACAGTACGCCGCGGGTGAAATCCTCGCACGCCTGCCCGGCAGCGCGCTGGGAGTGGTTGACCTCGACCTGTACGTGCCACAACTGAATTTCGTCTTTGGTCTGGCTGATCCCGTGAACCGACGCGCGGTTATCGCACTGCGACGCCTGCGGCAGGAGTTTTACGGCTTGCCAGAAGATCGAGAACTATTCCTGGGGCGGGCGGTAAAAGAGGCGGTTCACGAGCTGGGGCACACTTTTGGGCTAACCCACTGTGTCAATCGCCGCTGTGTGATGGCATTTTCCAATTCCCTTGCCGATACGGATTACAAGGGACAGGCTTTTTGCCGGAGATGCTCGAGCAAGCTCAAATGAGTGGGAAGAAATGCTCAGGCTGGCAGAGGGGGTCTCTTAACGCCGCTCGAGGAACTCTTCTTACCTTCCCCACACGCCGGGGATGCTCTGACTGCACACCGGACACCGTCCCTTTTGGATGACATTCCGAAGCACATCGAACCCCATGCGGCGAATCAGCAAGGCGCCGCAGGATGGACAATAGGTGTTGTCCAGGTGATGCCCGGGCAGGTTTCCCACATAGACATACTCCAGACCAGCCTCTTTGGCGATGCGCCAGGCGCGTTCCAGGGTGCTGACCGGGGTGGGAGGAGCGGTGAACCGGTACACCGGAAAATAGGCGCTCAAATGCCACGGCACCCCTGACCCCAATTCGGCGGCAATCCGCTCAGCGATGCCGCGTAAAACCGCCTGCGTATCGTTGACGGTTGGAATCACCAGGGTTGTGATCTCCAGGTGCACCCCATGCGCAATCGCCAGACGACAGATCTGCCACACCTTTTCTACATCGATCCCTTTGCAATACTCTCTTACCGCGGCGGCATCTCCTTTGATATCCACGTTCATGGCATCCAATCCAGCTTCGAGCAGGAGCGTCAGAGCTTCGGGGGTCAAATAGCCGTTGGTGACATAGGTGTTGTACAGCCCACGCCGGCGCGCCAGGCGGAAGACGTCCAACGACCACTCCAGCGAAAGCGTCGGCTCATTGAACGAAATCGAGGTGCCCTGACAATCTGCCTGCTCGGTCAGGGCAACAAACCGCTGCGGCGATATGTACTCGCCCCGAACTGGCGGCGCTGCTTTGCTGATGTGATAATTCTGGCACCAGGGGCAGCCAAAGTTGCAAGACCAGCTCCCGGCAGTGAAGGCGCAGGTTCCCGGATAAAAGTGGTAGAAGGGCTTTTTCTCCACGGGGTTAGCTGCCATGGAAGATACCGCCCCATAAATCAAGGTGACCAACTGGTCGCCGCGATGCCGACGCGCGCGGCACCATCCCAGCCCGCCCGGGACGATCACACAGCGCCGTTCGCAAACATTGCAGCGGATTTTGGTACCTACCTGCTCCTGCAAGAGCGCAGGCCGCTCGAATATGTTTTCCATATTATCCCCAACCAAGCCCTAGCAGATGACGATTGCCAATGCGCACATTGATCAAGCCAGCGGAGCGCGCGGCTGCTTCAGCTTCCAACGCGTGCTTTACCGCAGTGCAGGGTAAATCGTGCATATAAAAATTAGGCGCAAAAGCCAACAGAGCGTAGGGGATGCGCACATCGAACGAGGCAATCCAGCGGGCGATATGTTCCACCTGATCGGTGTCCACATAACCCGGGACGAGCAAGGTGCTAGCGATCACCAGCGGCAATTCTGGGCGTTCACCGTAGCGTTGTGCCGCCCGGGCGAAATTCTCTAAAGTGCGCCGATTGGAAACGCCGGTCAGGGCGATGTGGATGGATTCGTCGAAAGCTTTCAGATCGAATTTGACGCACCCGCCGCTCTCGAGAGAGTACTGCACGGCTGCCTCCAGCAAGCGTGGGTGCATCATCCCGTTGGTTTCCCAACACACCCGCACGCCGCGCTGCGCCAGCAGCTTAGATGTCGCCAGAGCATGCGCCATCTGCGACGCCGGATCGCCACCGAAGAAGCAGACACAAAAGGTGCGCTGGTTAGCCTGGGCTGCCAGTTCGGCAGCGCTGATCGTCTGCGACCTGGTCGGCGAGGTTTGGCGGTAATGCCAGTTCTGGCAGAACAGGCAATTCGAGGTGCAACTGGCGTAAAACACAGCCAGGTTATGACTGCCTGGATGTCGGCTGCCTTCGCAGACCCAGTCGGCGACGCAATTGGTTGGCAGCGGGTCGCGATACCAGTGCAATAAGCCGCACTGCGGGGTGCCTGCCAGATGCACCAATCTGCCCTGGCGCACCTTGCGCAAGCCACAAAAGCCGCGCTCCCCCTCGCCAATCAGGCATTCGTTGCCGCAGAGCATGCATTGCACGCCGCCAGACTGCCGCGGCGGCGCAACAGGCAGGTCGAACGCGGCTCGCGAAGCAGCATGCGCAGCCTGGATGGCGGGGAGCGCTTGATCAAAACGCTCGCGGATGCAATCGGCGCAGATTCCAAGCGCAACGGCAATCAGCGAAGTTCGCCGATGACAAATTTGGCAAATTGGGGTTCTCAAACCGCGCTCCCTTCTCAAGGCATCCGAGTACAAGCTGTGCGCGCCTCTCCCACCTCAAGATACAGCAAAGCCAGGTGGGGTTCAAGTGCCAAATGTCATCACCATTCTCGAGGCGACAAGGGAAAATCAACCTGCGCCACTAAGCGAGTTGGGGGGCGAGCGCAGGTCTGGCGACTTGCAAGTCCAGGATTAGTAAGAGGTGACGTTCAAAACTGTAGCAATCACAAACAAGGCAGCGTATACGAACCACAGCGTTCGACTGAGAAGCGCAATCGGCCAACAATAGAGCATGATTGTGGCTAGATATAAGAGCACGTATGGAAATAGAATCGGCAGTCGTATGGGATCACGGAATGGAATGCGCGCCACTTAGTCAACCCAATAACCAAAGACAGCAAAGGCGATAAAAAGGAACCCACCCAGCCAGAACGACCAGCTCTTGCCGCCACGCAGGAGAACCACGCTGATGATCGCAGACGGGATACAGAGTGCGTAAACGAGCCATCCAAATTTCATCGTATAACTTTCGAATAGTGGTTTTCGCACTGCAATGTGGGCGATAAGCACAATTTGAAGCAAGAACGCCCAAACGACAAACAATTTGTCAAGGTTGTCCATACTTTTTAGTGCTCCCATCTGGGTCGCCAGCCGACAGAATACAACCACCTGCCGATACTATAGCTGATTTGAGACTTGCGGTCAATGACAAATGGTGAAGATCCCTCGAACGACCCCGCAAACCCTGTTCGAACGCCGATTCTGCTGCATCAAAGCAGCCTGCCTGAACGGCGCAGCGGTAAGGTCAAACGCTAGTGTGACAAAACAGGCGCATCTGACAGATTTACACCCACTGCTGATATGAGTATACTGAAGATCAGCGCCTTGCCCGATGGATCTGGGGTGGGCGCGCTGCCACACAGATGATCCTGACAGGCAAGCAGGTTCAACCCAATCGAGAGAGGTAAGGTATGCAAATCACCAAAGCCGAAGTCACGCCGGTGGAACTCAAGCTGCGCAGACCCGTGCGCATGGCTGGATTGGCTGAACTGACCAGTGTGATGGCGATCTTCGTCCGTTTGGAGACGCGCCAGGGTAAGAGCGCCTGGGGCTGCTCTGTGGCGCATCCGTTCTTGAACGGCGATACGCCCGAAATTGCTTTGCACGTCAGTCGGGAATGCGCCGCTATGGCGCCCGACCTGCATCCGACCAATTTAGAATACTCGATGGCGCAACTCGCTAGCCTGGCGCATGCCGCCCCTTCCGCCTTATGCGCCTTCGACCTGGCATTTCACGACCTGCTGGGAAAAGCCACCGGATTGCCACTTTACCGCCTGCTGGGTGGCTATCGCAACCGTATTCAGACCTCGATAACCATTCCAATCTCCGGCGTAGAGGAGAGCGTGGAGGCGGCACAGCGTTGCGCCCGGCTTGGGTTCCGTATCCTGAAGATCAAGGGTGGGCTGAATCCCGAAGAGGATGTGCGCCGGGTGCAGGCTGTGCGCCGCGCCTTGCCAAAATTGACCGTTCGTCTGGACGCAGACGGCGGCTACTCGGTGCAGGAGGCGCTGGACGTGGCGCGCGCCCTGGTGGATGAACTGGAGATGCTGGAGCAACCGACGCCGCCCGACGACCTGGAAGGGCTACGCGAGGTGCGGCGCAACAGTCCGGTGCCGGTGCTGGCAGATCAGAGTGCCGCAGGACCAGCCTCGGTGTTGCAACTGGCGACACACCAGGCTGCCGACGGCGTGAGCGTAAAGGTGGGCGCCTGCGGCGGCTTGCGCTGCGCCCGCCAGGTGGATGCCATTGCCCGCGCGGCACACATGGACACGATGGTAAGCTGCCTGATTGAGCCGGGTCTGCTGATCTCGGCGGGGTTGAGCTTCGCCTTGAGCAGTGCGAACGTGCGCTACGGCGACCTGGACGGCAACCTCGATCTGAGCAACGACCCCTCCATACCCGGCTTTCGCCTGGACGAAGGCTGGCTGACAGCCAGTGAGGAGCCCGGCTTGGGCTGTCAGGTGCGGTTGGGTTAGCTCCGCCTCTATTCCAGATCGGTCATGTAGACCTGGGGGTTGACGCAATGCGGGAGTTGCTCGCCGCGCACGCCTGCCAGCAGGTTGGCGAGGGCGATCTCGATCATCCTGCCGCGGGTGCGCACGCTGGCGCTGGCAATGTGCGGGGCGATGATGATGTTCTCCAGGGTGAGCAGAGGGTGATGCTTGGGGATGGGTTCGGGTTCGGTCACATCCAGCGCGGCGTAAGCGATGACGCCATCGCGCAAGGCGCGGTAAAGGGCTTCGTGATCCACCACCCCGCCGCGGGCAGTGTTGATCAGCACGGCAGTGGGCTTCATCTTCGCCAGCTCAGCTTCGCCAATCAAGTGATAGGTCTCCTTGTAGAGCGGCACGTGTAGCGAGAGAAAATCTGAATGGCGCAGGATAGTGTCCAGGTCGACGCAGTGGGCGCCAATCTGAGCCGCATAGGGGTCATCTTCGCAGATTGGATCGTAGTAGAGGATGCGCATCTCGAAGCCCAGGGCGCGCCGCGCCACAGCCCTTCCAATGCGACCAAAACCGATGATGCCCAAGGTAGCGCCAGCGACATCCTGCCCCAGCAACTGTGTCAGCCCCCAGGTCTCCCAGCGACCAGCGCGGGTAAAATTATGGGCTTCGACCACGCGACGGGCGGCAGCCATCAGCAAAGCAAAGGCGAAATCCGCCGTGGTATCGGTGAGCACGCCGGGGGTATTGCCCACCGGGATGCCGCGACGGGTAGCCTCACTGACGTCGATGTTATCGAAGCCAACCGCGCAGTTGCTGATTACCTTCAGATTGCCGCCAGCGGCGTCCATCACCGCGGCGTCAATCTTATCCGTCAGCAGCGAAAGGATGCCATCCACGCCGCGCACCCGCTGGCGCAAGGTGTCTGGCGGCGGAGGAAGGTCTTCTGGCCAGAGGTCCACCTGGCAAGCCTGGCGCACCTGGGCAAGATATTCTTCTGGGATGTAACGGGCGATAAATACTCTCGGTTTGTCCATCAGGCTGCAAGCTTATCACAATTACCCGCCGCCAACGGGCTGAAATATATGTAGTTCGTCGCCGTCGCTCAGGCTGCGCTGGAAATCGCGCTCCATCTGCCCATTCAGCGAACATAACACAGGCACGTCGATGGTAAGGGCAGTCAGCAGGTTAGCGATGCTGGCGCCCTCAGGCAATTCGACGCTCAAGCGGCCGCGGCTATCCTTCGCCAGGCGCTCACGTAGCATCCCAAATAAGACCACATTTACCTGCATCGCCGCCTCAGATCGTCCGCAGTGCGCGTTCGTCTCGCCCGGTTGGCTTGGGCCAACGGCGGGCAACCGATGCATCAAGTTCCGCCAGACCATCCACAGTGAAATCGGGCGACTGGCAATAAGCGAAGATCTCGCTCTCCAGTCGGTCGATCTCGTGTCCAATGCGCGCCAGCTCGAGCAACGGCACCTCAGCCGGGATGAACAGCACGCCATGTTGATCGGCGACGAGCAGATCGCCGGTGCGAACCACCAGCCCAGCCACCCGTACCGCGCCGCCGTAATCAATGAAAGCCCCATGCCCATGGGTGGGCAAAATGTGGGTAGAGAAGAAATGAAAACCAAGTTTGCGCACCCCATCCAGGTCACGGGCAGCGCCCTCGGTGATCATGCCGACGCAACCGAGGGCTTTGTGTACGTTGGAGTTCCACTCGCCCCACATGGCGCCTCTGGGCGGGTAATCTATATCCTGAACGACAGCCACCTTGGGCTCTGGCTGCGCGGCGACGAAGCGCCAGTAATCCGGCTCAAAGACAGCCGGTCGCGCCTGGCTGGGCGGCTGGTCGGTGCTGACGCGGGCGGTGACAGCATAACCGAGCATCAGCCCCAGCTCCGGAAAATGACATTTCATCGTCGAATCGCAAAAACCGGTATTGGGCGGGATGACGCCAAACAGTTCCAAAGCGTTGGCGATGGTGGGCACAGTCAGGCTGCGCAGTGCATCCAGCTCTGCTTGGGTATGTCGGGCTTTTGGCATCGCTCATCCTCATCAGAATGGGTATTATAAGGAATGCCTGGCGTGCAATCCCCAAAGGAGGGTGCAGGCACGCCAGGCGGGGGTGTCAATCACAAATCGCTCAGAGCTCGACCCACTCCAAGCCGAGGGAGTCCAGCTTTTCGCGGGTGGGATTCCCTGTCTTCGGGTCCCAACCGGCGTAGCGGTAGTATGTATCCTTCATCCACTCGAACTGCTCGGGGGTGTAATGGACGCCGGCAGTTGGACCGGTGCCTTTGAGCGGCTCGAAGAACTTCCTCTGCAAGGTATCGTTCTCGCGGGTCAAGCCTTCGCGGGCGTTGAAGGCGCGCATCATGTTGATGCGCCGCTCTCCCACCTGGAGGAACTCATCCAAGGTCAAATCCCAGCCGGTTGCCGCCCGCAACATCTCAACCGTCTGCAGGGGTCCGTAAAGCTGCCAGCCCACCCCATAGACGAACGAACATAGGGAGAAAGAATCATAAGCCGAATAAGCCTGCTGGGTTTTAACCAGGAAGCGGATTTTCTCTTCGGTGATGCTGCCTGGCGGCTGAAACTGGGTGAAGCCAAGCTCAGCAAGGTTCTTGTGCGCCCAGTCGTCGGAACCTTCTTCAATAAAGGGATCGTGTTCGGAGGACATATGGTCAGCGCCAAAAGGATTCACGGCGTAAATCAAGCCCATCATGCGCTTGGCTTGTGGCATGTGAGCGGGCATTTCCTGCCCCTTGCAGGTAATCAGGAAGCGCTCCGCCCCGCGGCCGATAGCTCGAGCGGCGCGCTCAGATCCCTCCGCCAGCACATTGCCAAAACCCTCGCGCTTGCCAATGAGCTCAACCATGCGCACCATCGATTCGGCGTTGCCGAAATGCAGGTCAATCCCGCCGGTATCCTCCAATGTCAAAACGCCGTTTTCGAAGCATTCCATGGCAAAGGCGATGGTGGCGCCGCAAGAGATGGTATCAATGCCATACTGGTTGCAGAGCTGGTTGCCCAGGGTGACGGCGTGCATATTCGAAACGCCGCAGTACGAACCCAGCGTTGCCATGGTCTCGTATTCGGGCCCGCCAAACCTGGGCAAGACCTTGCGCCCCATGAACTCGGTCTCTACCACGCGCTTACAGCGCACGGTGCAGGAATAGCAGGTGTCGCGCTCTTTGAGGATGGTCTCGGTCATCAGCTCGCCGGCGATCGATTCGAAGCCCTCGAACTGACCCTCATTGAAATTGCGCGTGGGCAAACCGCCGGCGGCGTGTTGTCCGGCTACATCGCCGGTGGTGCCGTGCACATGCAGGAATTGCACTGCGCCAACCTCGGGAATGCGCTTGGTGCCGTCGCGGAACAGGCGCGTCAGCCCTTTGGGGTCGGCTGGGGTGATGTTCTTGGTGCCGCGCACCACCACCGCTTTCAGGTTCTTGGAGCCCATGACCGCCCCCATGCCGGTGCGACCATTGGCGCGGTTGACCATATTCATAATCGCGGCAATGCGCACCAGTTTTTCACCCGCTGGACCGATCTGGGCAATCTCCACCTTATTATCGCCCAACTCCTGCTTTAAAATATCCTCCGCCTCGCCGGTGGTCTTGCCCCATAGATGGCGAGCGTCGCGTATCTCCACATTGCCATCTTTGATCCACAAATAAACCGGATGAGGAGCACGGCCGCGCAAGACGATGCCATCATAGCCGGCGAACTTCATTTCAGCCGGGAAGAAACCGCCGCACTGACTGTCGCCAATGGCGCCGGTGAGGGGAGAACGGGCGTTCGCCACCATGCGGGACTGCCCAGAGATCGACAGACCGGTAGGCACGCCGACAAATAAGGTCAACAGGTTTTCAGGGGCGAACGGGTCAACGCCGCGCGGGGTTTCGCGCAAAATGTAATACATCCCCATGGCGCTGCCGCCGCCATATTTCCGGTAGAACGACTCTGGAGGGGTCTCCACCCAGGTCTTCAGATTGGTCAGGTCAACATGTAAGATTTTCCCGTTGTAGCAGGTGGGGGACATAATGCTCTCCTTTCGATCTGGGTTGGCGGCTCACATCAAAATACAAATACATTATGCCTTATTTTTCCAAAATTGTGCATGAGACGCCAACCTCCTGCCGCCTACCGCTCGCGCAAGACGCCATAGCTCATGAAGATGCTGGTCAGCTCATGAACATAGTGTTGAAACTGAGGGCTTTCACGCACAGCCATCGAACGCGGGCGAGGCAGGTCGATCTCGATAATGCGTTCGATCATCCCCGGGCGGGGGGTAAAGACCACCACCCGATCCGAAAGCTGGATCGACTCAGGGATGCTGTGGGTGACGAATAAGACCGTCTTGCGGGTAGTGAGCCAGAGGTGCTCCAGATCCATCCGTAGCTGATCGCGCGTCATCGCATCCAGAGCGCCGAGAGGCTCATCCATCAATACAAGCGGCGGGTCATGGATGAGCGCGCGACAGAAGGCGGTGCGTTGCTGCATGCCGCCCGAAAGTTCAAAGGGATAGCGCTTTTCAAAACCTTTCAAACCCACAGAATCGAGCAACTCCAGGGCACGCTGGCGATATTGATCGACCTTTAATTTGCGCATCTCGATCTGCAGCAGGACGTTGCCCAGCACATCGCGCCAGTCGACCAGCACCGGCGTTTGAAAGACGATGCCGATATCCGTTTGCGGGCTGGCGACGCGGGCGCCATTGATTTTGATCTCGCCGGTATCATATTCCAGCAATCCGGCGACCATTAAAAGCAACGTGCTTTTACCGCAACCCGAGGGACCGACGATCGAGATGAATTCGCCCTCGTTGACCGATAGATCAATCGGTCCAAGGGCATGCACCGGTCCAGTGCGGCTTTGAAAGACCTTCTTCACGCCCGAGATTGTAATCAACTCAGCCAAGATCGTATCTCTCCGCTATCGTAGAGTGTGGGGTCGCCAGCCGACAATCGGGTGTAACCTGCCTGGCTCTCCAAAGCGGCAGGCGACCCCATAATGGTGAACAAAGGATTATTTAGGCAGGAACTCGTTGGTGTAGAACTGATCCGCCGTCATGTCGGTCTGCAACTCCTGGTACTTCTTCTTGAGCTCCAGGACGTTCTCCCAATCCTCGGGGACGTTCAAACCGAGAATCTTATCCTTGTTATTGGGAGAGTAGAGGATATCCAGCGAGACGTCGAGCTGCTTGCGCACCATGTCAGCCGAGTCGGCGAGCTGGGAGTTGTAATCCACCAGAGCCTGGGTGCAGGCGTCGCGGTCATCCAGGCAGGCACGAATCGAGCATAGACTGCCGTTGACAAAGCGCTGCACCAGATCCGGGTTTTGGGCAATTGTATCTTGGTGAGCAACGATGACATAGCCCGGTTGAGCAACGCCGTTATCGGCATAGGTGAGGATCACCGGTGGGTCGCCGCCCTCTTTTTCAATCTGAGCCGGTTTATCGTCAATGCCTGCCAGAATGCATGGCGCCAGGTTCTGTAAGTAGCTGGTTACCAGGGCGCTCTCCGCCACGTTGGTCAGCTTGACATCATCGAGAGTCATATTGTTGTATGCCAGTGCCACGGGGAAATAGTCGTTCACGCCTGCGCCAGCGGTGGTCATGATGGTCTTGCCCTTCAAGTCGGCAAAGGTCTTCACGCCTGAATCGGGTCGGCAGAGCACCGCGTCGGTGCCCATGGCGTCGACCGACATGACCGCCTTGACCGGCGCGCCCTGCACCATGTTGCTGATCAGCGCGCCGTTGGATGCATAGGCGAAATCGGAATCCTTGTTGGCAACCAGCTTGACCGCATTGCTGGAGCCATTGCCTTGTTTGACGGTCAGGTCAATGTTCTCCTTCTCATAGCAGCCTTGCTCAGCCCCGTAGATGAAAGCGGCGTGAATGCCGTAGAACGACCAGTTCAGGCGCAAAGTGACCTTATCCATGGGGGGTTTGGTTGGTTCCGGCGTGGCGGTGATGATCTTCTCCTGGATGACCGGCTCGCCCTGAACCACCACGGTTTCGACAATCGTAATGGTCTCCACCACCTTCTCCGGCGTGGGAGGCGGAGCGCATGCAGCCAGGATGGCGAGCAGCACCAGCGCCGCCAGCAGCATGTATAGTTTCGTGTGTTTCATCCTTTCATTCTCCTCGTGATATGACTGACTGGTGATGCGAACCGTCGTTCATACTAAGACTAAGACAGGGGATAGCGCGGGTCTCTTCTGCAGGGAACACCTCCTTCCTTCTCACAAACTGACCGCAAAGAATTGGATGTAAAGTCACAAGCCGGTTGGTCCAACCACTGGCGCGCGCTGAGAGACATGCCAGGGGATCACCCTCCTCTCGATTGCCAGGACGACATAGAACAGGACCAAGCCGATGAATGCCAGCATGAAGATGATGGCAAAGGCAAGGTCCATACGCAACTGACCGGTAGCAATTTGGATGTAATATCCTAAGCCAGCATCGCCGCCGATCCACTCGGCGATCGTAGCGCCGACGGTGGCGTTGACCGCCGCCCCCTTCAAGCCGACAAACAGCTCTGGCAACGCCGCCGGCAAGCGGATCTTCCAGAACATGGTGATGGCATCGGCGCCCGTCGAACGGCTGAAATGACCCATCTCCGGGCTGAGAGAAGTGAAGCCCAGGATGCCATTGAGCAAGATGGGGAAAAAGCAAACCAGGAAGACGATGATCATCTTGGGGATGAAACCAAAGCCAAACCACACCACAAAGAGTGGGGCGAAGGCGATTTTCGGCACCATCTCCAGCGCCACCGCAGTGGGATAGAAGGTCTGTCGCAGCACCCTGGAAAAGGCAACCAACATCGCCAGCGGCACGCCCAAGACCACTGCGATCATGTAGCCCACCAGCGTCTCAATGCCAGTGACGATGGTGTATTCCCAGATAAGGTCAATATGAGCTATGAACTGACGGATGATGCTCGAGAGGGCAGGCAAGATGTAACGTGGCACATGGAACACCCGCACGCCAAACTCCCAGAACAACAGCAGCGCTATAACGAAGATCAGCGTTGTTCCGCCCTCCGACAGCCAGCCTCTCAACCGGCTCTCTCTCTTTTTCCCTGCCACCTCGCTGACAACAGATTGCGACTCGGAATTTGCTTGCACCATGTGTTGCTCCTCTAAAACTAGCCTGGTCTTTTCAGGATTACCTCTACGATTGGCTAAACAACCCTCTAAGGAAGCCAGCTTGAGCGCGCCGAAACCTGTGTGTCATCCGCCGATCTCAAACTGGCGTTCCATCTGACTCAGCACCCGATCCAGGATATTCAAGGCGCGATCAATCTGCTCCTTCTCAATCACCAAAGGCGGCGCAAAACATAGCCGGTTATACAGATAGCCAGAGGTCATACAAATCACACCCTGGCGCAGCAGTTCTCGCGAAGCCCAGGCAGTGGCATCGCCAGCCGGCGCTTTGGTCTTGCGATCACTGACCAGTTCAATGCTCAGGTATAATCCAAGCCCGTTGTAATGACCGATGGAGGGACGGCGACGCGCCATTTCCTCCAATCCCGCCAGGAAATAGCTGCCTTTTTCGGCTGCTCCCTCGAGGATGCGATCGCGGTCAAAAATCTCAAAGACCTTAATGCCGCCGGCGCAGGCGGTGGGGTAAGCTGTGAAAGTGGAGGAATGCGCACCCGGACCCCACGAATCGAGCACCTCCTTGCGACCCGTGACGGCTGAGAGCGGCAGACCATTGCAAATCGATTTAGCTATTGCAATCAGGTCTGGGGCAACGCCGGCGTGTTCAATCGCCCACAATTTGCCGGTGCGCCCCATGCCATTTTGCACCTCGTCGCTAATGAAGAGGTAATCGTATTTCTCGGCGATTTCCTTCATGCGTTTGAGATAGGGCAGCGGCGAAATCAGGTAGCCAGCCGAACTCTGAAACGGCTCGATGAGCATGGCGGCGACATTGGTGACACCCGCTCGCGGGTTGTTCAGCCAGGTTTCCTTGCTCTCGAACATCTTCTCAAACTGATCGGCGCAGAAGAGGTCGCAGGCTGGATATTCCTTGCCAAACGGGCAACGGTAGCAATAGGGGAAGGGGATGCGCACCACAGCCGTATCAGCCGGTGGGATGGGATAGCTATAAGCCATCATGAAAGCCTTGCTGGTGAGCGCCATCGCCCCGGCGGTGCGCCCGTGGTAGTCGCCCCAGTGGGTGACGATGATCTGCTTGCCGGTGTACCAGCGCGCCAGCTTGATGCAGATTTCCACCGCCTCGCCGCCGGTCACCGCCCACATCACCTTCTTCTCAAAATCGCCGGGGTGTCGGGAAGCCAGGATGCGCGCCAGCTCGGCGCGGCTTTCGACCGGAAGCTCAGCAAAGTGATTGAGGCGGTCCATCTGGGCTTTCATAGCCTCGTTTACTTCCCGGTTGCCATGCCCCAAGACGTTGACCGTGAAACCTGCGTGCAGGTCAATATATTCATTTCCATCTACGTCGTAAACCAGAGCGCCTTTGCCATAATCCAGAACCGGCGGACAATCGAACAGCGCAAAATCAAGGTGACCGGTTGATTCGTACGCCAGGGTCTTGAGTAAAATCCCCCGGCTGCGCTCGCCGCGTGCATACTCAATCGAGCGCTTTTGCAACGCCTCGATGGATCCACGCATCCTGGCGCGCTCTGCCAGGATGCGGTCTTCAAAGGATGTTGTCAAAGGAGCCTCCTGTGCCCGAAGTAGATGAGGAATTTCATGCAGGCGCGGCTTGCATCTCCCATTCGCCTTCTTGCATACGCTTCATCAGCGAGGTGCCGGCATCGGTAATGTGTTTTCTGACGATTTCTTCTGCCAGAGCAGCATCCCCGCTTATGATGCCGTCATAGATTGATTGGTGCGAGACATCGTCCGGCACTAAATCGGAGCGGTATAGTTTGGTGTTCAGGATGAACATCAGGGTGAGCGATTGCAGGTGATTGAGCACCTCCAGAAGCAGGTTGTGACCGCAACGGCGGCTGATGACATGGTGAAAACGCATATCTGTTTCGATCGCCTCGGAATAATCGCCGCTTTTTTCCAGCTCCCCCAGGCGCGCCACCAGAGATTTCATCTCCGCCAGGTCTTCTTCAGTGTAAGCGCCGCGTTGCATGCATAAGCGCACCGCGTAGGGCTCCAGCAGGCAGCGTAGTGTATAGATTTCTTCGACGCGTTGGGGGCTAAGACGAGCTACAAAAGCGCCGCGGTAGGGGATCACTTCCACCAGCCCTTGCTGCTGCAGCAAGCGCAGTGCTTCGCGCACCGAGCCACGTGAGACGTTCAAGGTCTTACTGAGTTCGACTTCGTGCAACGACTGCCCCGGCAACAGCCCACCACGCAAGATTTCATGGCGGATACTCTCCGCCGCAGCCTCGACCAGTGTGGGTGGACGATGAACCTGTTTCACATACCACTCCTTTGGTCAACAGTTAGACAATTGATTGTCCGACAATTCATATCCTAGCAAAAAAGCCCTCCCCTGTCAAGCGTTTCACTGACCTTCGGACAAAAGATCGGACAAAGCATTGGCAATGTCCGATCTTTTTTCTGAACCCCGGTTTTCACTTGTATATCTGTAAAATGCGCACCCAGAACAAACCGACCCGGGTGGTTCATTGCCAGGTCGGTTATCTTTTATTATGAGCGTTCGGAAACTGCCGAAGCATCCTTTTAATGAGCACGTACGGAGGTGTTCCGGGAGCGCCCATCCAGCTCAATGGGATTTGAACCTTCCCTGCCTTTCCATCATGCCTGCAAAAGACCCTCTTTTTCCGGGCATTCCCTGGAAAAAGAGCGGGAGTGAGCCCCCACCCCTGCCCCTCCCCCGTCTGCTGGCGAGTCTGGCACAACGCGTACGGCTTCGACGGGGGAGGGGAAAGAGGGTAAGGGTGGAAGGGGCGCTGTGCGCCCCTTCCACCCTTCTTACTCCCCCCTTCCCTGCAAAGAGTTCGGTCAAACGAGGCGCGTATTGGCGGGGAAGGGGGGCAGGGGGGATGGGGCCAATGAGATGAGGCTATGTTACCGAACGATCTCTTTAATATCAAACCTAATGAGGAGCGAACTGCGTGTTGCCTGGGCAGCGCGCTAAAATTTATACCCGATCATGCGCAAGAAATTCTTGCGCCAGGCAATATCCTCATCCGCCTCGATCCCTTGCGGTTTGAACCCGTCCACCACGCCGAGGATGCCCCGCCCCTGCTCGGTCTCCACCAGGATCACTTCAACGGGATTGGCGGTGGCGCAGAAGATGTGGCAGACCTCGGGCGCCGCCTTGACGGTGTTCAGCACGTTGATGGGATAGTATCCCTCCGCCAGGAAGATAATAAAGCTGTGTCCTGCGGAAATCGCCAGGGCGTTGCGGCGCGCCAGTTCGATCATCTCTGGATCGGTGCCGCTCCAGCGCACCAGACATTTCCCAGAAGCCTCGCAGAAGGCTAAGCCGAACTTGATCCCGGGCACGCTGGCGACCAACGCCTCGTGCAGATCTTCCACTGTTTTAATGAAATGCGATTGCCCCAGGATGAAGTTGACTGCTTCCGGTTTTTCGATAGCCACACTGATCAGTTCCATAGCTCCCTCACACCTCCTCAAGAAATTCCTGCGCCGCCTGTCTTTTCAAGATGGCAAGCTCCTCCTACGACAGACTCATACCCATAAATCTCTGGGCTGCTCTCCAATGATTGCGCCTACAATCCAGGCAACAGGTAATCGTAAGCGCTCAGAGCTGCCTTGGCGCCATCGCCCACTGCCACCAGCACCTGTTCGGCGTAGGTGTTGGTCACATCGCCGGCGGCAAAGATACCCGGAACATTGGTGCGGGCATAACAATCCACTTTGATCCGCCCCTGCTCGTCCAGCGCCACCAGATGAGACACCATCTGAGAGTTCGGCACCAGAGCCAGTTCGACAAAGATGCCCTCGGCTTGCAACTCAATCTCTTCTCCCCCGGGGCTCTTGACCAAGATGCGATCAGCAAAGCCATCCCCTTTGATCTCTATGGCGGAATATCCCGGCAGGATGGTGACGTTCTTCGCCTGCTGCAGCTTTTTCCCCAGCGCGGATTGCAGGGCTTGTGGCTCGGCTCCCACCAGGTGGACGTGTTTGGCTACCGTCGCCAGCTCAGCAGCCGAGCGCAGGGCAAGGTCGCCTTCCCCGATGACGACCGTCTTCCTGTCAATAAACAAGGGCGCGTAGCTCAGGGCAGAATAGCAAAGCCCGCGCATGATAAACTCTTTCTCTCCAGGTATAGAGAGCCGGCGCTGACGGGTGCCGGTAGCAATGATCAAGGCGCGGGCTTCGAATTTTGCCCCCGATTTGGTGCTCACCACGAATCCATCAGCCTGGCGCTCGACATTTTCCACGCTTTCCATATGCCGGGCAAACTTCAGGTATTCCAGTTCGCTCTTGAACTTATTGACCACCTCCAAGCCGCGAATGACCTGATAATCCTCGATCCAGGGAAGAGCCAGGTGATAATTGGTTTTGCCGCCCAGGTCCTTGGTGATCATCAGCACGTTCAGGCGCTTACGGATGGCATAAATGGTTGCTGTGAGACCGGCGGGTCCACCGCCAATGACAATCAGATCATACATGGTTCACCTCGTCGTCACGCGTTCTTGAATGGATCAGGGCTTCCCGAAGCTCAGCTTTCCGGAGCCTCAGCGATAAACTTCTCCCGCATCATCATCTGGGTCAATTCGCGAGAGCGTTTGATCATCTGGTGGGCATGTTGGTAAAGTTCGTCATAGCTCAACTTCAGGCGCGCTAATCCCTGCTCTTGAGCCTTCACGCCCACCGCGGCTGCCTCGCGTGGAAAGACCTCCCAATCATCCATATTGGGCAGGATGTGTTCCTCGTCCAGGCGGTCGCCGACATGATCAGCTAACGCCTGGGCAGCGGCATAACACATCTCATCGGTGATGGTGCGGGCGCGCACGTCCAGCGTGCCGCGGAAGATGCCGGGGAAACCCAAAGAGTTGTTCACCTGGTTGGGGAAATCCGAGCGACCAGTGGCGACGATGCGCGCCCCAGCCTCTGTAGCTTCCCAGGGCCAGATCTCCGGCACCGGGTTGGCGCAGGCAAACACAATGGCATCTTTTGCCATTGCAGACACCCACTCCGGCAAAATCACACCCGGACCCGAACGAGAGAGAGCAATGACCACATCAACGCCTCTCATTGCTTCGGGGATATCGCCCTGACGACCCTCAGCGTTGGTTATCTGACAGAGATGCCATTTGTCGACGAATTCAGCCTTGCGCATATTGAGGTCTTTACGGTGCTTCCCCAGAATGCCCTTGCTATCCACCATATAACAATTAGCCGGATTCACCCCCCAGCCAAAGATCAGGCGCGAGCAGGCTACATTGGATGCCCCAGTGCCGATGAAGGCGATACTGACATCTTCTTTCTTCTTTCCCACGATCCTCAGCGCGTTCATCAGCCCCGCCAGCGTCACTGTGGCGGTGCCCTGCTGATCGTCGTGCCAGATAGGTATCTCCGCCTTCTCCCTTAGAGTATCCAGGATGCGGAAGCACTTGGGCTGGGAGATATCTTCCAGGTTCACGCCACCAAGACCGGGTTGGAGCATCAGCACCGTGTTGATGATCGCGTCCGGATCTTTGGTATCGAGCATGATGGGGATGCCATCCACCCCGCCAAGGTATTTATAGAGCAAGGCTTTGCCTTCCATCACCGGCAATCCAGCTTTGGGACCGATATCGCCCAGGCCCAGCACACGCGTACCATCGCTGACCACTGCCACCGTATTCCATTTATTCGTGTACTCGTATACCAGTTCTGGATCCTGGGCAATCGCCCGGCATGGCGCAGCGACGCCCGGGGTATACCAGATTGCAAAATCGTCAAAGTTGCGCACGCAACACTTCAAAACCGTCTCGATCTTGCCTCTGTAGAAAGGATGCAAGATCATCGCGTCTGCTGAGGGCTTCTTGGCTTTTGCCAGCAGCTCCTCAACATTGATCGGATGTTTTTCCTTAAGCATCAGGGACCTCCTTGAAAAATAGGTTTTGATAGGGCAAAGAACGACCGTAGAAACGGACAACAGGCAGGGTAGTACTCGATGTTTCTGCTGATTTGGCAGACAACAGGCGTGAGCTATTATCCCCCATGAAACACCACGCGGCAGACTCTTGTGCACAACAAGCAGTCTTCACCTGGATTCCGCGGCTCCAGAGCGGTGCTGACCAAGAAACTCCACGTCAGGCGCCAGTTTCATTGTAGCAACATGCCAGGTAGATGTCAACACGCGCAAACTCCGCGCCATCGTCATGGCATTATGAGGGCAGGTGAATCTCCCGCCGCAAATGAGCCCTGGACTCAACCTCTGCCAGCTTGAGCGAGGCATACTTGCAGGCTTCAGTCATCAGGCGATGGAATTCCTCCTCGGGCAAAGCATGGGCGCTTTCCCAGGTAAACCCCTTTTCCTGCAGATATTCCTCGATCAGCTTCCTCTCCAGAGCGGATTGCGGACCTTCCGAGGCGCACTCTTCAGGATCAAACTTTCTACCTTCCTCGTTCATCAGATTTCTCCGTACTTGCGAGTGTAATCCGGCAGCAGCACCGGCGCAGGGGCGCCGCCCTCCAGACTGGCTTCCTGGCGGGAGCGTTGCCATTGCTCCAGATGCGCCAGGGTTGGCACCCCGCGCCGAACCGATCGCGCCCAAGCCGCAGCCGCGGCTCCAGCGCGGCGACCAAAGACACAAATATCCAGCAAACTATTACCCATCAGACGGTTGCGACCGTGGATACCGCCAGCCGCCTCGCCAGCCACATACAAACCCGGAACGCAGGTGCTTCCATCCGGGCGAATGGCAATTCCACCGTTCTGATAATGCAAGGTCGGATAGACGAGTATCGGTTCGTGAATGAGGTCAATGTCAAAGCGCTTATATTGCCGTACCATTGCCGGCAGCTCGCGCACGATCGTGCCGGGACCTTTGAGTATCTCGATCATCGGCGTATCCAACCAGACAGCTACTTGACCGGTGGGCGTGACCACGCCCTTGCCGCGCTCGCTGCACTCACGAATGAAAGCCGCGGCTTCTACATCGCGGGTTTCAAGCGGATAGACGAACTGTTCGCCATCCACATTGCACACCTGAGCGCCCAGACCACGCACTTTCTCGGTGACCAATTGCCCCAGGATTTGTTCGGGAAAGGCAGCGCCAGTGGGGTGATACTGCATCGTATCAATGAACGCCAGCGGCGCGCCAACCCGATAGGCAAGCACAAGCCCATCGCCGGTAGCGCCGTAATGGTTAGTGGTGGGAAATCCCTGGTAGTGCAGGCGACCGCTGCCGCCGGTGGCGATTACTACCGCCCTGGCATGGACAAGGATGTACCAGCCGGTGTCCAGGTCTTTCAGGATGGCGCCGGCAACCTGTCCACGATCATCGAGGAGCAGTTCAACCGCCGGACGGAACTCCCAGATGCGAATAGCGGGCGATACACCATTCGTGTACGAGCGCACTTCATCACGCAAGGTGCGCATAATCTCAGCCCCGGTGTAGTCGCGGGCGGCGTGCATCCGTTTGCGGCTGGTGCCACCTCCGTGGATGGTGCGCATGGTGCCATCGGGCTCTTTGTCGAACATCACGCCGAGTGACTCCAACCAGGCGATCACCAGGGGAGCGTCGCTGACCAGGGCATCTACCAGCTCCGGGTCGTTGGTAAACGCCCCGCCGCCGAGCACATCCAGGTAATGAAGGACAGGCGAGTCGTTTTCTTTATCCGCCGCTTGAATGCCGCCCTGCGCCATCATGGTGTTGGCGTCGCCAAAGCGCAGTTTTGTGGTAAGCAAAACCTCAGCGCCGTTGGCGCGCGCCAGCAGCGCAGCCGAGGCGCCCGCTCCTCCCCCGCCTATCACCAGTACGTCGCATTCCGTCTCTGGTAATCCCGCCTGAAGCAAATCAGGCTGGATTAGCGCAGGAGCTTGCAGGGCATCCACCAGTTCACGCGGAGCACGGTCGCCCTTGTTTGGACCAATTTGTAAGACAGAAAAGGCGTCGGCAATGTAATCTGGATGAAAAGCGCGCAGGATAGCCTCGCGCTCCTGGGCACTCAGGCGCGGATGAACCTGATTCAAACGATGAGGGCGGCTGGCTTCCACTTTTTCCAGCGACTGGCGAATAGTTTCGGGATAAGGCATATGCACCTCCACTTACAGAGCCAACCTGTTGCAACTCCAGGGTAATCCCAAGGCTGGATCGCCAGCATGATAGCCCATTCTTGCGCAGACGCGCTGGCTAAGGGCAGACAGGGTCGGGGAGGACAACCGGTCCAAGCAATGCATCCTATTCATTATGCTCGCATAGTAATACTAAAAACCGGTGCAAAGCTGCAAGCGCATTACCATCCTCCACTTTTAGAAACCGGTTCACATGCATCGGTCACCTCACACTGCCACCTCTTAGCCCCGAAGCGCTCATTGGGTCGGCGGAGTGAACAGGTCGGCGATAATCACGGCGCGGGCTTGCTCCAGGGCAAACTCCAAGACTTCGGGCGGCGCCAGGCTGCGCACGAAGCGTTGCGGCTCGATCTCAGGGGAAGGTCCGGGACCGGCAAAGATCATCGTGGCGCGATCCACAGCGCGCTTCAGCAATTCGCCGCTTGCCAGGCGCACCTGAGCGGCAAGGCGGCGCAAGTCGTCGGCAGCGGCGCTATCAGCCTGCCAGGCGGCATGGTACACCAGCCAGCGCACACTTTCAACGTCTACGCTCATCTCCGCCAGCATGCGCTGAACAGCCGGGCGCACCGAAAGCGGCTCTCCCAGGGAAGTCCAGGTGCGGGCATGCTCGAGGCACATCTCAATCAAGCGGTTGACCGCGCCCACGTAGCGCGCGCCGGTGCGAATCCAGAGGCGAGGCGCTTCCGTTACACCCAGTTCCAAAGCTCCACCCGGTTTTCCAAGTATGGCTGAGGCGGCAACGGGCAACTTTCCCAACTTGAGTGTCACCATCCCATCCCTGGAGATGCCGAGACCAGGCGCATCTGCGTCCAGCAAGAACGCCGTTAAACCTGCCGGGCTTTTAGCGTAAACGATCAGAAAGTCCGTCGGATCAGGCGCGAAAGAAAGGAGTTTCTCCCCGCTAAGCACATAACCTTCGGATGAAACCTCGGCAACCGTGGTCCATCCTTGCGGGTGCAGACTGCTCAGCTCACGCGCGGCAATCAGTGGGCGCCGCTCACCCGCCAGGGCGGGCTCCAGGAAGCGCGTCACCTGTTCTCCTGTACAGGCGAAGAGCGCAGGGGGCACCTCGCCGATCTCCAACGGGAGAAAGGTGCTGCCCAGCTCCTCTTCGATCATGCAGGCGCTGAGCAGGTCGAGACCACCGCCTCCATACGCTTCTGGAATGGTCAACCCCCACAGCCCCATCTGCTCAACGGCGCGGCGCAGCCGGGCGCGCTCCTCAGGGGCGAGCTCGCCAGCGGTGAAGAACTTCATCTCTAACGGCAGCACATCTTTACGGATAAAGCGCCGCAGCATATCACGCAACATTTGCGTATCTTCAGGAAATTCGAAGTCCATGCTCACACCCTACGGAACCTGCCCAGCTCAACCATTTGTCCTCAACTCAGGCTTCGATCTGCCTGCTTTCATAGCGCGCTTTCAACTCAGATAGAGGCAACGCTTTCAACTCATCCAGTTCAAGCCGGAAAGCGCCCGCCTCAATCTCCTGCACGCGCCGCCTTAGGTGCTCTGCGCGTGGGGATAGGTATTTTCCATAAAGGCGGCGTGCCACCAGGGCGACGTTGGGAGGCACCAGCTCCGCGGGACAACGCGCCACGCATAAACCGCAGAGAATGCAATCGAAGGAAAGGTCCGCCATGGCAGGCAGGTCGCCGCGCAGCCCGGCAGACATATATCCCATCACATCAAGTTCCTGCGGACAGGATTTGGTGCAGGTATTACAGCCAAAGCAGCGGGTAATCTCGGGGAAGAGTTCGAGCAGCGTATCGCCGGTAGGGACAAGCGCCTCCAACAGATAGGCGGGGCGTTGCGCAGGGAAGAACGATATCTGACCGAGAATCATGCCTGGTTGCACCACCGTCTGACAGGCAAGGGCAAAACGCAGGCGGTAATCGCCTGCAATGCGGTAAACCGTGCTGCATGCTCCGCAAAAACCTCCCCGACAACCCACGCCGCGGGTCAGGCGATAACCCGCCCACTCGAACGCTCGCAGAATGGTCAAACCCTCAGGCACTTCGTAGCGTTGTCCGAAGATGAATACTTCTATCATAGACACCTCCCCAAGAGGCTAGACACCGGCTGACATCAAACCTATCCTATGCGCTGACCACCAGGTCGAGGACAAACAACTCGTCGGTAGCCGCCACAGCCAGCAATTCCGCCATGCCTTCAGCCAGATGTGTCTGCACCAGGTAGTGTTTGATCGTGGGGTCCACCTGAGGACATGCCAGGGCGCAATTCGCGCAGCGGTCGCAGTCCTCGCCAACCAGCGTCTCCAGAGCCATCGAACTGCGGGAATCGGTGCGCAGCAGTCGTTTGGGGTCACGCGCCAGCACCGGACAGACATCCATGCAGCAGCCGCATCCCAGACAGGCTTTACAGCCAACCAGGTCTTCAGTCACCTGAAGCATATGCGCCGGTCCGAAACCCGAGCTGAGCAGGCGGCAACGCGCTACCGGCGGGCGCGGCTGGGAAAGGATCAGGCGCAAGATGGACTGGATGCGAAGGGGGTCTGCTTGAACTCTCAACGGCATGATCACCTCCACATCAACCGTTTTCCCGAAAGCCTATTAGATCAACTCGCGGCTGAGGCGCGCATGTATGGCGGTGAGCGGCAAGTCGCGCGGACAGGCTTGCTCGCACATGCCGCACTTCACGCAGGATACCAGCCATATTTGAGCCTCATCAGCCGAAAATGGTTTACCGCTCAAGCGCGCCTCCAGCTCTCCAGCATAAACCGGACATACCTCCAGACACTTCCGGCACGGCGCGCAGGCGGCAATATGCTCGAATAAATCCCCGGGCGTCAACGGCAGGTTTGCGGGCAAGGCTTCGAGCAACGCCTCGCGCCGGCGCAAACGACGGTCGCTCAACCGGATCGCGAGGCGCTGGCGTTGAGCCAGCAGCGCTCCCTCCGCGGGACCATCTACAAGGTCTTCGAGACCCAATCGCGCGGCAAGCACCTGATCCCTGGCTGAAACCAGCATCACCCGCCTCACCGGTAAACCAAGCACCTCCAGCGTGAGGTCCGCCGGCGGGGCAAGGGGTGAAATGCACATCTGACAGGCAGGGCGAAAACGATAGGCGGCGATCCCTCCCTGGCGGGCAAATTGAAGAGCCTCGCGTGTCAGCCGCTCGGCTGCTGCCGCCCTTTGGACGCGCCAGGCGTATTCATCGCTGCTAAAGCTGGCAAGACAGTCCACGCCGATGATGAGCCAGTTTGTCATGTCGAGGCGCTCCCGACGGGCGACAACATACAGTGCGCGTGCCTCGCAAGAGCGCAGGACGGCGGCTGCTTTGACATCTGGACGCTCGCCCGCCATTTGAACCACCAATCTGGACGAGTTCAGCGGCGTGAGCGGGATAAATGGATCGGCAAACTCGAGTTGAGTGGGCGAATTGATCCAATCCGGCGCAGCCCACAGCAAGCCCGCCTGATACCCAAGCAGAATCATCCCCTCCAGTCCGGCGCGCTCCCAAAGCAACCCCAACAACCGACGGCTGGCTGCGAGAGGGTCGCCATTGGTTTGCAGCGCCCACGTGATGGTCATCCTGCTTACCTCCGGTTGGACAGTGGATCAGGCTTCAACAGTCAACTCCTCTGCTGCCTGAAGCGCGAGCGGCGCAGGGAGGTCCACCGCCAGGGCTTCAAGCTGCGCCATGAACTGATCGAAGGTAAAGTGGTGCACGTTGATGGCTCCCGATGGACAGGCAACCGCGCACGCGCCGCAACCCTGGCATAATACGGGATTCACCCTCATCACCCCGCGCACGGGGTGCAACGCCAGAGCGGCGAAGGCGCACACCTGAGCGCACTGACCGCAGCCAGCGCATAGCTCTTCATCGACGAAAGCGGTAGCTGCCTCGACCTGCACTTGCCCGCGCATGAGCGGAATCATGGCTGCTGCGGCGGCAGCCCGCGCCTGGGCGACCGTCTCGGCGATGTCCTTAGGACCCTGACAGCAGCCTGCCAGATATACCCCGGCAATAGCCGTATCCACCGGGCGTAATTTGGGATGGGCTTCCAGGAAAAAGCCATCCGCCGAACGGGAGAGCTTGAACAATCCGGCGATGGCGCTTGCCTCCTGGCGCGGCATCATCCCCACCGCCAACACCACCAAGTCAGCTTCAACCTGCACCGCTTCACCTAGAAGGGTATCCTCTGCTCGCACCAACAGCCTGTCGCCCTGGCGAATAATCTCCGAAGGATTGCCGCGGCGATACAGAACGCCACTCTCCCGCACAGAATCGTAAAACTCCTCAAATCCCTTGCCGTAAGCGCGCACGTCCATATAAAAGACGGTCACCTGCGCCTGCGGTAGAATTTCTCGGACGAGCTTCGCCTGTCGGGCAGTGACCATGCAACAGGTGCGCGAGCAGTAACTGTTGCCCAGGTTGCGATCGCGCGAACCAACACACTGGATGAAAACCACGCTGGATGGTTGAGCGCCATTGCCGCCCAATTGCCCGGATGCTGCCAGGCGTTCGAAATCGAGGGTGGTGATCACCTGCGGATAGACGCCATAGCCCAGTTCGGGGCGCCGACGGGCGTCGAAGACCTCAAAGCCCGTCGCAACCACAATCGCCCCTGCGCCTACCGGCAGCGTTTTCTCGCTCTGGCGGTTGCGCACCTGCACCTGGAAGTTGCCCACGAAGCCGCTCACGTCTACCACCTCGCTCTCCAGGAGCAGGCGTATCCGGGGATGATTGGCAACGCGCTCAATCAGCGGGTTCAGCAGCTCTGATACCGGCTGCAACGATGGAAAGGTGCGGTGCAGGCTGGCTACCATGCCGCCCAGTTGTGAGCTGCGTTCAACCAGGGTCACCGAAAAGCCGGCTTCGGCGATATCGAGGGCTGCCTGCAAGCCGGCAATTCCGCCGCCGATCACCAGCGCCGCTGGGGTGACAGACACCTGGCGTACCTGCAAGGGTTCCAGGCGGGCGGCTTTAGCCACGGCGGAGGAGACCAGTTGCATGGCTTTCAGGGTGGTAGCTGTTTCATTCGGATGAACCCAGGAACATTGCTCGCGAATGTTAGCCATCTCAAAACAATACGGGTTCAACCCCACTTCAGCAATCGCGGCGCGGAAGGTGGGCTCGTGCATGCGCGGCGAGCAAGACGCCACCACCACCCGGTTCAGCCCCAGCTCCTGTATGTCGTTTTTGATCAGCGCCTGACCAGGGTCTGAACACATATACGTATAGTCGCGCGCCACCATCACACCCGGCAGGCGGGCGGCGAATTCGGTGACAGCGCGCACGTCCACCGTCGCCGAGATGTTGATGCCGCAATGGCAGATGTATACGCCTATTTTCGGGATAAACGTCATGACGCCAATCTCCAGTCCTGAGCAGTAATCCTCTCCTGCCTAGAGCGCCTGAGCGGCGATCTCGGCGATATCCATCACACGCAGCCGGTCCTCAACGTTCAGGTGCTTGACCGCTTCTTCCAACGTCAGCAAACAGAAGGGGCAGGCGGTCGCCAGGATCTCTGCGCCGGTATCCAGAGCTTCCTGCACCCGCCACTGCGCCAGGCGCGTGCCCGGGTTCGTGCCTTCCAGCCACATACGACCACCGCCGCCCTCGCAGCAGAGACTCTTCTGACGCGAGCGGTCCATCTCCACCAGTTTGACGCCAGGAATGCCGCGCAGCGCCACACGCGGCTCATCGAAGACACCGTTGTGCTTTCCCAGGTAGCAGGGGTCGTGATAAGTAACGGTTTTCTCGAACTTCCGACCGAACTCTATCTGACGTCGTTCGACCAGATCAGCCAGAACCTGGGTGTAATGCTGCACCTGCAAGCCGTTGCCCGGGTAATCGTGCTTGAAGGCGTTGAAACAATGCGGCGAGGTGGTGAACATGCGCGCGATGCCGTATCCCTTGAATAATTCTTGATTCTCTTCGGCGATCATCTCGAACAAGCCCGCCTCTCCCAGGCGGCGCACCTCGCTGCCGCAGCAGCTTTCCTCCTCCGCCAGGATGCCGAAGTCAACCCCGCCCTGCTGGAACAGGCGCACGATGGCGCGAGCCACCTGCTGGACGCGGGGGTCATAGGAAGGCGAGCAGCCGACGAAATACAGCATTTCGGCGCCATCTGACATCAATTTCACCGGCAAATCTCCCACCCATTTGGCGCGGTCCTCGCGTGGCATGGTCAGCGGGTTGCCGTGGCGGAATGTGCTCTCTAAGGCGGTCTTGACATTGGGGTGGACGCGACCTTTCTCCACAATGGCGCTGCGCAGGGCAATGATTGCCTCCATAGGATTCACCTGCTTGGGACAGCGGCTGTAACAGGTGGAGCAAGTCGTGCAGTCCCACAGCTCGTCTCGACCCTCCAGGTTGAAGCCATTGCCGGCGACCAACAGGCGGTAGATGATCATGCGCGGGTTTAGCCTGGTTTTGAGCGCCAACGGACAGCCCCCCGTGCACTTACCGCACTGGATGCAGGCGTATAAATCATGTTCCTGGGCAAACTGGCGACTATCAATTTGCAGCATGGTTCACTCCTGTTCTTGCTAACGATATCAGTGCAGCAGAGGCGGCAGCCTTGGCATGCGCCACGGTATCGGGAATATCCTTGGCACCCTGACAGCACCCTGCCAGGAAAACCCCGGGGATGCCGCTCTCGACTGTGCTCATCTTAGGGTGCTCCTCTTGGAAGTAGCCATCCGTCCCGCGCTGCAAGCCGAAGAGTTGCGCCACTTGATCGGCGTCCCGGCGGGGGAGCATCCCAACCGCCAACACCACCAGGTCAGCCTCCACCTCGAGCGCCTCTCCCATCAGCGTATCCTCGGCGCGCACAACCAGCATTTCGCCGCGACGATAAATTTCCGAGGGGTTACCGCGCCGGTAGAGCACGCCCTCTTCGCGGACGCGGTCGTAAAATTCCTCAAAGCCCTTGCCAAAGGCGCGGATGTCCATATAAAAGACCGTAATCTCCGCCCCAGGCAGCCGGTCATGCGCCAGGTGTGCCTGTTTGGCGACCGCCATGCAACAGACGCGCGAGCAGTTGGGCAAGCCAAGGCTCCTATCGCGCGAGCCCACGCATTGAATGAAGACTACCTTGCGCGGGACATGTCCATTGACGCTGATTTTGCCCGCTGTTGGACCGGAGGCGGAGGCATAGCGCTCGAACTCCAGGGTGGTGATCACCTCTGGATAGAAGCCATAACCTAATTCGGGCTTGAGGCGAGGATCGAAAACATCGAAACCGGTGGCGACTACAATCGCGCCGACCTCCACCTCTACGTATTGCTCGGTTTGAGTAAAATCGATGGCATCCGCTGGGCAGGCGTCTTTGCACTTGAAGGTCTTGCCGCATACTCCTCGCGTCAGATACACGCAGGCTTCCGGATCAACGGTATAGACAAGCGGCACAGCCTGCGGGAAGGGGACATAGATCGCCGCTCGTTTGGCAATCCCGGCGTTGAAATCGCTGGGAACGCGCCCGCTCAGGCGGCAGGCTTCGGCGCACAAACCGCACCCACGGCACTTGTCCACATCTACGTAGCGCGGTTTCTTTTTTATTCCAACGCGGAAGTCCCCTGCCTGCCCGCTGACGCTGCTCACTTCGGAATAGGTTAACAATTCGATGTTCGGATGCCGCCCTGCGTCCACCATTTTGGGCGTCAGGATGCAGGATGAGCAATCCAGCGTGGGGAAAGTTTTATCCAACTGCGCCATGCGCCCGCCAATGCTGGGCGACCTCTCCACCAAATAGACCTGGAAACCCGCATCGGCGATATCCAGCGCAGCCTGGATGCCGGCAATTCCCCCGCCGACCACCAGCGCGGCTGGAGCTTTACCATTCGAACCCGATCTCGCGCTCATCTGGCTTCACCTACCTCCGTCCATTCGTTCACCTGGAATGTCACCAAAGGCAAGGGTTCAGACACATCACGCCCGGGGACATAATTGAAGGCTGCTGCTGCCTGTTCCCCAATGGCGCTGAAGATCGCCCCCACCGGGATATCCGCCGGGCAGGCGCTGGTGCACATCCCACAACTCACGCAGGAAAGGCTCATGTGGTTCAGACGCGTCAGGTGAAAGAGCAAGGTGTCGCCCAACAGGCGCACCGCGCCTTTTTGGTGGGCAGCCAGCAAATAGTGTTCTGGCGGATGATCGAAGGAGCTGGTCTTGAACAAGCAGGTTTTGCAATAGCAAATCGGGCAAACGGTCATGCAGTTGTGACAGCGGATGCAGTCCATGAACATACCGGCGAGGCTGCCATTGGACGCCAGCTTTCGGCGCACCTGGTCAAGCTCTTGCTGACGCACTTGAGCGCGCTCTGCAATCACTTTTTCTACCACTTTCTGACGCTCAGCCTCGAGGTCAACTGGCGCAGTTTCACAGCCGAGCCGTCCGGCAAGCTCCTCGCTCAATTCAACCGGGATGCCTTGGGTTGGGTCTGCCCCGAACAGATGGAGAGCGATATCGGCGTGCGTGGGGAGCGGCTGAACGCACATCTGGCAAGCCTGCCGCGGCGAGAGCCCGGCGAAGGAGGGCTGTTTGCCTTCGCGGGCGGCTGCCAGGTACTCGGGCAGGTATTGATTGAACTCCTCTTTGCGATGCACAATCTCGCTCAGCTCGAACGTGCCGGGGCAGTCTATGCCGATGATGGTCAGGTCTTCCAGAGATGCCTGTTGCAGTTTGACCAGCTCGTAAAGGGCGCGGATTTCACAAGAACGCAATACGACCCCCAGGCGCGCCGGCGGCTTTTTATTGGTAATGGCAGAGACAGCGCGGGCGGAATTGATTGACATCACCGGCGCAAGGGGATTTGCCTGGTCCAGGCGAGCCGGATCGGTGACTAAGGCAGGCAGGATCGCGCCTCCATCAACCTGGAGGGGCAGGTAAAGCGCCTCGACCAGCCCGTTTTGGAGGAGATTTTTAAGAAAGCCCTGCACAGCCCTCATGGTATCGCCGTTATTTACAGATATTAAACCTATCATGGTCACCTCGCTTCCTTCATTCCGATCGGCTCGCGTTAAACCGCCCAAGCGGAGCGCAACGGGTTCGGTCCCAACTCTTTCATCGCCGCGACCATTTCGGTAACAGTCTCGGCAAATTTAGCGCCCTCACTGGCGCTGATCCAGCGCAACCAGACCCGGCGCTCGTCGAACCCCGCCGCTTTGAGAATCTCTTGCAGGGCGATATAGCGACGGCGGGTTTTGTAATTGCCCGTCTGGTAGTGGCAATCGCCGGGGTGACACCCACCGATCAAGACGCCATCCACGCCATCAATCAGCGACTTGAGCACGTACACCGGATCAACCGCTCCGCTGCACATGGTGCGGATGACGCGCACATTGGGTGGATACTGCAAGCGGGAAGTTCCCGCCAGGTCTGCGCCGGTATAGGTACACCAGTTGCACAGGAAGGCAACTATCTTCGGTTCATATCCGTTTTGATTCTCCATGCTGACCACCTCGTCTTGCTCGTAATCCGATCCTGATCCATGAGCCTTTCTGCTGACACAGTAATTACAGGCTGACAACATCCAGCATACTGAAAAGCTGCTTAAATTCGAAGCCCTTCTGCTGGCTGGCTTTGTTGGGGCAGGCTACCACACATGCACCGCAACCCTGGCAAAGCACTTCGATCACCTCGGCATGGGTCATCCCTGGCTCCAGGATGCGAGCCCCATAGGGACAGATTTGGACGCACAACCCGCAGGCGGCGCACAGCTTGGGGTTGACGCTGGCGACGATGGGTGTGGCTTCGAGCTGACGCCGCGAGAGTAAAGCCACCGCCCGAATTGCAGCCGCCTGCGCCTGGGCAATCGTCTCGTCAATACTCCTGGGCGAATGCGCCAGCCCCGCCAGGAAGATGCCCTCGGCGGCAAAATCAACGGGGCGCAATTTGACATGCGCTTCCAGGAAAAAGCCAGCTTCATTGAGCGGCACCTTGAGCAGCTGAGCAAGAGCGGCGTTCTCCGGCTCGGGTTCGATGCCGGCGCTCAAGATCACCCAGTCGGCTTGCAAGGTCACCATCTCGCCCTCGGGCTGGACCTTCACCACCACCTGCAGGCTGCCGTCGGTTGAGGACACCTGGGGCTTGTGCTGCTCGCTGTACTCCAGGAAGATCACCCCCGCCTGTCGCGCCTGCCGGTAGAGCAGCTCGCGGAAGCCATAGCTGCGCAGGTCGCGATACAACACGACCACACGCGCTTCTGGCAGCTCGCGCTTGATGGCAAGTGCGTTTTTAAGCGCCTGGGTGCAGCAGATGCGCGAACAATAGGGATGATCCGGTTCGCGCGAGCCAACGCACTGAATCATCACAAACGTCGCATCCTGGCGGAATGGCAAAGCCGGGGCTGCGCGCTGACCAGCCAGCACCTCTTCCAGTTCGGTTTGCGTGAGCACGCGGGGATGCTCGCCATACAGGTAGCCGCGCGGCTGAATGCCCTTAGCACCAGTCGCTACCACCACCGTTCCATGCTCCAACTCCAGCCGCGTGCCATCTCCCAGGCGCAGGGTAGAGCGGTAATGCCCCGTGTAACCACCCAGTTCAATCAGTCTGGCGTTGGTATAAACCTGGAGGCGCGGTTCAGCCAGGACCGCCGCTTTGAGGCGAGCCAATAGCTCTTGGGGGTTGTCCTGGGGAGTGAAGCCGAGATGGACATGACGCAGGTTTCCGCCCAGCTCGGCTTCGCGTTCGACCAGGTAGACCTCAAACCCCTGACGGGCGATGGAGAGGGCGGCGGTCATACCTGCCAAACCTCCACCGATCACCAGGGCGCGCTGATCGATGGCAAACGTCTTGCGCTCGATGGGGTGCAATCGACGCGCTTTGGCAACCGCCATGGCTGCCAGTTGCTTGGCTTTCTCCGTGGCTGTCTCCGGGACGGCTTTGTGGACCCATGAATCTTGCTCGCGGATGTTCGCCATCTCGAACAGATGGGGATTCAAGCCAGCCTGACGCAAGGTGTCCTGAAAGAGGGGCTCATGCGTGCGCGGCGTGCAGGATGCCACCACCACCCGGTTCAAGCCGTGTTCTCGGATCTGCTGCGCAATACGCTGTTGAGTGTCTTGCGAGCAGGTATAGAGATTATGTTCAGCGTAGACCACGCCTGGCAGGGTCTTTGCATACTCAACCACCTCGGGCACGTTCACAACCGAGCCAATGTTGATGCCGCAGTGGCAGATGAAGACACCGACACGCTCAGGCTCATCGCGGATGTCCCGTTCCGGCGGGTATTCGGGGACGCGTGTCAGGCTTCCACGCGCCTCGCTCAACAACGCCGAGACCTGCGCCGCGGCGCAGGATGCCTCGATCACCGACTCGGGGATGTCCTTGGGTTCGGCGAAAGCACCTGCTACAAACACCCCCGGCAAGGAGGTTTCGGTGGGGGCGTAGGAGGCTATCTCGGCAAAGCCGAATTCGTTCAGCCTGACGCCCAACCTTTCAGACATGCGGCGCGCCTCTGCCGAGGGACGCAAACCAACCGCCAGCACCACCATATCAAATTCTTCTTCGTGATAGACGGGGCGCTTCCCATCCTGACCTTCATAGGTCACGTAGCCCAGACGCAGGTTGTGGGTGCCCGGCACTTCCTTGACAGAGGAAACCATGCAGCGTTGGTAGCGGATCCCGTGCTCGTTTTTGGCTCGTTCGATATATGGTTCAAATCCTTTGCCGAAAGAGCGGATGTCGATATAGAACAACGTGGGTTCGATGCGCGGGTCGTGCTCCTTGGCGATGATGGCTTCCTTGGTGGCGTACATGCAGCAAACTGAGGAACAGTAAGCGCTACGGGGCTCTCCGTCTTTACCGAAACTGCAATCGCGCGAACCCACGCACTGAATCCAGGCGATCTTGCGCGGATGCGCTCCGTCGGACGGACGCTGCACTACCCCGCCGAAGGGTCCAGAAGCGGAGAGCATACGCTCGAACTGCACGCTGGTCACTACGTTCGGGTAACGTCCGTAACCGTACTCCGGTCTGACGTTCCCCGGCATCGGTTCCAGACCCGGAGCCAGGATGACCGCGCCAACCTGCAGCTCAATCAGGCGCTCGACCTCATCATGGCGGATCGCTCCGGCACGGCAGGCGTAGACGCACTGATTGCACTCCGAGCAGACGCCGCAGCGCAGACAGCGCGCCGCCTCCTGGAGCGCCTGTTCCTCACTTAAGACCGCGGCAATCTCCTGAAAATCGAGCTTGCGCTCTGATGGCGGACGCTTGAGCGGCTCGGTGCGCAGAACCGGCGAGGCGACTCGCCGCTCCAGGCGCTGCTGCACTTCGTCTGGCGCGAGTTTAGCCACCGGCATGCCCTCCGCCATACCCGCCACATCCCGACCCGTAAGATAGCTCTGAATGGAGCGGGCGGCTGTATGTCCGGCGGCAATGGCGTTTACGATGAAGGAGGTGCCGGTCACTGCATCGCCGCCGGCGAAGATGCCAGGGACGTTTGTCGCCAGCGTGAGCGGATCAACGATAACCCTTCCATTGCGCTGGCAGGCGACTTGCTTGAGCACGCTGGATTCTGGCTTTTGACCGATGGCGAAGATCACCAGGTCGGCGGGGATCAATTCGTCCGTATCGGGATACTCGTCGAAATCCGGACGTCCATCGATGAAGCCGCGGAAGTTTACCCGCGCCGTGCGCACGCCGACCACCTTCCCATCCATGCTTGCAATTTCTTTGAAGGTGCGCGAAGGAAAGAGCTGAATCTCTTCCTCTTCCGCCTCGCGAACCTCCCAATCGTGGGCAGGCATCTGCTCCCGGCTCTCCAGGCAGGTCATGCCCACCCAACCGGCGCCCAGGCGCACCGCTGTCATGGCGGCATCGATCGCCACATTGCCGCCGCCCAATACCAGCACCCGCCGCCCGCGCACTTGTTCGCGTAGAGCGGCATCTCCACCATCCCCCAGGCTCACCTGGCGCAGGAAATCGGTCGCCAGCAACACCTCGGGCAGGTCGTTGCCAGGGATGGGCAGTTTGACGCCGGTATGCGCCCCAATGGCGACGAAGACTGCGTCGTACTCCTGGAGCAAGCCTTCTACGTCGTCCACACGCTGACCCAGCCTGAGATCGATCCCGCAGGCAAGGATTTCGTCAATCTCGCGCTGTACCACAGCCGGTGGCAGGCGGTGCGGGGGAACCCCAACGCGCATCATACCCCCAGGCACCGGTAGGGCTTCAAAGACCGTCACCTGACATCCCAGACGCGCCAGGTCGCGGGCGCAGGTCAAACCCGCTGGACCAGAACCGACGATCGCCACCCGCTTCCCTTCCAGCGGTTTATCCAGACCGCGATTGGTTTTTTCAAGCGCAGCCAGCGCTTCGGCGCGGTGCTCCCAAGCCCAATCCGCCACAAAGCGCTTGAGAGCCATAATGTTGACCGGCGCATCTGCCTGACCGCGGTTACAGGCATCTTCACAGCGGTGATTACAAACCCGGCCGCAGATGGATGGGAAGGGATTATCCTCAAGGATGGTGCAATAAGCGTCTGCAAAGCGCCCCTCGGCGATCAAGGCAATATATCCCTGGGCGCGTTGATGGATGGGACATGCGTCGCGGCAAGGAGCCATACCGACCTTGTCTATAGCATACGCATTCGGAATCGCCTGGGGGTAAGCCTTGTAGATCGCCTTGCGCTGTGAGAGGCCGCCATTGAACGCATCGGGCAGGCTGATGGGACAGGCAGCGGCACAGTCGCCGCAGCCGGTGCACTTGCTCAGATCAACATATCGGGGATGCTGGCGCACTGTGACGGTAAAATTCCCCGGCTCCCCATGGATCGCCTCCACCTCGGCGCAATTCAGCAACTCGATGTTGAGGTGCCGCCCGACCTCCACCAGCTTGGGAGACATGATGCACATGGCGCAATCGTTGGTGGGAAAGGTCTTATCCAATTGTGCCATGGTGCCGCCGATGGCTGGAGCGCGGTCGAGTAAATACACTTTGATGCCCGCGCCGGCAAGATCCAGCGCAGCTTGCATGCCGGCGATCCCCGCGCCGACAACCAGCGCGGCTCCAACTTTGGATGGTTGAACGTCTTTTCCGTCGTCTCTTCGAGGCATATCCATCATCCTACTGGTTCTAACAGCCCCGCCTGGGCAAGCACCGGGCGGGGATCAATCAGATGCTTCTTCCACCATTGCATGGCTTCAGGCAAATCAAACGCCAGACCAAGCAACTCGGTGATATAAAAAGCCGGAAGCCTTGGCTCTCGAAGCTGGCGCATCTCCAAATTGACCTGGCATAAGGGGCAGGCTGTCACCAGCGCCTCGGCGCCAGCCTCGCGGGCGCGCTCAGCAATCCTACCAACCAGGCTCTGCACCACATCGGCGCGGCTGAGAGACAGGCTGGCGCCGCAGCAATCGGTGGCGTGCGACCAGGGCATCACTTCAGCACCGACGGCGCGCAACAACGCCGCCATCACTTGCGGGTCTTCTGGATCATCGAACTGGGTTATCTGGGGCGGGCGCACCAGCAGACAGCCGTAATAGGTCACCACTTTCAGCCCGGTTAAGGGTCTGCGCACCCGCTGACTGACCAGCCCTGGACCAAGGTCTTCGTAGAGCACAGCTAACACGGGGCGGACAGCCACCTGACCGCTATATTTGAAGCCCACCAGCGACTCGACTTCCTCCCGCAGCACCGGATCGGTCCTCAAGTAGTAATCGGCGGATTTCATGCGGTTGAAACAAGCCGCGCAGGGGGCTACCACATCGCGCCCCAGCTCTTGTGCAAGCGCCAGGTTGCGCGCCGGCAAGGCTACCGCCAGCGTATGGCTCATCACATGCGCTGAGGAAGCTCCGCAGCAGTTCCAACCGGAAAGCTCGGTCAAATCCAGTCCCAGATGCGCAAACACTGCCTTGGTGGAGAGACCGTACTCCAGTCCGGTGGAGTGCAAACTACAACCCGGATAATATGCGTACTCCATTCATCCACTCCGCTCGAAGATTTGCCGCACCTCCGCCGTCTTGCCGGAGGTCTTGGGAATAACCGGCACTTTGCCGCGCAGCACCAGTTTGATGCCCGCGCCAACGTCGTTCATCAGCGGCACATGCGAAAGCACCTTGAACAAGCCCAGCATGGCTGCCTCGTGCGAGCGCCCCAACCGCTTCACCACACCCATAAACAGGCGGTGGAAGAGGAGCACATCTGGCTCAGCAGCCGCGTAGCCCTCGCGGATAGCAATTTGCCTCAGCGCATCCATCACCGCGGCGAGGTCAATCTCGTTCGGGCAGCGGGTAGCGCAGGTATAGCAGCCGGCGCACAGCCAGATATCCCGGCTGGCAAGCAGCGGTTTCAACTCATCCAACGCTATCATCCGTAGCACCCGGTCAGGGCCATACGTCATCTGCTCCACTAACGGGCAACCGGCTGTGCATTTGTGGCAGTGATAACACAGCTCAATTTGCTGCCCACTGAGGCGGTTAACTTCAGCAGCGAGAGATTTGATCATCTAGCCTCCTCTAGCCTGGCGCACCTTCCAGCCTGCGTGGTTCGTCAGCCTCGATAGCATCATAGGGTTGGACAATCGGCAACGTCACGGTAAATTGACTGCCGACGTTTTGCGTACTCTTGACCGATATATGACCACCCATCCGGGTGACAAGGTCTTTGACGATCGTCAGTCCCAAACCGGTGCCTTCTCGCTCCATCTCTTTGGCGTTGGGGGCGCGATAGAATTCCTCGAATAAATGCGGCATGGATTCTTCCGGTATGCCTATGCCGGTATCTTCCACCGTTACCTGGGCTTCGTCGTCACGACGCGCCAGCGTCACGGTCACCCGACCCTCTGGAGGGGTATATTTGATGGCATTCGAAATCAGATTGTTGAATATCCGGTCGAGGATATCCGCTGTGCCCATAACCAGGATCGGCTGCCCGCCTGTCTGATCGAACCACTCAAGCCGGAGATCCTTCTCCCGAGCTGAAACCTCAAACCTGCGAATTACCCTTTCCAGGGCGCCCCGCAACGCAACCGGCTTCAGCTCTTCGCGTTCGCGCACATCTATCTTACCCGCAGCCAGATCCAGCAGATCATCAATCAAGCTCTGCAGGAAGTCCGCCCGACGGGCAACTCGCTCGAGGATATCCTTCTGCTGAGGTGTAACGCTGCCGGCAAAGCCACCGGTCAGGGTGCGCATCAGGCTGCGGATGACGCTGACGGGAGAGCGCAGTTCGTGGGTCACCATCCGCACAAACTGGCTCTTAGCTTGATCGAGCGCCTCAACCGCCTGATATGCCATAGCGTTCTCAATCGCCAGGCTGCCTTGAGCGGCTATCGCCGCCAGAAAGGCTTCGTCTTCAGGGGTAAAACGGTTGGGCTCCACCGCATACGCCCGCAAGATGCCCATCGGTCCATCTTTGCCAATCAGCGGCGCGGATAACATGGATGAGATACCCTCCTGTTTGGCTTCCTCCGGATACTGCAACAGAGGGCTGTTCGGCGCATCGGGAATATTGACGATCTTCCCCGAGAGCACCTCACGGGCGAGAGGGTTGGCATCCAGCTCCACTGCGCCTTTGTTCAGGTAGGTTTGGCTCAGCCCATACACTGCCACCGGCTCCAACCGCCGACCACTTTTATCGAGCAGGCGGATGGAACAGGCGCGCACCCCCATAGCTTCGGCGGTGGTGCGCACCAGGCGCTCCAGCACCTGCGACAGATTCAAGGTGGAGCCGACCACCCGCGCCGCCTCATTCAGGGCTTGCAGGCGAACAGTGGCGCGACGCAGGTTTTCGCTCAGTTCGACCACTTCCTCTTCTCGCTGGCGGAGGTTCGCCTGGATCGAGGTGGTCAGATAGGCGGTGATGATCGCGGTGCTGCTGAAAAACAACAAGATGGCACTCACATATAACCCATTGGCGTACAACGGCGTTTGCAGGAAACCGCGAATCGGGCTATGCGGCACGACACCGAAGTATTCCAGCAGAGCGGCAACCGTCAACAAGAGAATAGCCAGAAAGGTGAAACCAAACGCCGTGCGCGTCGGAAAGAGAATCGAAGCCAGGATGATGTGAAACAGGAAGAAGAAGATGACCGGGCTTTCGACCCCTCCTGAGAAGTAAATTAGCGAGATCATCGCCAGCCAGTCCAGGGCGACCTGCCATTGCGCCAGCGCGTAATAGGACGAGATGGGCGCAACTCGCCGCGTCAAACGACGCTTGACCAGGTAGAACACCAGGTTGTAGATCAGGATGGCAGCGCCAATCCCGAATAGTGACACTTCAGCTGCGTCTAGTGCGAACAGGTTTTCCACCAGCCAGGTCGCCGCCAGGACGCCGACCCCGGCGATCCATCGCAGCTTGATGATCCAGGCGACGCTGGAAACCAGCTCCGCTTCCAAAAGGCTGCGACGCTGGGGATGCACCCTTGGCTTTTGCGGCGCCTCTTGATTGGCAGTTGGTCGTGTTGCGGTCATCTTTAGCTCAGTCACTCACCCAGCAGCTCTTTGATCTTTGCCAGCAACGCCTCTGGCTCCACAGGCTTTTCAAGGAAGATTTCGACTGGCAGATAATCCTCATCCGGGGCAAAACGCAGCGGTGTGGTGCTGTGAATTGCGGTGAGCATAATGATGGGCGTCCGCCGAAATTCTTTATACTCCGACTTCGGGTCGGGGCTGTGCAGGTCCAGGGCAAGCTGGAAGCCTGCGGTGGCTGTATCCATCATTACGTCCAGGATGATCAGGTCCGGCTTCACCTGCTTGACCGCCACCAGCCCCTGGGCGGTATTGGCAGCTTCGTGTACGATATATCCGGCGCTCTCCAACGGCAGACGCAGCGAAAGGCGCTGATCCGGATCATCATCAATGATCAAAATCTGTTTATTGCTCATGCTCTCCTCTGCAATTCCAAAGCTCAAGGGTTATTTGTTCGATCATTTTCGGCAAGGCTGCCTGCACGGAGGCACTCAAGCCAGCACCTTCTTCCAGGCTCTCAGGCTGAACGGCGTAGAAGACAACTTCCTCCGGCAGCAGACCCAAAGCCTGCGCCAATTCCAGACCGCTGCTCAGGTCTGCCTGATGCAGCGACTGGATCTCTCCGCGGGCAATCAACCTGACTTCACCAGGCGTGAACCGCCGCCAGGCGCCGGGGGACAATCCCATGTGCGCGGCATCGACGATAATCAGCCGCTGCAACGAAGCAAATTGCTCGTCCTGCAACCAGGCTGCCAAGCCAAAGCCAGGCAAACCGGCAGCTTCGACACGCACATCCGCCGGAAGCTCTTTTTCGGCAAGCATTTCCACTGCCACAATCCCGGCGCCGTCGTCGCCCCAGAGCAGATTGCCGAAACCAAGCACCAGGGCGACAGGCTTCTCCCGGCTACCCAGATTGTCCAAAACCTACCTCCATTACGTGCACCGAACAGGAGATGCAAGGGTCGTAAGCTCGCACCAGCATCTCCAAATCCAGGCGCATCTCATCAAGCGGGCGGTTCACCAGCATGGGCACGCGCACCCGAAAATCCTCTTCCAGGTTGGCAATATTCTGATTAGTGGGGATGATGCAGTTCGCATCGGTCACACGACCATCCGCGCCAATCGCGTAGTGATGAATCAACAAGCCGCGTGGCACTTCGCATACGCCAACCCCTTCTCCGGGCATACGGGTAACGGGCGCCAGCGGCTCCGGCGCAACGCCGCGCTCGAGCAACTGATCGATAATCTCGATCGAGTCTTCGACGCAATGCACGATCTCCACCACCTGAGCAGCGGTATTCAAGAAGGGATTGGTCACCTTGGGCTTCATGCCAAATGCAGCCGCCGCCTGCTTGGCGCGGGGATGAAGCAGCTCATAGTTGTTGTTGAAGCGCGCCAGAGCGCCAACCATATAGGACGAACGGGCGTGACGGGTGTGCTTGGCGGTGGAATGCGGCACCAGATGCTCGTTGGTCACCTGGCGATACGCCTCAGCCGGATACCTGCCCCCATCGCTGGTGACGATTTCTCCATCAATAAAGGCGTATTCATCCGGCTTGCTCAACGAGATATACTCCGTGTCTCGATTGAACTCAGGCCAGGGCAGGGAAGCAAACAGTTCTACCGTGGCGTCGACATCGGCGCGACAATCCACCAGGCGCTGGCGCAGTTGCTTGAGCTCGTCGGGCGTGGGAAAGTGGGTGAATCCACCCACAGCCATGGCAATCGGGTGGGTGTGCCTGCCGGTGATAGCGGCGCACAGGTCGCCCGAAAGCTTCTTCATGCGCAGCGCTCGCAAAACCACCTCAGGGTGGCTGCTCACCAATGGGATGACGCTGCCCACCCCCAAGAAATCCGGCGCCACCAGCATGTAAACGTGCAGGATGTGACTGTCGAGGATCTCGCCATGAAAGGTGAGCTTGCGCAGTAATTGCGTCTGCTCGCTGGGTGTCACCCCCAGGGCGTTTTCGGTGGCTCGCAGCGAGGTGGTGGCGTGACCGGTGGCACAGATGCCGCAAATGCGGCTGGTGATATGCGAGGCTTCGGTATAGGGTCGGCCTCGCAACATGGCTTCGAAAAAGCGCGGCGTTTCAACCACTTCAAAGCGGCATTCTTTGAGATAGCCATCAGCAACCTCGACAACGATATTGCCGTGGCCTTCAACGCGCGTGACATGATGTACTTCTACTCGTTTACTCATCGCTGCGCTTCCTTTTCCATTAATTTCTCTCGCACCTGATAAGCGGTGAACATGGTATAGCGGGTGAGGATATCATCCACGGTCAGACCATGCTCAGCCAGCAGATTGCGCATGGAAGTATCATTGGGATTGGAGATATAGCCGCGACAGGCTTCGCAAGATTGACCGTAGGTGGGACAGATGGCGTTGCAACCAGCGCGGGTGACCGGGCCCAGGCAAACCTGTCCTTTGGTGAACAGGCAGACGTTCTCTTTCAGCTTGCATTCTACACACAACGGGTAATCCGGGATGGGAGGCTTTTTCCCCAAGAGCAAGGCTTTGACGCAGTTGATAAACTCATTGCGGTCGATGGGGCAACCTGGAATGGCGAAATCCACCGGGATGACGGCGCTGATGGGGCGCACGTCATAGGTTTCATACCAATCAGCTTTATCGCCATAGACGTAGCGGCGCACCTCATCCAACGGATGCAGGTACTTTAGCGCATTCACGCCGCCCAGGTCGGCGCAGGTGCCAAGCGCCACCACGAGCGCCGCCTGTTCGCGAATCTTTTTAAGGCGAGCTTCGTCGCTCTCACGGGTGCATGAACCTTCGACGAAGGCAATCTGATAATCCTCGCCTTTCTCGGTCATGGCTTCTCGAAACTGGACAATCTCTACAACCGAGAGCAGTTCGGGATGATCCTGGAGCGAGTCGACCACGGTGAGCTGACAGCCCTCGCAAGAGGTGAAGTCGAAGAAGGCGATTTTGGGTTTACCGTTGGCGCTCATAGAGCCTCCTCCAAGCCTTTAATCTGCCGATAAGAGAATACCGGACCAGACTGACAGGCGTACACATTATTGATCTGACAGTGGCCGCACTTGCCAACCCCGCATTTCATACGACGCTCGAGGGACAGGTAGATATTACCTTCGGAGATGCCCTTTCCAAGCAGTTCCATCAACACAAAGCGGTACATGACCGGCGGTCCGCAGGTAATGGCAACCGTATTGCGTGGGTAAACAGAGATGAACTTGAAGAGGGTGGTGATAACACCCACGTTCCCGCTCCAGGTTTCGTCGCCCCGATCTACGGTGAGCAACAATTCGACATCCGGGCGCTCCGCCCACTGTTGGAGCTCGTCTTTGAAGAGCAACTCAGCCGGCGTACGCGCTCCATATAGGATAATAACCCGTCCGAAAAGGGCGCGCTCATCCAGCACCTGGTTGATCAAAGAGCGCAGTGGCGCCAGTCCCAACCCGCCAGGGGCGAAGAGCATATCCTTGCCGCGAAAATTCTCGATGGGAAAACCGTGCCCAAATGGACCGCGGATGCCCACTTTATCGCCGGGTTTCATGCGGTGCAGCGCGCTGGTCACGTCTCCAACCTTGCGCACACACAGCTCAAAATAGCCTTTACTGCGACTGGGCGAGCTGGAGATGCTGATCGGCGCTTCGCCCACGCCAAACACAGAAACCTCCACAAACTGCCCTGGGCGGTGTCCCAGTGAATGTCCATTCGGAAATTCAATGGTAAAGAGTTTCTCCAGGGCGGTCATGGGTTTGATGTCAACGATGCGAGCCAGCTCTGGAGTGAAGAGCGGCTGTTCCAGGCGTGACGCCTCGATTGCAGGAGTGAAACTACCAGCGGTGATCATGCTCTACCCCCGATCTCTTGAAGACGATAAAGTTCATTGAAAACTCCTACTGGAGTGATGTCCACCAGGCAGGCGCGGGCGCAGCGTCCGCAACCCACGCAGCCTAGATGCTGATGCGCCTCGAGGATGTACTTGCCCTTGCGCAGGAAGCGATGTCGCTGGCGCAGCGCCCGACTCTTACGAAAGTTGTGCCCGCCTGCCACCGTGGCAAACTCATCCAACTGGCATGAGTCCCACATGCGCACCCGCTGCCCGCGCTTCAGATCCAGCTCGACCTCATCGCGCACGTCGAAGCAGAAGCAGGTCGGGCAGACATTGGTGCAAGCGGCGCAACTCAGGCAGCGCTGACCCAGCTCTTCCCATAAGGGGCTTTTCATGCTCATGTCGAGCAGGGAAGGGAGCTCGCTCACGTCGAAATTCAGGCGATAAGGGAAACGTCCCCACTTCTCGCTCAGCACGCCGTTCAAGCGCTGTACCTGCTCGGGTGTGCTTGGGCTGGATTTAGCGTATTTCTCCAGCAACTCTTCCCCGGCTGCGCTGCCCACATCCACGGCGTAAGCGTCGCCTAAGTCGGTCAAATGCAGGTCATAACCCTCATCGGCGGTGAGTGTACCCATGCTCTTGCAGAAGGAGTGCTCATCGCAAGGCGCCAGACACTCAATGCTGATCAGGTAGGTTTGCTTGCGCCGATTGATATAGCCTGGGTCTGCGTGCCCGCTGGAGAAAACGTGATCCAATAACTGGATTGCATGCAGGTCGCAGGTATGCACGCCCAAGATCACTGTCGGGCGAGGCGGCTCCGGCGACGTGATGTCGACCCCATTTGAACGGTTGTAACTGAACAGCACCTCCCTGGTTGGCAGAAGGTACTTCTTCGGCGGCAGAATAGTGGTCGGATATTCCAGCTTTAATTCTGCCGGGTCGCCGATCTCCTGAAAGGCGAAACCGCCGTTGTGCGCGACGGGTCCCGCCACACGAAAATCAGGCAGCAAGCGACCTACAAAACTCTCAAACTCTTGCTTAGGAAGGATTCTCAGGCTCACATTCAACTCCTATAACAATGGAAGTTAGACGCTCATAGTGGCTCGTTTTCTTTCAAGGGCGCGCTTGACCAGCTTGAGCCGGAAATGGTCGGCGCGCTCGCGTTCATCAAGCATCATCTGGATGTAATCTATCTCTGCTTCTAGGCGCGGGATCAGCATGTGATCCAGGGCATTGAGGCGGCGCGAGGTGCGTTGAATCTCGGCTGCCAATCGGCTCAGGCGCAATTCACTTTCGGCGAGCTGGATGATTGCATCGACTTCTGCCTCGAAAGCCGCAGCAGCTTCGTCAATGGTGAGCGAGGTGCCTACAATAGAATAACCCCGCGTCAGCGCCGGACGCGAGACCTGCCTCTGTCCAATCTGCGGCACTTTGATGCCCATCACATTCACCGTTTTCACTTCCAGCGGCAGATCCGTGCGTGCAGCCATCGCCGCCGAGCGCACGGCTTCAGAGCCTGCCATGGCTTCCGCCCGCGCCAGGCTCTGGCGGGCTCTGGCAGCAGTATGCTGCAAGACATCGGAGCGTTCCATCACCGTGTCGGCAATACGCATGAACTCTTTCATCAGCGCCGTACGTTTCTGCTCCAACAGCTCCAGACCCTGCTTTGCCAGGGCGAGCTGCGCTTTGTGCGCCAGCAATTGCATCCGAGTCGCAGAAACCGAACCCATGCGCTTACCTCTTCCCCTCGGGATGGTATTGCTCAATGTACTGGCGCGGGATGCGCTTGAGCATTTCGGCTGGCAGGCTCCTCAGAAGATCCCAGGCAAGCTGCAACGTCTCTTCGATACTGCGGTTGCACATCCCCTGCCCAACAAAGCGCTCCTCAAAGTTCCTGGCAAAAGCCAGCACGCGGCGGTCTTCCTGAGAAAGAGCTGCCTCGCCGATAATCGCCATCAGGCGGCGCAGGTCGCGCCCCTGCGCGTACAAAGCGTAAAGCTGATCTGCCACGGCTCGATGATCGGCGCGGGTACGTCCTGCCCCAATGCCGGCGTTCATCAAACGCGACAGCGACGGCAGCACGTCAATGGGAGGATAGATCCCCTTGCGGTGCAGATCGCGGCTCAGGACAAGCTGCCCTTCGGTGATATAGCCGGTCAAATCCGGAATCGGATGGGTGATATCATCGTCAGGCATGGTCAGAAGGATCAATTGCGTCACCGAGCCAGGGTTGCCGCGAATTCTTCCGGCGCGCTCGTAGATGCTCGCCAGATCGGAATACATGTAACCGGGGTAACCGCGTCGCCCTGGAACCTCTTCGCTGGCAGCAGCCATCTCGCGCAGCGCTTCGCAATAATTGGTCATATCGGTAAGGATCACCAACACATGCCGATGATGGGTGAAAGCCAGGTATTCAGCCGCCGTGAGGGCGGCGCGCGGCGTGATCAACCGCTCTATGGTGGGATCGTCGGCGCAGTTGATGAACAACACAGTACGATCCATGGCGTCGCTGGCGCGAAATTGATCCATGAAGAATGAAGCTTCACGGTAGGTGATGCCGATGGCAGCAAAGACCACTGCAAACGGTTCGCTGCCGCCTGCTTCGCCGCCAAGCACGCGCGCTTGAGCGGCAATCTGAGCCGCCAGCTCATTGGCGGGCAAGCCAGCGCCCGAGAAAATGGGGAGTTTCTGGCCGCGCACCAGAGTGTTCATGCCATCGATGGCGGACACGCCGGTTTGGATGAATTCGCTGGGATGAGTGCGCACTGAAGGATTGATCGGCAAGCCATTGATATCCAGTGAAACCTCGGGGATGATTGCAGGACCGCCGTCGATGGGTTGACCCGAACCGTCCAGGACGCGCCCCAGCATCGACAGGGCGACATCCAGGCGGATGACGTCGCCCATGAAGCGCGCCCGCGTCTGCGCCACGTCCAAACCGGAGGTGCCCAGGAAAACGCGCACCATACAACGCTGGCGATCCACCTCAACCACCTGTCCCAGCCGCACTGCGCCGCTGGGGTCAATCACCTCCACCAGCTCGCCATAAGCGACGTTCGCCGTGCGCTCAACGAAGATCAAGGGCCCGGCAATCTGGGAGATCGTCCGGTATTCATGGGTGACCAGGCTGGGCTTGGGGAGGGTCTTCAACATCTCTAATCGCTCCAGGCGTAACCAGCTCGTCAATACGATAATTCCACTCCCAGGCTGCTAAAGCCGGCGTGCACGCGCTGCATGAGCTGCTCGATCTCGGTTGGCGCAACTTCGGGGCGAATCTCTTTCATCCGCGCAATTTCGTCTACCTCGGGCAGGCTGAGAATCTGTTCCAGGCGCACACCTGCCTGCACCCCTGCCTGGGTGAGGCGGTGAAAGTCCATCACCGTCTTGAGCATCCAGTAGGCTTTATCAAGCGGACAGTAGCGGTCTACCTCATGATAAGCCGACTGCTGCAAGAAATCCTCCCGCAGCATCCGGGCTACAGCCAGCACAGCCCGCTCTGTCTCTGCCAGAGCGTCCGGACCGACCAATTGAACGATCTCCAACAGCTCCACTTCTTGTTGCAACAGCGCCATCGCCTCGCGCACCAACTGGGGCCAGTCGGGCGCCACGTGGCGGGCAAACCAGTTGCTGAAATCATAGAGCGAGTAGCTGCGCGTCCAATTGATGGCAGGGAAATGGCGTCGGCGCGAGAGATCGTAATCCAGCGCCCAGAAGGTCCCTGCTACGCGCATTGAGTTCTGTGTCATCGGTTCGGAGAAATCACCACCTGGCGGTGAGACTGCCCCCACCACCGACACAGAACCAATGCGGCGTTCGCTCTCACCGGCATTGGGACTCCCCAGGCAGACCACCCTGCCCGACCGCTCGTAGAACTCAGCCAGGCGGGAAGCCAGATAAGCCGGGTATCCCTCCTCGCCGGGCATCTCTTCCAGGCGCCCGGAGATCTCACGCAACGCCTCTCCCCAACGGGAGGTCGAGTCAGCCAGGAGCAGCACATCATAGCCCATATCGCGATAATATTCGGCGATGGTAATGCCGGTGTAAATGCTGGCTTCGCGCGCGGCGACGGGCATATTCGAGGTGTTGGCAATCAGCACCGTGCGTTCCATTAAAGGTGCGCCGGTGCGCGGGTCTTCCAGGGTGGGGAACTCTTCCAGCACCTCGGTCATCTCATTCCCACGCTCGCCGCAACCTACGTAAACCACCACATCGGCATCCGCCCAGCGCGCCAGGCTCTGCTCTACCACCGTCTTGCCGGTACCGAAACCGCCGGGGACAATCGCCGAGCCGCCGCGCGCCACAGGGAAGAGAGTGTCAATAATGCGCATGCCGGTGAGGAGCGGCTCGCTTGGCGAGAGGCGAGATTGCAGCGGGCGCGGCTGGCGCACTGGCCAGCGTTGCGCCAGGGTAAGCTCGTGATATTGCGTGTGAGCATTGCCTACCGAGGCTATCACTGCCACCACATCATTCACCCGAAACTCGCCTTCGCGTATCTCCTCCACCCGCCCCCCTTTGCCGCTGGGCACCAGGATGCGGTGCTCAATGACGCTGGTCTCAGGCACCACACCCAGCACATCCCCTGGCATGACCATATCGCCGCAGGCGACACACGGCGTGAAACGCCAGAGAACGTCCTGCGGGAGAGGTGAAGCCGCCACGCCGCGCTGGATAAAATCCCCCGTCAAAGCTGCCAGGGTTGGCAGGGGACGTTGCAGACCATCATAGACCTGTCCCAACAAGCCGGGTCCCAAATGCGCCGCCAGCGGCATACCGGTATTGCGAATCGGCTCGCCCACCCGTATCCCGGAAGTGTCCTCATAGACCTGCACGGTGGCTGTATCGGCGGAAATGCGGATGACCTCGCCCACTAACCCAAGCTCTCCCACCTCTACCACGTCGAACAGGCGCACTGTAGCAAGACCGCTACCCCTGACGACGGGTCCGGCAATGCGGGTAATTTTCGCGGGTTGGCTGCCGTTTGCCTTCATCGGTTCCTTCCCTAACCAGTCAGGAGAGCATCAGCTGCTCTCTGGCTGCTCTCCCTTGAAAGTGATGTGAAAGCCGATCGCCTGGCGGATAGTCTGAGCGATACGATACCGCCGGGAAGCCTCCGGTCCCAGGGATTGACCGCTGGGGATCGCCAGATAAGGAATCTGCTCGGCGGCGCTCAAACGCTTGATGAAAGCCGGAGACATGCGCTCCAACAAGCCGTCGTCGATGGCTAACAAGCCAACCTCGCCCTGATCCAGCCAGGCGCCGATCAGCTCCTCGGCGGTCTCCACATCCTCAACGCCGTAAGCGTCTACCCCCGCTAGATGGAAACCGGGCGCCAGCTCCGAACGTGTGACAACCAACATACGACTCATGCAACCAGCTCCAATTCCTGACGGATGGCGTCTGCTTTCAAACCCAGATTGATGCCCTGGGCGATCCAACGCACATTGCGCACCTCGTTCATTTTCAGCGCCAGATAACCCAACACAACCCCAATACCCAATGGGTCTTTGGCGATCAGGCTTTTGAGCCAGTCCAGGCGATAGCGGTTGAGATGCTTTTCGAACTCGCTCAACCGCCTGGATTGAGCGTAAGCCTGCAAACCACGGCGCAACGGCTCAACATAGGGGGTTTCCAGCAAAACATTGACCGCGCCTTCCACCGTCTCCCGACTGGCTGCCCGCGTCAGGAGCATCAGCGGGATGCGGCCCGGTTCAACGAAGAATTCGCTCGTATCCCGTGGTGCACGACGAACTTCCCTAAGCCTCAGTTCTGAGGCGGCATGGGCAAATCGCAGTACCGTAAGCAAATTGGCAATATCTGCGTCAAGCCTTAAGGCTGCAAACAGGGTTTCATCGGTGCGGAAGTTGCGCTGCAGAAAGTCTTCAGCCTCTCGGAAATGCCAGCGATCGAGCGCCAGCTCCATATCCACCACGCTGGCGCCGGGTTTTTGGGCGCGAAGTTGAACGAGCGGGCTGGCAAAGGGCAGGTTCAGACTAACCAGAGCGTCAATCACGCCACGTGGACCGAGAGCCCGCATCAACTCGGACAGGATGGCAGGCGTCAAATCGCCCACCGGCAACAGCGCCTGCGAAATCTCGCCCGGTGATACATTCTTTTCCAAGCCGCGCAGGATGGTCTTCAAATTGTGCAGATCATACGAGCGCAAGACGATCCTGACCATCTCCCGCGCCGTTCCGGAATAAAAGGTTGACAAGATTCCCAGAGTACTCACCATGTCGAGGCGCAGCGCTTCTGCAATGCACTCCATACCACTGACGCGCGCCAGAGCCGTCTCTACAGGTTTGCGATAGGCGGTATGAGTGAGAGCAGAAATGAGACCCGGCAGGGTATTGCTCTCTACCAGGGCGTCCAGATCGCGTCGGTTGAGAAAGCGCGACATCATGGCGCGGAGACGGGCATTGCCGTAGTCATAGTCTGACATTCTGCTTCCTCAAACAGAGCCGCCAGGGCGCGGCGAAGGTAAGGGGTAGCCCTTGCCAGGCGAGCCTCCAAAGTATTGATTACCGCCACCCGTTCATCTGCGCTGCGCGCCACCAAACCGCCCCAGCATTGCAAATTCTCGCGGACGTCCAGGTTGCGACCCATCTCGCTCAGCAACCTGTCAACCAACCAGCGATCGCGCTGATCTATCTCGATGTAAGGCGTGACCGACTGCTCTCCGGTGCCGCCCAACTCGGTCAGAGTTTCTTGGAGCAAGCCAGCATACACACGTGCATAGCAATCCTGCGAACGCAGCTCCGCCAGTTGCTGGCGCGCCCGCTGCAAGGCTTCTTCGACCAGCAATTCCCGCAAGCCGCCGGTCATCTGGAGCGCCTGCAAGCGCGCCTGATGCAGGATGCGGGCGCGTTCCTGGACAGCCGGTGACGCTTCTTGATTGTAGGCAGTTTGTCTGAGCTGCTCTGCCTCGTGTCGCGCCTTCGCCAGAATCTCGTCCACTTGCGCCTGTGTATGCGCTTCGATCTGGCGAACCTGTTCTTCGCCCGAAGCAGATATCGACCTCAGGATCACTTCCAGACTCATCTCATCCGCCCAAGAGCAAGACCATAGCTGCCACTGCGAATCCGAGAATCACCATCGTCTCAGGGATGGCAACCAACAGAATAATCGTGCCCAGCGCTTCAGGTTTTTCAGCGATGACACCCGCCCCCGCTGATCCGATGCGCGCCTGAGCCAGCCCGGTGCCGATAGCAGCCAAACCCACTGCCAACCCTGCTCCAATTGCGGTCAATCCGGCATCCATACGACCTCCTCTTGTGACCAAATCCGATATTGTCCCAAGTCCTCCATTGTCAGATGCATACTGCGGCTTTGCATCAGCCACCCCCCGCACGAAACTGACTCTTGAAGGGACGATACGGCCTGCCGCCTCCATCGTAAAACTTGCGGAAAAACTCAACGTAGTGCAGACGCAGGCTGTGAATGGTGGGGCTGAAAGCCCCCAAGACCAGGTTCAAGGCATGGATCAACACCGCCACAATCGTACCCACCAGCAAACTGCCAACCATACCAGCCACGTCATTAGCGACTTTAGCCAGGTACACCGAAGCCAGACCTATGGCAGCGATGCGCAGATACGAGAGCACATTGCCGATCAAACCAATGAATTCAATCGGCCCCATCAGGATGCCCAGCCACCCCAAAGAAGCACCAAGCAGGACAATCCCGACTATCAGCGCCGCGATCGCGGGGGTCATCAAACTGCGCGGCAGGTATTGGGTCAGGACCGCCACGAGCAAAAACAGTCCAATCAACCCGAGCAGCATGCCGCCCCGTTCCAACAGGTGGCTGCGGCTGCGATCGCGGATGGCTTCCCAGACACCCAGGATCAACCCCAGCGTGATATGCACAGCGCCCACAGCCAGGGTCATCACCAACAAGGCGCCCACATTCTCGGCGCTGGTGCGATCGAACCACAGCGGATGCATCCCAAGGTGTTCACCCAATGTTCCGAACGCTTCACCATAAAGGAAACCAAACAATATCGACCAGCCAGAGCCCATCGCCAGCACCAGCAGGATGTCGTGAACGACCCCGCGCTTGAACTTCCGCAGCGCTAACAAGCTGATTGCCAGCAGGAGCGCTCCATAACCGACATCGCCCAGGATCATGCCGAAGAAGATGGGTAAGAAGAACGCCATCAGTCGGGTAGGGTCGATATGCCCATAGCGCGGCAGCGAAAGCAGCGCCACCAAGCTCTCGAACGGCCGCGCCGGGGCTGGGTTTTCCAAAACAATTGGCGCACGCTTCCTCAATTCGGGCGTCAACGCCAGCCGCTGCACCAACACCGCCTCTCCAACTGCTGCCTTCAAGGCAGCTTCAACCCTGGCAAACTCACGCGCCGGTGCCCAACCCACCAACACAAAGGTCATGTCTGTCTCGCCAAAGCGAGACAGTACACTGCTGGCGTCAATTTCGTCGCGCAGAGCATCCCGCCAACTGGAAAGCCGTTCACACCAGATGCGCGCCAGATTATCCAAGCCGGCTTGAATTTCCTTCAACTCCTCGGGGATGGCTGCCAGGCGTCGCCGCAGGGCAGCCAGGATCACATCAGGAGGTCCCTCGCCCAGCTCAGCCGGTAAGCGCAGGCGAGAAACATCTTCGCGTCCGAGCAACATCTCGATTTCGGCGGTGAATTCCCTGGGAAAAACCACCAGCATGGCGCGCGTGGCAGGGTCAACATCGCTGGCAACCACCTCTGCCCGCCCGCCGGTCAAATCCAGGATGCGGCGACCCAAGGAATCCAGGACGCCGACATGGTCGCGGCTGACCAGCACGCCCACCGACCCATTCTCCGGCTGCCGAGCCGAGGGAGGGATGATCGGCAATAATTTTCGCAACGTGGCTTCATAGCGGGGCAAAGCTGCCAGCTCGTTCTGCAACTTCTCACGTCGGGTGGTGTAAGCCTGCACCTGCGGCAATAGCTGCTCGACGCCTGCTTGCGCTTGCTCAAGGTAATCCACTGACAGCGTGGTGGTTTGCGTTTTTATGTGGCAACCTAACACGTCCAATAATCCTTCCAGGCGCGCCAGCAGGAAACTAAGCGTCTCCTGTTTTTGCAACAGATCACGGGCAAGCGTCAGCGGACGGGCGGAGACCTGCGGCGACTCAACCAGCTCATCGATGTGCACAATCCCCACCTGACGCAAGGCATGCAGGATTCTATCCAAGTCGGCTTTCAGCCCAATGATTTCGAGTGGCGCCATTTCGACGTTCATGCGCCATTTTCCTTTCGCTCTACTCCAATCACCCAATTGACCACCAACGCTACTGCCTCAGGCATGCGTTGTTCGCCCTGGCGACGCAGGCGTTCGCACCTTTGCTGCGCCTGCGCAACAATCTCGCTGGCTTCTTCTTCTGCCTGCTGGATGATCGCCCGGTAACGCGCCTGCCCTTCTCGCATCCCTTGCTCCCAGGCAACGCTCTTCAGGCTCGCTGCCTGCCTGTGCGCCTCTTCCACGCGCAACGCAGCTGCTTCCCTGACCGCAGCCAGCCGGCGCGTGACCTCGGCTTCAGCCTGCCGGATCTGATCCAACGGCGAGAGCAACCCCTCGGGATGCCTCTGATTCATCAGCTTTGCCCCTCCCACGCCTGTAACAGGCGTCCTGCCATCTCCGAAACCAGCTCGCCGCGCGCCGGACCACACAAGAGTTCCAGCAACGGGGCAAGTTGCTGCCGACTGGCGCGGCAAGCCACGCTGCTCAAGACATGATATACCGCCTGGCGCAGCGGCTTCGAAACAGGACCCCGGCAGAGCACCTTGAGCGTCACTGGGATCGCCCGATCGCCCAGGCGCGCCAGCGCATCGGATGTTTCCCAACGCACTTCTGGATCACTGTCCAACAGACCCTCCGCCAGGATCTCCAGCGAGCGCACGTGTCTGGGATCGCCCAGCCCGCGCGCCGCCTGCCAGCGAATGCGCGGCTCTGGGCTGCTCAAAGCCTGCTGCCAGGCTGGTTCAGCCAACCGCCCAAGCTTTTGCAGAGCCTGTCTGGCTTCGCTATGCAACGCGCCTTTTCCCAACGCCAGGGCGCGAATCAACGGCATAGCGCAGCGTTCGTCACCTATCACGCCCAACGCCCGTACGGCGCGCACCTGCCAGGATTTAGGCGCTTGCTCCACCATCTGCGCCAGGTTGGGGATGACGGCGGTGTCTTTCCGCAACCCAAGCAAGTAGGCAGCCGCGTAACGCACGAAGCGATCCGACTCAGCCAGAGCCTCGCGTAAGACGCACTCCTTATCCTGCGCTTCCCGCTGGGCTTCATCCTGCACGAAAACCTCCGCAATCGACTGATCAATGCGCTGCGATACTTCAGCGCTGGCGCGATACTCCGTATCCTGACGATCTTCCCAACAATGCACCGCCAGACAACGCAACATGTGGCGCCACAGACCTGGATCGCTGAGCGCGTGCATCGCCCGCTGCATGCTCTGACGCTGCTTTGCATCTGGAGAACCAAGGTGCAAAAATATGCTACGAATACAATCGACATCACCGGCAAGAGCCTGGCGAATGATCTCAGACTGCATGGCGCGAGGCGCATCGAGCTCAGCGGAATCGGCAGCCAGCGGCTGCGATGCCAGGCAACCAGCTTTACACGTGTAGTGTCTCGGACTTTGGCGATGCGTCATGCCGCCTACCTGACTAATGCGCAATACATGGTGGAGACTCCCTCCACCATGTCCGCACTACAGACTCTAACCGATGGAGGTGATAAAAGCCGTGACAATTATGTGATAAACCTGTGACAATATTCACATACATATCTCACCGCATCAATCGTTCGGGGTTCTCGGTCAGGAGGTATCCGCGTCCGGGTACGGTGAGCAGGCAAGTCGGATTCGACGGGTCAACTTCAACTTTCTGGCGCAGGCGATGGACAAGCTGACGCAGTACGGCGCGATCTCGCTGGCAGGAGCCCCACAGATACTTCATAATCGTCTCATAGGAGTGCACTTGGCCCGCCTTTGCCAGCAGCAGTTCGAGCAATCTAGCTTCCAAGGGCGTCAAATGAACGCCTTTGCCAGTTCGCAGGTCGACCGTGTGATAACCCAAGCGGTTCAGCCCACCGCTCCAGGGTCCGCCAGTCGGTCGAGCAACTGGAAAGCTGCGGCGCATCAGGGCGTGCACCCGGGCGACAAGTTGACGCGGGCTGAACGGCTTGCCCAGATATGCATCGGCGCCCATCTCCAACGCCCGCACCACGTCGGCGTCGGCGCAGCGCAGACTGAGGAAGATAATCGGCGTGTCTGCCTCCTCACGGATGCGCTGGCAGACGCTCAATCCATCCAAACCGGGGAGATCAACATCCATAATGAGTAAATCGGGGCGTTCCGCCGCCCAGCGCTCAAGCGCGCCCAGCCCATCGTGTGCCTGCACCACCTGATGCCCCTCGCGCTCCAGCGCGTATGCCACAACATCCGCTGTCACGCGATCCTGATCAACCACAAGAACTTTCATCAAATAACAATGTATCCGATGCGAATGACAATTTTTGTGATGAAACAATGATAACTTTGTGACAATTTGGAAAGCGTTCGGTAACTTAACCTCATCTCATTGCCCCATCCCCCCTGCCCCCCCTTCCCCGCCAATACGCGCCTCGTTTGACCGAACTCTTTGCGGGGAAGGGGGGAGTAAGAAGGTGCAAGGGGCGCTGTGCGCCCCTTCCACCCTCACTCTCTTTTCCCTCCCCCGTCGAAGCCGTACGCGTTGCGCCAGATTCGCCAGCAGACGGGGGAGGGGCAGGGGTGGGGGCTCTCGCCCGCTCCTTTTCCAGGGAATGCTCCGGGAAAAAAGAGGACCTTCTCCAGGTTTTATGGAGCGGCAGGGAAGGTTCAAATCCCATTGAGCTGGATGGGCGCTCCCGGAACACCTCCGTACGTGCTCATTAAAGGATGCTTCGGCAGTTTACGAACGCTCTCAATTGTAAAGAAGAACGACCCCGGCGTCATGGGGGTCGTTCAACGGGTGACGGAACCTGGCGCTCAGTCTTTTCTTTCGCCCATCAACCCATATCCCAGACCAGGTACGGTGCTGATATAAGCTGGCTTGCTGGGGTCTGGTTCAATTTTGGCGCGCAGGCGACGCACCAGTTGACGCAACATATCTCGATCTCCGCCCTCCGGTCCCCAGACGTAATCAATTAGCGCGTCGAAGGTGAGCACCTGACCAGCGTTGACCATCAGGTAGTCTAACAAGCGTCCCTCGAGGGGCGTCAGAGGGATCGGTTCGCCTCCGCCAAGGCGAACTTCGCGCCGGTTGGGGTCCAGGTAGAGATCCCCCACCTGTTTGGGTGCCGGAGTGACCGGCTGACGGGCGCGGCGTAACACCGCGTGGGCGCGAGCGACAAGCTGGCGAGGGCTGAACGGTTTGGTGATGTAATCATCCGCGCCGATCTCCAGCCCATGCACCACATCCTCATCTTCATTGCGCACCGTGAGCAGAATGATTGGCACGTCGGACTCGCGCCGGATGCGCTGACAGACGGTAAACCCATCCATGCGCGGCAGGTTGACATCCAGGATGATCAATTCGGGCTCCTCTTCAGCCCAGCGTTGCAAAGCCATCTGCCCATCGTACGCCTGAATTACATCGAAACCCTCACGGCGCAGGGCAAAAGCAACCACATCGGCTAATACCCGATCATCGTCTACAATCAGCGCTTTCATCCATCCTTCGCCACGGGCAAGGTGAACCAAAAGATCGAACCGCCTCCCGGTCGGTCGCTGACCTGGGCACGACCGCCGTGAGCCTCGACAATAGCTTTGACCACTGAGAGCCCCAGACCAGCGCCCACCTTTGTGGAATTGCCGCCAGTGTCCGGGTACTCAAAGCGGCGAAAGACCAGGTCACGATGCTGTCGGGCAATGCCCGGTCCCCGATCCGCCACGCACACCCGCACCCACCCATCTTCGACTGCCACGCTCAGCCCGATCTCCTCATCTGCGGGACCGTACTTGCTGGCGTTTGAGAGCAAGTTTACCAGCACCTGCACCACACGACGCGGGTCAGCCTGCACTTCCGGGAGGTTCTCAGGCACCTGCAACGACAAACGCTGGTTGTACCTGTCTAACAAGGGACGCATGGTGGCGACAGCCTCGTTCAGAATTTCTCGTAAGTCGAATGGGCGCGGCGCGACGCGGAAATGTCCCGCCTCGATGCTGGCGCTTTCCAGCAGGTTATCCACCAGGTTTTGCAGGCTGAGCACGCCCAAATGCAGCGACCAGAGCAGTTCACTGGCTTCGGCGCGGGTCAGGTCTGACGCCTGATCCATCAACAACTCAACCGAGGCAGCCAGCGCCGAGAGCGGGGTGCGGAACTCATGAGCGACATTAGCAATGAAATAACCCAGCAGACGATGGACAGTCTCCTCCTGGCTGACGTCACGGAAGACAATCGCCACCTCGCCCTCGCCTGCCCCGGCTGGCGAGAGCTGGGCGCGTGTCACTGACAGCGTGATCTCCCGACCGCCGGCAAGCCGTACCAGGATGTTGCTCTTTTGACCAGGCGCGGGCAGCAGGTCGCCAAAGACCGCCCCCTCCCCTGCAACCTGAAAGACCTGATTGCACGGACGTCCTAGGACTTCCTCGCGACTGAAGCCGGTGATGCGCTCGGCGCCATGGCTGAAATAGGCTATATTGCAGCTCTCATCCAGGGTCATAATCCCCTCGACGATTGACTCTAGCAGGTGCTCGACCCAGGCTTTTTCCTCTTGCAGATCGCCGAGGGTGCGCGCCAGGTCGGCGCGGGCACTCTCCAGAGCCCGACTGACCTGAGCTACCTCGATCAGTTGCGACTTCACTTCCACCGGGGAATCCAGATTGCCCTGGCTGAGCCTTTCGGCAGCGCTTGCCAGTTCACCCAGGGGTTGGCTGAGACGCCGCGCCAGCACCGCCCCCAACAACGTACCAAGCAATACCACCAGCATCAGACTTCCAGCAGAAATCCACAGCATGCGGTTTTGCAGCGCACTGATGGCTGCCACCGGCAAAGCCACCTCTAACTCCAATCCGCGCCGCTCCAGAGCCAGGCGAGCAGCGTAATACGGCTGATCTGCCACCTCGTAGGTGCAACACACAGTAGCAGCCGGCGTGGAAAGAACCACCTCCCCGGGAGCCTGGGTTGCCAGGTTCTGCGGCAACTCGGCGTAAGTGGCTGCCACGGTCATCCCATCCACCACCAAGGCGTGTTCCAAACCCGTCTGCTGGCGCACCTGACGCACAAAGGCATCGTCCAGCCAGTCGCCGACGACAACGCTCCCAAGTGCTCCTGTTTGAGCAATCGGATAAGACGCCATCAGCCAGACCTGCGGCGGCACTTCAGGCGTCACAAGGAAGAAGTAACCACCCGGACGCTCAGCGCAGACCTCGCCGAGCGGCAGGGTGCTGGTCGCGTAAGCCATTTGACCATCGGCGGAACAGATCACAACCAGATCCACCCCCTCCCCGGCTTGCAACGTAGCCAGATACTCGCCCAGCTCCTGGACGTCGCCTTGCCTGACAAGCGCCTGCAAGGTTGGGCGCTGCGCCGTCAGGCGCGCAAGATCAGACATCTGGCGTTGCCGCGTGTTATAGACCGCACGCGCCGCCTTGAGACCATTCTCCACCTGTGCCCATGCTTGCTGATCGAGCTGGCGGCGAATCAGCCAGATCGTCGGTACACCAGCCAGCAGCGCAGCAGCCACAACCGCCAACAGCACGCTGAGGATTATCTGCGCTTGTAGACTGCGTGGTCGGCGGATGATCAACATGGCTTCTTAGACTGGTAACAGTAAATTCGAATACATTCCATCCAGCACTAATCATAGCATGATTCAAACCAAACACAGGAAATCTGCCTGACCTTGCTTGCATTTCAACCTCACTTGCTATACAATGCACTCAAGATGAGCCCCACCGCCGAGGCGTTGCGCCTTTTGCTTGTGCTGGGCGCGCTGGCAATGGCTCTGCTGGCAGCCTTCTACCTGCGCCGCCGCAAACTGTCTCTTTCGGAATACATCGCCTGGGGGCTGCTGCTGGTTTTGCTGCCCTTCCTGGGACCTTTCCTGGTGATCTTGCTCCGCCCGGGTCGCAAAGCATCATGATCTTACCCTTCGCGGCTGTGGACTGGCGATGAAAAATGATCGTTTCCTGTGGGCTATCGTTGCCGCAATCGGCTTGTTGGCGGTTGCGGCGCTGATCCTCTTCTACTTGCGGCAGGGGACACAGGAATACTCCCGCGAAAACACGCCGCAGGCTGCGCTGCGCAACTATGTATTGGCTCTGGAAAAGCGCGATTACCGGCGCGCCTACGACCTGCTGCAGGACGCGCCCGGCAAGCCGGATTTCGAGCGCTTCCGTCAGGATTTCATCACGCGCATGATTGATCCATCCAACGCTGCCCTGTCGATCCGCGAAACGATCATCAACGAAGACCAGGCAGTGGTGGACCTGGTGGTGATCTTCGCAGGGGGTGGTCCATTTTCCGAAGCTTACCGCAGCGTGGATAGCGCTCTACTGGTGCGTGACGAGAGCGGCAGTTGGAAAATCGCCCGCCTGCCTTATCCGTTCTGGGGTTACGACTGGTACTCTCCTTCCCGCCCTTGAGCGATCCGCTGAGGAGGTGCACATGCAAACCATCCGCCGCCTCTATCTCTATGGCGTGACGCTGGTCAGCCTGGAGGTGGTCATCTGGGGTGCGATCGGTCTGACGCGCTCCTTTTTTGCCGGCGGGCAAATCGGGGGAAGCGTTAATCGCCTGGCGGGGGCGCTCTCGCTGATTTTGGTAGGGGTGCCGGTCTTCCTGATTCACTGGTTGCTGGCGCAGCGGCTGGCTGTGAGAGACGCAGCAGAGCGCTCGGCACGCGTGCGTTCGCTATTCCTTTACGGGGTTTTGCTGGCGTTGCTGGTTCCCGCGGCGCAGAACGCCCTGGCGTTGCTCAACCGTTCTCTGCACCTCGCCCTGGGACAGTATGCATACCGCGCGTTGATCGGAGGGAACCAGACTTGGAGCGATAACCTGGTGGCGATCGCCATCAACCTCGTCGTTTCGGCTTATTTCTACGCCAGGTTGCGCTCCGACTGGCGCGCCCTTCCCGAAGCTGACACCCTGGCTGATACGCGCCGCCTCTATCGCTACTTCTGGATGCTCTACGGTTTGGTGATGGTCTTCTTCGGCTTGCAACAGACACTGGCTTACCTGCTCAGCTTTTGGGGCGCGCTTGGCGCTGGAGCGACGGCGTTGTTAGCCAACGGTCTGACGCTGCTGCTTTTGGGAACGCCCATTTGGGTCTTTTCCTGGCGGCGCATCCAGGTTTCGCTGGGCGACCCAGCCGAATCGGGTTCGCTACTGCGCCTGCTGCTGTTGTACCTGCTCACGCTGGTCAGCCTGGGAGTGCTGTTGACCAGCTCTGGTTTTGTCCTGTTCCACCTATTGCTCTTCCTGTTGGGAAAAACCATGCCTTTGCTGGATTTTATAGAAGAGCTAAGCCTGCCGCTTTCAGTAGCCATCCCCGCGGCTCTGGTCTGGACATACTACGGGCGCACCCTGCAAGTGGAGATGAACGCCATGCTGGAGGCGCGGTGGCGTTCGGAACTGCGACGGCTGTATTCATACATCCTTGCGGCTGCTGCTCTGGCGGCGACCTTCATCGGCGTGATGCTGCTGATCGGTTTTCTGCTCGACCTGCTGCTGGGGTATGAGGGGGTTTGGGGGTTGGCATCGCGGCAAAACCTGGCGGCTGCTCTGGCGACGCTGGCAATTGGGTTGCCGTTATGGGTATTCACCTGGCGTTCTATCGCCGCGGAGGCTAACGCAGTGGGGGAGGCTGGCGACCGGGCGCGGCGCTCGCTGGTGCGCAAGGGGTATCTTTACCTGGCGCTCTTCGCCGGCGTGTTGGGGGTGATGTTCAGCAGCGGCGCGCTGCTGTACCAGTGGATCAGCGCCCTGCTCGGTCAGCCGCCGCTGGATCTGGCGCTCGAATCGGCGCAAATGCTCAAGCTGGTGATACTCTTTCTGGTTGTGCTGGTCTTTCACTGGCGGGCGCTACGCCTCGACAACCGCCTGGCAGAGAGCGCCCTGGCGCGCCGCCACGCCCAGTTTCCCGTACTGATCCTGGCTCCTGCAGAGATCGAATTCGCCCAGGCGCTGGTGGAGCGGCTGGAAAAAGAGGTGAGCGAGCTGCCGGTGGCAGTGCACCCTTACAGCCAGGGCGCTCCCGACGAGACCCTCTCCGCCGCGCGTGCGGTAATCCTGCCGGCAGAGTTGCTCTCCAAACCCCCAGAAGCCGTGCGTCTGTGGTTGCAGGGCTTCAAAGGGCAGCGCCTGGTGGTGCCGAAACCGGTTCCCGGTTGGCATTGGGTTTCCGCCGGCGGCGACCTGACCGAGCAAACCGTGCGCATGGTGCGCCGCCTGGCTGAAGGCGAGCCAGCCCTCCCACCACGCCAGACTTCTGGGTGGATGGTTCTTATCTATGTGCTTGCGGGGATATCTGCCCTGGAGCTGCTGGGCTTAGCCATTGCGCTGGTGGTTTCACTCTTCCAGTGACCAGCGTCGTCAATTTAGACGGACATAGTTGCCGTCTTTCCGCCCTGCCAGCCCAAGCGCCAGATTGTACAGTGCGTAAAGCTCCAGCGCAAACGGCATGTAGCCGCCGTATCCTAACAGCGGCATCTCGAAAACATGGCAGCAGTTCCCCCAGGGAACGTGATAAACCCATTTCGGATAAGAAAAGTAGTTCCACAGCTCCCAGAAGAAAGCGGTCATCAACGCCCCCAGCCACATGGTGATCACAGGCTTCCAGTCGCCCGATTGGGTGTGGCGCGCCAGATGGGGGTTGCCCAGCCAGATGTTCAGCGGCTCTGTAACAAAGTAGATTGAGATCCAAAGGAAGGGGAAGAACAGCAACGGCCAGATCAACATCAGCGCCAGCATGAACAGCCCCGCCGCGAAGAACGCCAGCGTTGTCCACCGTTCCGGGCGGATGCGCGGACCATCAGGCAAACGCCGTATAAATCTAAAGGTGGAAACCAGTTCAGCGCTGCCAAACACCGCTGGGATCACCGTGGTGAAATTTATACTCGCCCAGAACCAAAATTCCTCCCGGCTGAAAAACTCAATCCCTTCGTAATGCCAGTTTTGCAGGCGGCTGTTTAGCGCCTCGAACAGCCACCAGACCGGGGCAGAGAGCAGGAAGAGACCGATGTATTTACGCCAATCGCGCCTCAGCAGGGATGTCCCTTTGCGCAGATAGACCAGGGCATCCACTGTCAAACAATAGCCCAACCAGAGCGGAAAAAAGCCCCAGTGCGTGCGCGCTCCGGGTAGCCCCCAATTCAGCAGCCAGAATACCAATACCAGCCCCGCTCCTATCCAACCGTAACCGGGAATGGAGCGGCGAATAGTGGCAGATGCAGCGGGCTGTTCCATCATCGGCTCTCAATGGGAGATTTATCCGCCGCTTGTCTGATACAACTCTACCAGCACGCCGCTGGCGCTCTCGGGGTGGATGAATGCCACCAGCGTACCACCAGCGCCGACCACGGGCGTTTCATTGATCAGACGCACGCCGCGAGCCTTTAGCTGCGCCAGGAGGCTATGGATGTCATCCACCTCGAAACAGATGTGGTGCATCCCGGGACCGCGCTTTTGCAGGTAGCGGGCGACGCCCGAATCATCGGTCGTCGGCTTGACCAGTTCGACCTCGCTCTGACCGAGCGGCATAAAAGCCACCACCGACTTCTGCTCAGGCAGCTCTTCGACATGCTGCAGCTCCAACCCAAGGGCGTCGCGCCAGAATGCCAGAGCTGACTCGATATCCTCGACCACAATCGCTACATGCTGGATACGTTTGATGTTTGGCATACTCCCTTCCGTTTTGCCCTGGCTCACAGCCAAGCCGGTGGATGGTATTCGCCCCATATGCGGCGCAACAGGTCGCAAATCTCCCCCAGGGTTGCACCGCCCTCGACGCAGGCGATGAAAAGCGGCACCAGGTTTTCGGTACCGCGCGCAGCGCTCTCGAGATGCGAGAAGAGCTCGTTGAGACGGGTGTTGTCGCGGCGCTGGCGTAGAGCCTGCAGACGTCGGCGCTGCGCCTCCTCGATCGCCGGATCCACTTTGAGCGGCTCGAGTTCGATGGTTTCATCCGTCTGAAAGGCGTTCACCCCCACCACGATCTGCTCGCCGCGTTCCACGGCGCGCTGGTAAGCGTAAGCCGCTTCCTGGATTTCACGCTGGATATAGCCGCGCTCAATGGCTGCCAGCGCCCCGCCCATTTCGTCTATTTTGTGGATGTATTCCTCGGCGCGGCGCTCGATCTCATCGGTCAGATGCTCGATCAGGTATGAACCGGCGAGCGGGTCAATGCTATCGGCTACCCCGGACTCGTAGCCAATGATCTGCTGGGTGCGCAGTGCGACCCGCACCGATTTCTCTGTGGGCAACCACAAAGCCTCGTCCATGCTGTTGGTGTGCAGGGATTGCGTGCCTCCCAGCACAGCAGCTAACGCCTGCAAAGCCACACGCACGATGTTATTTTCCGGCTGTTGGGCGGTGAGGGTAGAGCCGCCAGTCTGGGTGTGGAAACGCAGCATCCAAGAGCGCGCATCGGTCGCCTCAAAACGCTCACGCATCAACCGCGCCCACAGGCGGCGCGCCGCCCTGAACTTGGCGACTTCCTCCAGGAAGTTATTGTGGGCGTTGAAGAAAAAGGATAGCTGTCTGGCAAAATCGTCCACATTCAGCCCGGCGTCGATAGCTGCCTGGACGTAAGCGATGGCGTTTGCCAGGGTGAAAGCCACCTCCTGCACTGCGGTGGAACCGGCTTCCCGGATATGGTAGCCGGAGATGCTGATGACGTTCCAATGGGGCACTTCACGTTGGCAGAAGCGAAAGACGTCGGTGATCAGGCGCATGGATGGCTGCGGCGGGAAAATATAGGTGCCGCGGGCGATGTACTCCTTGAGGATATCGTTCTGAATGGTGCCGCGCAACTGGCGCGTTTCCACCCCCTGCCGTCGGGCGACAGCGATGTACATCGCCAGCAGAATAGCCGCCGGCGCATTGATGGTCATGCTGGTGGACACTTCCCCCAATGGAATCTGATCGAACAGCATTTCCATGTCCTCCAGTGAGGAAATCGAGACACCCACCTTGCCCACCTCGCCCCTCGCCATGGGATGATCGGCGTCATATCCGATCTGGGTTGGCAGGTCGAAAGCCACCGAAAGACCGGTTTGACCCTGCTCGAGCAGATAGCGGTAGCGCCGATTGGACTCCTCGGCGCTGGCGTAACCCGCGTACTGACGCATCGTCCACAAACGGCCGCGGTACATACTGGGCTGCACACCGCGCGTGAACGGATACTCACCCGGAAAGCCCAGCTTCTCCAGGTAATCCGGGTCTGGGTCGGGCGGTGTGAGCAGGCGCGGCAAGGGGATGCCAGAAGAGGTCTCAAATACAGTTTTGCGCTCCGGGCTGCGCTTCAACGCGGGCTTCAAGGTTTGCTCTTCCCAGCGCGACATCTCGCTCTCAAGGGTCATATGCTGCCTCATCGCAAATTTTTCAGGAAGTATACCTGATAATCTATGCGGGAAAAGAGCAAGATAGCTACACCCCCTTAGTATGACATTGCTTTCAGGAAACCCTTGCAGGAACGGGAGAGCAACCTTATACTAGCCAGGAATCCAGACCCGGATTGGCATATTTCGCCATACTCTACCCAGCTTTCGCCTGAAAGCCGACCCTGGCGGCGGTTACGAGGTGGATTGGTGAAAATCCTTACTGTTGATATCGGCACCGGTACGCAAGACATCTTCCTGTACGATTCCCGCCTTGACCTGGAGAACGGTTTCAAGCTGGTGGTGCCTTCGCCCACCATGATCATCCGTCAACGCCTGAAAGAAGCCACCCGACGCGGCGAAGCGGTGTTGCTGCACGGGGTGATGATGGGCGGCGGACCGAGCGCCTGGGCAGCCGAGGCGCACGTGCGCGCCGGCTTACCGCTCTACGCCACCACCCAAGCCGCCCGCTCTTTCAACGACGACCTAGAAGCGGTGCGCGCCATGGGCATCCAGGTGGTGAGCGAAGACGAGGCACGCCGCCTGCCCGACAGCGTTGTGCGCCTCGATATGAAGGATTTCGACTTCCCCGCCATCGCTCGCGCCCTGGCGCAGTTCGGGGTCTCCCTGGACGGTCTGGCGGCGGTGGCTGTGGCAGTCTTCGACCACGGCGATGCCCCGCCCGGCTACTCCGACCGCCAGTTCCGCTTCGATTACCTGGATGAGCGCATCCGCCGCGAAAATCGCTTGAGCGCCTTTGCGTATCGCGCTGAACAGACGCCCGCCATCATGACCCGCCTGCAAGCTGTGGTCAACTCGGCGCGCGGCATAGACGCCCCACTGGTGGTGATGGATACCGCCCCGGCGGCGGTTTTGGGCGCCCTCCTCGACCGTCGCGTGGGCGAGTGCCGGCGCCTGATAATCGCCAATGTGGGCAACTTTCACACCCTGGCTTTTCGCTTGGGACCGAGGGGCATCGAGGGGGTGTTCGAACATCACACCGGCTTGATCGACCTCCCACGCCTGGAGAGGTTGCTGGAAGCGCTGGCTGATGGCAGCCTGACCCATGCCGACGTCTTCGACGATCATGGACATGGAGCGTTGATTTATGACCCGACCCCCCTCCGGTTGGACGAGGGCGAGTTTGGCGTGGCAGTTACCGGACCTCGGCGCGGGATGATGAGCGCCTCCAGACTGCGACCTTACTTTGCCGCGCCTTACGGCGATATGATGATCTCCGGCTGCTTTGGGCTGCTGGCTGCCACCGCCGATGTGTTGCCCGAACTCAGCGAGACGATCCGGGCTTCGCTGGGAAGGGCAGATAGCAGCGGCACAGCGCCGTGGGATGTGGAGTAGAAACGCTCCCTAGCGCTTAAGTTTACGCTCGTAGATAGCATCCTCCAGGCGCAAGTAGCCGCGTATGGCATGGCTGACCACCAGGCGCAAGGGTTCGGGCGGCCAGGGGATCACGCGGCGGTTGACGAACCACACCTCGGTCAAATCGGTTTTACGCTCCAGGAGTAGATCCGCCAGTGTGCATCCATTCAGGTGGGTCATCGAGACACCGTGGCCTACACATCCCAGGCTGTATACTGCCCGCGTATCCCCCAGAAGACCGATAGCCGGCGCCAGGTCGACGGGCACCGACACAGGTCCGCCCCAACGATGGGTGATTTGCACACCCTCAAGACTGGGGAAGAGCCAAACGATATCCCGCTCCAGGTTGGAAAAGATGCGGGGGTTCAGATCGCGCTCCATATCACTGCCGTAGGCGATGCTCACATCGCTGCCGCCCATCGCCAGACGGTTGTCGCTGGTCAGGCGAAAATAATGCACCAGGTTGCGAGCGTCTTCAAGCCCCTGTCGATTCTTCCAGCCAATGGGGGCAAGTTGCGCTTCACTCAAGGGCGCTGTAATCACCATGTGGGTGAAAGCCGGTACCTGCATCCGTTTTAATTGCGGAATCAGGTGCGAGTACGCATTGGTCGCCAGAGCGATTTTTTCCGCCTTAACCTTCCCTTTGGGCGTGGTCAGGGTGAAATTCTCCGCCCGTTGGATTCTTTCGACCGGAGTGTGTTCGAACACTGTAGCGCCCCATTGCTGCGCCAGACGCTTTAGCTCACGGGCTTGCTTCACCGGGTTGAGCAAACCGCAACGCGGTTCCCACCAGCCTCCCAGGAAACGCAGCGAGTTCACTTGCTGACGAATTTGCTCTGCCTCAATCCATTCGATGCCGCTGACGCCCATGCTGCTCAGGATTTCCAAGTCGTGCCGAATCCGACGCACGTAGCCCGGGGTGGTGGCGGCGCGCAGGAAACCAGGGAACGAATAGTCGCATTGTAAATTGTGCTCTCTAACCAGTGCATCCACGTAATCTACCGCCCGCTCCATATAGCGATGCGCCTCGACTGTACGTTGATGACCGAAGAGCATTTTGGTCACCGCCGGTTCCAGACCGAAGAGCGTCATGGAGAAGCCCCCATTGCGACCGCTTGCCCCATAACCAACTACCTCCGCCTCCAAAACAGCAACAGTAAGCCCGGGAGCTTGCCTGCGCAAATTATAGGCGGTGGAAAGCCCGGTAAAACCACCCCCAATCACAGCCACATCCACCTTCAAATCCCCCTCCAGTGCCGGGCTTGGCTCGTAATGCCCATAGGTTGCCAGCCAGAACGATTTTTCGCCGTAGTCCTCCATAGTTTCCCCTCCTGGTTGTGTCTTCTACTCCGAGTTCCAACCCAACGACCTCGAAGCCCCCGTAGTTGAGTAAAAAATCCTGTCGAAAGAACGACTGGTTAAAAATTAGTGTATATGAGGAACATAATCCTGTCAATCAAGTTAAAATGGGTAAAATTAGTGTGAGATATTCTCGGCAGACCCTTGCTCTAGCAAACCCTATGTCTGATTTTATCACCGCACTTTCCGCTGCTGAATCGCCCCTGCTGGGCGACGGCGCCATGGGCACTCAACTCAACGCCCGTGGGATTGGCTTCAACCAGTGCTTCGACCAGCTTAATCTCAGCCAGCCGGAGCTGGTAGCCGGGGTGCACCGCGCCTACATCGAGGCTGGGGCGCAGATCATTCAGACCAATACCTTTGGGGCGAATCGCTTCAAACTGGCGGCTTTTGGCATCGCCCACCTTCTGGCGGAGATTAACCGCGCCGGCGTCGAGCTGGCGCGTCAGGAAGCGCAGATTTCCGGCAGAGCCGTGCTGGTAGCCGCCGATGTGGGTCCGCTGGGGGTGCGGCTGGCTCCCTATGGTCGGGTTCGGGTAGAGCAGGCGCGCCAGGCTTTCGCCGAGCAGATCGCCGCCCTCGCCCAGGCAGGAGTTGACCTGTTGATCCTGGAAACGTTCAGCGACCTTCAAGAACTCCTGACGGCGCTGGATGCCGCCCACCAGGTATGTGATTTGCCCGTGGTGGCTTCGATGACCTTCACCCGCGATGATCGCACCGTGTTGGGCGACACCCCAGCAGCAGCCGCGGGCGCCCTGGCGCGGGCAGGGGCAGATGTGATCGGCGTCAACTGCTCTGGTGGACCGGCGCAGGCGCTGCGCCTGCTGCAGAGTATGCGCCAGGCGCTTCTCGCCCAGGCGGACGTCGCACTGCCGCGCTTCTCGGTGATGCCCAACGCCGGCTGGCCCGAACAGGTGGGCGGGCGCATGATGTATCCGGCTCACCCCGAGTACTTCGGCGAGTTTGCTATGGCGTTCTGCCAGGCGGGAGCCAGCTTGATCGGAGGCTGCTGCGGCACCACCCCGGCTCACATTGCCGCCATGCGCGCGGCTCTCGACTCCCGGGGTGCAAACTGCGCTCCGCTGCCGGAACAGGCGTCCATCACCATCGAAGCCGAGGAACAGGCTGCACAGCCAGAATTCCCCTCGCGCCTGGCGGAAAAGCTGGCAGCGGGTAAATTCGTGACGGCGGTGGAGATGGACCCGCCGCGCGGCTTATCGGCGCATAAACTGCTGGCAGGTGCCAGCCTGCTAGCCGAAGCTGGCGTTGATGTGATCAACGTGGCTGACAGCCCCATGGCGCGCATGCGCATGAGCCCTTGGGCGGTGTGTGATCTGGTGCAGCGCACGCTCGGCGTCGAAACCACCCTGCATTTCCCCACGCGAGGTCGCAACCTGCTGCGCGTCCAGGGAGATTTGCTGGCTGCCCACGCTCTGGGCATCCGCAATATATTCGTCGTGATGGGCGATCCAACCGCTATCGGCGATTACCCGGACGCCATGGACAATTACGACCTGGTGCCCTCCGGCTTGATCAGGCTGATCAAACGCAATTTCAATCTGGGGCGTGATCACGCCGGAGCCGACCTCGGGCAACCGACCTCTTTCTTCGTCGGTTGCGCCCTCAATCTAACCCCCCAAGACCCCCTCCAGGAGATGAAGAGCTTACAGCGCAAGGCGCGCGCCGGGGCAGATTTCATCCTCAGCCAGCCGGTATACAAGCCAGAGCATGCCAGACGTTTCCTGGAGGAATACCAAGAGCGATACGGTTCATTGAACATCCCGATTCTGGTGGGCGTTCTACCTTTGCTCAGTGAGCGTCACGCCACATTTTTGAATAACGAAGTACCTGGGGTTTCAATCCCACCGCTCATGCTAGAGCGCCTGCGCCAGGCTGGCGAATCCGCTCCGCTGGAAGGGGTGCGCATCGCCCTGGAACTGGTGGAGGAGATGAGAGCCTGGGCAAGCGGCATTTACCTGATGCCCCAGTTCAACCGATTTGACCTGGCAGCCGAAATCATCGAAGGTCTGCGATAGGAGGCGGGTTTTCAGCCAGTGCCTGGCTCAACTCGAGCGCCCATCGCAACGCTGCGACGAACTAACCAGCCGCAGGATAAAGCAAGACCTCAACCGCATCGCCGACCTGCACCCGAAGCAGACGGGCGGCATCTCCGTTGACCACCGCAACGGCTAAAAAACCGCTGCTGTCGAACATCCCCACCAATTCGCCCGGCGGACGGGCGCCATAAGCCTCGACCAGACCGCGGATCTCCCTCCCCTTGAGGCGAATGACCGGCACAACCCTCGCCGGAAGGTGTTCCCTTCTCAGATTGGTAGCCAGGTTGCCAAAGCGGTCAATATGGATGACCTGCGCGTGCCAGCCGCTTTCCATACGCATCGGCTGCGGCAACTCCAGCCGGACGGGATCGTCAATGAACGAACCAAGCGCTTCGAGAGGCACTCCGTTCGCCAGATGGGCAGCCACCGGAGCGAAGATATCGCGAGCGTGAAAGCTGCTGGACACCTGCGGCAGCCAGTACTGAGGTTGATTGAGATGTATAAAATGGACGGGCTCGCCATGCGCTTCAACCTCTGTCAATACCAGGCTGCACAAGCCATTATCTGGGCTGACGAAAAAGTGATCGCCCAGGCGCGCTGCCAGCGGACGGCGGCTGGTGCCCACCCCAGGATCAACCACCGCCACATGAATCGTCCCGGCTGGAAAATAGGGGACGGCGCGGGCAAGCGCCAGCGCGCCCTGCAGCACATCCTGCGGGGGGATGTCATGCGTCAGGTCGGCGATCTGAACGTCTGGCGCAATGCCCCAGATCACCCCTTTCATCACCCCTACGTAGGCGTCCTGCAAGCCAAAATCGGTCAACAAGGTGACGATGGTCACTTATCTCAATCCGCAGCCGGAACCCGCGAGGGCAATTTGACCGACATGCTGAGGTTGACGTAATCCAGCCACTCTGCCGAACGTGCGCTCCTGCCGCGAATCGTATCATGAAACGCGCGCTGCAGCGCCTGTGTTATCGGTCCGGTCTTGCCATCCCCAATCTGACGGAAATCGATCTCGCGCAAGCCAATGCACTCAGCGGCAGTGCCACAGACGAAGACTTCATCGGCGCGATAAAGCTGGTCGCGCGAGATCTGCTGCTCCACCACCGGATATCCCAGGTCACCAGCCAGTTTGATGAGCGTGTCGCGGGTAATCCCTTCCAGGATGGCTGAGACAGGCGGGGTATAGATCACCCCATCCCGCACAGCAAAGATGTTTTCGCCAGTACATTCAGCCACATATCCCTGTGGATCCAACAAGATGGCTTCGTCGAAGCCCAGGCGCACCGATTCGGTCTTCGCCAGCACGCTGTTGACATAGTTGCCGACGATCTTGGCTTTGGTGAGCATCACATTGGGATGATGACGGGTGAATGAGCTGATGTTGGCGCGAATGCCACGCGCTAGAGCTTCTTCCCCAAGGTAATTGTTCCATTCCCAGACGGCAATTCCAACCGCGGCTCTGCCGGCGTCCACATTCAGGTTCCAGCCGCCATCCGTCAGATAAATCAAGGGGCGGATGTAACATTCGCTAAAGCCATTCGCCGACACGGTCAACTTGATCGCCGCCGCGAGCTGTTCGGCTGTGTAGGGCAGGTTGCGGAAGCCCAACAACCTGGCTGAGTCGAGCAGGCGCTCAACATGGTCGCGCAAGCGGAACACGGCTGGTCCCATCTCGGTGGCATAGCAGCGGATGCCTTCAAAGACGCCTATCCCATAATGGGCGACCGGGGTTAGAAAATGCATGGTGGCTTTTTCGAACTCCACCAGTTCGCCGTTCATCCAGATGTATTTCGATTGCATGCTCATTTGCTCTTCTCCTTCTCGTCATGCGCAAATCGGCGCATTATTGACATCTTCTCGCGCAACACAAAGGTTTGCACTTATCTACTGGTCCGGCGAATGATTTGGCATCGGGTGGCGCGGGTACGAACCGAGCAATCGTAAGGTGAGGGCATACTCACCCAGATTGTCAAGGGCGTGGGCAACACTCGCATTCGTCGCGGAACCGGCAATATCCACATAGAACAGGTATTCCCAGGGTTTACCGACCAGCGGCCTGGATTCGATCTTGGTCAGGTCTATGTCGCGCAGGGCAAAGACGCTCAGGGCTTTGAACAACGCCCCCGGCTGGTTGCGCAACGTGAAGACAATCGAGGTCTTGGCGTTTTCCGCCGGCGGAGCGGGCTCTCTGGCAAGCGCCAGGAAACGGGTGTAGTTGGCAGGGTCATCCTCGATGCCCTCCGCCAGGATTTCCATGCCATACAGTTCAGCCGCCCGACGTGAGGCGATGGCTGCCTGTGAGCGGTCTCCCTGCTCCAGGATGATCTTGACGCTGCCTGCGGTATCATAAACTGCCACAGGTGGGACATTCAAGCGCCGCAGGTAGCCTTCGCACTGGGCTAACGCCTGGGGGTGGCTGCACACGCGGTGAATCTCCGCCAGGTGAACGCCGGGCAGGGCGATCAGGCAATGGCGCACGCGCAGATAATACTCTCCAACAATGGACAGCGTGTGCTGAAGCAACAGATCGTAATTGCGATGGATGCTGCCAGCCAATGAGTTCTCAATCGGCAGCATACCCGCATCACAGTCACCTTGCTCCACCGCCGAAAAAACCGCCTCAAAAGATTCGCAGGGGACGGTCTCCACTTGAGAGCTGTAGTACTCCAACGCCGCAGTTTCAGAATATGCGCCGGGTAAACCCTGGAAAGCCACTCTCATGGTCAAATCCCTATAAAGAACCCTCCTGGTAGGCGCTCGATGATCTCATCGGTCATTTGCTGGGTGGACATGGTGCCGCCCAAATCCGTGGTCAGGCAACCATCGGCGATGGCGCATTCCACGGCGTGCTCCACCGCGGCAGCTTCGCATTCGAGCTTGAGCGAATGACGCAGCATCATCGCCACACTGAGGATGGCGCCTACGGGGTTGGCGATCCCCTTGCCGGCAATATCCGGCGCCGAACCATGCACCGGTTCATACAATCCTGGACCGCTTTCGCCGAGCGAGGCGGAGGGCAACATGCCCATCGAGCCAGCCAACACCGCGGCTTCGTCGGTGAGGATATCGCCAAACATGTTCTCAGTAACCAGGACGTCGAAGTGCGCCGGGTTGGCGATCAGGCGCATGGCGGCTGTATCAACCAGGACATGCTCCAGCGTTACCTCTGGGTAAAACCGATGCACCTCGATGGCAATCTGCCGCCAGAGGCGCGAGGTTTCCAGCACGTTCGCCTTGTCCACAGATGTAACCAGATTGCGCCGCTCGCGGGCGAGTCGGAACGCCAGGTGCATCACCCGACAGATTTCATCATCCGTATATTCGAGGGTATCCACAGCCCGCTCATGCCCATCGACTCGCTCTCGCCCCTTCGGCTGTCCGAAATACAAACCGCCGGTCAATTCGCGGATCACCAGAATATCCACCCCCGCCAGCCTCTCCGGCTTGAGCGGCGAAGCACTCACCAACGCCGGGTGGACGCTCACCGGGCGCAGGTTGGCGAAGACGCCCAGCTCTTTGCGCAACCGGAGCAGACCCTGCTCTGGTCGGACGCTGGCAGCGGGGTCGTCCCATTTTGGACCTCCCACAGCGCCCAACAAGACGGCGTCGGCAGCTTTGCAATCCGCCAGGGCTTCATCGGTCAGCGGAACGCCAAAGCGGTCAATGCTGCATCCGCCGATCAGGTGCTCCTTGAAGCGGAAGGTGTGCTGCGTATCGCAAAATACCGATTGCAGGACGCGCACCGCCTGATGAATTACCTCTGGTCCAATGCCGTCGCCAGGAAGAAGGGCGATTGAATATTCCATGTTCTCCGCCGTTTATTTGTTCAACGTCAGACCGTACTCGACCGAGTCTGCCAGGGCGCGCCAGCTCGCCTCAATAATGTTGGTGCTGGCGCCGACCGTGCTCCAACGCCGGGAGCCGTTGCGCGTGTCGATCAGCACGCGCGTGGTGGCGGCGGTGCCATGCTCACCGTCCAAAATGCGCACTTTATAATCGGCGAGATGAAAATCAGCCAGCTGCGGGTAAATTGGGGTGAGAGCCTTGCGCAGGGCAGCGTCGAGGGCGTTCACAGGTCCGTTCCCCTCCGCCGCAGTGTGGTAGACCTCGCCGTTGACGCGCACCTTCACCGCCGCTTCGGAAAAGATACCCCGCCCCTGGCGGTGTTCCACGTTGACCAGGAAGTCGATCAACTCAAACGGCGGCTGGTAGTCTGGCTGCCGTCGCTTCATCATCATCGCCACAGAGGCGTCAGCCGCTTCGAAAGAGAATCCCTCCGCCTCAAGCTGCTTGATCATGCTCAAGAGCTCTGCCAGCACCTCTCCATCCGCAGTTGCGTCCAGACCGTACTCTTCGGCTTTGCTGAGCAGGTTGCCGCGCCCGGACAGCTCGCTCACCACCACGCGCGAGCGATTCCCCACCAGGGATGGTTCAACGTGCTGGTATGTAGCCTGGTTGTGGCGCATGGCTGCCACATGCAACCCGCCTTTGTGCGCAAACGCCGACCTGCCGACATAAGGCTGATGCTCATCAGGCGCCAGGTTAGCCACCTCAGCTACAAAATGGGAGACCTCCGTCAACATGCGCAGGTTTCCCTTGGGCAGACAGGGCTTCCCCAGCTTTAGCTCCAGGTCGGGAATGAGCGAGCACAGATTGGCGTTGCCGCAACGTTCGCCATAGCCGTTGATCGTACCCTGCACCTGGATTGCGCCTGCGCGCACCGCAGCCAAAGAATTAGCCACCGCGCATTCCCCATCGTTATGCGTGTGAATGCCAAGCGGTCGTTTCACCGCAGCTTTCACCTCGCTGACGATCTGGGCTATCTCCCAGGGCAAGCTGCCGCCGTTGGTGTCGCACAGCACCAGGGTTTCGGCGCCGCCGCGTTCGGCGGCTCGCAAAGTCTCAAGGGCGTAGGCGGCATCCGCCTTATAGCCATCGAAGAAGTGTTCTGCGTCATAAATGACGCGCCTGCCAGCCGCTCTTAAGTAAGCCAGGCTCTCTTCGATGATGCGCAGGTTTTCATCCAGGCTGGCGCGCAGCACCTCCTTCACGTGCAGCGTCCAGGTTTTGCCCACTACAGTGCAAACCGTTGCGCCCGAATCTAGCAAGGCACGGATATTGGCGTCATCCTCAGGTGCTCCATGCACGCGGCAGGTGGAGCCAAAAGCCGCAATGATGGCGTGCTGCCAGGGCATATCTCTGGCGCGCTCAAAAAACTCTGCGTCTTTCGGGTTGGAACCAGGCCAGCCGCCTTCGATAAAAGCCACCCCTAACTGATCCAGCCTTACAGCAATGCGCAATTTATCGGCGCAGGATAAAGAGATGCCTTCGCGTTGGGTTCCATCCCGCAGTGTTGTGTCGTAGATCTGGATCATCCCATTAAACTCTGCCGCACTCATTCAACCATGTCCTTCTCAAAAGCTGCAATTTCTGCCTCAAAACGCATGATGTACCCCAGCTCATCGATCCCCTCCAGCAGGCACTTCTTGGAAAAGGCGTCAATTGGAAACCAGGCTTGCGTGCCATCTGGCAACCAGACCGTTTGCGAAGCCAGGTCAATCGTCGCTTCGACGTCGGGTTGGGAGGCGCACAACTCGAACAAATGCGCCAACGTCTGCGTATCCAATTCGATGGGCAGCAATCCGTTTTTCAAGCTGTTATTGCGAAAGATGTCAGCAAAAGAGCTGGATATGACGGCGCGAAAACCATAGTCTATTAATGCCCAGGGGGCATGTTCGCGCGAGGAGCCACAGCCAAAATTCGCCCCCGCCAGCAGGATCTGAGCGCCCTGATAGCGTGCATCGTTCAGCACAAAATCCGGGCGGGGTGCGCCATCCGGCAGATAACGCCAATCGGCAAACAACGCGGCGCCCAAACCGGTTTTGCTGGTGGTCTTCAAAAAGCGCGCCGGGATGATCTGGTCGGTATCGACATTATCCACCGGTAGGGGGAGGAGTCGCGAAACGAGGGTGGTAAAGTGAGCCATCAGAGCATTTGCCTCACATCGGTGATTTTGCCGGTCAGAGCGGCAGCAGCAGCCGTAAGCGGGCTAGCGAGGAAGGTGCGTCCACCTTTGCCCTGCCGACCTTCAAAGTTTCGATTGCTGGTGCTGACTGCGTATTGACCAGGGTCGAGCTTATCGCCATTCATGGCGATGCACATGCTGCAGCCCGACTGGCGCCATTCTGCCCCCGCCTCACGAAAGATGCGGTCCAGACCCTCAGCCTCCGCCTGGCGCTTGACGCCCTGCGACCCCGGCACAACCAGAACACGCACGCCCGGAGCGACCTTACGCCCCTTGAACAAGGCAGCGGCAGCGCGCAGATCGGAGAGGCGCGAATTGGTGCAACTGCCGATGAAGACGGTTTGGATTGGATGATCAAGCAAGGGTTGCCCCGGTTGCAACCCCATATACTCAAGCGCCTTGACCAACGCTGCCCGCTCACCGGCATCCGTCAGCCGGTCGGGATCGGGCACGCGAGCGGAGATAGGCATCCCCATCGCCGGATTGGTGCCATAGGTGATCATCGGCTCCAGGTTGGAAGCGTCGAGCGAGATGCGTTTGTCATACATGGCGCCATCGTCGCTGGGAAGCCTGCGCCAGCGCTCCACAGCTTTCTCCCAGGCTTTACCGCGAGGGGCAAACTGCCGCCCTGCCAGATACTCAAAGGTGGTCTCATCCGGCGCCACCATGCCGGCGCGCGCCCCACCTTCGATGGACATATTGCAGATGGTCATGCGCTCTTCCATGCTGAGCGAGCGGATGGTCGAACCGGTATACTCAAACACATAGCCAACGCCTGCCCCCACCCCGTTCTGGGCAATCAGCGCCAGGATGATATCCTTGGCAGATACGCCGGGCGCCAGGCGCCCCTCTATCCGCACCTCACACGTCTTGGGTTTGTGTTGCAGCAGGCACTGCGTGGCAAGCACATGCTCAACCTCGCTGGTGCCGATCCCGAAAGCCAGCGCGCCAAGCGCCCCATGGGTGGCGGTGTGGCTATCACCGCATACGATCGTCATCCCCGGTTGAGTCAGCCCTAACTCGGGACCAATCACATGCACAATCCCACGTTGCGGACTATCCATGCCATAAAGCCGGATGCCGAATTCCTGGCAATTCTGCTCCAACTGGCGGATCTGCTGCGCCGCCATGACATCCATTACCACAGGGAACCCGTCATGCGTGGGTGTGCTGTGGTCGGCGGTAGCTACGGTGCGATCGGGTCGACGGACTCTCAGTTGGCGTTTCCGCAATCCGTCGAACGCCTGCGGCGAAGTCACCTCATGCACCAGATGCAGGTCAATATACAGGACCGCCGGGAAACCCGGCTCCTGCACAACCTGATGCGCCTGCCAGATCTTTTCAAACAGCGTCTGCGGACGACTCATAGGCGGCTGGAGGCTGGAAAGTTGAAGTTGTACTTGCGGGCTGCCCCCGCTCTGGTTCGTTTACCTCTGGCTGAGGAGACGCACCGCGCGGCGACGCCAACTCGCTCAAATCCCACTTTTCCGGGTAGGTGCGTGGCACTGGAAAAGGATCATAAACTGGGCGAGGGTTCTCGGCTTGTTTCTGCTCGTTTGTGTTCATGATTTATCTCCTACATAATGAAGACTATGATAGGGCTTATCCCTTGGTTATCTCTGGAGTCAGGCTTCCGACTTCAGCCGGCAATTCGACCTGACCGGTGGCAACTAGCAGCTTGTTGAGCGCAGCCAGGTAAGCCTTGACGCTGGCGACAACGATATCGGTATCGGCGCCGAATCCGCCAAACGAGCGCGGCATGTCCATTTCTTTTTGGGCATCGAGAGAATGAAGTCCATCTTTGCCCTGGATGCGCACCGTCACCTCGCCAAGGGCGTCAATCCCTTCGGTAACCGAATGGACAGAGAACTCCAATAAAGTATTCGGAGCCTGGACGATGGCGTCGATGGCTTTGTAGGCGGCGTCCACCGGACCGGTGCCGATGGCAGCCTGGGTGTGCAGGCGACCATCCGGTCCGCGCAGGCGCACCGTGGCAGTGGGCATGCCCATCGTGCCGCAAGCTACTTGCAGTCCATCCAGGGTGAAGACTTCCTGCGGCTGGAAGACTTCATCTGCCACCAGCGCCTCCAGGTCGGCATCGGTGATGGTCTTCTTCTTATCCGCCAGGTTCTTGAAGCGCTCGAAAGCCCTCTCCAGGTCAGCCTCGCCCAAGGCGTAGCCCAGCTCAGCCAGGCGCGCCCGAAAGGCATGCCGCCCGGAGTGCTTGCCTAACACCAGCCTGGAGCGGCTGGCGCCCACATCTTCCGGACGCATGATCTCGTAAGTCATCACGTTTTTCAACATCCCATCCTGATGGATGCCCGCTTCATGGGCAAAGGCGTTGGCGCCGACAATCGCTTTATTGGGCTGCACCGGGATGCCGGTGTAGTTGCTCACCAATTTGCTCACACGGGCGATCTGGGTTGTGTCCACACCGGTTGTCAAGCCATAAAATTGCGGGCGGGTGCGCAGTGCCATGACCACCTCTTCCAGCGAGGTGTTGCCGGCGCGTTCGCCGATGCCGTTGACCGTAACCTCCGCCTGTCGCGCCCCGGCTCGCAGACCGGCAAGAGTATTGGCAGTCGCCAGACCCAGGTCATCGTGACAGTGAACCGAGACAATGCAGCCCTCGATCCCCGGCGTATTGCGGATGATGCCGGCAATCAGCGCCCCAAATTCATCCGGCGTGGTGTAACCAACCGTATCCGGGATGTTCAGCGTGGTCGCTCCGGCTTTGATCACCTCTTCCAAAACCTGATACAAAAATTCCGGGTCGCTGCGGCCGGCGTCTTCGGGGCTGAATTCGACATCGGCGCACAGGGAACGCGCGTACGCCACCATCTCCGCCGCTCGCTCCAACACCTCGGCGCGGCTCATCCTGAGCTTGTGTCGCATGTGTATCTCCGAGGTAGCCAGAAAGGTATGGATGCGCGGATGGGCTGCCTCTCGCACCGCTTCCCAGGCTTTGTCAATGTCGCTGCGGGTGGCGCGCGCCAGCCCACAGATCACTGGCGGCAGCCTGCCGCCCGAGGGGTTGCCCACCTCGATCGCAATGCGCCGCACCGCTTCCAGGTCGTCGGGTGAAGCCGCCGGGAAGCCGGCTTCGATGATGTCCACCCCCAGGCGCGCCAGGAAGCGGGCGATCTCCAGCTTTTCGCTGGAGGTCAGGGTGGCGCCTGGCGATTGCTCCCCATCACGCAAGGTGGTGTCGAAGATGCGCACGTACGAGTCCATACAACCCTACTCCTTCTTCCAATTCTCGGGGCGCAACGCGCGCACAGCAGCGCCTGCCTGCCACATCTCCGATTCGCGCATCATTTGCAGCTCGCGACCCAGGCGCTCTTTGTAATCCGGAGCCGAGTTAGCCTGAAGCACGATCCGGGTTTCTTCGCCGTCCACCACCCTGCGGTAAAGGCGCTCAAATACCGGCGCGACCGCCTGGCAGAACTCGTTTTTCCAATCCAGCGCGCCGCGTTGGGCAGTGGTACTGCAATTGGAGTACATCCAATCCATCCCGTTCTGACCCACCAGACGGATCAAACTCTGAGTCAACTCCTCGACGGTTTCGTTGAATGCTTCGCTTGGCGAATGTCCATGCCGGCGCAGCACCTCATATTGCGCTTCCATCACGCCCGCCAGCGCGCCCATCAAGATTCCGCGCTCGCCGGTCAGGTCGCTATAGACTTCCATTTCGAAGGTAGTTGGGAAGAGATAGCCAGAGCCAATGGCGATGCCAATCGCCAGCGTGCGCTCAAGAGCGCGCCCGGTGTAATCCTGATAAACGGCATAGCTGCTGTTGATGCCGCTGCCTGCCAGAAAATTGGCGCGCACGCTGGTGCCCGAGCCTTTGGGGGCGACCATGATCACATCCACGTAAGCTGGAGGCACCACGCCCGTCTGGTCGCGATAGACGATAGCAAAGCCATGCGAGAAATACAGGGCGTCCCCTTCCTTCAGACAGGGGCGAATCTGAGGCCAGGTTGCCATTTGGGCGGCATCGGAAACCAGATATTGGATAATCGTGCCTCTGGCAGCAGCCTCTTCCAGGGGGAAGAGCGTCTCGCCTGGCACCCAGCCATCTTTCACGGCTTTATCCCAGGTGGGGCTATTGGGTTTCTGACCGACGATCACCTGAAAGCCGTTATCGCGCATGTTCAACGCCTGCGCCGGTCCCTGGACGCCATATCCGAGCACGGCAATGGTTTCACCCAGCAACACCTGACGCGCCCTGTCAAGGGGGAACTCGTCGCGGGTAACTACCTCCTCGATGACTCCGCCGAAGTTGATCTTAGCCATATCTGTTCTTCTCTCCTCGTGTGGAATTGATCACTTTCATTCAAGATTTATAGCCGTTGCCGTTCTGCCCAACCTCCGAAGCCACCAGTGTGCCACGCCCCATGGCAACCACCCCGGTGCGCACCATCTCCAGGATGCCAAAGGGGCGCAGCACTTCCACCAAGCCATCGATCTTGTCGCCTGCGCCAGTGATCTCGACGATCATCGAGTCATTCCCCACATCCACAATACGGGCGCGAAAGACCTCCACCAACTGCATAATCTCGCTGCGGCGCTCGGCTGGGGTGTTGACCTTAATCAAAGCCAGGTCACGACTCACCATCGGCTGCCCAGACAGATCAGCCACCTGAATCACATTCACCTGTTTATACAGGTTGGCGACCACCCTCTCGGCGTCGGTCTGGGTGCTGTCAACGACGATGGTCATGCGCGATATGCCTGGCTGCTCCGTATGTCCCACCGTGAGCGACTCGATGTTGAACGCCCGCCGCCGGAACAGAGAAGCCACCCGGTTCAGCACGCCCGGTTTATCTTCAACCAGAGCAATCAAGGTGTGTTTTTGCATAGCGCCTCCAAAAACTACCAGGCGATCAGTCCCGCCCGGTTTCGGCGAGCACGTTCGCCGCCGGGCGCCGGATCATATTGTGCAGGTCGCCGCCAGCGGGCACCATCGGATACACGCTATCCTCTTGCTCGACGCGAAAATCAATTAGCGCCGTGCCCGGGGATTGCTGAGCCAGGCGCACCGCCGCCTCGACCTCTGAGCGTTGCATTACGCGCACCCCGGTCAAGCCATGCGCCTCGGCGATTTTGACGAAATCCGGGCTGCGCATCGGGGTGGCGGCATAACGGCGCCCATAGAAAAACTCCTGCCACTGCCGCACCATCCCCAGGTAGCCGTTATTAATGATGGCAATATTGACCTTGATCCCCTCCTGCGCCGCGGTGGACAGCTCCGCCTGTGTCATCTGGAAACCGCCATCGCCAACGATCGCCCAAACTTCCGCCTCTGGACGAGCGAATTTTGCGCCGATGGCGGCTGGCAGGGCAAAGCCCATCGTCCCCAAGCCGCCGGACGAGATGAAGGAAAAAGGTTTGTCATGCCGATAGTACTGTGCAGTCCACATCTGATGCTGTCCGACATCGGTCACCACCAGCGCCTCGCCGTTGGTGTAGCGCCAGATGTCATTGATCACGTGCGCCGCATAGAGATGCCCGTTATCGGGCAGGTTCTGGATATCGCGCACCGCGCTCTCGCCGCGCATCTGGCTGATATATGCGATCCAATCGCCGTGTTGGCAAGGTTGCAGGTTTCGCAAGATTTGCTGCAAGGACTGTCGCAAATCGCCGATGAGCGCCAGGTCCACCTTGACGTTTTTGTTCACCTCGGATGGGTCAATCTCGAAATGGATTTTGCGAGCATGTGGCGCATAGGTGCTGAGATTGCCTGTCACCCGATCATCGAAGCGCATCCCCACCGCCAGCAGCAAATCGGACTCCTGAATGGCGTGATTGACCCAGGCTTCCCCATGCATACCCATCATGCCCAGGTTGAGCCGATGACTGGCAGGGAAGCCGCCAATGCCCAGCAAGGTCATCGCCACTGGCATCTCGGTCAACTCTGCCAGCTCATAAAGCTCCTGCATTGCCCCAGCCATCAAAACGCCATGCCCAGCCAGGATTACTGGACGCTGAGCCGCCTGAATCATTTCCACAGCTTGCCGAATATCGCGAGGAACCGGGCGCAGGTCCGGGCGGTAGCCGGGCAGTTGAATGGGCTCCTCATCGTACTCCCACTCGATCGTCGCCTGTTGCACATCTTTAGCAATATCCACCAGCACTGGACCTGGGCGTCCAGAGCGGGCGATGTAGAAGGCTTCGCGCAGGACGCGGGTGAGATCGTGAACATCCGTCACCAAATAATTGTGTTTGGTGATGGGCAGGGTGATGCCGGTGATGTCCGTCTCCTGAAATGCATCATAGCCGATATACTTGCTGGGCACCTGCCCGGTGATGCAAACGATTGGAGATGAATCCATGTAAGCTGTGGCGATGCCGGTCACCAAGTTGGTAGCGCCTGGACCAGAGGTGGCAATCGCCACCCCAACGCGACCGCTGGCGCGGGCGTATCCATCAGCCATGTGCGCTGCTCCCTGTTCATGGCGCACCAGCACATGATGAATAGGGTAATCGAGCATCGCGTCATAGGCTGGCAGGATGGCGCCCCCGGGATAACCGAAGACGATCTTTACCCCCTCTCGCACCAGGCATTCCCAGATGATTTGCGCACCAGTACGTTTCATGCTTACCTCCTTCTCCTTCAGCAGGAGCAAAATCGTCCCTGACAGGATAGCCTAATCATCAACCAATACTGCGCCGGTATCGGCGCTGGTCACAAAGCGAGCATAGCGCCGCAACCACTTACTCGGATGGCGTGGTTGGAAACGAGGGAGTGCCTCCAGCCGCGCCTGAATCTCAGCGGGAGATAAACTCACGTTCAGGGTGCGCGCCTCCAGGTCGATCTCGATCCAATCTCCAGGCTGGATGGCAGCGATCGGTCCACCGGCGGCAGCTTCGGGAGAGACGTGCCCGATGCAGGCACCACGCGTCCCGCCCGAAAAACGCCCATCGGTGATCAAAGCCACCTGCTCCCCCAGTCCCATGCCCACGATGGCGCTGGTCGGGCTGAGCATCTCCATCATGCCTGGTCCACCGCGCGGTCCTTCGTAGCGAATCACCACCACCTCGCCCGGTCGCACCTCGCCGCCCATGATGCCGCGCATCGCCTCGTCGTGGGAGTCGTACACGCGCGCCGGGCCACCAAATTGCCTCATCGTCGGGGCAACCCCGCCGGTTTTGACCACTGCGCCCTTCGGCGCCAGATTGCCGAACAAGATCGCCAAGCCGCCATGCGGCGAATGGGCTTCTTCCAGGGAGCGGATCACCTGACGGTCCTTGACTTCGGCTGCCTCCACCGCCGCCCTCAGCGTCTCCCCGCTTGCGGTAATCCGATCGAGGTGCAGGACGCCATCCAGGCGCGAGATCTCTCTCAGGATCGCCGGGACGCCGCCGGCGCGATGCACATCTTCCATGTGCCATTGCCCCGCCGGGCTGACCTTACAAATATGCGCGACCCGATCCGCCACATGGTTGATGCGCTCCAGCGGATAGCGAATCCCGCCCTCATGGGCAATGGCAAGGGCGTGCAACACGGTGTTGGTAGAGCCTCCCATCGCCATATCCAGGGCAAAGGCGTCATCCAGCGCCTCGACAGTGACGATGCGGCGAGGGGTGATCTGCCTCTCTACCAGCTCGAGAATCAGCGCTCCCGCCCGCCGCGCCAGCTCTTCTCTTTCCGGCGTTCTTGCCAGCGCGGAACCGTTGTATGGGAGCGCCAAACCTATCACTTCCATCAGACAGTTCATGCTGTTGGCGGTAAACATCCCGGAACAGGAGCCGCAGCTCGGACAGGCATAATCCTCCAAGGTCTTTAACCGCCGGGAGTCGATTTTGCCAGCCTGGTATGCCCCCACCGCTTCGAAAACGGAGATCAGGTCTATGGTTTGCCCATCCGGCGTCCTCCCAGCCGGCATCGGTCCGCCGGAGACGAAGATGGTGGGGATATTCGTGCGCATGGCAGCCATCGCCATGCCTGGCACGATCTTGTCGCAATTGGGGATGCAAACCATCCCGTCAAAGCAATGCGCTTCGATCATCGTTTCCACGCAATCGGCGATCAGCTCGCGGGAGGGCAGGGAATATTTCATACCCGTATGCCCCATGGCGATCCCGTCATCCACGCCGATGGTGTTGAACTCAAACGGCACACCGCCCGCAGCGCGCACCGCGTCTTTCACCAATTTGCCAAATTCCTGCAGGTGGACATGCCCGGGTACGATGTCAACATAGGAGTTGACGATGGCGATGAACGGCTTATCCAGGTCCGTATCGCTGATGCCGGTGGCTTTTAACAGGGAGCGATGGGGGGCTCTCTCTACCCCTTGTTTGATCTGATCAGAGCGCATACTCATCCTGTGTCTGTGTTGCAAAAACACAAGAGCCGCTCTTGGTTGAGCGGCTCCTGGTTTTGCTAAGATTAGTCCTTCAGTCAGGTATGGTTTTACCTATTCCGCCGGACTTCTACCCTGATCCGCCCAACCTTAAGCGGGCTCTCAATAAGGACGAGAACCAGGACGATCAGGCTAATCAGGGAGAAAAACACGGCGTTTGACATGCGCTAATTTCCGCTAAATTTCGCCAAGTTTACCAAATCATGAAATCGTTTGCATTAAAATAAGATGAGAATATTTTAATATTCCGGCGTAAACCAGCGATTTTCCTTTCATTCCTGTAAAGGGTTACTGGCGTAATTTAGCTGAAAGCTCCTGTTCCAGGCGACGTACAATACGCTGGCGGATCTGGGCTGCTTCCTGGTCGGTCAGCGTGCGATCCTGTGCCTGATAAACCAAGCTGTAAGCCAGACTCTTCATCCCGGGTCCAATTTGTTCGCCGCGGTAGACATCGAAGAGACGGATATCAGCCACAATGTTGCCGCCAGCCTGCCGGATGACCTCGGCAACCCGCTCAGCCGGCACCGATTCCGCCACCACTACCGCCAAGTCTTCCAACACGGGTGGATAAGCCGGCACCGGAGTGACATCGAAGCGGGCTGGGATGGCATCGAGCAGGGATTCCAGATCGAAATCGGCTGCTAAGAGGGGGGAATCCGGCAGTTCATAGCGCTCCCGCACCAGAGGATGTAACTCACCCAGCACGCCGATTTCTCGATCGCTCAACAACACCCGGGCGCATTTTCCGGGGTGAAAGGTGGGATGCTCAGCCAGCGCGTAGCGCACATCCGTCAAATGCAACCCCTCCAGCAAGCTCTGCACCAGACCTTTCAGATCGTAAAAATCCATCTGGGCGACATTCGGCTCCTGCCAGGATTGTAGCTGGCGCGAGCCAGTGAGCACTATCGCCAGGCGTTGCTTCTCCTCGGGCAGGTCGTCTCCATTCCCTGGCAGGAAAACCGGTCCGATCTCGAACAGCGCCATGCGCGAGCGCAGGCGGGCGTTGCGCTCCACCACCTCGAGCACGCTGGAAAGCAGGTTGCGGCGCAGGACATTGCGGTCGCTGACAATTGGATTGGCAATCCACACATACATTTTTTCATCTTCGGCAACGCCGGTTGCCAGAAGGCGCCTCTCTCGCTCCGGCGAGGTCATGCGATAGCTCACCACCTCCTGCAAGCCCAGCGTAACCAACAGATCGCGTACCTGTTCCTCGCGCTCCAGGGTTGGGTTGCCGATCTGAGGCGGCAGCTCGTCCGATAGCCGCGTGGACGGAATGCGTTCATAACCATAAATGCGGGCGATCTCTTCCATCACATCTGCCACGCCAACTACACCCTGTCCGATATCCAGACGGTGATCCGGCGTTGCCGCTTTCACCAGGCGCGCGTCATCCCGTTCTTCGATCTGGCAGGAGAACTCCAGCCGGCTCAAGATAGCCGCGATCTCTTCGGGAGAAAGGTCTATCCCCAGCCAGCGGCGCACATCGCCTGGGCGCACCTCGACGACGGGGTCGAGCGGTGGCAACGGGTAATTATCAACCAGCCCGCGGTAAACCACGCCGCCTGCCCATTGGCGCATCCACTCCAAACCGCGTCGCACGCCGCGCTCCGCCAGCGCCGGATGAACCCCGCGCGAGAAACGATAGGCGGCTTCAGAATTCAGTCTTTGGGCGCGGATGGTCTTGCGGATATTGATGTAGTTCCAGGCTGCCCCTTCGAGGAGCACATTGCGGGTAGCATCATGCACCTCGGTCTCGGCGCCGCCCATCACGCCGGCGATGGAAAGCGGACCGGCTTCATCGCAAACCAGAACGGTGAACTCGTTTAGCTCGCGCGTCACGCCGTCCAACGTGGTCAACCGTTCGCCGACTACTGCTGTGCGGGTGATGATCTTCGGGGCGCGACTTCCAGCGCGCCTCACCAGGGCGTCGTAATCAAAGGCGTGCAATGGCTCGCCGATCTCCAACATGGCGTAATTGGTGGCGTCAACAATGTTGTTGATCGGGCGTACCCCGCACAGGCGCAGGCGGCGTTGCACCCAGTACGGGCTGGGTTTGATCTCCACCCCGGTGATCAACCCCAGCACAAAACGCGGGTTGAGTTCGGGCTGGCGGATCTCTATCGAAATCATCCCCTCAATCGGCGGTCCATCCATCTGTACATGGTAGCTGGGGGTCTTCAGAGGCTGTCCGGTGAGGGCGGCAATTTCCCGCGCCACCCCCAGAATACAGGCGTTGCGAGCCATGTTGGGGGTGATGGCTATATCTAATACCGCATCGCCCATGTAATCTGCCAGAGGCATACCAACTGGCGCGTCGTCATCCAGCAGGATGACGCCCTCATGGTCTTCCGAGATGCCCAATTCTTTCTCCGAACAAGCCATCGAGTAGGACTCCACACCGCGGATCTTGGCTCGCTTGAGTGTGACCAGCACCTGCCCCGGCTGATGACCGTCATAGATCTGCGCCCCTTCCCGCGCGTATGCAACTTTGAGCGGTTTCTCCAGCGGACCTTTGCCCTTATAGGGAAACAGGTTGGGGGCGCCGGTCAGCACCGTATGCACCTGCACGCCATCGTCCAGTCGGCAGAGCACCAAGCGGTCAGCGTTGGGGTGCGGCATCACCTCCAGCACCGCGCCAACCACAATCTTCTGCGGATCCCAGGCAATTCCCGAGACTTTGGTTTCGGGGCGCATATGCCCTCCAGCTCTGCCTTCAAGCTTACCTTCTGGCAGAGGCAAACCGACGTAGCGGATCTCCTCCACTTCGAGACCAGCCATGGTCAGGCGATGAGCCAACGCTTCCAGCGGCAGGTTGATGTCAACGAATTCCTTAAGCCAGGATAAAGGCACCTTCATGGTTGTCTGCTCCCTGTTCTACCCGATTAAAACTGCTCTAAGAATCTGAGGTCATTTGCCCAGAAATAGCGGATATCCTCAATGCGATGGCGCAGCATGGTGATGCGCTCGGTGCCCATGCCAAAGGCATAGCCTGTATAGCGCTGGGGGTCATAACCGCCGTTGGACAGTACGCTGGGATGCACCATGCCGCAGCCCATGATCTCCAGCCAGCCGGTGTACTTGCATACCGCGCAACCGCTGCCGCCGCACAGAAAACATTCACAATCCACCTCAGCACTGGGTTCGGTGAAAGGAAAATGCGAGGCACGAAAGCGCGTACGCGTGCGCTCGCCGAACAGGCGGCGGGCAAAATCGTCGATCGTGCCCTTCAGATCGCCAAAGGTGACGCCATGCCCGACAGCCAGACCTTCTACCTGGTTGAACTGAATCTCATAGCGGGCACTGATCTGCTCGAAACGGTAGCACATCCCCGGCAATATAATGCGTATCGGAGGCGGATTTTCCGGGTTCAAAGCGGCGTATGCGCGCATGGCATGTATCTGCCCTGGTGAAGTGTGGGTTCGTAGCAGCACGGGATTATCGCCCCGGTCGGAGCTGGTCTGGATGTAATACGAATCCTGCATATCGCGCGCCGGGTGATGGGGTGGGAAGTTGAGTAGTTGAAAGTTATATTCGTCCGTTTCCACTTCGCGCGAACGGTAAATCTGGAAGCCCATCTCGGCGAAGATGCGATATATCTGGCGCAAGGTGAGAGTAGTCGGGTGTAGACGACCGCGACCGAGCGCCCTGCCTGGCAGCGTGATATCCAGCCTTTCGAGCTTCAAAGCACGCTGCAATGCCGCCTGACGCAGCCCCTGCAGGCGGGCTTCCAGAGCGGCTTCAAGGGACCGCTTGATTTCGTTGGCGCGCCGTCCAATTTGCGGTCGCTCTTCTTTGGGCAAACTCCCAAGCTGGTCGAACACTTTCATCAGCGGCGAATTGCGTCCTAAATGGGTAACTCGCCATTGCTCTAATGCATTTTCATCGTCTATTAACTGTAACGCCTGAAGAGCGTTGCTCTCGATTTGATCCAGCGTTTCAAGCATCATCGCCTCCGCATTTTATCAGCTCTATCCTTAAACAAAATATCCCGTCCACGCCAGGGACGGGATGGGTTTCCCGCGTTACCACCCTGCTTGGGCCGCTAACATGACGACCCCACTCTAGCGCTATCGGCTTACGCTCGAGGAAATAAATGCGCAGCGAATAGCTCCCCACTAACGCTGGGGTAGCGTCCCAAACTACTGGGATGAACCGAGTTCACCCGTTCCCCTGGGCAGCTCGAGAGGGAACTTCGGCTGGTTTCCACCTGGCACAAGTCTCAGTCTACGCTTGCGCCGCCCTGTTGGCTTTCGCCAACCTACTTTCCTCCGTCATAGCTTTCTTTTGTAGAGATTGAGTGTATTATCTGCGAATTTGCTTATCTGTCAAGTGAGTGGAAATTTCGTTGAAAAACATGATGATGCACGAATTTACCAACCTTCGGATTCCTAGTTTGTGGCATTGTCTGATCTATTGTCCGATTCTCAGGAAAATCACCCTTGACAGAGCACAAATTTATTATAAAATTAGAACACTAGTTCTATTTTTGCAAAGGTGAAATCTAATGAAAACAGACAATCGCAACATTAATCAAAATCATTCTGGTTGGATAGATTTATTACTTGATAAATTGCGCTCCAATTCGCCAACAACACAGTCTCCAGATTATGAATTATTTGAGATAAACGGTCAAACTTCAGATGATCTAATCTATCCAACCCTAGGAAATCATCACCGGGAAAAACATCCATCGCTATTGAGTTTGTTTACACCATTACCACCCTACTCTGGTATTCTGGGAGTATGCAATGATGGTTTACCTTTGGTGATGGATCTGACCGACCCGTCTCCTGGAGCGATATTAATCTCTGGTCCTCGCCACTCTGGAAAGACCCAACTCCTGAAGTCCATCTTGCTGGCAACCAGTCAGATCAATAGCGTTGATGAACTCATCTTCTATGTCATCTCTCCCCAACCCGATGAATATCGGGAGGTCTATCAACTGTCTCAATGCATGGGTCTATATTCAGCATATGACCGGGCAGCTAGCGAATTGATCGTTGACCTAGCTGCATTGACTGAACAACGTCGAAGCGGGCGACATCTTGGGGCAAAGACAATCGTGGTCGTCGATAATCTGGACGAGTTTTTGAAATCCGAAGAATTTGAGGTATTCAACTATATGAGCTGGATGCTTAAGCATGGGGCAAGAAATGGGGTGTGGCTGATTGCGTCAATTTCCTCCAATCGAATGGATACAGTCAATCCAAAACTTCTGGCTGGTTATTCAACCCGAATCGAATCAGGGGTAGTTCTCCCCAGCTTACCAGAACGGACATTGAATCATCATGGTGCGAACATCAACCTGAGCTATAGAACGATGATTGGGAATCAATGGGTGTATTTTTGGCTGCCTTCATCGTAACCGCTATGAATGCTCGATAAATTCATCAGGAGGTTTTTAAGATGAATTTGGGAATGTTATGGTTCGACAACGATCCAAAGGCGAGCCTGCAGGTGAAGATCGAACGCGCGGCTGCCTATTACATGGAAAAATACGGAAAGAAACCGAACGTATGCTTCGTACATCCCAGCATGCTGCCGCATGATGAGGCAGACAAGAACGATAAGAAAGTCATCCGCGGCGAAATCGAGATTCGTTTATCGAAATCGGTCATGCCAAATCACTTTTGGATCGGAGTCAACGGCTCCTTGCCATCTGCGGCTGGATGACCTGCGAAATAAATAATTCCAGAGCGGTATCGATCTCGATACCTCCGGTCTTCACCTCATCATCAAGGTGGCAAAGCAGGCGATAGATTGTTGCCAGTTGCGGGGCAGTATAGAGGCGCGCCTGTGACCACACTTTTTCTGCTACGAAATCATTGATATGAAAATACTCCGCTAAATCAACAACGCGTTGACCCCGACTGATCATCTCCCGCGCCACAATCAGCATTCGAAATTGTCTTACGATCATGGCAAATATGCCACTCGGCTCTTGCTCACTCAATAATCGGCGCAATCCAGCCGAGGCTCTGCGTGCATCGCGGCGCGCCAGCGCATCCACCATCGCGAACACACTCTCCTGGGCAACCGACACTGTCAGGCTCTCCACATCCTCCGGCAAAACGGGGCGCTGAAATTTCACGAACGTCAATAACTTAACCACCTCCTGGTGCGCCAGGCGCGTATTGTCCACTACCAGGCTTGCCAGATACGCCGCTGCCTGCGGCGTGAATTGCCCCCCCTCCATTCTGGCGCACTCCATAATCCATTTCTCCATCTTTTCTTTCTTTACCACGCCAAAATACCGGAGAGATGCTTTGTCGGGATGCTCGTGCGCCCATTTCACCAACCAATGCTGCGCATCCAACGACCCAGGTTCAACCAACACCAGGATTGTGCTAGGCGGGGTCTGAGCTATTAGCTCCAGGAATTGGGAACGTACGCTCGCTGCTGTCATGTGGGCGGTCGGCTGATGGATAACCACCAATCGCTTCGATGAAAATAAGGGAACCGCGCTGATGATTGCTTCGACCTCCGCCAGGGAAAGGCTGCGCCCCTCCAAACGGATGACGTTGAGTAAACCCAGGCTGCCGTCATCCAGCTCGGCTTCCAACTGGCGCAAGCGCCTGGCAATGCCGTATTCGTCTTCCCCACACAGGATATAAACCATCGGCTGCACAGCCTGCATGCGCTCAACCTGCTGTCAGCACGCGATGCACCATCAGGCGTCCACGTCGTCTGGAGGTTATCGAAACCACCCATAGCGCTCCAGGTTCGCCTGAAGTAGTAATCTGGCGTTGCAAGGCTATCCCCAAAGGATTAGCCACGATCAAAGCCAGAATTGCCAGCGAGGCTGCCAGAGGCAATCGCTCCAACCGATCACGCAGACGATGCCCGCCACCCAAGAATGCCATGAATGCCGCCAGCGCAGCCAGGATTCCGGAGGCGACGAAGTTCGTGCCACAATTGGGATGCACTGCCAGGTTCAACTCTCCCGCTCGCATACGCACCAGAGCCTCCTGTACGGCGATCCTTACCTCCTCGGTGCTGACATCTCCAATCAGCCAGAATCCCCGTCCATCCGAGTGCCCTGAAAAGCTTCGTCCCGGAAAGCGCTGCGATAGGATATGCATACTGGCGTGTTCCAAGCCGTGATTGCGGCGGATGCGCGAGATCAGCGGTATATCCAACAGTGTGCTCAGTCCAATGGAACTCATCAATTGCTCCCGCAAGCAATAATAACAGACAGCCTGGCTTACAGCGCCTGCCGTTATTGTTGATTTTACCACCCATGAGATTTCTCACAACACGCCAGCAGCTGACGCGCGGTGACTGCCGGATTGCAAGGAAAACGGAATAAACTGCCCTGCGCCGGGCGCAGGGCAGGATACTCCGCCAAGTTATGGCTCAACCCGAGGGAGACGCAGAAGCCGACCTTGCCGGCACCGCCTGGATGGAGGTCGCCAGGGAAAAGCCGGCGTACATAAAAACAACACCAAGAAATTCGCTCAGGTACAACAAATCCACCAGACCTGCCTGGACAAACGACCCTGCCATGGCTGGCATCAGCGCGCCGCCGGCAATCAGCAGGTTGCCAAGCATACGGTTAAAGAGCACCTTCTTGCGCCAGAACAACCACGCAGAGTAGAGCGCTCCACCCACCAGGGTGATCGTTCCATAAATGTTGAGGATGATAGTCAGGGCAATGATAGCCCCATTCCGAACCAGGATGTCCTTGTACTGCTCCGAAATTGCCCTGGAAACATCATATGCGGCGGCAGCCGAGGTGAGCGGCGCAGTCAGTACCAGCGCCAGGGAAACCACAGAAATGACCAGCAATACAGCAGCCAGCAGATCAGCGAGCCGGCGCTTGCGCACGAGCAGAAAGACCGTACCCTGACCGAGCCAGGCTGCAGTCAGCATGGCGCCCGACAGATACCAGATACGCAGAACCAGCGGCGAGAAGGTGAAGGAGAGGATCACCTCGGCAAGAGTACCCAGACCATAAAAAATCAAACCCATACCCCACATGAACAGGTGAACGCCTTTTTTATAGCGATAACGATTGAAGACCACGACGGCGAACACAAGCGTCACAATCGTAGAGAAAATTGAGATGTAATTCATGCTTTCCTCCAAATGCACTTGATAAGCCCCTGTAGGCGGGTGTAGCGCCTGAGGCAGACCAGAAGGCTCATGTACCCGGCAGAACCCCCAATACAGCCAGGATTACGACCAGTATGGTAAATATCAACCCCAGCAATAAGAGCGCCAACAAGATCGGAACCAGACGCTGCAGCCACCTGTCGGGGACAAAACGCTTGCTGCGGCGCTTGCCTGAACTGTTCATCGGTTATTCCCCCGTTCCAACGCCTCATAGGTCTCCAGCAGCGACAGCAAAACCTGATCCGTGAACGCGTTCACCTTGCGAAACATATCGCTCCAGGCTATTGGCGAGCGTACCACCGCCGCCTCGTACATCGAAAGCATCGACTCCATCAGCACGTTGCGGAAAAACAAAAATGCGCTGGCAGAGTCGGACATGCTCAAGCCAAAGCGCCGACCGCGCGAGGCGTACTCATAACCGAGGGCATGCGTTTGCGCCTCCAAAGATTGGTCGCCTCCCGCCAGATAGCTTAGCAACCCCTGCAATAAAAGACGGCTGCTCTGACGATACTGTTCACGAGCCTCGTCATCCAACTGCAAATACCATTTTTGCGATTGCAAACGCCCCTCGCTTATCTGCAATCGTGTGTTCTTCAACGCCTTCTGCACTACCAGATCGTGCTCATGAGCGCCGTTCGCCCGCTGAGATTGCAGCCATAAATCCACCTCGCTGCGCAGGTAACGCCGGTGACCGCCCTGCGTGCGATGTACCGGAAAGCCGCCCTGATTGGACCAGGTGCGCACGGTGCTGGGATGGACTCCCAGTATCTCTGCCACTTCGCTCAGGGTTAGCCATTCAGGATTGAGACGTTCTCGCGTGGACATAGGCAATCAATCGGTCGCAGCTGCAACCCTCTCAATCAAAGAAGGCACCTCTGCCTGACGGCGGAAAGCGCCCACATCGATGCGGGGCAAGAGGACTAATGATGCCGCCACCATCAGCGCCTCAAGGATGAAGACCACCAGATAACCGGTTAAAGGCACCCGCGAGATCTGGATCACCAGGTCGCGCACGGCGCCGCCGAGCACAGTCCCCACCAGGCGCGAGACCGCATTCGACATACCCCAGGCGCCCATGAACAAGCCAATCATTTCGGGCGTGGTCATATCCAGCATCAAAGACAGGTTTGAGACAGTAGCCAAGCCGGTGCCGACGCCCAGCAAAATTACCCCGGTGTAAAATACCGATTGACTTGCCAGAAGTCCGCTCAGCGCAATGAGCAGGAAACCCGCTAGTGTACCCCAGGCGCCTGCCCTTGCAACCGAGCGTTTATCCATGCGCCTTTCCAACGCTCCTGCCACCACCAACGCTGTCAATACGCACGCACCCCACACCGATGTGATGCGGGTGGTTGCCCGCACCGACATGCCAAACGCCTCTGCGCCGAAGGGCTCCAGCAGGATATCTTGACCGAGAATCGCTGCCAACAAGATTGCCAGGTAAAAGAAGAAGAGCTTGGCTTGACGGTTATTCAGCAGGAAGCGGATCAAGCGACCCCAGGAATATTCCTCATTGGAGGAGGACACGAACGAAGGAGAGAGGCGCGGCTCAAGACCCACCAACCCCAGCAAACCTAACGCCAGGGCAGCCAAAGCCACAATCCAGAAGGCGCGCACCAGCGCCTCAGCCGTGTAAGGGTCAACCATCTGGCTCAGAGCAATAGCGGTGACGATGATGCTGGTGATCATCATGAACCACATCACTGCGATGGTGCGACCGCGATCACGCTCACCGGAGAGTTCGCTGGCTAACGAGAGGTATGAAACGGTGGCAAAGTTATACCCCATCCCCCAGGCGCCAAAGGCGAGCAGCCCTAAACCCACGCCGCCCCAGAAATTGAGCGGCAGTAGATACGCCGCCTGCGGAGAGAGGAGCAAGCCGATGAAGCACAGCGCAAGCCCGATAACGATATAGGGTGTGCGCCGTCGACCGAGCAACGGATGACGGTCTGAGAAACCACCAATCGCCACCTGGATGGGCGAAAACAAATATGGCAGGGAAGCCAGGATCGCTACCAAGGTGGCTGAGATCGCCAGTTCCTTGATCATCACGCGGTTCAGAGTGCTGTTGATCGGCACCAGGGTCATGGCTACCGCAACATGGATCAAGCCGAGTTGAATGCGTTTGAACGCCATTGATCAAATCCTCGCACAAGACTGGATTAACTATCATTGGGGTAAATACTCTCAAAATTATCGGTAAATTTACACGCTCGTCAATGTAAGTTTACTCAAGTTTTAATGGGGAAATATGAGGGTTTTCTCATCTTCATCCCCCTTTGCGATTGAAAGTGGAGCAGCTTTAACGACTAGTCGCTGCGTTCTGGCATCAAAGCCTGTTCCAGCGCCTGTTTCAGCGAGCGCGCCTCGATCACCTGAATGCCATCTGGCCAGGGTTCGCCGCGCCGCATCCGTTTAGGAGCGATCACCGTCTTAAAACCCAGGCTTTGAGCTTCGCGCAAGCGCGCCGGCATCTGACCAACCGAGCGTAACTCCCCCGATAACCCTACCTCTCCAATCAAGACAGTATCTGCCTTGAGCGGAGCGTTGCGCGCAGAAGAAGCAATCGCCGCTGCAATCGCCAGGTCGGCGGCTGGTTCTTCCACCATCAGACCGCCAACCACATTGGCAAACACATCTTGGTCTCCCAGGCGAATCCCAACCCGCCGGCTGAGCACCGCCACAATCAGCAGCAGGCGATTCATATCCACCCCATTGGCGGTGCGACGCGGGTTTCCAAAGGCTGTTGGGCTGGTCAATCCTTGCACTTCGACCAGCAACGGGCGCGTGCCTTCCATCGTAACCGCAATCGCTGAGCCCGGGACGTTAACCATTCGCTCCGCCAGGAACGCCTCAGAGGGGTTGGCTACTTCAGTCATACCGTTCTCGCGCATTTCGAACACGCCAACCTCCGAGGTCGCCCCAAAACGGTTCTTCACCGAGCGCAATAAGCGGTAGGATTGAAAGCGGTCGCCTTCCAGATAGAGTACGGTGTCGACAATATGCTCCAGGACGCGCGGCCCAGCGATGGCGCCTTCTTTGGTCACATGCCCGATCAAGAACACGGCAATCCCGGACGATTTGGCAATTTCTCGCAGGCGCGAGGCGCATTCACGCACCTGAGACACCGAACCAGCCGACGATTCCAACTCCGGTAGGGTGAGCGTCTGTATCGAATCAACGATCAACAGGCGCGGTTTCACCTGCTCCACTTGTTGTAATACCAGTTCCAGGTTGGTTTCTGTGAGCAGGAACAGGTCGTCTGGAAAAGAGGGCTTGTCCTCGCCGCGCCGGCTGGTCAGACGGAGAGCGCGCATCTTGATCTGGCGCACCGATTCCTCTCCAGAGACGTACAGCACAGGCGCATGATGCGCCATCTCCAGCGCCACCTGGAGCAGCAAGGTCGATTTTCCGATGCCAGGATCTCCCCCGATCAGCACCACAGAACCGGGCACAACCCCACCGCCAAGCACACGGGCAAACTCACCGATGCCAGGCGGCAGGCGGTCTCTCTCATCTGCACTGATCTCCGATAAACGCTGGGGCTGCACGCTCGCCGCAGGACGAGAGCTGGATTTGCCGGCGCCGGAAGGTGGAACAACCACTTCCTCCACCATGCTGTTCCAGGCGCCGCATTGCGGGCAGCGTCCCATGTCGCGAACGGAAACCCGCCCGCATTGCTGACACACATACTGGGTGCGCAGTTTCACCATCGCCCGTATTATAACCTCCAGGCGCGCCGAATCCCAAAAAGCATTGCGGGCGCTAACCGCCCGCAATGTCAGAATGTTAAACTGGGGTAGAGGAGAGCGCGCTCAGGCTGTTTCCAGCGCCTCCGGTCTGTCGGAAGCCTGTTTTTCCTCTTTACGCAAGACGACCTCTCCAGCTTCCACATCGATGGTCACGGTTTCGCCATCCTCGAATTCACCCGACAGCAGGGCGTCGGAGAGTGGGTCTTCCACTTTCTGCTGGATGACCCGTCGCAGTGGTCGGGCGCCCATCTCGGGATCGTAACCCAGATCTGCCAGCATATCCAGCGCGGCAGGGGTGGCGTTCAGGACGATGTTATGCTCAACCAGGCGGCTGGTTACTTTATTCAGCTCCAGCTCCACGATCTTCTTGATGTCATCCCGGTTGAGTGAGCGGAAGACGATCACCGAATCCAGGCGGTTGATAAACTCTGGACGGAAGACGCGCCGGAGCGATTCCAGCAGCTTCTTGCGCATTTCTTCATACGCCACCCGTTCCTCGACCTGCTCCTCGCGCTTGATGGAAAAGCCCACAGAGGTCTGGCGCTTGATCATATCTGCGCCAACGTTCGAGGTCATGACGATGATCGCGTTACGGAAATCCACCTTGCGGCCGCGGGCATCGGAGAGATGCCCCTCTTCCATGATTTGCAAGAGCATATTGTGTGCCTCGGGATGGGCTTTCTCGATTTCGTCAAAGACGACGATCGAGTAAGGGCGGCGGCGCAGAGCTTCGGTGAGCTGCCCGGCGTCTTCATAGCCCACGTATCCAGGAGGGGCGCCCACTAGGCGGCTGACCGTATGGCGTTCCATGAACTCCGACATGTCGAGCTGGATCAATGCATCTTCGCTGCCAAACAGGAAGCGCGCCATCGCCTTGGTCAGCTCGGTCTTACCCACGCCGGTTGGACCTAGGAAGATGAAGGAGCCAATCGGTCGGCGCGGGTCTTTCAAACCGGCGCGCGCCCGGCGCACCGCTTTGGAGATCGCCTGGATCGCTTCTTCCTGCCCGACGATGGATTTGCGCAGCTCATCCTCCATGTGCAACAACCGCTGGGATTCCTCCTGAGCGATCTGCATCACCGGAATGCCGGTCCACATGGAGACCACCTCGGCAATATCCTGAGCCGAAACCACCGGGCTGTTAGCCCGATCCCAACCGGTGCGCAGGCGTTCAAGCTGGCGCTCGAGAGCTTCCTGCCGCTCCAGCAACTCCTGGGCGTCATCGAAGCGGTTGTCTTCTATTGCCAGAGCGTGATTCTGACGGATCTCGCGCAATTGCCTCATCAGCTCTTTGGCTGTTTTGGCAGCCTGGCTCTTATACATGCGCACGCGCGAGGAAGACTCATCGATCAGGTCAATGGCTTTATCGGGCAGGAAGCGCTCGGTGACATAGCGCGCCGAGAGATGCACCGCGGCGTCCATGGCTTCATCAGAGATGGTCAGGCGATGGTGCTCTTCGTAGGCGCTGCGAATGCCGCGCAGAATTTCAAGCGCTTCTTCTTCCGAAGGCTCCTCCACCATCACCGGCTGGAAGCGCCGCTCCAGGGCGGCGTCGCTTTCGATGTGTTTGCGGTATTCGTCCAGGGTGGTGGCGCCGATCACTTGCAGTTCGCCACGCGAGAGCGCCGGCTTGAGGATGTTGGCGGCATCAACCGACGAGCCGGCAGCGCCCGCTCCAACCAGCATGTGCACTTCATCAATGAACAGGATGGCTCCCGATGACTTAAGTTCATCTATGACGCGCTTCAAACGCTCTTCAAACTGACCGCGATACATGGTGCCGGCGACCAATGAACCAACATCAAGCTGAAGCACGCGTTTGTTTAGCAGTGGCACCGGCACATCGCCCTCTACGATGCGTTGCGCCAGCCCTTCGACGATGGCGGTCTTGCCCACCCCCGGTTCTCCGATCAGAGCCGGATTGTTTTTCGTGCGACGGGCAAGGATTTGAATCACCCGCTCGATCTCCATCTGCCGTCCGATGACCGGGTCCAGTTTCCCTTCCTCCGCCAGCGCCGTCAGGTCTGTGGCGAGCTGATCAACCAGGGGAGTCTTGGGTTTTTGCTGTTCTTGACGGGGTTTTTGCTCTCCTGCATTGCTTGTGCGGCGCACAACGCTGCTCTCTTGCAAAACGCGTCGCGTTTGGCGGCGGATCTGTTCGGGCGTCACGCCCATTCTCCGCAACACCTCGATTGCAATTCCCTCACCATGGTTCACCAATCCCAATAGCAGATGTTCGGTGCCAATGTAATGATGACCCATACGACGCGCTTCTTCAACCGCATACTCCAGCACCTGTTGCGTGCCTGGGGCGAGATCGAGTTTGCCGCCCCGGTACTGGCCAGAACCCACCAACCGCTCAATCAGCTCTTGAACCCGCTCTGCTTCGAGACCCAATTCTCGCAAGACTCGCCCGGCAACGCCACCTTCTTCCCGGATCAACCCCAGGAGCAGGTGCTCAGTTCCGATGTAGTTGTGGCGCATGCGCTCAGCTTCTTGATGAGCCAAACTGAGGACTCTGCGCGCCCTTTGCGTGAAACGCTCCATGCCAGACAAGAGTAAAACCTCCTACTAAAGTTCCTACTGCTACGACACCGGGTTAGAGTAAACCACGGATAAGAGATACTTTGTCCAATTGGATTCTACCAGAGTTTAACCCACCTTGAGTTCATCTCAGTTAAGAACTCCCTGAATTTTACAAATCCCTGAGAGAAATGAGGCGATCTGACGTTTTAGGGCTCTGGCTGCTGTCGGACGAGCGCCACCTGCGACTCTGACAAGATTTGCCATAAAAGCAGAGCGCACCGTTGGAGGTGCGCTCATGCAGCACGCCTGCAGAGTCATCGCCGCAGCAAGGCGGCGATTGATGAGCATCAAAGATCAGCTTTCATCAGGTGGCGCGTCCTCGGCTGGCGTTTGGGATTCTTCATCCACCTGCTTGGGTTGAAGACTCTCCTCGCCGATCTGAGTTTCTTTTACTTCTTCCGCCAACGCCATTTTCCAGTCCAGGTCTGCGTACGCGGGCGAGTCTACTTTGCGCAAACTCAAGCCGATCCGGCGCCTCTCCGGATCGATCTTGATGATGCGCAAGGTCACCTCATCCCCTTCCTTGACCTTTTCTTTGGGATGACTGATGCGCTCCTCGCTCAACTCGGAGATGTGAATCAGCCCTTCCAGGTCTTCGCTCAATCTGGCGAACGCGCCAAATTTAGTAAGGTGGGTGATCTTGGCTTCGACAAGCTGCCCTTCGCGCAGGTGGCTCACCTTCTTCAGCCAGGGGTCCGGCTGGAGCTGACGGATAGACAATCCAATGCGCTTGCGCTCGCGATCAATGCTGATCACTTTAACCTGTACTTCCTGCCCGACTTTCAAGACCTCATTGGGATGCTGAATACGTTCCCAGGAAATCTCAGACATGTGCACAAGCCCATCGGCGCCATCAATGTTCACAAATGCTCCAAAATCTGCAACGCTGGTGACGCGTCCGGTGCGAATATCGTTTTCGTGCAGTTCCTCCAACAGGCGATCCTTGAGCGCCTCGCGGCTCTCCTGAAGCGCCATCCTCTCGGATAAGATCAGACGCCGGCGACCACGATCCACCTCAATCACCCGCACTTTGATTGGCTCATTGACCATCTTTCCCCAGCGCTGGTCTGGCGAATCGCCACCCAACGCGGCGCGACGCACCACGCTGATCTGAGACGCCGGCACAAAACCACGCAGCCTACCCAGGGGCACGAGTAATCCGCCTTTGTTGTATCCAATGATCTTGCTTTCAAACGGCTTGCCTTCTGCAAGCAGCGCTTCTGCTTCTTGCCAGTCTTTCTCCTCGCGAGCTCGGGTGTAGGAAAGCACCACGTTCCCATTGGGGTCTTCTGGAGAAAGCACGTAGACGGGAATTTCCTGCCCAACTCGAAACGCATTGCGTTCCTCGAGAGGGATCTGCTCCAGTTCTCTGCCCGAGATCACCCCTTCCGACTTGGTGCCAACGCTGACGAGAATCTCGTTCTCTGTGATGGTGGCTATCACGCCAGTGCGGATTTCGCCCTGTTTTGGAAAATCCAACGCCAGCCCCTGCTCTTCCAGCAACATCTCCATCGACTGATTTTCACCAGAAGGAGCGGCATTTCTTTGTGGTTCAACGACCTGGCTGTTTTCGGATTCAACCCCCTGCCCCATGTTCGGCTCAATTTGTTCCATAATTTAACACTTGCTCCGGCTTCGGATAAGATATAAGAATTATAAATGTTATATAGAAACTTGGCAACCTTTGCGATAAGTTTGAGAGTGGATTATAATCACCGCGGCGAGGTAGTGATGCCGGCGATTTACCCGTTTACAGCCATTGTTGGTCAAGAGCGTATGAAGCGCGCCCTGGTGCTGAACGCCGTTGATCCGCGCATCGGGGGCGTTTTGATCCGCGGCGAGCGCGGCACGGCAAAATCTACAGCCGCCCGCGCCCTGGCAGCTTTGCTGCCACGCGTGGCTGTGGTCAGCGACTGCCGTTTTGGCTGCGACCCCGACCGTCCATCCACCTGGTGCACCGAGTGCCGCGAACGGGTGAGCAAAGGCGAATCTTTGCCGGTAGAACTGCGCACCACCGCTTTCGTCAACCTTCCGGTCTCGGCTACCGAGGACCGCGTGGTGGGCACGCTGGATATCGAAAGAGCAATCCAGCGCGGCGAACGGCATTTTGAACCTGGCGTGCTGGCAGCAGCCAACCGGGGACTTTTGTATATTGACGAAGTGAATCTGCTGGATGACCACGTGGTTGACGTGCTGCTCGATTCGGCAGCCATGGGGATGAACATCGTCGAGCGCGAGGGCATCTCCTTCTCACATCCGGCGCGCTTTATCCTGGTCGGGACGATGAACCCGGAAGAAGGCGACCTGCGCCCACAACTGCTGGATCGTTTTGCCCTTTCGGTCGAGATTCATGGTATCCGCGATGCGCGTGAGCGCGTGTTGATTATGGAGCGCAATCTGGCGTTCGAGAGCGACCCCGAAAAATTCCGCCAGCAATGGTTGCCAAAAGAGGAAGAGCTATCCCGCCAAATCGAACATGCGCGTACGTTGATTGATCACGTGAGCTATACCCGTCGTGATATGCTTTCTATTGCCGCGCTGAGCGCTGCCCTGAACGTGGACGGTCATCGGGCGGACCTGGTGATCCTGAAGACAGCGCGCGCCCACGCTGCTTTCGAGGGGCGAAAGTCCATCACCGATCGTGATATCGCTCTAGCTGCCGAGCTGGCGCTGCCTCACCGTATCAAACGCGGACCCTTCCACCAGGCTGAGATTTCAATGGAAGATCTCCAGGAGCGCATCGAGCAACTACAGGGCGCCGCCCAGAGCGCCGGCGATCAAGAAACCGTGCTGGAAAAAGAACAGCCTATCAGCCCTGAAAAAAAAAAGGCCTGAACCAGGAGATACTGGAAGAGGGCTCTGAGCAACAACCGCCTGCCCAACCTGGACGGCAAACCATTTTTGACACTGGCCGCGCCAACTGGTGGGAGGGCGGTCAATCGGTTAAAATCGGGCAGTCCTTCGTCCCTCGCAAGCTGGAAAATCCCCTGGATCGCATCACACGCCGCCTGGGCGGCAGACGCAGCCGCACCCGCACCGACCTGAAGCGCGGCCGTTATATTCAGGCACGCCCGTCGCCGGGTAAAGCGGACGACCTGGCGTTCGACGCCACCCTGCGCGCCGCCGCCCCCTTCCAAAAACAGCGCAGCGAACTGCGCAAGCGCGCCGCTTTTGTCATCCGTTCCTCGGATTACCAACGCAAAGTGCGCGTGAAAAAGGCTTCCAACCTGGTGCTTTTCGTGGTGGATGCATCATGGTCAATGGCTGTGGCGGAGCGCATGACAGCGACCAAAGGGGCGATTATGTCTCTGCTCACCGACGCCTATCAGCGCCGGGATCGGGTTGGGATGGCTGTGTTTCAAAAAGACCGCGCCACCCTGGTCCTGCCTCCCACTAACTCGGTACAACTGGCGCAACGCGCGCTGGCGGATATCCCCGTCGGCGGCAAAACCCCGCTCTCCGCTGGTTTGTTGCTGGCGCATCAGGTCATTGAACGGGAACGCATCAGCCACCCAGACGTGATGCCGCTGATTATCCTGCTCACCGATGGTGCCGGTAACGTCTCGATGAGCAATTTACCCCCTCAAGAGGAAGCGCATTTGATCGCCCGCCAGATCGCCGAAGATGACATCCGCTGTGTGGTGATCAACATGGAGCACGCTGCCTTTGACCAGGGTCTGGCGCAGTCGCTGGCTGAACAGCTCAACGCACCCTGTTATACGCTCAGCGAACTAAAAGCGGAAGCGCTCTATCAAAAAGTACGCCAGGAAATGGTCTCTACACTCTGATAAACCCGCCGCCCAGGGGTGCCTATGCCAAGCCTTGCTTCAAGACTGAACTCATTTCCGGAATCAGCCATCAGCGAAATGTCGCTCCTAGCCGCCCAATGCGGAGCGATCAACTTGGCGTCTGGTTTCCCGGATTTCGACCCGCCAGCGGCGCTGCTGGAAGCTGCTGTGGATGCCCTGCGGAGCGGCTTCAATCAATACCCCGATTCCAGCGGCTCGCCGCGCTTTCGCCAGGCGTTGGCTGCCAAACAAAGCCGCTGGATGGGGCTGGAGATCGACCCTGATGCTCATATTACAGTCACCTGTGGAGGCACAGAAGCCATGCTGGCGTCGTTGATGGCGGTCTGCGGCAGCGGTGATAAAGTGATCGTATTTTCCCCATTTTATGAGAACTACGGTATTGGGTCGATCCTGTGCGGCGGCGAACCTTTGTATGTTTCCCTGCACCTGCCGGATTTTACCTTCGATCCCGATGAGCTCCGCCGCGCCTTCAGACAAGGGGCGAAAGCGCTGATTTTGTGTAACCCATCCAACCCAACCGGCAAGGTATTCACCCTCGCCGAACTGAGTGTGATTGCCGGTCTGGCTCAGGAGTATGACGCCTTCGTCATCACTGACGAAGTGTATGAGCATATCGTCTACGACCCCCACCACCATACATACATCGCCAGCCTGCCTGGCATGTTTGAGAGAACCCTATCGTGTAGTTCGCTCTCGAAAACCTATGCCATAACCGGCTGGCGGTTGGGTTATATCATTGCCCCACCGCTGTTAACCGAAGCGGTGCGCAAACTACATGTCTACCTTACAATTGCTGCGCCAGCCCCGCTTCAGGAGGCGGCCGCCGTTGCCCTGGATTTTCCACTCGAATATTATCATCAGCTCAGACTGGATTACACCCGCCGCCGGGATCTGTTTTTGGAATATCTGCGCCGGGCTGGGCTGAAGTGTAATCAACCGCAAGGCGCCCACTATGTGCTGGTTGACATCTCGCCGTTTGGCTTCTCCGACGACATGGAGTTCTGCCGTTGGTTAGCAAAAGAATATGGCGTGGCAGGGGTGCCCGGTTCCAGCTTTTTCTACGAGCCGGTGCGCCACCTGATGCGCTTGAGCTTTGCCAAGAGTGAAAAGGTTCTCAAAGAGGCTGGCGAGCGCCTGCTGCGCCTGAGGGAACAGGGGTAGAAAAGCGTGCCGGGCGCAAGACCGAAACTCCAGCAGGCTATTGATCCGATCTGGTTTCTCCTATGGTTCTGGCTGTTATTGAGCGGATGTTCAGCCTCCCACCCGAGTCAGACGGTTGCGCCCACATCTCCAATCCTTATCACGCCATCGCCGTTTATAACTGCCGCCTTGCCGACATCTCTGGCGTCGGATGACACAACTGATCCGGCGCCTGTACAGACCTCCGAACCCTACCCGACGCTCCCATCACCGCAATACGAGATCACGGCGACGCTGAATTACAGCTCCCACCATTTAGGCGCCGATGAGCGCATTCTCTATACCAACCGAACGGGTGAAGCCCTCAACGAACTGGTCATCATGGTGCCCCCGCGGGATTTTCCGGGAGTCTTCCAACTGAACAGGCTGGAATTGGAGGCAGGACAACCTCTCGAAGCATTCCTGTGGGAGGGCAGTCGGCTGCTTCTGCAACTGCCTCGCTCGCTCTCTCCTGGAGACAGCCTCGCACTTCGCCTGTCTTTTGAACTCTTTCTGCCTTCCCCCACACCTTCGCCGGATATCCGCCCCATCCCTTTCGGCTACACCTCCCGTCAGACCAACCTGGTGGACTGGTATCCGTTTATCGCTCCATATCTTCCCGGCAAAGGCTGGCTCGCTCATGCCCCGGGCTATTTCGGTGAATACCTGGTGTACGAGAGCTCCGATTTCGAAGTGAATATCCGCCTGACGGACCAGGAAGACAACCTGGTCATCGCCGCCAGCGCACCTGCAGAACCAGCCGGCGAATGGCGCCGTTATCGCCTGGAATCAGCGCGCAATTTCGCCTGGTCCGTCAGCCACGAGTACGAGAGCGCCTCTCTGGCAGTCGGCGATGTGAAGGTCATCAGCTATTACTTCCCCTTCCATGAAAGCGCCGGACAGGCTGCTCTCAAAACCACCGCAGAAGCTCTGGCTCTGTTCAGTTCCCTCTATGGCGATTATCCCCATCCGCTCTTAAGCGTGGTAGAAGCTGATTTTCTGGATGGCATGGAGTATGAGGGTCTTTATTTCCTGAGCAACGGTTTCTACAACCTGTATCAGGGCACGCCCGCCGAATATTTAGTGGCGATCTCTGCTCATGAAACTGCTCACCAATGGTTTTACGGGACGGTCGGCAACGACCAGGCTTTGGAACCCTGGCTGGATGAGGCGCTCTGCACCTATCACGAACGCCTGTATTTCGAGCAATACTACCCACAGGCGTTGGACTGGTGGTGGACTTATCGGGTTGAATATTATCAACCTCGAGGCTGGGTAGATGGCAGCATCTATAATCCTGAAGGATATCGTGCTTATCGGGATGCGGTTTACTTGAACGGGGCGCGATTTCTAGAGGAGCTCCGCAGCCAAATAGATGATCAGGCTTTCTTCGATTTTTTGCGCACCTATGTAGAAAATAAATCTGAGGAGATCGCCACCAAGGAAGATTTCTTCGGTATATTGCAGCAAAAAACCAATGCAGATGTAAAATTGCTGCAACACAGGTACTTTTTAAATCCATAACCATCATCTGATTAACGACTCAGGGTTTATTCGTCGTCATAGTAGGGGGTGTGGATAAGTGGATAATCATAAAGAATGTAAATTTTGCGCCATATGTTGAGCGGGGAACAAAAGAGCAGGCACATCTGGCGGTGAGACGCGCCGCTTGGCGACTGATTGCTTGTGGATTGTCAGGGCAATGATACAGCAACTCTACCGGGGGAGAACGCATGAAATCCAGCTATATGGGTGAGTTTATGAATACCCCCATATATGGGGGTGGGGCAGCAGAGTCGAAATCGAATTTTTGTGCGAGTTTTCCCCACAATCGCCTTCTTATCCACAGTTATTGACAGGTTATCCACAGTTTATCAGGTGTGGTGCAGCAGACGACACAAAATGAGCACCCCAGATATGGGGGAGAGGAACATCAGGCAGTATTTGTGAATAAAGTGATATGGGTTTCCTCTTGACAAGCGGAAGTTGATAGATTAATATCTAATTAGATAATAGTCTAAATTAGGTAATAGCCTAGCAATTAGCCGGTGGAACACGATGGACGACCGTGACTACTTAAGGGCAAAAAATATCACCAGGATTTGCTGATGATTGCCAGAGCTGAGGCGCAGGTACGCCTCGACGCGAGACTCTTACCTCACACTTACAAATCCATCCTCGACACGCTTGGCGACCTGCCGATCTTGCTGAGGCTAAAACTGAATGAGCGTTCGCATGCTCATGAACTGAGCGGAGAGTGTGTATGAACGAACAGCAGACGTCCGCTCCCAGCCAAGCCCTTCAGCCAATCCTCTCCTGGGATATTGGCACCGCATACGATTTTTTCATCAGCCTGGAGGTGTTGCACGAACCCGAAAAATACGGTTTGCGTCCTTCCTGGGCGGCTGGGGTGAGATCGAGGCTCTCTACAGAAGAACGCAAAGTCCTGGAGGATGTGCACGGTCTTTTATGGCTGCCGTTGCACTGGGTTCACGCCTTGCCTTCGACCAAAGACGCCGCCAGCGCCTTATGGGCGTTGCGCCAGACGCCGGCTGCTCAGCGAGCTTTGGTTTTATTGAACCCTCACGGGTTGACCGAGGGCGTCTTTAACGTTCTTAGCCAGGTGGTAGAGCGGCGCGCCTGGAATGATCGGGACTTAGAACAAGTTACAGCTTTTTACAAGGAAAAGGAACATTTTCACACCACCAGGAAGGTTGAAGTTTTCTTAGAATGGCTCTCTCGACCGGAGGAGTTTGGAGAGCTCTATTTCTCCGCCTTGCAAGCGTACTACCAGGCTTTCTTCGCCGAAGAAGAAAAGCGCATCGCCTCGGTGCTGCGCCGCGGATTGATCTCGGCGCAGGAGTTGGCAGAAAGGCTTCCGCTGTCAGAATTGCTGGTTGAGTTGAGTCAGGGAGTGCACCTTGAAGAGGCGCTCAAAGTTAGCGAGTTGGTGCTGGTGCCAGGCTATTGGAATACACCCTATGTCATCATCCCAAAGATTGATGTAAACACGCTGCTCATGGTGTTTGGTGTGCGCCCACCTGATATGTCGCTGATTCCGGGTGAGCAGGTGCCCGATGCTCTGTTGCTGGCGTTGAAAGCCCTGGCGGACCCGACGCGCTTGAAGATACTGCGCTACTTGAGCAATGAGTCGTTGACCCCCACCCAAATAGCCCGGCGTTTGCGCCTGCGACCTCCCACGGTAATCCATCACTTGAGCGCTTTGCGCCTGGCTGGTCTGGTGCACCTGACGCTGGATGCGAGGGGAGAAAAACACTATGCAGCCCGCCAGGAAGCCATTCAATCATCCTTTGCCATTCTAATGGACTTCATGGGAAGGTCCGGCAGCGAGGAGTAACAAAAAGGATATGCTTCGGTCCCTCAAGCGCCTTGGTATGCTGAGAGAGTACGGCGCCCGTCTTCGTTCCTTCAGCCCTAACGCCCGGCTATACCTGCTGAGCGTGGTGATCACCGGCGCGGCTATGGGCGTCTTCCGTCTCTTGTTCAATTTTTATGCGCTCAGCCTGGGTTTCGATGAAGCGCTCTTGGGAAATCTGGTCACGATCAGCAGCCTGACTGCGTTGATTGCTGCGCTGCCGATGGGATACGTCTCTGATCTGCTGGGCAGGAAAGCCTCGTTGCTTATCTCCAGCGCCATGTTGGCTGCCTCGTTCCTGGTGATGGTTCTCTGGCAGGACAAGTTCGTTTTATACGCCATGAACGTGGTTTCAGGGCTGGCGCAAAGTCTGTCAGCGGTGACCAACGCCCCGTTTCTGATGGAAAACAGTGGAGAAGAGGAGCGCACCTACCTCTTCAGCTTCAGCATGGGGATGCAGATGGCGATGGCTTCGGTGGGCAACTGGATCGGCGGCTATCTGCCGACCTGGGTAGCCAGGATGATCAACGCCCCGGCAACCAGCAGCAGCGCATATGCCGGCGCTCTTTTTATCATTTCGATCATAGCCGGGGCAGCCACGTTGCCATTGTTCTTCATCCGCCAGTCATCGCTGTCGCGCCAGGAGCGGTCGGTGTTTGCCCCCATATCCTACGCATACCGGCACCCAGCGTTGTTAGGGAAGCTGATCTTACCGATGTTGATCACCTCGTTGGGAGCCGGGTTGATCATGCCTTTTATGAACGTGTTCTTCCGCCAGGTTCATGCTCAGCCGGATCCAGTGATCGGCACGCTGTTTGCCTGGGGCTCCCTGGCGATGGGGCTTGGGTTATTGATCGCCCCGCCTTTGGCGGAGCGCATGGGCAAGATTCAGGTGGTGGTGGTGACCCAGGCTTTATCGATCCCCTTCTTGATCTTGCTCGGATTTGCGCCAGTGTTTTGGGTGAGCGCCCTGGCTTATTACATCCGCCTGGCTCTGATGAACATGAGCAGCCCGGTATATCAGACCTTCGTCATGGAGCGCGTCGAACCTTCAGCCAGGGCGATGGTAGCCAGCCTGGTGAGCATGTCCTGGAGCTTCGGCTGGGCATTCAGTCCATCGATCAGCGGCTGGCTACAGGTGCGCTACGGCTTTGCTCCGCCCTTTATGGGGACGATTCTCCTGTATGTGATCTCCATCTATCTGTATTGGGCATTTTTTTGGCACGGCGGCAGGGAAAAGGCGATCCAGCCGGCTGCCGCAGATTAATCAACGGTTCGATTTCTCTGTAACCTTCATAAGTAAAGAGCATCCAATACAGTGTTGTAATAATCATCATGCGGAGGTTATAAGAAGATGGAGATGGTGATCGATTTTCCGGGCGGGGCGCGTGTAGATGCTCATTTTGGTCCTTTTACCGTCAGGACCGACCAGCCGCCGGCGGCGACGGCGCCTACGCCCTTTGCCACATTTCTGGCTTCTATTGGCACCTGCGCCGGGATATATGTGTTAGGGTTCTGTCAGCAACGCGGTTTGCCAACCGAGGGTATCCGCATTATCCAACGCATGCACACAGATATGCTCAGCGGGATGGTTGGCAAGATCGACCTGGAAATCCAGGTGCCGCCCACATTCCCCGAGAAGTATCTGCCCTCCCTGGTGCGCGCCGCTGAACTGTGCGCCGTGAAGAAGCATTTCGAGCGCCCGCCAGCCTTTAATATTTATACGAAGACAGTAGAAACCGCCTCGGCGTAGCCTGCCTTACCCCTGAGAGAAAGAACCGGCGGTTGAGTATTTGCTCGATCGCCCGTTCTTTTTCATGCTGCATCAATCTGGCCCGATGTAGGTGCCGGGATACAAAACCGTATCTTTCGGGATCACGACGATGCCATCCTGAACGACCCAATTGCCGTTGTCCATGTTGGTCCCGCGTGGGAACGGGCGGATGACCACCCCTTCGCCGATGCGGACGTTCTTGTCCAGGATGGCGCCCTCGATGACGCTGTTTAGCCCAATCCCCAACGGCACCCTTCCTTGCGACGCGGTTTCACGCGTATCATAATAATCAGCGCCCATGATCACCGAATTACTGATTATGGCGCCGGCTTCGATGTGGCTGCGCAGTCCGATTACCGAATTGGTGATTTGGGCTTTGTGGATCTTACAGCCGTCGGCTATCAGGACGTTGTTGAGCGTCGCCCCGTCAATCACCGAACCAGGCAGATAGCGTGCCCGGGTATAGATGGGGCGCACCGGATCGTAGAAGTTAAAGGGGGCGTCTGGACGCGCCAGGCTCAGGTTGGTTTCATAGAACGAACGGATCGTTCCAATATCCTCCCAGTAACCGTCGAAATCAAAGCCGTAGACCCGATGGGTGTGAATGGCGCCGGGTATGATCTGGCTGCCGAAATCTTCGTGCGCCGAATTTTCCAGCAATTCTTCCAGCACCGGCGTATTGAAGATATAGATGCCCATCGAGCCCAGATACGGTCGCTCATCGTCTTCGCGGCTGACGAATTGAGCCAGCACCTCGGGGTCGCGGGGCTTTTCAACGAACGCTGTTATGCGTGCGTCCTGATCGCGTTTGAGCAGCCCAAAGCGCGATGCCTCGCTGGCGCGCACCGGCTGGACGGCAACCGTGATGTCAGCTTTTTTCTCCCAGTGGAAGCGTGCCAGTTCATCGTAGTCCATGCGGTAGAGGTGATCGCCAGCCAGGATCAGCACGTATTCCGCCGCAGTGGCTTTGATTTCGAAGAGTTGTTTACGCACCGCGTCGGCTGTGCCCTGGTACCAGTCGGTGCTGCGCGGGGTTTGTTCAGCCGCCAGGATTTGCACCCAACCGCGATGGAAATCGTCGAAGGTGTAAGTGTGGGTGATGTGGCGATGGAGAGAAACCGAGTTGAATTGCGTCAGCACGGCGATATGGTTAATCCCGGAGTTAATGCAGTTGCTGATCGGCACATCAATCAACCGATATTTGCCGGCGATCGGCACCGCCGGTTTGGCGCGCATGCGGGTCAGGGGGTAGAGGCGTCTGCCGACGCCGCCGCCAAGGATGACCGCCAGAATATTATTTAAGGATGGCATTACCCACTCTCCAGATGTGAACCGGGGATTGTATACAGACACAAACGCCCTCCCGAAGGTGCGGGAGGGCAATACTGGCTGTGCCGAAGGTGGGAATCGAACCCACACTCCCGAGGGAACACGATTTTGAGTCGTGCGCGTCTGCCTGTTCCGCCACTTCGGCTTTCGATTTAAAGTATAATCAAACCAGCTACTCCGGTCAAGATAGACCGGCGAAGAAACACCCAAAGACCCCCTATGCGCCTGGGCATTATTGGACTGCCTCAATCCGGTAAGACGACCATCTTCAACGCCCTGACGCGCGGCCACCAGCCTACCACTGTGAGCGGTGGGCGTTTTGAAGTGCATACCGCGGTGGTGGACGTGCCCGACCCGCGGCTGGAGCGCCTGGCTGAGATCTATCGCCCTGAGAAGGTCGTCCATGCCAAAGTGACCTATGCCGACATTGCCGGTCTGGAAGGCGGAGCGAGCAAGGGCGGCATCTCCGGCGCTTTGCTGAATCAGCTCACCCAGATGGACGGATTTGTGCATGTGGTGCGCTGCTTTACCGATGCCAGCATCCCCCATCCCAGCGGCAGCATAGACCCGGCGCGCGACATCGCCATGATGGATGCCGAGCTGCTGTTGAACGACTTAATCGCCGTCGAACGTAAGCTTGAGCGCCTGGCGGAAGAGCGTAAAAAGGGGGGCGGGCGCGACCGCGCCGTGATTGATCGCGAGCTGGCGCTGTTCAACCAGCTTCACGCCGAGCTCAGCGCAGAAAAACCGCTGCGGGATGTGGAGCTCTCAGCCGATGAAGAACGCCTGCTCTCCGGCTACGGTTTTCTGACGCGTAAACCCATGCTGATCCTGCTGAACCTGGCTGAAGGGCAGCCTGCGCCGCAGGTGGAGTATCCTCACCAGCACAGCGCTGTCTATGCCTTGCAGGGGAAACTCGAGATGGAAATCTGTCAGCTCCCTGCAGATGAGGCTCAACTCTTCATGGCAGAATACGGCATCCAGGAACTGGGGTTGGTTAGCGTTATTCACCTTTCATACGACTTGTTGGGACTGCAATCCTTCTTTACGGTCGGACCGAACGAGGTGCACGCCTGGACGATTCGTCGCGGCACCACCGCCTACGAAGCCGCGGGCGAGATTCACACCGACCTGCAAAAGGGCTTTATCCGCGCAGAGATCGTGCGCTTCGAAGACCTGGACGCCTTGGGCGGGATGAGCGAAGCCCGCGCCAAGGGCAAGTTGCGCCTGGAAGGTAAGGATTACGTGCTCCAGGATGGGGAGATCATGCACGTGCGATTTAATGTTTGATATGGGGCATGATGGAGATTGAATATCTACACAAGGAAAACCTCATACAAACTCTCAAACGGACACCAAGCAATTCAATTGACGCCATTGTTTTGATCACGGGGAAGCATGATTCAAGCGGCCTGGATGAGATCAAAACATGCTTGGATGAAGGAGCGCGCGTGTTAAAAAACGGGGGATTGTTATTCGTTCAGGGGCGTCCTGAATATTTACCTGATCTGGGTGTTTATCTCGACCAACGTCTTACCTTCAAATATTGGATTGCTATCCAATCCACTTTACACCGCCCCACTGCCGGCTTGCCTTCCGTTCATGCAGCCGTGTTGTTATTTACCAAAGGCCATGGACGGTTCAACATAAATCGCGTTCGTTTTCCTCATGAATATTGCGCTTTCTGTGGCAAGCCGTTGCGCGATTGGGGAGGGAAAACCCACCTGATGCACCCAGAAGGTTATGCAATTTCAGATGTTTGGACGAGTTTGCCCCCTGCTGATAATTACACCCAGATCTCAAAACCTGTTCTGGATACTATCCTGAAGTTGATTGATCACGAGCCTCAGGCCTCTGAATCATACCCTATGCTCGATGGTTATTCCAATTCAAGCCATTGGCATAAACGCGTGATCATTGCTCCACGCGAGAGCGTTGAGGGAATGAACCGATCAGTTGCGCAACCCGCGTTACAGTATCATCTTCCAGGATTAGAGCCAAATTTAAGTTCCCATTTGATCACTAAGACGTTGGACGCCGGTCTTTGGAATGTAGTCCATCATGGGGATGCGGTTGAAATTCTCAAACAATATCCTGATAACTCGATTGACCTTGTTTTTGCGGATCCACCCTACAATCTGGATAAATCGTATAATATTTATAATGACGAATTGGAAAGCAAGGCTTATCTCTCCTGGTGTAATGCCTGGTTACAAGAGTATATCCGTATCCTCAAGCCAACCGGGAGTTTATACTTGCTAAATTTGCCTCGCTGGTCAATGTATCATGCCAGCTTTTTGAATAAACGCTTGTATTTTCAAAACTGGATCGTTTGGGATGCTTTATCTGAGCCGCGGGGTAAACTTATGCCTGCTCATTATGGGTTGTTATTTTATACGAAGCATCCTACTGATTTCACGTTTAATTACGAGCAATTCAAAGAAATCGAATCACATCAGTTTTGCTTGCGTTCGTCTTGTATTCGTAAGCGGAAGCTGTCAGGGATTGATAATAAAGAGCCTTTGACAGATATTTGGTCTGATATTCATCGTTTGAAACATCGGCGAGATCGAGATTATCATCCATGTCAATTGCCGGATGCATTGCTGGAACGGATCATTCGATTATCAACTAACGAGGGTGATATTGTATTGGACGCGTTGGTTGGCACGGGCACGACCGTGGTCACAGCAGCTCGATTGGGGCGGAGATACGTCGCCATCGACATTGATGAGACTTATGTAGCGATCACCAGGGAAAAATTACGCCAAGTGGAGAATCAAGGTTATGTACAGCGTAGGAGTATTCGAAGAAAACGCACACGATATAGCAAAAAAGAGCTTCAGTTGGAGCTGAAGAGATTAGCTCTAACCTTAGGACGGTTACCCACTCCTGAGGATGTTCAACAATTCAGCAGCTACAGCCTGGAGGCCTTTACGGAGACATTTCCAACCTGGGGAAAAGCCCTTAAAGCAGCGAAATTGGAGGTGCACAACAATGGAAGCTCGAAAAATAACTTTCCAGGAAGCATGGAATAGCACCACAGTATTTTTCGTTGATGATGAACTGGAAGATGAAATTGATGCCGAAGTTATGTCTCTATTAGAGGTGGCGAATGATGCGCATGTGGCTGAGGGAGCGTCGATTGAGGTCGATTCCATCCGCGAATTTTTGATGCGGAACGATAAAGGACTTGATGTTATCCTGAGAGATATCGAACTTTCAGAAGAGAAATTCTTACGCATCGTATCTTTATTACGGAAACTTGGGCACGTTAACGGTGGCTTCGATTTTGAATCTACCGAATGGGGTTTAGCCAAGATTAAGAATAAGATCAGGACTGAGCCAGAGTTTGCTTATCTAATTGCTTGGCTTGTGGTAGATGGTGGGTCGGATCCCGAATTGGCGCAGTATATCCCCCGCTATTACTTGGATACTCTCAACTATCGCGAAATACGAGGAAGTTCTCAAGCCGCCAGACGAATTCGTTACAAGCGGGCTTTGATTGGAACCTACGGAGGCCGCAAAGGATATAAAGTTGAGGCGCGCATTCGTCAGACGTTAGAACGGATACAGGAAAAATATGGTGTACCTTTTGGCCGGGGTAGATCCAGGATGGTCAATACGGATATAGATTTTGCTATACCTGATGTGGAAGACCCGTGGGTCATCATTATGAGCTCTTTTCAAGAAACGACAAGCAGCGGCCAGACAACCAAAGCCAGAGATATGTTAAATGCTTATCTCCGTGTGGTGGAGTATAACAGCCGCAACCGAGAGACTCGGGCTTTTGTTAATTTTGTGGATGGAGGTGGCTGGTTGGCGCGTAAGAGAGACCTGCACCGCCTGGTTGAACAATGCCATTATTTCCTGAACTTACAACACCTTGAAATGCTTGAAGCGATTGTCTTGAAGCATGTCCCAGCAAGGTATATACGAAGTGTATAAAAACTTTCTTTTAGGAGATATCTTAATGCCCGAAATTCGTATCCCTTCAGCATGGTCCTTGGCAGACCTGTTCCCTTCCGCGGACAGCCCCGAGATGCAGGCTGCTTTCGCCCAACTCGAAGCCGATGTGACCCACTTCGAAAGTCGGCGCGAGCAACTGGCGCCGGATATTTCCCCCGCCGCCTTCATGGAGATTGTGCGCGAGTACGAGAAAATCAACCACCTGGCTTACCGCGTCTATGGGTTTGCCAACCTGAGCTTTTCGGCAAATACCCAGGATCAGGCAGCCATCGCCTTCCTGGGCAAAGTCGAGCAGTTCATGGCAAATCTGCAAAACCGCAGCCTGTTCTTCAGCCTGTGGTGGAAGGGGTTGGATGACGCCAACGCTGAGCGCCTGATGGCTGACGCAGGGGATTATCGCTACTGGCTGGAGGAGATGCGCCATTTCAAACCGCACACGCTGAGCGAGCCTGAGGAGAAGATCATCAACATCAAGAACGTCACCGGCAGCAACGCGCTGCGCACCCTCTACGACTCGATCACCAACCGCTATGTCTTCAAGCTGGAGGTCGATGGCGAGGTCAAAGAACTGACGCGCGGCGAGCTGATGGTGTATGTCCGGCATCACAAGCCAGAGCTACGCGCCGCGGCTTATCAGGAGCTGTATCGCGTCTATGGGCAGGATGGGACGATCCTGGGGCAGATGTACCAGGCGTTGGTGCGCGACTGGCGCAACGAGCAGGTCGAACTGCGCCACTTCAAGAGCCCGATCGCCGCTCGCAACCTGACCAATGATATACCGGATGAGGTGGTCAATACCCTGCTCGAGGTCTGTCAGCGCAACGCGGGGGTGTTCCAACGTTATTTTCGCCTCAAGGCGCGCTGGCTCGGCATGGAGCGCATCCGGCGCTATGACATCTATGCTCCGGTTGCCAAAGCAGATAAACTATACGCGTTTGGCGAGGCGGCGCAAATGGTAATAGAGTCGTTCCGTGAGTTCCAGCCGGAGATCGCCGATATGGTCGAGCGTGTGATGCGCGAGAACCATCTGGATAGCGAGGTGCGCAAGGGCAAACAGGGCGGGGCGTTCTGTTACACCGTGGTGCCAGATATTACTCCCTGGGTATTGCTGAATTATCAGGGGCGTCCAGATGATGTGGCTACCATGGCTCACGAGATGGGTCACGCTATTCACGCCATGCTGGCGGCGCACCACACGCTCTTCACCTTCCATTCCTCGCTCCCCCTGGCGGAGACGGCATCCACGTTTGGGGAGATGATGTTGATCGACCGGCTGCTGGCAGAGGAAACCGACGAGAACGTGCGCCGTGATCTGCTCTTCCGCCAGGTGGACGACGCCTACGCCACCATCATGCGCCAGGCTTTCTTCGCCCTGTTTGAGCGCCAGGCGCACGAGCTGGTCAATCAGGGAGCTACGGTGGACGAGCTGGCGACAGCGTACATGGAGAACTTAAAGACGCAGTTCGGCGAGGCGGTCGAGCTGAGCGATGAGTTCCGCTGGGAGTGGGTTTCTATTCCCCATCTATACCAGTGGCCCTTTTACGTCTATGCTTACGCCTTCGGTCAGTTGTTGGTGCTGGCGCTTTACCAGCAGTACAAAGCAGAAGGGGAATCGTTCAAACCGCGCTACCTGCGTATCCTTTCTGCCGGGGGCTCCAAGGCGCCGGCGCAGATCCTGTCCGAAGCCGGCATCGATATCTTCAACCTAGCTTTCTGGCAGGGCGGCTTCGATGTGATCTCCAAGATGCTGGATCAACTCGAGGCTATCCCAGTGCAAGGCATCTCGGTCTGAAGGCGGGAAAACCGCGCCGCCCATTGATTGCCGGCGTGGGCGGCGCGGGCTAAGATGATGTCTTCACCTCTGAATCTCTCACGCCTGTTTCAGGCGGTGCTGGACGAGCTGGTCGAAAAGCGAGCCGAGCTGAACCGGTTGGATCACCACAATCAAAACCACGGCGATCACATGGTGGAGATCTTCCAGGTTGCAGTTTGGGCGGCGGGCGAAATGGTTTCGGATGATCTAGCCGCAGCCATGGATAATACCGCTCAGCTCTTGCAACAATTGCCGGAGAATGGCTCGGCGCAGCTCTATGGGCGTGGACTGGCTTGCCTGGCTGCAGAGCTTCGACAGCGCAACATCACCCTCGACGATCTGGCGCCCTATGTTCAGGCATATGTCCAGGGCGCTCAGCGCCAGGGATCAGATGCTCCGGGGCGCTCTGCTGACATTTTGAAAGCTTTACTCTCCGCGTTAGCCGAGTGGGAACGGCTCGAAGGCGAGCAGCCTGGATCAGAAGGCGGGCTGAACCTGGGCTATCTGTTGGGGGTGGGAATGGCTTACATGCAAGCCAGGTCGCAGGGGGGGGATAAGCTCCAGACGCTGGCTGACACGGTTGTCTCTGTCAGCCCAATGGGACGGGTTCCCCATCGTCGCAGTTCTGGGTTGACAGTGGTGCAGGCATTATTGCGGGAGCTGGGAAAGCCGTCCGACGCAAGCGAGCCAATCTGACGCCGACTTGAGGCTCGCTGGTCTTGCTACCAGCAAGCCTCACTCGAGTGGGGGTTCTTCGGCTTCGACGACGGGCTCTTCTTCTTCGTGTCTCTGGTCCAACATCTGCATTTGCCGAGCCACCACGCGGGTAAAGTAGCGGGTTTCTCCACCTTGCTCGTAGCGGTCGGTTTGTAAGCGCCCTTCTATAAAGACCAAACGCCCTTTGGTCAGGTATTCCTGGCAAATCTCGCCCAGGCGCCCCCAAGCATCCACGTTGAACCAATCGGTGGTTTCTCTGGTCTCACCCTCGCTGGTCTTCCAGCGCCGACCGACCGCCAGGCTGAAAGAGCACACTTTCTTACCGGTGGGGGTGTAACGGGTTTCCGGATCCTTCCCTAACCGACCGATGAGCTGGACTCGATTGAGTGCTGGCATAATTTTTCTCCTGCATCAGGTATATTCCATCCTAGACTATCCCACCAGGAGCGCTTCCAAGCCCTGGTGCGCAGGGCGTCCTGAGTTTTCGCTCCTGTAACAGGCACCTCTGCGCGCTGTTCTGATAACTTCTTCCAGTTATAGTTTAGTGATTGCGGTCAGGATGTCAAGCGCTCATCCCTGGCATATCTGGAGCGGGTTGCCAGATCCAACCGCCCAAATGGGTGCAGGTTTGGGCAGCCGCCCAAGAAGCCCGTTCGAGACAGGTCGGGATGTCGGCGCCCCGTAGCCAGTGCGCCAGAAATGTTCCGATGAACGTGTCGCCTGCTCCCAGGGTGTCGACGACCTGCACCGGATGGGCTGGCTGAGTGAACATCGCGCTGTTGAAATACACCAGGCTGCCCTTACTCCCCATGGTGACCACAACCATCTTTGAGCCGCGCTGGCTCATGCTTTCTGCTAGATAAGGTGCCTGATCTGCCTGCGCTTCGGGTGTGGAAAAGAACGCCAGGTGCACCAGCTCGATGGTGCGTTCGACGAATTCCGGCGTGTAACGTTCCCCATAGTCGAGCGAGATCAAGATCGGTTTTCCCGCCAGGTGGGGCAAATAGCGGTCGGCGCCGCCTATCCAGGTGGTGTGCACTAACCTGTGCTTCAAGATGAAGCCCAGCAATTCGGCATCCAGCTCTAAAGTGGTTACCGGACCGATGTGCTCGTGGACGAACACGCGCTCGTTCTGTTCGGTGAGGCGGATATCTGTGAAGCTGGTGCGTCCTGGCAGCACGCGCACGTGGGAGGTATCAACCCCAACGCTGGCGAGGGCTTGCAGAATCAGCCTGCCGTGTTCGTCGTCTCCCACTGCGCCCACATAAGCTGCAGGCAAGCCGGCGCGCTGCATGTGCACCGCCACATTCAGGGCGTTGCCGCCGATGAAGGTCTTTTCGATCGGCGGCAGGTAATGGTCGATGCAGTTATCGCCCAGGCTGACTGCCTGCGTGTTCATGGCCAGGTGATCCCTGCGCCTTTGCCCATGATGCCGCGCCCCATCAGGACGCGCTCGTCCAGGTCGGTGATGCCGCGCAGCAGCGCAGAATACACTGCGAACCATTGCAATGGGATCATCAAGGCGAAAGGCGCCAGCAGCGGATGGACATCTCCGTAATTGGCAAGGTCATACACGATCAATCGCGCCCCGTGCGTCTGGGCGATCTGACAGACGCGCTCAACCAGCGGGCGTGATTCGTCGGTTCCCTTTAGCACCACCATCGCTGGCTGGTGGCGGGCGAGCATCTCTGCCGGTCCGTGGCGGAACTCTGTGGCGTCCATGAAAACGCCGTGCAGACGCATATTCTCCATGAACACGGTGAAGCCGAATTTGTACCCCAATCCGTACAAAGGCCCGCTGGCGAGCACGTAAAAAAGCTCATCCTGGCTGAATTGTTGCGCCAGCGCCAGGGCGGGGGCTTTCTCATCTATAAACTGTCGGGAGAGCAGCGGCGGCAGGTTCTTCAAACCGGCGAGGATGGGTTCGACCTCGGCTTTATTCCGCAAGCGGGCAATTTCGAGGGAAAAGATATAGGCTGCCGCCAGGGGCAAAATGTACAGCGCTTTGGAGTTATAGGCAATGACTTCATCGGCTTCACGCCCCATCAGGCAATCGCGCTGGTTGACGATTGCCACGGTGTGTGCGCCGCGGCTCTTTGCGTGGCGCAGGGCGACTACGGTATCCTCGGTGGAGCCGGAGAATGAAGCCAGAATGACCCAGGATTTTTCATTCAATCGCCTGGGGTTGCGCCAGACGAATTCATAGCTGGTCAGGCAATCGCTTGGCAGGTCGCTAAACCGGTCGAGCAAATATTTGCCGGAGTACAGGTTCACCCACGAGTTGCCGCTGCCGACCCAGTAGATGTGCTCGATCCCCTGGCTCAAAGCGTCTTTTGCCAGGCGGCGGAGATGCTCTGTCTCTTCGGCGAGGAAGCGCTCCAGGTGTGGGCCGAGAACTGGGGCAGTGAACAAAGTGCTCTGAATGGCTTTTTCAACCAGTTCGTCAAGGGAGACCATCTCGTGTTCCTTTCTTCTCTTGGCATCTTCGATGAGGATATGATACACTAATTTTATCTCTGTTTGTGGAAACGTTCACATACTGGCGGGTGCGTCAACGCAGCCGCATTGCTTTATAGAATACGCCGATTTTGCGCCAGGAAAAGGCAATTGCCGTTTCCGGCGTTCGATTTCATGATAGGATTTGATGGATCTCAATAACCTGGAGAGAAGCATGCAAACCGAGCCCCAATTCCTCGAGATGATGCGCAAGATGCCCCAGTTGTTGGCGCCCAGCCTGGCAGAAGACTGGCCCGAGCTGCCGGTGGTGAGAGCCGAAGGGGCTTATCTGTATACCGCAGATGGTCGCCGTATCCTGGATTTCACCTCCGGGATCGGTGTGACCAACGTGGGCCACTGTCACCCCAGAGTATTAGAGGCAGCCGCCAGGCAAATGCGAGAGATGGTGCACTCCGCAGTGGGGGTAACCATCCACAGGTCTTTGCTGGAGCTGTGTGAGGCGTTGATCGAAGTGCTACCGCCGAAGATGGATATGTTCTTCTTTGGAAATAGTGGCGCCGAGGCGGTTGAGGGCGCCCTCAAACTGGCGCGTTATGTCAGCCAGCGCCCCGGGATTATCGCCTTTGAAGGGGGCTTTCATGGTCGCACCTACGGCGCCATCTCGGTCACCTCGGTCAAGTCGAAATACCGCGATCACTTTGAGCCTTTCGTGCCGGGGGTGTATTTTGTCCCCTACCCTTACGCCTACCGCTGCCCGTTGGGAGAGACACCAGAAGCGGCGCTGGAGTGGACGTTGCAGAGTCTGAAGCGGCTGTTTCAGCACCAGATTCCGCCAAGTCAGGTGGCAGCGATGCTGGTGGAACCGGTGCAGGGGGAGGGCGGTTATATCGTCCCACCGGCGAGTTTCTTGAAGGAGTTGCGCCGCATTTGCGATGAGCATGGCATCTATTTGATATTAGACGAGGTTCAGTGCGGCTTCGGTCGCACCGGGCAGATGTTCGCTGCTCAGGTATTCGAGGTGCAGCCAGATATCATGGCGATCGCCAAGGGGATCGCTTCGGGCTTTCCGTTGGGGGCGACGGTTGCCAGCCGCGAGCTGATGAGCCGCTGGAAAGCCGGGTCGCACGGCACGACTTTCGGCGGGAATCCTATCAGTTGCGCCGCGGGCGTGGCGACGTTGCAGGTCATCCGTGAGGAGAATCTGCTGGAGAACTGTCGGCAGATGGGGGAGCGTTTCCTGGCTGGATTGAAGGCATTGCAGGCGAAATATCCGCTCATTGGGCAGGCGCGCGGCTTGGGTTTGATGCTGGCAGTCGAATTGATTCAACCGGGCTCAGATAAAGAACCCAATCCCCAGGCGGCGATGAAGCTCCTGAACCTGAGCCTGGAGCGCGGTTTGCTGGCTTATATGGCTGGCACCCATGGTCAGGTGGTGCGGTTCATCCCGCCGCTGATCGTGACCGCCGATCAGGTAGATCAGGCATTGAATATCCTGGACGATGCGCTCGGGGTGATTTGGCGCGAACTTTGAAGTTGAAAAGGAGGTCGATCATTTGGATATTGCCCAGAATAGCTGCTGCATCGCTGCAATTCATCAAACCGATCGGAAGGAGAAGAAACAATGAAGAAAATTGCCACACTGATTGTGCTGCTGCTCGTGGCTGCTCTGCTATTGGCAGCCTGCGGGCAGAAAGCCCCGGCTAACAAACTGGAGGAGATCAAAGCCAGGGGCAAGATGATCGTCGGCACCTCGGCGGATTACGCCCCCTTTGAATACAAGGATGAGAACGACAACTTTGTTGGCTTCGATATGGACCTCATCCGCGAAATCGGCAAGCGCATGGGGGTGGAGGTCGAAATCCAGGATATGGCTTTCGACTCATTGATCGCCGCGGTGGAACAGGGCAAGGTGGATGTGGTCATCGCTTCAATGGCACCCACCGAGGAGCGCATGCAAAAGGTGGATTTCAGCATCACCTACCACTACCAGAAGAATTCTTTCCTGACCGCCGTGGATTCTTCAATCACCCTGTCCAAGCCCGAGGATGCCGCCAAGTATAAAATCGGCGTGCAGACCGGCACCACGCTGGATGACTGGGTGACCAAGAACCTGGTCGAAACCGGCAAGATGCCGGCGGAGAACGTCTTGCGCTACGAACGCGCCGACCAGTCAATCCTCGACCTGCAAGCCGGGCGCATTGACCTGGTGCTGACCGACGCCGGTCCGGCGAAGGAATACGAGAAGCAGGGGCAGGCTAAGATCGTCCTGACGGAGAAGCTATTCGATACCGGCGAAAACATTGCCTTGAAGAAAGGCGAGGCTGAACTTAAAGCCGAGCTGGATCGGATCATCAACGAGCTGCTCAGCGAGGGCTTTATCGACAACCTTGCCAAACAATACGACCTGGAATAACACCACATGAAATCCGGCGTCTTGCAGGCACATGCAAAGCCTGCAAGACGCCGCTATTGCAAAGGAGCCTCTGTGACTGAACCCGTCTCTCCCGAAATCCTATTCCTCAAGCAGGAGGATGTCATCAAAGCCGGCGTGCTCGACATGCCGAAGACGATCGCAGATGTAGAAAAAGTATTTAAAATGTACGCCGAGGGCGAGATCATCCAGCCGGTGAAGACCCTGCTGGAGTTTCCCGACCCGGAAACGGGTGTGCGCGGGCGCCTGGTGGTATCCATGCCGGTCTTCCTGGGCGGCGATGTTCAGCGCGCCGGCGTCAAGTGGGCTGCCGAATCGAGCGCCAACGCCCGCCGTGGCGACTTACCCTATGGCATTGATGTGGTGATCCTGCACGACCTGGATCGCGCCCACCCGGTCGCCATCATGGATGGCACGCTGATTACCGCCATGCGCACCTCAGCCGCTTCCGGCGTGGCTGCCAAATATCTGGCTAATCCCGATTCCAGGGTTGCCGGCATGGTTGGCGCAGGCGTGATTGGACGCACAGCCATCGAGGCGTATCTGTGCGTCTTGCCCAAACTGGAAGAAATCCGCCTCTATGATCTGGACCGCCGGAAGGCAGAAGCCCTGGCGGCGGAGTTCAGCCATCGGGTGCGGGTGCGCGTGACGGATAGCGCCCGCGAAGCGGTAGAAGGGGCGGATGTGCTGGCGACCCAAACCACCACTCGCAAGCACTTCCTGAAGCGAGAATGGCTGACGGCAAGCAATTTCTACGCCCAGATGGGCACCAACGAAGCAGAAGAAGACGAAATCCTACAAGCGGATGTCCTTGTGGTGGACGATTGGGCGCCGATCAAGCACTATACTCAGGGATATTTCTCCCAACTGGTCGAGCAGGGGCGTCTTCAAGAAGAGCGCATCCTGGAACTCGCCCCGATCGTGGCGGGTAAGATCAAAGCGCGCACGCATCCGAACCAACACATTCTGTTCAAGTCGATGGGCATGGGCAGCGAAGACATCATCGTCGCCGAACGCATCTATCAGACTGCCAAAGCCATGGGGATCGGTCAGAAGTTGAAACTCTGGGATCAACCGCTCTGGTTGTAAGCTTCAGCGAGCAGCGCCACCTTGGAAGAAATCTTCACCGGTCTTCTGCCATATCTGTTAGCCGGTCTGGGGGTGACGCTGGCTGTTACCTTGATTGCCCTGTCCCTGGGGTTTGTCATCGGGTTGGGGTTGGCGATTCTGCGTGTCTACGGCGGTATATTTGCGGCTCGGGTAATTGCGCTCTATACCCTGCTCATCCGCGCCTTGCCGCATATCCTGATGCTGCTGATCATGTTCTTCGTCATTGCCAGCATCGTCAACCTCAGCCCATTTTGGGCTGGCTCCCTATCGTTAGCGATCATCAGCGGCGCTTATCAGACCGAAATCTTTCGCGGCGCCATTCAATCGGTTGGCGTTGGGCAGATGATGGCAGCCCGCACACTGGGCATGACCCGCACCCAGGCGATTTTCTATATCATCTTGCCCCAGGCGTTGCGCCTGGCGATCCCTGGCTGGTCGAATGAAGCTGCAATTATTGTTAAGGATTCCTCCCTGGTTTACGTGCTGGGCGTGCCGGAGATCTTACGCCGGGCTCAGTATTACAGTGCCAGGACCTACGAACCTTTCACCGCCTTCATTGCCGTGGCAGCGATCTACTTCGTCTTGACCTTCCTGACCAACCGCGGTTTAAGCGCTCTGGAGCGCAGGTTGAAAATACCGGGACTGTAAGCAGGTAGAGGGTGCGATGACAGAACCAATCATCAAGCTTGAAAATATTCACAAGTCGTATGGTAAAGATGAAATCCTGAAAGGTATCAACCTCGAGGTGCGGGAGGGCGAGGTCGTGGTGATCATCGGCCCGAGCGGGACGGGCAAGAGCACCTTGCTACGCTGCATCAACCTGCTCACCATGCCCGATCGCGGCAGGGTTTGGGTGGATGGCGTTGAGATCACCGATCCCAAAGTGGATATCAACAAAGCCCGGCGACATATCGGCTTCGTCTTTCAGGATTTCAACCTGTTCAATCACCTGACCGCGCTGGGAAACGTCACCATCGGCTTGAAGCTGGTGCTGGGGATGAAAGCTGGCGCGGCAAAAGAAAAAGGCGAGTTTGAACTGGCGCGGGTTGGGTTGCAGGACAAAGCCGGGCTGTACCCTGGTCAGCTCTCCGGCGGTCAAAAGCAGCGCGTGGCGATTGCGCGTGCTCTGGCGATGGACCCGCGCGTGATGCTCTTCGATGAGCCAACCTCGGCTCTCGACCCGGAATTGATCGGCGAAGTGCTGGAAGTGATGCAGAAGCTGGCGCGGGAAGGGATGACAATGGTTTGCGTGACGCATGAGATGGGTTTTGCGCGTGAGGTGGCGTCGCGCATCGTCTTCATGGAGCGCGGCGTGATTGTGGAAGAAGGGACGCCCGAAGAGATGTTCCTGCGGCCGCGCTTTGATCGCACCCGCGAGTTCCTGGGTAAGATCAGTGAACTGTATGGCAAGCATCAGAGCGGCTGAGGGCAGACTGAGTCAATGGAAGGTTACCTGAACTTCTTGCGAGCGGCAATCCCGGCTTTGAACCAGGGAACGGTGATCACCCTGGAGCTCACTCTGGTTGCTCTGGCAGCCGGGTTCATCCTCGGCTTTCCGGCGGCAGTGGCGCGCGTCTATGGCGGCAGGCTGCTGGCGGCGCTTTCTACCGTTTATACAGAAATCTTCCGCGGCACTCCGGTGCTGGTGCAATTATTTATTATCTATTACGGTCTTCCTCAGTTCGGTCTGACCCTGCCGGCATACCTGGCTGCATTCATCGCGCTTGGGCTCAACAGCGGCGCTTATCAGGCGGAATACTTTCGCGGCGCCATCCAGGCGATCAGCAGCGGTCAGATGATGGCGGCGCGCTCCTTGGGAATCAGCCAGTTGAAAGCCATCCTCTACATCATTATCCCTCAGGCGTTTCGGCTTGCCCTACCCGCATGGTCTAATGAAGTGGTCTCGATGGTGAAAGTGACCTCCATTGTCTATCTGATTGCCGTACCAGATTTGATGACGCGTGCCAAGATGCTCTCCAGCCGCTATTTTAACCCGATTGAGACCTATCTCACCGCCGCGGTGTACTATTTGGTCATTATCGGATTGATCACGTTGGTGATGAACTACATCGAACGTCGTTCACGCATTCCCGGTCTGGAATTGGAAGTAGACACGCGCTGAGATGTTCTTAGGGGGGCGGAAGCGCGTCCTGCCTGTGATCAATTATGGGGGTGGTTGCGTTCATGGATATTCGCTGGTATCCTTAAGCCAGGCGCCCTACATGGGTGAAAACAAAGAATGATTTCAAAGGGTGAACCAGGCGATGTATCTGGCTATTGAAGGCGTGATCGGCGTGGGCAAGACCACTCTGGCGCGTTTGCTCCAGCCGGCGTTCCAGGCGGAGTTGTTGTTGGAAGTGTTCGAGGAGAACCCGTTTCTTTCGGATTTTTACGCCGACCGAGAACGCTACGCCTTCCAGACGCAGATCTTCTTCTTGCTCAGCCGCTATCAACAGCAGCGGCGGATGGTGCCGGAAATCCTGAGCCGGGGGGTCAATCTGATCGCCGATTATACGTTTGAAAAGGATGCGCTGTTTGCGACGATTAACCTGAAAGGCGATGAGCTGGAGATGTATTTTCGGGTGCATGAGGCGCTGGCGGAGAAAATCCCCCTGCCAGATTTGATCGTATACTTGCGCGCCAGCACCGACACCTTAATGCAGCGTATCGGTCTGCGCGACCGCCCATACGAGCGCAACATGGAGCGGGCGTACATCGAGCAGCTCAACCAGGCGTATGAAGCCTTCTTCCTGGGGGAGAGACGCAGTCGGGATCAACGACCGCCAGTGCTGGCAATTGACACCAATAACCTGGATTACGTCCGGCGCCCCGATAGTTTAAAATGGGTGGAAAACCGCATTCGACAGGCGCTCAAGCTCTCGCCGTTTCAGACCGAGCTGCCGCTGTCGGTGCCAACGGATAGCTGAAAAGGGCAGAGGAACGGTTGAGCGTGCAGCCCATGTTAATCTATGCGCATTAATCGCCAAATTCTGATCAACGTTGCCACTGACGCAGTCGGTCGACGTGTGCGCCAGGATCGGAACGTGCTGGCTGCCTTACTGTGCGGCAGTTTGTTGGGTGATGACTACCTGCTCGGCGGCGCTACCGACATTGACCTGGTGCTGATCCACATTGACACACCGCCGCTTGAGCGTGAGGTTGTGCGCCTGACGGATGAGGTACATCTGGACATCGCCCATTTTGCCCAAAAGGATTGGCGTGAGCCGCGCCGCCTGCGCCTGCACCCCTGGCTGGGGCCAATGATCTCATCCGGTCGATCGTTGCACGATCCGCAACACTTTTTAGACTTCACTCAAGCCAGTGTGCGCGGTCAGTTTGAACGTCCCGATCATGTATTCGAGCGAGCCTGGACGTTCTTGCAGCGTGCCCGTCAGGAATGGGTCTGGCTGACCGAGAACGCCGGGGGGCAAACTGACCCAATCATGACCAAGCGGTATTTAAAGAGCCTCGAACAGGCTGCCAATGCCGTAGCCAGCTTGAGCAGCGCGCCGCTGACAGAGCGGCGTTTGCTTGCGGAATTCCCCGAGCGAGCGGCGGCGGCTGGTCAGCCTGGTCTGTATGCCGGCGTGCTTGGGCTATTGGGTGTATCCCAGGTGTCGCCGGATACCCTAGGTGAGTGGTTACAGGGTTGGGAGAGCGCATTTGAAGCCCTCTCCGCTGCCGGGCGCCCGATCCGTTTGCATCCGGCGCGTTTCGCCTATTACCGCCGGGCGATCCAGGCGCTGTTGGCAGGGGAGCGCCCCCTGGCAGCTTGCTGGCCGTTAATCTCCACCTGGACGCTGGCAGCAACCCGGCTGCCCGTTGAACATCCGGCGCGCCAAGGGTGGCAGGCAGCCTGCCGGCAGCTTGGCTTGTGCGGGGCAGCCCTAGATGAGCGGCTCAAGGCGCTGGATAGCTACCTGGATACCGTCGAGGCGCTGCTGGAAGAGTGGGCGCTGCGCAATGGGGTCTGAAGCGGAATGTTTCACGTGAAACAGGTGCGGCGATGGTGATCAACGTCACCATCGCCGCGCATCGTCGGCTTCCCTGGCTGGCGGCTTGCGCCGGATTGCCCGTTCTCAGCTCTGCGTTGCCGGGTTTTCAGGCGATTGCGCCCCCCAACCCTGGGGGTTGGTTACCGGCAGGCGACGCCTCCAGATGAGCAAGGCGACGAGCAAACCGAGGGGAATCCAGCCGACGGGACTGGCTAGCGTGGCGGTATAGGTGATGTCGACGCCTGGCATAAAGACGATCGGCAGTCCAGCTACGGCGTTCACCGTTCCGTGCCCCAAGGCGGGCGCCCAGGGGCTGCCCGTGCGCAGGTAAAGCCAGGAGAGGAACGCCCCCAGCAACACGGTGAACACGATCATCATCAGCACGCCCAGCACAGGCTGGCTGGGGTAATTGTGCCCCTGCAGGATCGCCGGGGCATGCCAGATACCCCAAATCAGCCCGCTGATCAGGATGGCGCGCGGTTGCCCGTGGGGGAGCAGGTGCGGCAGGAGGAAACCGCGCCATCCGAGTTCTTCTCCCAGGGCGAACAGGGTGTTGAGAAGCGGAGCGAGCGTGATGGCGCCAGCAATTTGAGCTGCCACCACCAGAGCCGGTGAGACAACTGCTCCCCCGGGAGCGCTTGCCATGGCATCACGAATCACAGCGAAGGAGAGGTCGAGCTTGTCCGGTTGGAATAACCAGGAGAGCAGACCGGTGAGCAGGCTCAACCCAATCGGGGTCAGCCACGCCCAGAGATAGACGCGCTTTTCACCCAGGCGACCTAATCCAAGCTGCCTGACGGGCATTTTCATCACCCGGCGAGTTACAATCAGGGCGGCAACCCCGGGCGCCCACATGGCGGCAGCCCAGCAGATCGTGATCATCGTCTGGCGTTGAAGCGAGCCTTGTGTTCCAAAAGCCAGCGGCAGTAGGAACAATATCCATGCCAGGCTGAAGGCAATGATGAGGAACCACAACAATGATTTACGCTCCATAGAATTTACTCCTTGAGTTTGTAATGCTCATCGCTCACGCGGCTGGCCACGAGCGGCGGCGGCGGGTCGAGATGGTCAGCGGGCGTTTGGCAATGAAGACGACTTTGTTGCCGCCGTGCGCCGGATAAGCAGCTACCACCTCCCAGCCTTCCTCTCCCCATTCATTTAGAGTGGCTTCAATCTGCTCGTCTTTAGCCTCGCTCCAGAAGCTGCCCAGGCTTTGGGCGCGGTATTCCCATTTGGTGATTTCATTCATCCTTCGCTACTCCTTGGCGATGGCGCTGGCGGACTGCTGCAAGGCGGTCAATCCGCTCAAGCCGCCCAGGTTCATCGTGTCAACGGCGCTGCTCGGGACGATGACCAGGGCGCCTTTCTCCTTCAGCCCCTCGAAGAGCATGTTCATGGCGCGCAGGTGGAGGGCGGTGGGATTATTGATGTACGCCTGGGAAGCCTCGGCGAAGCTCTCTGCGATCTGCTTTTCCGATTCGCCCAGGATGACGCGCGCCTGACGCTCGCGCTCGGCTTGCGCCTGACGGGACATAGCGTCTTCCAGATCCTGTGGGATGACGATGTCGCGGATTTCAACTGACTGGACAGTAATTCCCCATGGGGTGGTGCGCTCGTCGATGATCTTCTGCAGGTCCGCGTCCATCTTGGTGCGCCCGATGAGGATATCCGCCAGGTTCATCTGTCCAATCACCTCGCGCAGGGCGGTCTGGGCTGCCCAGGCATTGGCGGCGCGGTAATTTTCCACCTCCAGAGCGGCTTTCTCGGCGTCCCACACCATCCAGAAAAGGACCGCATCCACATCCACCGGCACAGTGTCTTTGGTGAGGGTCTTCTCGGCGCTGAACGGCGTGACCATCACGCGATGATCAATCCAGTCGGCGATGGTGTCCACAATCGGGATGATCCAAAACACACCAGGACCTTTCAAGCCGCGAAACTTACCCATGCGCAAGACCACGGCTTTTTCCCACTGAGGGGCAATTTTGAGCGCCAGCATGAGGTACGTGCCAATCAATGCCAGCAGGAATGGCAAGGCTACGGTGAGAATGACTGAGGTCCGGCGCGCCTCCAGCCAGATGGCGATCAGGGAGGCAGCCAGGTAAAACAGGGTAGCAATCGAGATGGCAACTCCATTGATGCGATGGGTTGCAGGAGTGACTGGGCTGGCTTTGTCGCTAGTTGTGGCTCTCTTGATCATTTGGACCTTCTCCTTTTAGCAATTGGGATCTGGTTCGAGACCCGGGTTTTCACCCTGCTCTTTCCAGGCTTGCAAGTGACGCACGACGGCTCGGGCGACTTCATCGGGTGTGTATGACAAACGAGCAGCTTCGCTCAGGTAGCGACGCGTCAGCACATCCAGATTCTGCTGACGCAGACGCTGGAGGGTCTCCTCGCTGGGCGTTTCCCAGATATAGGTACCGCGCCCCTGTTGGGTGGAGATCAAGCCAGCTTCATCCAGGATGCGGTAGGCACGCGCCACGGTGTTGAAATTAACCCGCAATTCGGCTGCCAACTGCCGCACCGTGGGTAGCTGGTCTCCCTGCTTGAGCGCGCCGGTAGCCACCTGCTTGCGAAGCTGATCGACAATTTGCAGGTAGATCGGTTCTCCAGAGCGGAAGTCGAGCACAATATTTTTCAGCAGCAGTTCCTTAGCACGATTCATCCGATTGTCTAATTGTATAATAGTATTATTGTATAATTGTAATAATTGTATACACGTTTTGTTGTTTGTCAAGTGCATTCCTTAGGATTCGCTCTTTTTTCGCTCGGCGCGGTCAGGTAGAAGCCTGTGAATGTTTAAAAGCTGGCGAGCAAGGTCGAGGCAGGGCTAGCTCGAGGCAGCCCGGAGCAATTAAGGTAACTTTGATGAGTGTGCTCTGGACAAATCCACCAGATTGTGAATTTCTGAGGGGGGTGGGTTATTAATTTTTCGTAAGAATATCCGTGATCGGATACGCCCGGGCGTTAGCGAAGATTGTCACACGATGAGCGGCGTGGTAGAATGCAAGAAAAAGAGTCAGATTGTGACTCTGGAGGTAAAGTATGGAAGCACAAATTGCTACATTTGCAGTGAAGAGGGGGTTAGCCCAGATGTTAAAGGGCGGCGTCATCATGGATGTTGTCACCCCAGAGCATGCCAAAATTGCCGAGGATGCCGGAGCGGTAGCTGTGATGGCTCTGGAGCGGGTTCCGGCGGATATTCGCGCCCATGGAGGGGTGGCGCGCATGAGCGATCCCGAGTTAATTCTGCAGATTATGGATGCGGTTTCTATCCCGGTGATGGCGAAGTGCCGCATTGGACATTTTGTCGAAGCGCAGATCCTGGAAGCGATCGGCGTGGATTACATTGACGAATCGGAAGTGCTCACACCCGCCGATGAGGCGCACCATATCAACAAGCACGCCTTCAAAGTGCCTTTTGTGTGCGGTTGCCGTAATCTTGGCGAGGCGCTGCGCCGCATTGGGGAAGGCGCGGCGATGATCCGCACCAAAGGCGAGGCAGGCACCGGTGACGTGGTCGAGGCGGTGCGCCATGCGCGCGCCGTCCTGGGCGAGATCCGCCGTTTGCAGAACATGCCGGATGAGGAGCTGATGGCGTATTCAAAAGAGATCGGCGCGCCGTATGAACTGGTGGTGGAAACCAAGAACCTGGGGCGCTTGCCGGTAGTCAATTTTGCCGCAGGCGGGATTGCCACTCCCGCCGACGCTGCAATGATGATGCAGCTCGGCATGGATGGCGTCTTTGTTGGCTCAGGCATCTTCAAATCAGGCGATCCCGCCAAACGCGCGGCTGCCATCGTCAAAGCAGTAACCCATTACAATGACCCGTATATCCTGGCGGAAGTGAGCCGCAACCTGGGCGAGCCGATGGTCGGCAGGCAAATCTCCAGCATACCGGAGGCGGAGTTGATCGCCGGCAGAGGCTGGTAATCTGGAGGGTTGGATCAGGCAACCGCCGCCGTCGGTGGAGAGGGTCCTGGTTTGAGGTTTGAAGAACAAAGTCGGGTATGAAAATTGGTGTACTTGCATTGCAGGGCGACTTCGCTGAACACAAGGCGATGCTTGAAAGGCTGGGTGTGGAAACTGTGGAGGTGCGCCTGGCAGAGCAATTGGATGGGTTGGATGGCTTGATCATCCCGGGAGGCGAATCGACCACCATTGGAAAGCTTGCAGAAGACTTCGGATTGATCGAACCTCTGCGTCGATTCGCCAGCGAAAAAGCGCTCTGGGGGACGTGCGCCGGAGCCATTTTCCTCTCTAAAGATGCCCGTCGCAAACAGCCTTTGCTGGGGGTGATGGATATCACCGTCGAACGCAACGCCTTCGGCCGGCAAATCGCCAGTTTTGAGGTCGACCTGGACGTGCCGGCTTTGAAAGAGGTCGACCCGGTGGAACGTCCCTATCACGCCATTTTTATTCGGGCGCCACTGATCGAATCTGTGAGCGGGGATGCACGCATTCTCTCCAGCCTGGAGGACGGTCGCATCGTAGCTGCTCAGCAGGGGCGGCTGCTGGCTACCTCGTTCCACCCTGAACTGACCGATGATGACCGCTTCCATCGCTACTTCTTGCGGTTGGCAGGTTCGGGCGCATGATGTTTTTTCTGAAATCAGCGAGTATAGAACGGGTCTGCTCCGCAGCCACAGGGGTGAATAGCCGCGTATGAGCATCCATCCCTTTGACTGGCGCGATCTACCGGCGTTGCACCGCTACCGCAATCAAAGTGTGTTTCTGAACAGCGCGCTGGTGTTGACGCGCGGACCGATGTTGCTCTCAGGGGCGCTGCTCTCAACCCTCGCGCCGGGGATGGGACTGATGACCGCGGTCTGGGTCAGCGATGGAGACGCGGCAAGGGTGGTCATTGGGCAGAGCATGCACATTGCCGGGACGCAATGCTCTCAGCTCACATTCCTGACGCCGGAAGAACTGTTGGAGGCGGAAACGCTTGCGCCGCTCTTAGAGCACTTCGCCCGACAGGCTGTAGAACGAGGCGCCTTTCGCCTGCTGGCGGATGTGGACGAGGGCACGCCTGCCTTTGACGCCTTGCGCGGGGTCGGTTTTGCCATCTACGCCCGGCAGCGCATTTGGCGCTTGATGAACCAGCCGGGCAAAGGAGAAGGGGCGGGCGCCTGGCGCCCCGTCGTCGAGAGCGACCTGATCGCTGTGCGCTCGCTTTATAATAACCTGATCCCCGGCATGGTGCAGCAGGTGGAGCCTTTTCCCGCGGACCGCCTGCGAGGTATGGTTTATTGCCAGGGCGATGATCTGCTGGCTTATGTCGAACTTAAATACGGGCATCGCGGCATTTGGGCGCAGCCGTTCATCCATCCGGATGCTGAACCGGTTGCGGCTCATCTGGTCAGTCTCTTTCAATATCTGACCAGCCGCTATTCTCGCCCGTTGTATGTATGTGTGCGTTCTTATCAGTCCTGGTTGGAGCCGGCAATCGAGTCTTTGGGGGCGGAAGCCGGCTCGCGCCAGGCGATTATGGTCAAACATCTGGCTCTACCGCAAAAGGTGGTGCGGGCTTATGCCTTGCCTGCCCTGGAGGGTGGGCGACCAGAAATCACAGCCCCGATTGCGCGTCTGCCGGCGGAGAGTCGGCTTGAGGAGAGACTTTGATCTTATGTCACAACGACGAATAACGGATGATTTACAGGTTTTGCTTGGAGTTCTGCCGCCAGAGATCACCAAGGCGGTGGTGAAGGCGAATGACAGTGACAACTTGCTGGAGGTGATCCTCGACCTGGGGCGTGTACCCACGGCGCGCTTTGTTGATCGCGAGGTGGCGCTCAGTTCTAGTGAGGTCACACGCGCCGACATTGACTATGTCGTTGAGCGGATTGGCGAGTTTGACGCTGACAACCGCGCTGGTCTGGAGCGTACCCTGCATCGGATTGCCGCGATCCGCAACCGCCGTGGTCATATTGTGGGTCTGACCTGTCGGGTTGGACGTGCAGTATATGGCACAACCGATATCATCAAGGACCTGATCGAGAGCGGCAAGAGTCTGCTGCTGCTGGGACGACCAGGGGTGGGCAAGACGACCATGCTGCGCGAGGCTGCCCGCCTGCTTGCCGAGACCAAACGGGTAGTGATCGTTGACACATCGAACGAGATCGGCGGAGATGGCGATGTGCCTCACCCCGCAGTTGGACGAGCGCGCCGGATGCAGGTCACCACGCCCTCCTTGCAGCATGAGGTGATGATCGAGGCGGTGGAAAATCACAACCCCGAGGCGATCATCATCGACGAGATCGGGCGTGAGCTGGAGGCGGTTGCGGCGCGCACGATCGCCGAGCGCGGCGTGCAACTGATCGGCACGGCTCACGGAAACACCCTGGAAAATTTGCTGCTCAACCCAACCCTTTCCGACTTGGTGGGTGGGATTGAGTCGGTTACATTATCCGATGAAGAAGCGCGCCGTAGGGGTACACAGAAGACGGTGCTGGAACGCCGGGCGCCGCCCACGTTTGACGTGTTGATCGAGATTCAGACGCGCGACCGCCTGGCTGTGCATCGCGATGTGGCTTCAGCGGTGGACGCGCTCTTGCGCGGCTATCCTCTTCCGCCGGAAATTCGCTCGCGGGACGAGCACGGGGAAATTCGCATCGAACGGTCCCCGCAGGCGCCGCGCCCTATGGCATTCCAATACAGCGGCGCGCAAGGCTTGCGTCGACAGATGAACGGCGAGAGTCTCAGCGCCAGCGCTGGCAGAGAACCAACGCAGGAAGGGCAGCCCGCCGAGGCGCGTGCTGTTCAGGCGCGTACGCCGCTGCAATCCACCCGCATTTACGCTTATGGAGTGGCGCGCAACCGCCTCAGCCAGGCTGCCAAGCGGTTGAGCGTTCCGGTTATATTGGTCAACGAAATTGGTTCAGCAGATGCCCTGGTGACTTTGCGTTCCTACTATCGCAAGCGCCAGCGGGTGATCGTTGACGCGGAGAATCGCGGCATGCCAATCTATGTGCTGCGCGCCAACACCATCAACCAGATGCAGCAGTTCCTGGGCGACCTGTTCAACCTCTCGCCAGACCTGCCGGATCAATCTGCTGAGGAGCGCGTCCGCCAGGAGACGATGGCAGCCATCAACGCCGTCTTGAATGGGGAGCGCTGGGTGGAACTGCTGCCGGCGTCGGCTGCGGTGCGCCGGATGCAGCACGAGATGGCGCGCCAGGCTAACCTGCTTTCGCATTCCTACGGCAAAGAGCCGCGCCGCCGCGTACGCATCTTTCGCGAGTGAGCTTAGCGCATGTTTATCACCCTGGAGGGGACAGAAGGCAGCGGAAAGTCCTCGCAAATCGGCCCTCTGGCGCGCTACCTGCGGCGTAAGGGCTTCGATGTGCTCGTTACGCGCGAGCCAGGTGGCACGCCCATTGGCGAACAGGTGCGGGCGGTGCTCTCCAATCTTGAGAACACCGCCATGCATCCCCGCACTGAGATTTTGCTCTTTCAGGCTTCGCGCGCCCAGCTCGTGGAGCAGGTGATCCGCCCTCACCTGGCGCGAGGCGGGTTAGTGCTCTGCGATCGTTACGCCGATTCCACCCTGGCTTATCAGGGATATGGCTATCAAACCGATCTGGAGCAGCTGAAGGCGATTGTGAACTTTGCCACCGGTGGATTGCAGCCCGACCTTACTATTCTGCTCGATTTGGATGTGGAAGAGGGACTGCGGCGGCGCGCCAGGGGCGGGGAGTGGAACCGCCTGGATGCCTTTGACCTGGCGTTCTACCAGCGGGTGCGCCAGGGGTATTACCAGCTTGCGCAAGCCGAGCCTGAACGTTGGGTGATTATCGACGCTGGCAGGTCGCCCCGACGGGTGCAGGCAGAGCTGCGCCGTGTGGTGGAAGAGCGGCTGGGTTTACCGCAGACATGAGTCTGGGGGGCTAAGCACGCCCTCTGTGCTGCCTTCAGCAAGGACACTGCAGCGCTTTTTTGTCTCATAAATGCGCTACACTGCCAACCGCGCCTGTCTTGCCTCCCCCCTTACAGAGGTGCAGCAAATGCACTGTCGAGCCTTAGAACTCAATTTTCGCGCGCCCAGAGGGTGATGCTTTCGATGTTAGACGTCTGCGGGAACATGTCGAACAAGGCGACCTGTTGCAGTGCGTATCCACCCTCATGTAATTTTCGGCTATCGCGCGCCAGTGTCGCCGGATCGCAGGAAATGTAAACCAGGGTCTTCGGATTCAGGTGCATGATGCCCTGAATTGCCTCAGGCGATAACCCGCTCCGCGGCGGGTCCACCAGGATGATGTCCGGTTTGATATCCAGCCTATGCAGCGCCACTTCGATTGAAGCTTCGTAAAGCTCGACATTGTCGAATTCGTCCAGGTTGGCGACAAAATCCTCACAAGCAGTGGGCGATACTTCAATGCCAATCAACTTCCCCACCTGCGCAGCCAGGAAGGCGCTGAATAAACCAACCCCGCAACAAGCATCGACCAAATTTATTTTCTGTCCCAGTTTCAGTTCCGTCAGCAGATATTGAATCATCAGTTCCGCGACCGGAATATTGACCTGAAAGAAGGATGCCGCCGACACGCGAAAATCCCTTCCCAGCACCCGCATGTAAACGAACGGACTGCCCGCCAACACCTGCATCCCTGCGGGGGAAAGGTGCACCACCGAGACTGGAAGTTCTTCCACCAGAACGGACGGCAGAGCTGGATCATCGCCTTCCAGGATGATTTGCACATCATCATCAACGCCCAATCGCAATCCAACTCGCTCGATCCCGCAATCGGCGTCAAAATCCAATTGGGGCCAGATCTGGTTCAGGCTGGGCTGAGGCAGGTGACATTCGGATATGGGTATCACCTCACTGGAGCGCCACCGGTTGTACCCCAGTTTTCCATCCCGATTCAGGTGCAACTGGATGGTGTTGCGGTATTCCCATGCCTGGGGAGAGGGCTGGATGAGGCGAACGGCAGGCACCGGTGCTTGTATTTTCCGTTGTAAAGTCTCTTGCAGAATGCTCGCTTTGGCGTCGAGTTGAGCCGGGTACGACAGATGCTGATAGTGACAGCCTCCACATTCGGTATAGTGGCGGCAGCGCGGGAGCACGCGCTCCGGCGAGGGGCGTAGAACATGCTCAAGCCGGGCGATGGCATAGCGAGGTTTCTCTTCTACGATCCTGAGGCGAACCAGCTCGCCCGGTATCGCAAAAGGGGTGAACACCACACGCCCATCCGGCAGCCGACCGATTGTCTCGCCGCCGTAAGCCAGGCGCTCCATCAGAACCTCAAAGGTTGGCGATGTATTCATCAATTGCGGCAAGCAGTTGCTCGATATCTTTCATCTGCGTCTCGCCCATATGGGCGATGCGAAATGTCTTGTTCTTGAGCGAGCCGTAGCCGTTAGCAATGCGCATACCCCGGCTGAGTAAAAAGCGGTTCAAGGAAACCACATCAATTTCCCACAGGTTATTTACGGTAGTGAGCGTGCGCGAACGGAAGCCCATAGGGGCGAACAGCCCAAAACCACGTTCCAGCGCCCAGGATTGCACCCGCTCTGCCATGGCGGCGTGGCGGGCAAAGCGCGCTTCCAAGCCTTCGCTCAAGATGCGCTCCAGTTGCAGCTCAAGCGCATAGATCAGGGATATAGCTGGCGTGGCAGGGGTTGAGTCTTTATGGCGATGTTGCTCCATTAGCACAAGGTCGAAATACCAGCCGCGGTTGGGCACCTGCGCCGCATAAGCCAGGGCGCGATCGGAGACAGCCGCCAGAGCCAGTCCGGGCGGCAAAGCCAGGCACTTCTGCGAGGAGGTCAGCACCATATCCAACCCCCAGGCGTCCATCTCAATGCGGGCTCCCCCAAGCGAAGATACCGCGTCCACGCAGATCAGCGTTTCCGGACTGACCTGACGGATAGCCGCCGCAATCTCCTGCACCGGATTCTCCAAGCCGGTGGAGGTCTCGTTGTGAACAATGGTTACCATCTCATACGATTTCCGCCGCAGCGCCTTCGCCACCGTTTCGGGGGAGACGGGCTGATCCCAAGGGAATTCGAGCGCCTCAGCCAACTTGCCGTTGGCGCAGGCAACCTCATACCAGCGCCTGGAGAAAGCGCCATTGACGCAAGAGAGCACCTTTTCTTTGGCAAAATTTCGCACCGCTGCTTCCTGCAAGCCGCTGCCTGAGGAAGCGGTGATAAAGACTCGCTGGCTGGTAAAGAACAGCTCCCGAGCTCGCTCCGAAACCTTTTGGAAGAGGGTTTCGAATTCTTTACTGCGGTGCGGCAGCATGGGTCTGGTTTGGGCAGCCAGCACCTGGGGGTCTACGTCTACCGGACCGGGGACGAACATGGGTGACATAGGCTTACCTCCGCTGATGGCGAACCGACTTAATCAATTGTACCAGCCAAGCGCGACGGGTGGTCTTCTTCTGAGAAGCTGATTAAGGTTATGCGACGCCTGCCTGAGGCAGGCTATAATCATTTTATGCGTCGTCTCTTGCTCGGCTTATGGTTGCTCGTTTTGTGGTTGCCCGCTTGCCGTTTCATCACCCCAAATTTGGGGGTCTCATCCATCCCGACACAGACCCCAACGGCTCAGCTTGACTATGCTTCGCCCCCCAGCGCTGAAATTGGCGTACCGTGGTTGCCAGAGCAAGATGCACTGACTTCGGAAGATTTCACGGTGCGCATTCATCCAGATGGGGGGGTATATCCTGGCGACCTGGTGAGCTTCGAGGTGATCGCGCCCGCCTCTCACGAGATGAAAGGGCGCACCGCGCAGATCGTCATAGATGCGCCGGCGGATATAGTCCTGGAACCCCAGGAATTTGGATGGTTTGGGATCGGCGGGCGGACGCAAGCCACCTTCGAATGGGCATGGGACACCAGCGGACTGCCGGTTGGCGAATATGCGGCAACAATTTCCATCCATCCGAGTGGTCCAACCTGGACAGAAACCATCACCCTGCTATCGGGGACGCCGCAGACGGGGCGCTGGGCGGTGGCTGAGAGTAACTGCTGCATGCTTTATTACATTTCTGGCACCGCAGCCGAGCGCGACCTTCTCAGCCTGATGGCAATGGCAGACAGTCAAGCCGAGGCTGCCAGCCGGCAGATGGGCGTTGATTTCAATGGGGCGGTAGCGATCGTGTTCCTGCCACGCGTCCTGGGTCATGGCGGCTTTGCTAATAAAGAGATCTCAATCTCATATCTTGATCGCAATTACGCCGGCGGCAGCCCGGAAATTGTGTTGCATCATGAGATGATCCACATCCTGGATCGAGAGCTGGGCGGTGAGTTTCGACCGTCTCTTTTTGTCGAGGGTCTGGCTGTCTATATGAGCGGTGGGCATTTCAAGCCAGAACCGCTGGCGCAACGCGCCGCGGCGCTGCTCGAGCTGGGCTGGTATTTACCTCTGGCGCCGCTGGCTGAGCACTTTTACCTCGCCCAACATGAGATTGGTTACCTGGAGGCTGGGGCGCTGGTTGAATATATGATCACCCGCTGGGGAAGAGCCGACTTCGAGCGCTTCTATCACCAGATGCGTCCCATAGAAGGGTCGCCCAGCCAGGCAGAGGCGATCAACGCCGCCCTGCTCGAGCACTTCCAGTTGACCCTGGCGGAACTGGAAAATGATTTCCTCCGCTATCTCAAGCAACAGCCGCTTGACCCGTTTTGGGTTGAAGATGTACGTCTGACGGTTCGCTTTTATGACACGGTGCGGCGCTACCAACAAGCGCTGGATCCATCTGCATACTACCTGGCTGCCTGGTTGCCGGATGGAGAGCAAATGCGCCAGCGCGGCATCGTAGCCGATTACCTGCGCACCCCTTCGGCGCCGGAAAATATCGCCATCGAGACGCTGCTGGTGGCGGCTGATAAGCAGCTCGAGAGCGGCGACTTTAACGGAGCGGAGCGGCTTTTGCAGATTGTCAATGCCGCCTTGGATGCGGTTGAGTCCCGGGCGTTAAAGTAGCTGCGGCTCTGTTATAACCCAGGTGAGAGGTCGAGAGCCGCAGGTGTCGGTTGCGAGTACTCGTTGCGGGGTGATCTAGCCACAGGGGAAGATTAAATCAAAAGGCGGGGTGCAGTATAAGTTCAGGGAATCGAAGATATACGCGGCAGCGATTGCCATCCCACACAGCAGCACCACCAGACAGCCGATGCCAGCGTATATCAGGGTGCGATTGCGCTGCTTGGGCTGCTGCAGGGGTTCGAAATATGGTTCGGCGGGACCGGCGGGCACCTGCCCGCTGTAGACTGGCGCGGGCTGAGGCGGTGGAGGCGGCGCAGCCGCTGCCGTTTGCAGAGAGCTGGCTACCATGGTAGCGTCGGCGTCATAGCCTGCCTCGAAAGCCAGACTGACATTCTCTCCCAGCATGATCAGTTCCCCGGGGCGTAAAACATGCGGGCCCATCAAGCGCTGCCCGTTGACAAATGTGCCGTTAGTCGAGCCCAGGTCTTCCAGCACGTATCCCCCTGCCTGAAGGATCAGACGGGCATGCTTACGGCTCACTTCTGAGTCGTTGATGACGATGTCATTGTTAATATCCCGCCCAATATAAGTTTCGGTTTTAGTCAACTCGAAAGTCTTGCCTGGGACAGGTCCGGTACGCATAATCAACAAATAGGATTGTGGAGCCATAGCCTCCTCCTTCTGCAAGCCCGGTGCAATCTGCTTGCCAGAGTGACGGACAAGCAATCCATCGGTGAGTGGTCCGGGCGCCCATTTGTACATAGTGTACTGAGTTTTATTGTGGCTGTCAAACGCAACCGGCAGATAGGGAAGCAAAAAGCCTGGCGGCTGCATTTTGGCTATTGACAGCCGTAATTTTTTTCTCTATAATTTCTGTTAGCGCTAACGTTAGCGCTAACAGAAGGTGAAAGATGGCTAACCGCGTGACGATGTCAGACGTAGCCCGCCAGGCTGGTGTCTCTCTCATGACTGTATCACGGGTGGTCAACAACAAGGGGGAGGTCAGTTCGGAGACCAGGCAAAGGGTCAAGCGCGTGATCGAGGAAATGGGCTACCGACCGAGCGGCATCGCCCGCAGTCTGGCTACTCGTCGGACGGGAACGTTGGGCTTGGTTGTCCCTGATGTCACCAACCCATTTTTTGCCGATATTGCCAAAGGCGTCGAACATCTGGCGTACGCTGAAGGCTATAACGTTTTCTTGTGCAACACCGAGGAAGATCCCCAACGCGAGCTAAAAATCCTGGAATCGCTGCGCATGAAAGAGGTGGACGGTCTGATCGTCTGCAGCTCGCGCCTGGAAGACGAGGAACTCAAGAAGGGATTAAAACAACATCCGGCTGTGGTGTTAGTCAACCGCCGCTTACAGCTCGCAGATGAATCCTTTGGCGTCAGCACGATTATGATTGACGATGTCGCTGGTGGGATGACTGCCACCCGACATCTGTTGCAGAGCGGTCGGCGCGCCATTGGCTTCCTGGCTGGGCCTGCGGCTTCAAAAAGCGGTCGTGATCGTGGGCAAGGTTATCAGAAGGCTTATAAGCAAGCTCATCTGACTCTCAACCCCGATTGGATTCGTCATTGCGCACCAAATGTGGAGGGGGGATATATTTCTGGGTTGCAACTTATCAAAGAACATCCAGAGCTGGACGGATTATTCTGCTACAACGACCTGGTTGCGGTCGGAGTTTTACAGGCATGCGCTGAGTTGGGCCGTTCTGTGCCTGGCGATATCGCTGTAGTTGGTTTCGATGATATCCCGCTGGCTAATTTGGTCACTCCTCCGCTTACCACCTGTCGTGTGGCGCGCTATGAATTAGGTCGTCTGGCATTGATAGCTTTACTGGATCAGATGCGGGGCTGTTCGGGTGGCTGCAACGACGTTGTCCTGGAGGCTGAGCTGGTTGTGCGTGCCAGCGCTCCATTTGGATAATGCTTCAGGCATATTGAGGATTGCAAGCTCGTCATAGAGCTGTTCAGGAGGAGATGTCTATGCAAGCCGGAATGCAATTAGAGTGGTGCCTCTCGCAGGAGCGTCTAGCCCGTCAAAGTAAAAGATACAAGGACATGCTACTCGACTGGATCGAGAAAACCGTTGATGAAGTCGGAGCCCGGGCTGTTTCCCAACTCACCCGAGAGAAGTGGCCAAAAGCGCAGTTACAAACCCGCCGCCTGCTCTATCAGGCATTAGGGCTTGACCCATTACCTCCCAGGGTCCCGTTGCCCTGCGCCCGATTAGTTGGTACGCTGGAACGGGAAGATTACACGGTTGAGCGACTTGTCCTGGAGCCGCGCTCGAATTTTTTAATGCCAGCTCATCTATATTTGCCAAAAAAGGCTCGATTGCCCGCGCCGGCGGTTCTTTATGCACCAGGACATTGGATGATCTACGGCAAGACTGAGCCTGACATTCAAGCCTGTTGTATTGGTCTGGCAAAATTGGGCTTCGTTGTTATGGTTTTTGATCCGATTGGTCAGGGTGAGCGTGGAGCGACGTTTGAAGATCATGCTCGCGCCGATTTGCTCCTGTCTGGTCTCTCCCAAGAAGGGTTGATGGCGTGGGAGAGCATGCGCGCCATAGATTACCTGCTGACCCGTCCTGAAGTGGATGGAAATCATATTGGGATGACGGGTGCATCTGGAGGCGGGCTGAATACTATCTATACCTGTGCCGCTGATGAGCGCATTGCTGTTTCTGTGCCGGTTTGTTATGTGACTTCTTTCAGCCGCTTCTTGCGAGCGATGCGTGGACTGAACTGGAATAATTGCAATGACCTGTGTAATCAGGTGCCGAATGTCATCCGCGACGCCGAGATGGCTGGTCTTTGTGGCTTAATTTACCCCCGTCCATTGTTGATCATCAATGGCTGGTTAGACCCGCAGTTCCCGGTTGCAGGCGCGCAAGAAGTCGTTGACCAGTTACAAGATATCTACCAGGCGGTTGGTTTGGACAGACTTCGCCTGACAGCCATCCAGGCGGACCATGGCTACGATCGTGAGATGCGCCAGGCTGCTTACGGCTGGTTCCAAAAATGGCTGCAAGGAAAAGGCAATGGTGATCCTGTACCAGAACCGGAACTCGTCACCGAGCCGCCAGATTCGGAAGAATTGAAGTGTTTTCTGGGTACTTCGTCCATCCGATCCTGGCATGCAATCCGGCAATTGTCGCGCCAGGCGAGCCGGTCATTACCCGATCTGCAGCTCCCGAAGGTGGACCCAGCGTCGTGGGGAAATTGGGTGAGGGAAATGCAAGATAAACTTCACAAGTGCCTGGGTGTGATCACACCCGAATGGCAGAATATCGCCGCGAGCAGTGAAGAAAGAATCGATGGAGCAGAGAGGGTACTGCTTTCACCCGAACCCGATGTAGTCAATCCGGCGTATTTGATTTGGCCGGAAAACACACCTGTATCCAAGGCGGTGATCTATTTTAGTGATGAGGGCAAACTGGGTGGCTTGGGTGCAGGATTTCTATCCGCAGTGGTGGAGACAGGTAGCCTCGCAATGGCCATTGATCCACGCGGTTTAGGAGAAACCGCTCCGCTTCCACCTCCTGTGCAGACGGTTGCCACGTTGGACGGCAAACTGGCTCAGAAAATCACTCAGGAGGGCGAGACCCTGGAGTTTGAAGCGGCTACCGATTTGCTCATGCTGGGGCGTTCATTGTTTGGACAGCAGGTGTTTGATGTGCTTCATGCGCTGCGCTTTATTCGTCAACGCGCCCCTGACTCATCGATCTCACTGGTGGGCTCAGGGCCAATTTGCAGCTTGCTGGCTCTCTATTGCGCAGCGCTTTCGAGTGATGTCTCAGCCGTAGTGGCAGACCGTTTGCTGCCCAGCTATCATCTACTGATTGAGGAGGACCGACAAGTTTTCCCGATAACAGCTTATGTCTTTGGCATCCTGCGCATCGCAGATATCCCGCACATAGCTGCCATGATAGCCCCGCGACATTTGGTAATCACGCACCCGCTTGGGGCTGATCTACAAGACATGGATGTCACCGAGTGTAGCTCCAGATTAGCTTGGACATTCAAGGTATATCAGCAGTTGAATGCCCGCCTACCAGACATCTTTGGCGAGATTCCCATCCGAGATCTGGTTGCTCTCATCCAATAAGTATGAGTTTGACCTGGCTTCCGGAGGAGAAGCTGAGAGGAGGTGTGAAGTAAGAAAAGCTTGCAGCCGCAACACAAGTTCAAGTTGAACATTCTAAGCCCTTCATCTAATAAACTAGGAGAAATGCGATGAAGAAAAGCAAAATTACAAGACGAGATTTTCTCAAAGGCGCAGGGATTTTGACCGGCGGGGCGGTATTAGCCTCCTGCGCGCCCAAGCTGGCGACCACTGAGCCGGCTGCGGTTACCGCGCCACCGGCGGCAGCGGAGCCGGTTACCATCCGAGTCGGGATTATGTCTGCCCACGGCATGTCAGACAGCGCAGAGGAGATCGCCAGAATCTACAACGAGAAATTCGCTCCCAACAAGGCAGAAGTTACCGCCATTGGCTTTGAGACGCTGCTGGACAAGATGCTCCAGGACTTCACCACCGGCGCCAACTCATTCGATGTCTATAGCGTGGGCTATCACTGGATTGGCACGGTGGCAAACTACCTGGCTGACCTGGACGAGATACGCAAGCAGTACCCCGACATCGTCGATCCGAACTATGACCAGGCAGATTTCCCCAAGATTCTTTGGGACACCTATGCTACCTGGCAAGGAAAGAACATCGGTTTGCCGTTCGTGGATGGCACATTGACGTTGTTCTACCGCAGCGACCTGTTCGAGAACGCTGATTACCAGGCGCAGTTCAAAGCCAAGTATGGATATGATCTCAAGATGCCGCAGGACGGCGACACATGGAAGCTGACGAGCTCCCAACTGAAGGATTATGCTGAATTCTTCATGAGCGGCGTGAAGTGGCGAGATGGGGAGCAATATGGAATCTGTCTCCCCGCCAAGGTCGGTGACCCATTGCTTTCTACATTCTGCACCATGTTTGGCGACCTGCGCCGGAGTCCCGATGGCATCAAAGCCTTTGGTGAAGTCGATGCAGACTGGGGCGACTACTTCACCCAGGATCATAAGGTCGCCTTTGACCCTGCCATTTCCGACCTCGGCTTGAAAGCGCTGAATTACTATCTGGAGTTGGGTAAGTTCTCTCCCAACCCGGCCGATCTGGACTGGATCACCAGCTCAGAACCTTTCCGCGCCGGCATCTCCGCCATGTTTGCTGGCTGGGGCGGGTACTGGCCCTCCCTCACCGGTCCGGATTCCCCAATCAAGGACAAGGTAAAGGTGACCATGCTGCCAATGCCGCATCTGGGTGGCTGGAATGTGGCTATCAACAAAGATACCAAGCATCCACGGGAAGCCTACCAGTATATCCAGCTCCTGACGAACAAAGAGAACTGCAAGATGCTCTACGAAAAGTTCACGGAGACGCCCACTCGCCTGTCAACGATGACGGACGAGAATTTGAAAGCCAAGTACCTGGACTTGTGGGTAATGGCACCTTCTCTGGAGCTTTGCAGCACCCGGCCCAAGCTCTCTGTGTTGCCTCAGTTTGAGCAATCGATGGGCAACATTTTGGGCAAGGTGTGGACCGGCGAACTTCAGCCAGAAGAAGCACTGAGACAGCAGGCTGAGGATTGGACGAACATCCTGAAGGATGCAGGCATAGCCTGATCTGACGCTTCTTGCTCACCTATGTGCTGGGGCTGTCCACAAAGGACAAATCGGCGCATTGTTTATCCCGGGTCTTTTTGGACAGCCCCACAATTTGAAAGGCGCCCCGATGAGATTGACGAACTCGAAACATCAGCTCCCTGAGCATTCTTTTTTGGAAAGAGCCTGGACATATGTCGCTGACCGAAAAGCTGCTTGGTTGTTTGTCAGCCCTCCATTGGCAATTTTGTTGGTGCTGATCATCTATCCCACCATTTACCTTTGGCGGTTAGCCCTCTCTCGCCTCGATATGGCGACCATGCGTGAGCCCGTTTTTATCGGACTGGGCAACTTCATCCGACTGTTTACTGATAAAAACTTTATCACCTCCCTGGAAAACACGTTTCTGCTGTCTATCGGGGTGGTGGTGCTAGAGTTTCTGGTTGGACTGGGTCTGGCGTTGCTTTTCTTTGAGCCCTTAAGGGGAGTTGGCTTCCTCAAACCCCTTTTTATTATCCCGTTGATGATCCCGCCGGTAGTTGTTGGCTTGAATTTTCGGTTGATTTTGGATCGCTTTGGACCATTGAACGGCATTTTGAATGCCTTGAGCTTGCCGTCTATTGACTGGGTAGGCACACCTACTCTGGCGCGCATGTCGGTCATGCTGACCGATTTGTGGCAGTGGAGCCCCTTTATCTTTCTGATTGTCCTGGCTGCGCTGAATGCCATCCCCGGGCAGATCATCGACGCCGCGCGCGTGGATGGTGCCTCTGGGTGGAAGCTATTCCGCTTTATCATCTGGCCGATGATCGTACCTTCAATCGTGGTTGCTCTGACGTTTCGGTTTGTAGATGCGCTTAAGCTCTTCGACATCATTTATATGCTGACCTTTGGCGGTCCTGGCGACTCGACCATGGTCGTCTCTTTGTATGTATATCGCACTGCTTTCCGTTTTGGGCGGCTTGGGTATGCCTCGGCGATGGGGATCTTTCTGCTGATTCTCAGCAGTGTAATTGTATGGGGCGTTCTGCGCATTTTGCGCCTGGAGCGCCGCCTGGGATGGGAGTAACCATGTCCATTGACTTGTTGAAAAATCGCCTCAGCAAGCTGCTCAGGTACCTGTTGCTGATAGCAGCTCTGGCTTACTTCTTGTTTCCGATTTATTGGCTGGTTCTGACCTCGATTAAATTCCCCGGCGATGTGACCGCCAATCCGGTGATCTGGATACCCAAACGGGTCACCATTGATAACTTCCGCCTGTTATTCGGCTACAAGGGTCCCGTCTGGGGTACAGAAGAATATACAGGTCGTTCATTTTACCAGAGCGTCACGCCATATTTGCTGAACAGCGTGACGGTTGGCGTGGTATCCAGCGTAGCAGGTCTTCTCCTGGGGGCGGCGCTGGCGTACGGCATCGCCAAATTTGGAGTTGGCAGAGGCAGGCTATATAGCTGGATATTAAGTCTGCGCATGGTGCACCCGGTAGTGATTGCAATACCTATGTTTCTGGTTTTTCGCGCCTTCAGATTGATTGATACCTGGGTAGCAGTCTCAACCGCTCATTTGCTCATCTCGCTTCCGTTTGCGGCGTTGCTGCTGGTTGGCTTTTTTAGCGATGTTCCCAATGAGTTGATTGACGCAGCCCGGCTGGAGGGCTCGACCCACATTGGCGCTTTCTTTCGGGTTGCTCTGCCAATGGTTGCTCCGGGACTCGTAGCGGTTCTCATCATTTCATTTCTCAATTCATGGAACGAACTGTTGATCGCCAACGCTCTGACCAATTCGGCTCGCAGCCAGACTTTTCCGGTGTTCACTACCGGTTTTGCCCAGGTGGAGCGGGGCACTGCCTGGGGGATTGCTGCTGCGGGTGGGGTTATTGGCATGTTGCCAATGTTGATTTCAGTATTCTACATCCAGCGCTACCTGGTGCGGGGGCTTACAATGGGCGCGGTGATAGAGTAGAGTGTAGCCGGGCGTCAGGTGCTCATGCCTTTGGATCAAATCCGTCAGGCGCTTGCTACGGTATCGGCGATTGCGATCACGCCTTTTCGGGCTGATGGTCAGGTGGACTGGGATGCCTGCTCGCGGGTGATCAAGCGGATGATCCATGGAGGGATTACCGTAATCACCTGCAACGGCAACACAAGCGAGTTTTATGCTCTTTCCCCTAGAGAACGGTTGCAAGAAGTAAAGGTCACGGCTGAAGCCTGTGATTCAAGGGTGATCATCGTGGCTGGCATTGGCATTGATCTGAGCTCGGCAATTGAGTTGGGCAGCTTGTCTGTGCAAGCGGGTGCCCAGGCTTTAATGATTTACCAGCCTCCTCACCTCTATCAATCTGCAAAGGGTTGGGTGGAATATCATCGCGCCATTGCAGATGCGTTACCAGAGGCTGGTATTGTGCCCTATATCCGCGATAGTGCTGTCTCAGCCGCCATGTTGTTGGAACTGGTGGATTCCTGTGCTAACGTCGTCGGGGTGAAGTATGCTGTGCCAAATCCCCTACAGTTTGCAGGAATAGTCAATGAGGTTGGGGTAGACCGATTATGCTGGATATGTGGCTTGGCTGAGTCGTGGGCGCCGTTTTTCTGGGCGGGTGGCGCACAGGGATTTACCTCTGGGCTAGCCAACGTGTATCCAGAAATTTCTCTCTTGTTGCACCGTTACTTACAAGCTGGTCAGTATCATAGAGCAATGGCGGTTTGGCGCTCGATAAAGCCATTTGAAGATTTACGCGCACAAAACAATGGCGCTAATAATGTTCCGGTTATTAAAGAGGCTTTGGCTCAGATGGGGATATGCACTTCGGTGGTTCGTCCGCCGCTCAGTGAGCTGCCTGATGCGGATCGAGCCAGGGTGGCCGATCTGCTGAGGAACTGGAGCAAAGCAGAATGTTGAATATCGAACGCATTGAGCTTGTTCCAGTTGCCGTCCCTCGTGAAACGGGTGTGATCAACCAGCACGTCATTGTCCGCATCGAGGCTGCCGGCGGAGCCATTGGGTATGGGGAGATGAGCGACCTTTCCCACGTGCCCATGTACCAGTTTGATCTGCCGGAATTGGAGAGAAGCCTGAACGAACTGCTCGTGGGCGATGAAGTGCACAACCTGTCTTTGATAGAAGATAAGCTGCAACGTTTTTATCCCGATGAAGGGCATGTTTACAGCCGTTCAGGGCTTGTGCGCCAGGGCATTGACCTGGCATTGCATGATCTACTGGCACGTTATGAGGGGAAGCCGGTGTACACTCTGCTTGGGGGTAAGTTGCGAGACAGGTTTAAAGTGTGCTATCCGATCTTTCGCATGCGTTTTCCCGATCAAGTGCCTGCGGTGTTGGATGGCGTTCAAGCTAAGCTGGAGCAGGGGTTCGATCTCTTCCGCGTGTATGTGGGTGCAAATCCTGTAGTTGACGAATTGTTTCTTAGTCAGTTTGCAGAGCGGTTTGGGGGTCGAGCTTCCATCAAATCTCTAGATTTTTCAAACTTGTTGGACTGGCGGCGCGCCTGGCAGCAAACAAAGCGATTGAGCCAGTTGGTGGATTTCATGATGGTCGAGAGTCCCGCACCTCGGAATGATTTGAGTGGGCTGGCGGAATTTCGTCGGCGAAGCTCCTGGCCGATCTCCGAACACGTTTATCATCTTCAACATGGTTGGCAACTTCTTCGTTCCAGCAGCGTTGACATCTTGAATATTTCTCCCTATGTCCTGGGAGGGTTGCGCGCCTGCTTGCGGGTGGCTGCGCTAGCCGAAGCCGCCAACGCAAGCGTTTTGATAGGTACTACGCAGGAACTCAACCTCGGCACCGCTGCTGTGGCGCACCTTGGCGCTGTCTTGCGGGTGCTGGACTATCCTTGCGATAGCACTGGCCCAATGTTGTATACACAGGATGTCACCAAAGACCGGATACGTTATGAAGCCGGTTTCTTGGTGGTGCCAGATAAGCCAGGCTTGGGAGTGGATGTCGACGAGGAGCGCTTGCGGGAGATGAGAAACAAAGCTCGATGGACGTTTGGCGTTGATTTGACCGGCATAGTGGACCGCACAACCCCTTCATCTCCAGAGGAGAAAGGAGCGGCGGGTAAATGACTGGTAAGTTCAGCGGCAAAGTGGCAGTAATCACAGGCGGCGGCTCGGGTATTGGCAAAGCCACCGCAAAGGCGTTTGTGGAAGAAGGCGCTGATGTGTTGATTATTGGTCGCAGCCTGGATGGGTTAAAGCAAGCCGTTCAGGAACTGGGCGGAGAAGCCAGAAACGTGCATTTTTCTGTAGCCGATGTGCGAAACGCTGACCAGGTGACCGCAGCTTTTATTGAAGTAGACCGAAGGTTTGGCGGTCTGGATATCTTGTTCAATAACGCAGGTATAAATTTGGTCGGAAGTGTGGATCAGCTCAGTGAAGAAGACTGGGATAACTGCCTGGATATCAACCTGAAAGGGGCTTTCCTGACCAGCAGAGAGGCGATACCACGCATGCGCAGGCGCGGCGGCGGCGTGATCGTCAACAACGCTTCCAATGCAGGCTTGGTGGCGCGAGCGATAGATCCCGCGTATTGTGCTTCTAAAGCCGGGCTGATCATGTTGACGCGCTCCATGGCGCTTGCCCATGCCGCTGATCGCATACGTGTTAATGCAATTTGCCCGGGTCCCGTCTCTGAAACCGGTTTGCTGCTGGAACATCTAGAAGGTCAGCCCGACCCGAACGCCGCGATAGCGTCCATATTGACCACTGCGCCGCTGGCTGCTGCAATGGGCAGAATGATCACACCCGAGGAAGTGGCTGCGGCTGTGCTGTTTTTGTGCTCTGATGAAGCTCAGATGATTACTGGAGCTGTTCTATCGATTGATGGTGGGAAGAGCGCCGGGATTCAGCGGTAACGGTTGGCGAGGTATCATATAGCGCTTGCGTTGCGTAATAAGGAAGTCCGATATTCTTGCTGTAGCTGATGAACAACAGAGAAACTTTCTTTGATGAGATTCTTCCCGGCTTGATGTGTATATCTTCAAGTTATCACAACCGTCGCTTGAATCAGTATTTTCTGCGTGGGGAAACCATCGCGGTTTTAGTTGATACCGGTACTTCTGATACGCCTTCGCGGGTGATTGAACCTTGCCTGAGACAGGCGGGTGTATCGCCGGAGCAGATACGGCTGGTGATCATAACCCATGCCGATGCCGATCACTTTGGCGGAAATGGACTTACCCGGCGCCTGTTTCCATTTTGTCTGTTCGCCGCACATGAGCAGGATGCGCCGTGGATAGAGTCCCCTCGTAAAGCGCTTAGCGAGCGATATGATGAGTTTTCGGCGTACGGTATGCCTCTTGAGCCAAGCCGCGCCGATCAATTGTTGCGGGCTATGGGCGCTGCTACTCCGGTGGATCTTCTGCTCCAAGGTGATGAGGCAATCCGTTTGGCTGAACATCAAATTTGGCATGTGCTTCATACTCCTGGGCATACCCCCGGGCATCTGGCGTTATGGAACGAGGAGCAGAAGGTTGCCATTGTTGGGGATGCTGCGCTTGGGGAGGGTGTGCCAGCTCTCCAAGGTGGAATGGCGTTGGCGCCCACTTATAGGTATACAGCCGCATACTTGAAGACAATTGAGCGCCTGGAAGCGCTTGATGCAGAATGGCTTCTCACTGCGCACTATCCGGTCATGTGCGGCTCCCAGGTGAGAGACTTCCTGCGGCTTAGCCATGAGTGGGTGCAGCGAGCAGAGCAAGCAATATTGTATGTCCTCCAAGAAGCGATTGAATCCCTCGCTTTGGCAGAAATCATCGTTCGCGTGAAGCCATTGTTAGGCAAGTGGTTGAATCCTGATAAGACGGGCTTGGAATATCCAATTCTTGGAGGTTTAGAACATCTAGAACAACAGACACTTGTCTTTAGAGAGGATAAAGATGGCAAGGTCGTCTGGCGTGTCTGACCCTTAGGAGAAGTTTCTGTATGGATTCGTTGGAACGGGTTCGGTGCGTAATGCGGAGAGAGGTGCCAGATCGCCCTCCTTTATATGATTTACTGCGTAATGATGCCGCGATTGAATATTACGCCGGAGAGAAGATCACACCGGAAAATCGGGACTGGATCGTATATAAGGCAACTGGCATCGCTCTGGATTCCACCAAGCAGTTCATTCGTTTGCCCGAGGAACCGCGCGTGGAACGTAGACCAGACGGTCGTAAGATTACTTATCAGCGTTGGACGTATTGGGAGGAGCCCTTCCCATTTCGAGATACTGAAGAGGCGGCAGCTTATCTGCGCTCCATTCTGAATAATCCCGAGGAGTTCATCGGTGATCCGGTTGAATATGTTAGACAGGCGGAGCAGGATTATCTGAGAAAAAAAGCAGCCATCGGTGATATCGCCCTCTTTTTGGAGATGGACACCACCGAGGGGTTTCACTCCTTCTACAGCTTCATGGGCATGGAGAAATTCTCGTTTCTAATCGCTGAATATCCAGATTTGATTGGGGCATTCCTGGACTTAAATGTTGAGCGCGCCTTGCGTCGGATTGAGGCGCTCACCATCAGTGGACAGCTCCCCGGAGTATTCTACGGCGTTGACCTGGCTTTCAAGACGGGTACGCTTTTTTCGCCGGCATTTCTGCGTAAGGTGCTTTTCCCGCGTATGGAGATACTGATTGCAGCGTACCATCAGAAGGGCATTCCGGTGATGTTCCATTCGGACGGCAACCTGTGGCGTATCATGGATGACCTGGTAGCGTTGGGTATTGATGCACTCAACCCCATTGAGGTCCTTGCAGGGATGGATGTGGGCGAGCTGCGCGCCCGCTATCCCGATTTAGTGCTCGTCGGAGGTGTGGACTGTAGCCAGCTATTACCATTCGCCTCGCCTGAGCAGGTGGCTGAAACAGTGCGCAGAAATATTCAGCTTGCCGGACCGGGTTACCTGGTGGGGTCGTCAACCGAGCTGCATAACGATATTCCTCTGGAGAACATCCGGGCGATGATTGACACTGCCCGGGCGTATAGCTATCGCTGAACCGGTTTAGCAAAGAAGATGGTCATGGGTTTATGCAGAAAAGAGAGTTTCTCCCTGTAGAGCTGGTGTTTAATCCCAGGTGGTGGTACCGGACAGCGGGTATCTCGTTTGAAAGACCTTTTTATCTGGATGCTCAGACGCGCATCGAAAATGATGTGAAGATGCGGCGAATTCTTTATCAGCGTTTTGGGCAGCTTGGTCTGGGCGATCCTGACCCCCAGCCACGCCCCGTCGTCGGATCGTTGCATGTCGCCGGAGGCTTCGTTATTCCTGCCTTACTTGGCTCAGAAATCATCTTTGCTCCAGATGCCGCCCCTCAGCCCAAGCCGCTGAATATGTCCATGGAGCAGATCGAAAGGTTGGAGAAACCCGATTTTCAGCAGCTTTGGCCGATGAACCAATTGATCGAAGATATGGACCATCTACAAGCGCAGTATGGTTATTTGGTGGGCGATTTAAATACCGATGGGCTGCTGAATGCTGCCTATCACCTGTATGGACAGGAGCTTTTTATTGATTTTTACCGCGCCCCTGAGCGCGTCCGACGATTATTAGATTTGCTCGGAGAGTTGATCGTGGATGTGGCGTTGTATGTGCGCCAGCGCACGGGTAGCTGCTCGATCTCGGTCAACCGAATGGTCGAGCGGGTTGACCCAGCAATATTCCTGCACGCGAACTGTTCGGTGCAGATGATCTCCCAGTCCAGCTATCGGGAGTTTCACCTTCCAGTAGAAAAACGGATGGCAGAACGCATCCGGCCTTTTGGGATTCATCATTGTGGAAACAACCTGCATAAGGTTGCCTCAGCTTATGCCGAATTACCATTAGCCTTTGTAGATGTAGGCTGGGGTTCAGATGTGGCGCTCTGCCGTGAGGCTTTGCCTGATGCGTTCTTCAATTTACGCCTGAGCCCAGTGAGGATGCTGAACTGCACACCACAGGAGATCGCTGCCGACACCGAATCACTCTTGACCGCTGCTAGCCCGCTGCAACTGGCAGGTGTATGTTGCATCAATATGGATTATGGCACGCCAGACGAAAACATCTTTGCCATGTATGAAGTTGTGGAACGATATCGACGCTACGGTGCATAACCAATGAACTCCAGAGAACGGCTCTTGACGGCATTAAATCATCGAGAAGCGGATCGCATCCCTTTCGACCTGGGTAGCACGCAAGTGACCGGCATCCATCAGGTAGCTTATCGGGCGTTACGGAAGGCAATTGGATTGCCCGAGCTTGCTCCCCAACTCTGCGATCATATTCAGCAACTTGCACTCCCCGACCCGGATTTTCTCGAGCGCCTGAAGGTCGATACACGCGGCTTATATCCTCTTAACAGCCATAACTGGAATGTGAATGTCGTTATACAAGAGGATAATTGGGTGTACCACGATGAGTGGGGGATTGTACATCGTCGGCCCTACCCTTATGGTTTGTATTTCAGCATTTTCCGTGTGCCCCTGGATGATCCCGAACTCTCGATAAACGACATTGAGAACTATCCATGGCCGAAGATGGACGATCCGCAGCGTATTCGCCACTTACGTTCACAGGCTGAGGTTTACCAAAGTCAGGGATATGCGGTGGTGCTCAAAGATCCCTTTGCCGGTATTTTTGAGATGGCGCAGCGCATGGTTGGCATGGAGAATTTGCTGGTGATGATGTTGACCCAGGAGAAACTGGCTGAAGCCCTGTTCGAGAAAATGAGCCACTTAAAGCTCGCTTTTTGGGAAATGGCTCTACCCCAATTAGCCGATATGGTGGATGTAATCTCACAGACAGATGATTACGGCACCCAGCAATCCCAGTTGATCTCGCCGCGCATGTATCGCCGGCTGATTAAGCCGTATTGGAGGAGTGTGCTACAGCGGATTCGGCAGTTGGCGCCGCATGCCCGCCTATTTTTCCATTCATGTGGGAATGTTAGACCATTAATTCCGGATCTAATCGAGATTGGCGTTGATATCCTGAACCCCATTCACATACGGGCAACAGGAATGGAGCCAGGCGCACTCAAACGAGATTTTGGCGATGCCCTGGTTTTTTGGGGAGGCGGCGTTGACACCCAAAATGTGTTGCCTTACGGTTCTCCTAAGGAAGTGAAAGAAGATGTACAACGTAACATTCAAGCGCTCGCTCCGGGCGGTGGTTTTGTATTCAGTGCTGTTCACAATATTCAGGCAGATGTCCCACCGGAGAACTTCCTGGCTATGTGGGAAGCGCTGTTCGAATTCACTTACTGATGCCTTATGATCGACTTTGACGCAGCTGTGTCGTTTTCCTTAGAATTGCCTGAAGACCGTTTCTTCGACCCGCATCCAGCATGGCGTCGGTTGGCGTTACGGTTGTATGAATCGATAAAGGAACTGCCCATTATCAGCCCGCATGGGCATGTAGATGCTCGCCTTTTTTCGGAAGACGATTATACGTTCGGCTCCCCTGTTGATCTGTTGATCATCCCAGATCATTATGTCTATCGGATGTTATATTCACAAGGCATCCCCCTGGAAGCGCTCGGAATCAAGCGGATTGACGGCGGGCCGGTCGAGCAGGATCACCGCAAGATCTGGCAAATCTTTGCCGAGAACTTCTATCTCTTCCGTGGGACGCCCACTGGTCTCTGGCTGACGCATGAGTTACGGTCCGTTTTTGGTATCAAAGAGAAGCTGTGTGCGGATACAGCACAGCGAATTTATGACCAGATTGCGGATAAATTGCAATCTCCCGATTTTCGTCCACGCCGGCTGTATGAGCAGTTTAATATCGAGGTCTTGTGCACTACCGACTCGGCGACTGACACGCTGGCGCACCATCAAGCCATCCGCGCTTCTGGGTGGCGAGGTGAGATTCGTCCTACGTTCCGACCAGATGCGCTGATAAACCTGGAAACCCCGGGTTGGTTGGATAATATTAAAGCCTTAAGCGAGATCAGCGGGATTACTGTACATTCGTATTCCGCTTATATTCAGGCTCTGGAACAGCGGCGGGATTACTTCCGATCGCTGGGCGCTGTTGCGACCGATCACACCGCTCAAACTGCCTTTACCGGATTGCTCTCATCGCGAGAGGTAGAAGCTATTTTTCAGCGCGCCTTACGCGGACAATCGACCGCAGAAGATGCCTTTCGGTTCACAGGACATATGCTGATCGAGATGGCGCGCATGAGCGTGGATGATGGACTGGTGATGCAACTCCATGTTGGCGCTTTGCGAAACCACAACCCGCTGATCTATGAGCGTTTCGGAGCTGATAGGGGCGCAGACATTCCCCTGATAGGCGAATTCACCCGGAATTTGCATCCATTGCTTCAACTCTTTGGTAACGATCCGCGCCTGACCCTTATTCTTTTTACCCTGGATGAGACAACCTATTCCCGCGAGCTGGCGCCGCTTGCAGGTCATTATCCCGCTGTAAAGCTGGGTCCCCCTTGGTGGTTCTATGATAGCTTGAACGGCATTCGTCGTTATTTTGACCAGGTTATCGAAACCGCCAGCCTCTATAACACCTGCGGTTTTATCGACGACACCCGCGCTTTCCTTTCGATACCAGCCCGACACGATCTGTGGCGGCGCGCCAGCGCCAACTGGTTGGCAGGCCTGGTGTTATCTGGGGTCGTGGATGAACCCGACGCTCAGCAGATGGCTTATGATCTGGCGTATCGGTTAGCAAGGCATGCCTACAAACTCGAAAATCCATGAGCAACTTCATTCCCTTCCCTCAGTCAACCGTCACGGTAGGTGAGAATACGTACCAGCTGGCGCGCTCAAATGAAACCGGGGAAAAGTTTCTGGTTGTGCGCGGATCCACCGCTGGCTTTCAATGCGGCTTCCCCGGGCGTGACGGGGCAACGCTCTTTCCGCTGCTTCCCGTGAACGCAGCAGAGCTGCGCGCGCGTTTGCCCTGGCTACGCCCGGTTCCATTGGGTCTTCAGACTTCTTTTGGCTTTGGCGACCGCCTGGGGTTGGCTACCCCCGGTCATGTGCGGGCAATCAGGGACGTGAATATCGCGCCGATATTTGCGCAACAATCCGTTCGAGAAAATGCCCGCACAGGTCGAACGCCGCAACAGGTGATCGATGATGCCATGTGGGGTTTGTTTCAGGAGGGTTGGCAAAAACCGTGGGGCGCTGACGCCGACCATCTCAAGAGCCTGGCGGACCTGGAGTCATTCACCACGGCAGGCTATACGTTCTACACATTCGACCTAAGCGATTTTGTTGACAACCAGGCACAATGGGACGCCTTGCCAGCTTTGTGGGTGAAATACACTGGTCTTCCCTGGGATGAGCTTGAGAGCTCGCCAGAGGCAATGAAGCTGTCTTACACAGATTGTGTTTTTGGCTTAGATGGCTTAAGCCTGACCTTCGATGAAATTACTTTACTCAGAGCGTCTGTCAAATATGGTCGCGCCCTAGCCCACATCGTCAAGATGTATCAAGCTTTGAAAAGCCTGCTGGCTAACCGGGATTACGATCTGGAAATATCACTGGACGAGTCGGATACGCCTACTTCACCTCATGAGCACTTTTTTATCGCCAAGGAGCTTCATCGGCTGGGTGTGGGTTGGGTGAGTCTGGCTCCACGCTTTGTAGGCAGGTTTGAAAAAGGGGTAGATTATATTGGCGATCTGTCTCGCTTTGAGGCGGAGTTGAAACAACACGTTGTGGTAATGCAATATTTTGGGAATTACAAGTTCAGCCTGCATTCCGGCTCTGATAAATTCAGCCTCTATCCGATCCTTGCCCGACACTCAACGGGAAAATTGCATGTCAAGACCGCTGGCACCAGCTATCTCGAAGCCCTGCGCGTCGTGGCAGATGTGGCACCTGGGTTCTTCAGGCAGATATTCGATTATTGTCTGCAACGCTTTTCTGTTGATCGCCAGTCTTATCATGTTTCGGCGAAACCAGAAAACATCCCGCCGGTAAATATGCTGAAAGACGCTGAATTGCCTGGACTACTGAACGCGTTCGATTCCCGGCAGATTCTTCATGTGACATTTGGCTCTGTATTGGATCGTTTTGGATCGCAATTAAAAGCTCTCCTGACCGCGAACGAACCGGAGTACAGCCACCGGTTGGAGGAGCATTTTCAGCGCCATCTGTTGCCCATCTCAGAGTTTCTTTCAGGCAGCGATAACCGACCGCCAGCCTAAGCCTCTCCTTTGGTTTTGAGATCATGTATCCCGATGAGACACTCCCTCTTTAATCTCTGGTCTGTTCAAGCCAAACGAGCCTATGATTTTTTCAACGATATTCTCAACGTCTTCTCTGATATCAAGAGTAAGGGCGTCAGTTGGCTCCTCTAAGGCGGCAAACTGGCTCTGAAGCATTTCTGGTTTCATGTAGTGCCCGTGTCGTTGCTTCATTCGATCGAAAATGGTTCGAAAATCGCCTCTAAGATAGACAAATTCTGTGCATGGGTTTCCGTCCAAAAGGTGATCGCGGTATCGCTGTTTGAGGGCAGAGCAGGCGAGTACAGCCGGTTTGTCATTTGCCAGGCAGGTTGCAATCAGGTCGTGCAGGGTGGATAACCATGGTGCGCGGTCGGCATCGTCCAGCGGTATTCCTTGTGCCATTTTTGCCACATTCGCGGGTGGGTGGAAGTCATCTCCGTCGTAAAATGACCAGCCCAGTGCGTTGGCTAGCGCTTTACCGATAGTGGTTTTTCCGCTACCAGCCACACCCATGACAATAATCACTTTAGGAGGGGAGCATTTCTCTTTCACCGCGGTTTCAGCCGATACAGCAAATCACCCGCATTGGGAACAACCAGTATTCCTTCCTGTGCTCGCCCTTGCCAATCACCGATCCGAATCTGCGCGGGATTTAAATAGCCCAGACCCACATTTTCACAGCGCTCTTTTGAGATGCCTGTAGCCAGAGTTACGCGAATGCGCGGCTTTTCTACCCCTTGCTCAAAGCTTCCCAACCCGCGCAGATGGGTGGAGTGTGCGAGAACTCCCCAGGGGTGATTTTTATATTGGTCCCATTGTTTGACAAAGAAATCACGCACATGGTAACCAATGGCTTCGATTACTTTCCCATGGGTATAAGAGAATTCGTGAATATGGGGAGCGTAGATAACTACCTCGCCTCCGTCTGCAATGACGGGTTCGAGTTTGTACATCCCCTTGGCACCGGTCCACAAATCATCGTATTGTTCGGGCATAATGGAGAGCACGCGTTGGTATGGATGGTCGACGTAACGGATATGTACTTGCGCAGACAGATCAGCCGCTGCGGACCAGGCTGCCTGGATATCGCCGGCGTAAATTCCATGAAGCCCATCGTGTGTGGCGACGAATGCAATGCAGAGCTTGGGCGTGGGAATCATCTGGGCGGCATGTTCAATGATTGCTCGTACTGGCGTGTGTTTGACGCCGATAATGGCGTAGCTGGTGAGCAGAGCCCCCAGCCAGTGCGTGAAATCGATAATTTCTCGTCCGCTTACGCCAGGGAAGAAATACTTGTTGCCTCCAGAGAATCCTACTACTTCGTGCGGAAATACCGGCCCGCATATCAGGAGAACATCGTATTGGAGCACCAGGGCGTTGATCTTGACTGGCACCTCTACCGAGAGCATGCCCTGGCTGATCTCCATCGTCTCCTGGGGCGAAATGAAGCCCAGTGTTGCGAAGGTTTCTGGCAAATCCCAACGATGGTTCAGAATGCGAGTTCCGGCGTATTTACCATTTCTCTCTTCGGGTGTAAGGGCGAACAATTGATTTAACGCCTCTTCGCTCATCACCGAATGGGTGCCTAATGCCACTAAAAAATCCAGTGATTTAGCCTTGCCAGCCAGTTCCTGATGAACCAAGCGGAATAGCGATGGTATGGGAGCCGTTCGCGTGCGATCTGGAACGATCACCAATACACGTTTGTTTTTCAGATCCCAGGCATCGAGAGCTTGCGCAACCACAGATTGAATCTCGTCGTTGCTAAGCAATCGATTAGCGTATCCTAAGCCGATCATTGCATCTTCCATTCGAGGCTACTACGCGTCCTGATCTCTTATGGCGGCGTTCATACTTCAAACGCCGCTGTATGCCGAAAACCCCCCATCCACCGGTACGACGACGCCGGTGACGAATTCCGCGGCGGGGCTGCAAAGCCAAATCAGAGCGCCATAAAGGTCTGCTGCTGTTCCCAGTCGCCTCATCGGGGTGTGATCCAAGATCGCCTGTCCGCGCGGGGTCATTTGTCCGCTGTTGGGATCGATTAACAAATAGCGATTTTGGTTAGTCAGAAAGAAGCCCGGTGCGATGGCATTGACTCTGATTTTGGAGCTGTATTCCTGCGCCATGTGAACCGCCAACCACTGGGTGAAATTCACCACAGCCGCCTTGGCGGCTGAATAGGCAGGGATGCGGGTAAGCGGTCGGTATGCGTTCATAGAAGCAATGTTGACGATGCAACCTCGCCCTGCTTCAGCCATCCCTTTGCCGAAAACCTGGCATGCCAGGAAAGAGCCGATAAAATTGAGCTCGAAGACGCGCCGAACTGCCTGCAGGTCCAAATCGAAGAAGGGATTTTGTTGCGAGGTTGTTGCGGCAGCCTGATTACCCCCTGCTCCGTTTACCAGTATATCGATTGCCCCAAACACTGAGTGGATTTCGGCATAGGCTTCTTCGAGCGAGGCGCGACTGGTGACATCGCAGCCTAAGCCCATTGCCTGTCCTCCAGAATCACGGATCGCTTGAGCCACCGCGAGGGCGCTCGATTCCGCGATATCCAAGACTGCCACGCGTGCTCCAGCTTTTGCCAGAGCTTGCGACATCCCACTGCATAGCTCCCCGCCGCCGCCCGTAACTGCCGCGACCGAACCGCTCAGGTTGAAGAGTTCTTTTGGATCAAGATTTGTCATGCAAATCGTCTCCTGATTCCAGGCTCGCCGACGCCCTCTAGTAGATGCTCTCAGGATTGAGCCGGTTTTTCTTGCGCTTTACACCGGCATGAAAGGATTTCCAACATTGTATTATTCTAATACCATCGTCCTGTTAGTTGGCGCCGACCTCTTGCAAGTTTACGGGTAAATCGCTCTGGGTTGAGTTCCAAACTTAAAGGCTGCTTTCCACCATTTCATACTGGAAGACGTAGCCGAAGGCGCGAATCACAGCCTGGCGGACAGCTTGCATGGTTGGGGGTTCATCCAGCACTTCTGCCAGGCTCGTTACTTGGTAACCAGCCAGTCCGCAGCCGATGATCCCCTGCCAGTAAGACATATCCGGGTTGACGTTCAGCGCGAAGCCGTGGCGCGAGATGCCGCGAGCGTCAATTTTCACGCCAATGGCAGCGATCTTCGCCAAAGCGGTTTGCTCAGACGCGCCGGCTTCGGTTCTGTCCGGCAGGTTAACCCATACGCCGGTCATGCCCGTCACCTGGCGACCGTCTACGTTGAAATTCGCCAGAGCGAGGATCAGGGTTTGTTCCAACCGTCGCAGATAGCCTACGTAGTCAGCTTGAGGAATGCGCTGCGATGAGGCGGTAAGCGACAATCCGCCAGCCGCTAACGGCAACAAGGGGTATCCCACCAGTTGACCTGGTCCATGGTATGTGACATCGCCGCCGCGATCGACCCAGTAGGTAGCGATCCCGCGCCGTTCCAACTCCGCCTGATCCCACAACAGGTTATCAATGCGGCCGCGCCGCCCGAAGGTGTAGGTGTGGGGGTGTTCCAGCAGCAACAAGGTTGGCGGGCGGTTACCGGCGGCGATCTCATCCGCCAGGCGGTCCTGCAAATCTTTGGCTTGTGGGTATTCAACCAAGCCCAGTTGATGAACCTGACAAATCGGTTTCTCCATCTCGGTGTATAGTATATACTTTTCCTTCTCTGGCGCATAGCCGCTTTCCAACCGAGGAAGCCTGCCTTGTTTTATAATGCGGTCATGCCCGGGCGTGAACGTTCGTTTCGCGTGGAAGCGATTGTTATGCGGCATAGCGATTGGGGCGAATCCGACCGCCTCCTCACCCTGTTCACGCGCGAGCTGGGCAAGCTGAGGGTTATCGCCAAGGGGGTGCGCAAACCGCGCTCCCGCAAAGCTGGACACCTGGAACCGCTGACCCAGGTGAGCCTGCTGTTGGCGCGGGGGCGCGACTTGCCAATTGTCACCCAGGCTGAGACGATTAACCCTTTTACACCTCTCAAAGACGATTTGTTGTTGCTTGGATACGCCTCGTACCTGATCGAGTTGCTTGATCGTTTCACCATTGAAGAGGAAGAGAACCAGGCTCTGTACCGCATCCTGGCAGATTCCTTGATGCGCCTGTCAGACGGGGATGATGCCTTTTGTGTATTGCGCTACTATGAACTCCGTCTGCTGGACTTAGTGGGATTCCGCCCACAACTCTTTCACTGCGCAGCATGCCAGCGAGAAATCCAGCCAGAAGATCAATTCTTCTCTGCGGAAGGCGGCGGTGTTTTATGTCCAAAGTGCGGCGCAAAGCTGCCTGGCTCCAGCCCGATCACGGTGCAGGCGCTCAAGTATTTGCGCCACTACCAGCGCAGCAGCTATCCAGAGGCGCGGCGAGCGCGCATCGATAGGGGGGTGGCGCGTGAGATGGAAAGTGTTTTGCAAGATTACCTCACCTATCTGCTGGAGCGCGGCTTGAACTCGCCTGCATTCATCAAGCGCGTAAAAAACCTTAAAGCGCGCCACGCTGGCGGCTGACAAGAGCAGTGATATACTTATATAACCTGGAGGATTTATGTCGGAATTAGATTTCACTGCGCTGCATACCGCCCTTCAGGAAATAGCTCCTCATGGGCGTTCTGCCTTGTTGCCCGCCCTGCATGCTGCGCAGGCAATATACGGTTATCTGCCGGAGCCGGTGGCGGCGGAGGTTGGCAGACTTTTGGGCGTACCATTGGCGGATGTATGCGGGGTGATCGATTTTTACAGCATGTTCTACCGTGAGCCGGTGGGAAATAAGGTGGTGCAGATTTGCGGGGATATGGCTTGCGCCCTGGCTGGCGGCGAGGCGCTCATCCGGGCTGCCTGTCGCCACCTGGGAGTGGCGCTGGGGGAAATCAGCGCCGATGGCGGCTTTACCATCGAGCGCGTCCCCTGCCTGGGGCTGTGCGAACATGCGCCCGCGGTTTTGGTTGGAGAGCAGGCGCTTGGCAGGGTCAATCCAGAACAGGTGGCTGAATGGCTCAATGGTCATGGCATGGTTCCAGTTGCACTGGTCTATGGCAGCCATCGTCGCCTGACGATCAACTGCGGGCGAGGGCGCCCCGCCACCCTGGACGAGTACCTCGAGAGTGGAGGCTATGCCGGATTGAGGCGAGCTTTGAGCCTCTCGCCGGATGAAGTGATCGCAGAGGTAAAAGCCTCAGGATTGGTTGGGCGCGGCGGGGCGGCTTTTCCTACCGGATTGAAGTGGGAAGGCGCGGCGCGTGCTCTCGGCGAGCCGAAGTATGTCGTTTGTAACGCCGATGAATCGGAACCGGGCACCTTTAAAGATCGGGTGTTGATGACAGATGACCCGCACCGGGTGCTGGAAGGGATGCTGATCGCCGCTTATGCCATTGGCGCCCGGCAGGGATATATATTTGTACGTGGGGAATACACCTACGCTTATCGCGCCATTGAGCGGGCGGTCTCAGAAGCGCGTGAATCCGGTTATCTTGGCGAAAGTATATTGGGCAGTGAGTTTTCCTTTGATTTAGAACTACGTCGAGGCGCAGGCGCTTACATTTGCGGCGAGGAAACAGCCTTATTCGAGGCGATTGAAGGCAAGCGCGGCTTCCCGCGCATCAAACCACCCTTCCCCACCACCTCCGGGTTGTTCGGCAAACCCACCGTCATCAACAACGTAGAGACTCTATGTAATGTTCCCTTCATCCTCGAGCAAGGCGCCGCAGCCTATCGTCAGCTTGGTTCACCGAAGTCGCCTGGGACAAAGCTCTTTTGTGTCTCTGGCGATGTCCTTCGCCCGGGCGTTTATGAGGTGCCCTTTGGGGTTACCATCCGATATCTGCTGTATGGCCTGGCAGGCGGGGTTCGTCAGGGACGGCGCCTACAAACGATCCTCTTCGGCGGCGCGGCAGGAGCTTTTGCCCTGCCCAATCAACTTGATGTACCACTGACCTTTGAAGATTTGCGCCAGGCTGGCTTGCCCCTTGGCTCGGGAGTGGTGATGGTTTTGGATGAGACCCGCGACCTGCGCCAGGTACTGGCGGGTGTGGCGCGCTTTTTCGCCCATGAATCCTGCGGCAAGTGCTACCCCTGCCAGCTCGGCACACAGCGCCAGGCAGAAATTCTGGAGCGGGTGGCGCGCGGAGAGCCCTTACCCGGCGACGCCGGGCGCCTCTCGGATGTGGGTTGGACAATGAGTGACGCCTCCCTGTGTGGTCTCGGACAAACCGCCGCCAGTGCCGTTTTAAGCGCCATGCAGCACTGGCCAACGCTGTTTGAGCCGACGATCAAGGGGGATGGATTGGATAAATATTAAGGAGACCGTGTGACCGAAGTGAATCTGATCATTGACGGAGTGCCCGTCAGCGTCGAGCCGGGCACGACCCTGCTCAAAGCCGCTGAAGCGGCGGGGATTGTCATCCCCACCATTTGTTACCACGAAGCCTGCACAGCCAACGCGCTGTGTCGCCTATGCGTGGTTGAGGTCGAGGACTGGCGTGTGCTTGCGCCTGCGTGTGTGGCGCAGGCATCCGAGGGGATGATCGTCCATACGCGCAGCGAGCGGGTCGAACGCAGCCGTCGCACCATCCTGGAGATGCTCACTTCGGCGGTAGATCTCTCGGAATCGCCGGAAATTCTGGGTTTTCTGCAGGATTACGCCGCTGATAGCCAGCGTTTCCCGGGTGCCTTGCGACGTGAACCACCGCTGCTGGATGATAACCCGATGTATGTGCGTGATTACGCCAAGTGCGTCCTGTGCTGGCGTTGTGTGCAGGTGTGCGCCGACGACGCTCAATACACTTTTGCTATCAACTTCAGCGGAAGGGGGTTTCACACTCAGATCGGCACGTTCTTCGATAAGCCCATGCCCGAAACGACATGTGTGTTCTGCGGGCAGTGCGTTGGCGTGTGCCCCACCGGAGCGCTCAAGCCAAGACGGGAGTGGTTGCTGGAGCAGGGAATCCTCCCGGAAGAGATTGTGCAGAGCTCCCGTATGGCGCGCAAGCAGAAGAGGTAATCACAGGAGGCAAGATGCTTCAAGCGGATCGCATCGTACCTACCGTTTGTCCCTATTGTGGCGTGGGTTGCAATCTCGAGTTACACCTCAAAGATGATTATATATACCGCGTTACTGCCCCTTTTGGCAGCGTCGTCAACCGGGGCAATCTATGCGTGAAGGGACGCTTTGGCTACGACTATATCTACCACCCCAGTCGGGTGACCACGCCCCTGCTGCGCAAAACACCGCAGCGGGCAGGGGAGCGCACACAAGCCTTTGACCTGGAAGAGTGGCGCCTGGTGACCTGGGATGAGGCTTTGGATACCGTCGCCGACAGGCTGGTAGAGATCTACCGCCGCGATGGCTCGGATGCGCTGGCAGTATATTGTTGCGCCAAAGCAGCCAACGAAGACAACTACCTGTTACAGAAGATGTTTCGAGCGCTCTTCCGCACCAACAACGTGGATCATTGCACGCGTCTTTGCCATGCCGGCTCAGTGGTGGCATTGCAACAGGCAATTGGCTCATCGGCGATGAGCAACACGGCGGCGGAGGTGATCCTTTCGGACTGCTTCATTGTCACCGGCTCGAACACCACAGAGAACCATCCTATCATCGCTTTGCAAATGAAAGCCGCGGTGCAGAAATATGGGGCGAAGATGATCGTGATCGACCCACGCCGTCTAGAGTTATGCGATTACGCAGCCCTGTGGTTGCCGATCAAACCGGGCACCAACGTGGCTGTCTTCAGCGCCATGGCGCATGTGATCATCAAAGAAGGGTTGATCAACCAACAATTTGTCGATCAGCGCACCGAGGGTTTTGACGAATTCGCTCGCTCGATGGAGAAGTTTACCCCGACGTACGCCGAAATGATCTCGGGCGTGGATAGAAATCTGATCATCGCCGCTGCCCGCATGTACGCCACAGCCCAACGCGGCGCCATCTACTGGGGGATGGGAATCTCTCAGCTCTCACAGGGTACGGCGAGTGCCCTGGCAGTGATCCACCTGGCTTTGCTTACCGGTCATATAGGACGGGAAGGCACCGGACTCAACCCGTTGCGCGGACAAAATAATGTCCAGGGCTGTTCGGATATGGGAGGTATGCCATACCACTATCCTGGCTACATGCCGGTTGACGACCCCGCCAACGCAGCCCATTGGGAGCGGGTTTGGAACGTTGAAGCTGGTGGACTGAACCGTAGGCGTGGTCTGACCACCACCGAGATCCTGGCGAATGTCCATCCCGGGGGGGTGCGCTCGCTCTACATCATGGGAGAGAACCCGATGATGTCCGAGCCGAACCTGAACAAAACCCGCCAGCATATTCAGCAACTGGAGTTCCTCGTGGCGCAGGACATGTTCATCAATGAGTCCGGCGCATTTGCCGATGTCTTCCTGCCGGCAGCTTCCTGGGCGGAGAAGGATGGCACTTTCACCAACACCGACCGCCGCGTGCAGCGTGTGCGCCGGGCATTGGCGCCGCGCGGTCAATCCCGCCCGGATTGGGAGATCATCTGCGACCTGGCAAAGCGCATCGAAGCCCGCCTGGGTCGGTCGAACTCTGCCTATTGGGAGTATGCTCATCCCTCCGAGATCATGGCAGAGGTTAGCCGGGCTGTGCCAGAATATGCCGGCGTGACCTACGCGCGCCTCGATGCCCAGGGTTTACAGACCCCGGTGTGGGATGAGAGCCATCCGGGCACTCCGTATCTGTTCAGCGATAGCTTTCCTCGTGGGCGAGGCAAATTCACGCCGTTAGAGTTCATTCCAGTCACCGAATTGCCGGATGATGAATATCCTTTGATTCTGACCACCGGCAGGGTGTTGGAACACTGGCACGGGGGTACAATGACCCGCCATTCCAAGCTGGATGAGCTCTATCCGGAAGCCCATGCTCAAATCCATCCGGTGGATGCTGCTATGTTGGGGATAGAGAATGGTCAGGCGGTGCGTGTCTGTTCACGGCGGGGCGAAATCGTGCTCCGGGCTGAGGTGACCGAGAAGACCTCCCCGGGGGTTGTATTTATCCCCTTCCACTTTGCCGAGGCAGCGGCTAACTTGCTTACCTTAGACGCGCTCGACGCCCAGGCGAAAATTCCTGAGTACAAAGCCTGTGCAGTGAGCATTTTTCCCGCCTCTCCCGCAGAACTGCCTCATCAGGAAAAGCGCGTTCCGCGGGGAAGGTACTAATGCGCCTCGGCGGTTCTCCCGATCACGGGCGATACAATTTGTTCCTTGAATCCGCCGACTTTTCCCTTCTTCTGCCACGCCTAGTCTCACCGGGCGCGGTCTCCCTGCCTTTGCTGGATGAGAGCTATCGCCTCAGTCTGCTGCGGGAGGCTGAGTGCTATCCATACACGCCAGAACCAGAATATGTCGGTAGCGGCGACAGGCTGGTGCGACAACAGATGAGTTCATTTGATGCCTTCCCGCCTGGCAGTTTGTATCTGGAGTTGCGCGATGCCCTTCAAATCTGGTTAGAAGAACGTCTGGTAGCCTTGCCTGAATATCCCTTTTCTACTCCGCTGCGTTTGAATTCGCTTTCATTGCAGCGCTATGAGCCTGGCTCAATTGGGATCACACCCCACCGGGATGGGTTACGCTATATCAACCTGATTTGCCTCTTGGTAATCGGCGGGCGTGGGCGTTTCTTTGTCTGTGCCGATCGCTCCGGACGAGGTGCGGTGGAAGTCGACGCTGCACCCGGACATCTGATCCTGATGCGCGCTCCCGGCTTTATTGGCGAAACGGCGCGTCCTTTTCATTATGTCACGGAAATTTACCAGCGGCGGTATAGCTTTGGGCTGCGGCAATTGCGAGACACTGCCGGTTAAAGCGCGACTGTATTTGGATATAGATGACATTTATCATTTATCAAGTAGGATTAACGCCTGTTGACAGCCTATAGTGGCTTTGCTACAATTAGTACAAGTAACCGAATTGTCCCTTTGGGTCGGTAAATAATGCTCCCCGACCGACGCCTGCAACCCTGCCCTGGGGTGATCATGCTGACGCACATCGCCGCCGCCCAAGCTGCTTGGAGCAGGGAGGGCGGTTTTTGTCTGATAAGTACAAGCAGATAGCTCTTGCTCCTTGTTCTTGCCGGGGGGCTCAAAACTGAATATCATCGCCGTGGCTGCCTCCTTGCATCCGGGAGTCGAGACAACGATCAAACTATGACATCGAAGCCTCAAACCTGGAGCAAAAACTATGCAGTCAACCCTGAATCCCGTTGTTCGACCAAAGCCGGCCGCAGTACTGGTAGTCGGGGGCGGCATTGGTGGGATGCGCGCCGCGCTGGATCTTGCCGACGCCGGCTTGAAAGCCTACCTGGTCGAACATACGCCCTGCTTGGGCGGTCGTGTGGCGCAACTCGGTTTCATGTTCCCGCAGCACGACTGCGTTCTTTGTCGCGGCACGTCCGACCATGGCTACGGCTGTACGCGCCCGTCCCTTTCCCCTGCTTATATCTGGCAGAATAAGCACCCAAACATCGAGATACTGACCAACACCCATGTGGTGGATGTTGCCGGTCAGGCTGGCGATTTCACGGTTTCATTGCGCCAGGAACCGCGCTACGTTGACCCTCTGCGCTGCATCAATTGCGGATATTGTGCGGAGGTCTGTCCGGTTGAGCTACCTGATGAATACCAGCAAGGCATGGCCATGCGCAAAGCGGCTTATAAGGTGGCTGCCCGCGCCGCGCCAGATGCGTATGTAATCCAAAAAGGTCCGTACTGCAATGGTTGTGCAAAATGTGTTGAGGTCTGCCCCACGCGTGCGATTGACCTGGATCAACCGCCGCGCCTGCTCTCGGTGGAGGTAGGGGCGATCATCCTGGCGCTGGGCTTTCAAGCCTACAACCCGGCGGAGCTGGGGGAGTTTGGCTACGGTCGTTATCCCAATGTGATTAGCGCCATGGATTATGAGCGCCTCGCCAGCCGTTCTGGTCCCACCGAGGGGATGGTGTTACGACCTTCTGACCGTTCTGCGCCGCGTTCTATTGCCTGGTTGCAGTGCATCGGCTCGCGCGACCAACGTCACAGCTATTGCTCCTCTATTTGTTGCATGTACGCGACAAAGGAAGCCATTCTGGCTAAGCAGCGCCTGGGAGAGGGGGTACATTGTCAGGTGTTCTTGATGGATGAGCGCGCCTTCAACAAAGAATACAGCTCTTATTTTGAAACGGCGCGCCGAAAGCATCACATCCAATACAGCCGCTGCCGTGTCTCATCCATTCAGGAGGAACCGGCAACGCATGACTTGATCCTTCATTACACCGACGCATCCGGCAAACCCCAACAGGAAAGGTATGAGATGGTGGTGCTGGCGACCGGTCTGCAGCCGCCGGATACGGCGCGCAACTTTACTCGCATACTGGATCTGGAGTTGAATGAGTACGGTTTTTGTCACACCGACAAATTCACGCCGTTACAAACCACGCACTCAGGGGTCTTCGTCTGCGGCGCTTTCTCATCCCCCAAAGAGATCTCTGAAACGATCATCGACGCCAGCGGGGCGGCGGCAGAGGTGATGCGTTTGCTGAACGAGCGGCTGAATACCTTTCCCTACTCTCGCGAGTGGCCTTTCCTCTCCAGCAACAATTTGCCGCCCGAAAGGGACGTAAGCCGCGAGCCACCCAAGGTGGGATTCTTCGCCTGCGCCTGCGGCGGTACGATTTCCGATGAGATCGATCTGCATCAACTCGTTCGTTTTATCGCCACAATGCCGCACGTGGCTCATGCGGAAGTGGTGGATTTAGCCTGTTTTCCCGAGGCTATCCAGGCTATCCAGGCGCACATCAATCAACTTGAGTTGAATCGCGTGGTCATTGCTGCCTGTAGCAATCGCACCCATGAGTCGCTTTTCCAGCGCATGGCGCGCCAGGTGGGCTTGAATCCTTACCTGGTGGAGTTGGTCAACCTGCAGGAACAATGCAGCCGGGTTCATCGCTGGCAGCCTGAGCTTGCCAACCGCAAGGCGCAGGAGATGGCGCGACTGGCGGTGGGACGAGTGCTCGCCGCGCAACCAGTGCACAAGAAATTGCACCGTTGCCGTTCTTCTGCCTTGATCATCGGGGGCGGGCTGGCGGGTATGACAGCCGCTTTGGCGATTGCAGACAGCGGCTACGATGTCCACCTGATCGAGCGCTCTGAGGTGCTGGGCGGCAACCTGCAGAACATGTACTATGTCGCCGAAGGGTTCAACCCGCGCCGCCTCGGGCGTGATTTGGTCAATCGTGTGCGCGCTCATCCCCGCATTCAGGCACTGGTGCGCACAGAGCTGGTTCAGCACGAAGGACATGTTGGCTTCTTTCGCTCCCTGTTGCGCACCACTCTTCCGGATGGCTCCTGCAACACTTTCTCGATCGAACATGGCGTGACCATCGTCGCCACCGGCGGGCGCGAGACGCGTGAACATCCCTGGCTGGAGTTACCTGGCGTGATCACCCAACGCGAACTGGAAGAAAAGGTGATTCATAGCCCGCGCGAGATTGCCGCTCTGAAAGACGTGGTCATGATTCAGTGCGTCCAGCCTCCGGGGAGCAGCTATTACTGCTCACGGGTCTGTTGCACTAACACCATGAAGAACGCCATCCGCCTCAAGCTCTTCAATCCGAACTGCCAGGTGAGCGTGCTCTACAAGAACATCGTCACCTATGGATTTCGTGAGGAGTATTTCACCGAAGCGCGCCGATTGGGGGTGGTCTTCATTCGTTATACCGATGAAGAGCCGCCCCAAATCAGTTCGGTCGGTGGTCGCTTGCAGGTAGGGGTGCGCGATCTTGCCCTGAATCGCTGGCTGACCATGCCAGCCGACCTGGTGCCCCTGAGCACGTCAATTGCGCCGGCGGAGGGCACGGCTGAGCTGGCGCGCATCTTGCGCGTGCCGCTCTCCAGCGAAGGGTTTTTCGCCGAGGCGCAGATGAAACTGCGCCCGATGGATTTCATGCGCGAGGGCATCTTCCTGGCGGGCATGGCGCACTATCCCAAATTCATCGAAGAGAGCATCAGCCATGCTCTGGCGGCTGCAGGGCGTGCCATCACCCTGCTTTCTCAAGGCGATTCGCTCTATCTGGGCGGCGTGGTCGCCGAGGTTGATCCGGAGAAGTGTGTGGGCTGCCTGACATGCACCCGCACCTGTCCCTTCGGCATCCCTCAGGTAGTTCAGATCGAAGGTCGCCATGGGGTAGGAGGTCTGGGCGGCGCGGCTTTCATTGATTCGGCGCAGTGTCAGGGCTGCGGCACCTGCACCGGCGAGTGTCCGGCAAACGCCATTCAACTGGTGAACTACACAGACGAGCAGATCATGCTCAGGCAGCTCGGCGGGCTGGGCAAATGGCAGTCCGCACTTGTTGCGGGGGTGACAGGATGAGTACAACGACGGAAACACCCTTCGAACCCGAGATTACAGCCTTTTATTGTATTTACTGTGGGTATATGGCGGCTGACACCGCCGGCGCAATGCACATTCAATACCCTGCAAATGTCAAGTTCGTGCGTTTGCCTTGCACGGGAAAGTCGGATGTGCGTTATTTCCTGGAGGCATTTGAGCAAGGCGCCGATGGCGTTTACGTGATTGCCTGTCCAATTGGCAACTGTCATCATGTGCGCGGCAATGAGCGCGGTCATGCGCGCCTGATGCGGGCAAAAGCCATCTTGGATGAGATTGGCTTGGGCGGCGAGCGCCTCGATATGTTTTTCATGTCTGGAAGCCAGGGGCATGCCTTTGCCATGGCGGCTCAGACGATGACCGAGCGCATTCGCGCCTTAGGACCAAATCCACTGAAGAAGATGGAGGAGCGGCAAAAAGCCGAGGTGCAAGAGACGCCCACGGAGGAGGAAGAAGAGGTGAGCTTCCGCGGTCGGCGCGTCTCTAAAAAGCGCTAATCCTGAAAAGATGTCGGCTGATCATTATGGGCGCAGCAAGTGATATGGAGATGGTGAGTAAAGCGACAAACGCAGAAAATAAGCAGCCCGTTGGCGCTGTGCTGGTGGTGGGCGGCGGGATTGCCGGCATGCAAGCCAGCCTTGATCTGGCAGATCAGGGTTTCAAGGTCTATCTGGTGGAAGCCAGCTCTGCCATTGGCGGCAAAATGGCTCAGCTCGATAAAACTTTCCCCACCAACGACTGCGCCATGTGCACCATTTCGCCCAAGCTGGTTGAAACCGGGCGCCACCCCAACATTGAGGTTCTGACCAACACCCAGGTGCTGGAGGTGACCGGTAAAGCCGGCGATTTCACCGTCCATCTCGAGCGCGCCCCGCGTTATGTGGACGCCAGCAAGTGCGTGGCTTGCGGCGATTGCGAGAAGGTTTGCCCGGTAATTGTCCCCGATACCTTCAATGAGGGGCTTTCCAGGCGGCATGCCATTTACAAGCTCTACCCTCAGGCGGTGCCAAACGCCTACGCCATCGAGAAGCGCGGCATTTCCCCGTGCCGGGATGCCTGCCCGGCGGGACAGCGCGCCCAGGGTTACATTGCCCTGATCCGTGAGGGGCGCTGGGAGGACGCGCTGCGGGTGATCAAGATGGATAACCCCTTCCCGGGCATCTGTGGACGCATCTGCAACCATCGCTGTGAGACAGCCTGCAATCGCGGGCTGGTAGATGAACCGGTGAACATCCGCGCCCTGAAGCGCTTCGTCACCGATAAGGTCTATAGTCAACCGCGCCAGCCGGTGCAACCGCCGCCGCGCCTGTATCCGCAACGCGTGGCGATAATCGGCGCCGGTCCATGCGGGCTCACAGCCGCCCAAGACCTGGCGCTGGCAGGCTACGGGGTGACGGTCTTCGAAGCCATGCCCGTCGCTGGAGGGATGTTGCGCCTGGGCGTGCCGGAATACCGTTTGCCGACCGAGATCATCGAACGCGAAGTGCAGGATATCCTCGATCTCGGGGTGGACCTGCGCCTGAATCATCGCATCAATGACCTGGATGAAGTCTTCCAGCAGGGCTTCGAAGCAGTGCTGATCGCCGTCGGCGCGCATGAAGGCATTCGTCTACCGATCCCGGGCGCTGGTCTGAACGGCGTGCTGGTGAACACCCATTTCTTGCGCGATGTACGTCTGGGGAAGTATTCGAATGGGGCGGCGGGTGATAGCGAGCTGGGTCAGCACGTGTTGGTGCTGGGGGGCGGCAACGTCGCCATTGATTGCGCCCGCAGCGCGGTGCGCCTGGGGCGTCGGGTGGAGCTGGCTTGCCTGGAGAGCCGCGAGCAGATGCCGGCTCACCCCTGGGAGGTGAAGGCGGCGGAAGAGGAAGGCGTTATCCTGCACCCGGGTCTGACCTTCGAGCGCATCCTGGATGATGGCAATGGGCGCGCGGCGGGTGTGGAGTGTATGCGGGTGGCATCCTTCAGCTTCGATGAGCGCGGCCGCCTGCAGGTAGAGAAGATACCCGGTTCGCAATTTGTCATCCCTTGCGACACGGTGATCTTTTCAGTCGGGCAACGCGCCGGTCTGGCTTTCATCCCTGGCGACGCCAATGTCGGTCTGACCGATCGGCAGACCATTGCCGTGAATCCCAACACACTGGCGACCTCCCGTCCGGGCGTCTTTGCCGCTGGCGACTGCATCTCCGGCACAGCTTTCGTCATCGAAGCCGTTGACCGCGGGCACACCGCTGCCCGTTCCATCATCCGCTACCTGCGCGGCGAGCCGCTGGAGCCGCCCCCCAAGCCCGAACTGCCGGTAGTGCGCCTCTCGCAAGAGGAAGTCGAAGCGCGGCTTGCCTCGGGCGAGATTCACCGCGGCGGGCGCGTCCCCATGAAGGAACTGCCGGTGGAACAACGGGTGGGCAGCTTTGCCGAGGTGGAGCTGGGTTACGATGACGACAGCGCTCAAGCCGAGGCGGCGCGCTGTCTGGCTTGCGGCGTCTGTTCCGAGTGCATGAGTTGCACCTTCGTCTGTGGGCGTGATGCCATCATGCACGATGATGTGCGTCGCGTGGAGACGGTGAAGGTAGGCGCAGTCATTCTGGCGCCGGGGTATCAGGTGTATAACGCCCACCTGTCGCAGGAGTACGGTTTGGGGCGTTATGCGAATGTGGTCACCTCTTTGCAGTATGAGCGCATGCTCTCAGCCAGCGGGCCCACCGGTGGGCACATCAAACGCCCCTCCGATGGCGCCCGGCCGCGGCGCATCGCTTTTCTCCAGTGCGTGGGCAGCCGTGACCAGAGTCACGATTACTGCTCCTCGGTTTGCTGCATGTATGCCGCCAAAGAAGCCATCATGACCATTGAACACGCCCGTGCCGAGGCGAGAGCCGGAAATGGCGATGCCGATGTGTTCTGCCAGGTCTTCTTCATGGATACCCGCGCCTACGGCAAGGGCTATGAAGAGTATTACCGCCGGGCGGAGAAGAAGTACGGCGTCAAATACACCCGCTGCCGTCTCAGCCAGGTGAAGGAAGACCCGCTCACTAAGAAGCTTCTGGTTCGCTATGCTGAACCTTATGCCGGCAAGCCTGAAGTGGTCGAGGAAGAGTTCGACCTGGTGGTGCTCTCGGTGGGCATGGAAATTTCCGAATCGGTGAAGCAACTTGCCAGGCGGTTGCAGATCGAGCTGGACGACTATGGCTTCTGCCACACCACATTGTTCGATCCCTTGCAAACCAGCCGACCCGGCATCTATGTTGCCGGGCCGTTCCGCGAGCCCAAGGATATCCCCGAGACGGTGGTCGAAGCCAGCGGGGCTTCTGCGTCGGCGGCGCGTTTACTGGCGCCGGCTCGCTATAGCCTGGCGCGTGTGCTGGAATACCCTCCCGAGCGCGACACCCAAGCGGAAGAGCCGCGCATCGGGGTTTTCGTTTGCCATTGCGGCAGTAATATTGGCGGCTACCTGGACGTCCCGGCGGTGGCAGAGGAAGCCCGCAAGCTGCCGGGCGTTGTGCACGCCGAAGATAACCTGTACACCTGTTCGCAAGATACCATTGCCCATATTATCGAACAGGTTAAGACTCTGGGGTTGAACCGGGTGGTGGTGGCTTCCTGCACGCCGCTCACCCATGAGCCGCTCTTCCAGGATGCGTTGCGCCAGGCGGGGATCAATCCCTATCTGTTCGAGATGGCTAATATTCGCAATCAGTGCTCCTGGGTGCATTCCAGCGATTGGGAGGCTGCCACCGAGAAAGCCAAGCGCCTGGTGCGCATGGCTGTGGCGCGCGCGGCGCGGTTGCAGCCCCTCAAAACCGCCGAAGTGCCGGTCAACCCGGCGGCGTTGATCATCGGGGGCGGCGCAGCCGGCATGACCGTCGCCCTGACGCTCGCCGATCAGGGTTTTCCGGTTCACCTGGTGGAACGGCAGGCTGAACTGGGTGGAAATCTGCGCCACCTGCGTTACTTCGCCCCACCCGACGGCGCGCAGCCCGCCCTGACGCCGCAGCAATACCTGGCTGAGACCATCCGCAGAGTAGAGCAGCACCCCCTGATTCAGGTCTACTTGAACGCGGAATTGGTGGATACGAGCGGGTTCAAGGGGAATTTCACCTCCACCGTCCGCCAGGGTGAAACCTCATTCAGGATTCAACATGGCGTGATCATCGTGGCTACGGGCGGACGGGAATATAAAGGTCGCGAATATGGCTATGGCACCGACAAGCGCCTGCTCACCCAGTTGGAGTTCGAGACCCTCCTGGCAGAGGGCGGATTGCCCGATTCGGTGGTCATGATCCAGTGCGTTGGGCCAGCCGAGAGGTATTGCAGCCGCATTTGCTGCACCACCGCCTTGAAAAACGCTTTGGAGCTCAAGCGGCTCAACCCTGCTGCAGAGATAACGATCCTTTATCGCGATATACGCACCTATGGGTTTAAGGAGCGACTCTACACCCAGGCGCGTCGGGCTGGAGTGCGCTTTGTTCACTATGAGTTCGAGCGCAGGCCGGTGGTGAATTGCAACGGAAAGTTGCAAGTGCGGGTGTGGGACCCGGTGCTGAAGCGAGAAATTGAGCTTGCGCCAGATTTGGTGGTGCTCAGCACCCCGATTGTGCCGCCCGAGGGGGCGCATGAACTGGCGAGCCGCCTCAAGTTGTCGGTTGACATGGATGGCTTCTTCCTGGAGGCGCATGTCAAATTGCGCCCGGTGGATTTTGCCGCCGATGGAGTTTTCATGGCGGGGCTGGCGCACTTCCCGAAATTGCTCGATGAGACCATCGCCCAGGCTCAGGCGGCGGCTTCCCGCGCTGCCAGCATCCTGGCGCAGAAGACCATGCTTGCCAACGCCAGGGTGGCGGTGGTCGACCCGCAGAAATGCGTCGGTTGCCTGACCTGCGTGCGGATTTGCCCCTACGATGTTCCCCGTATCAGACAGGATTTCATTGGCGTTGGTAATATCGCTGGCGCAGCGTTCATCGAACCAGCGATCTGCCATGGATGCGGCAGTTGCGTTTCGGAGTGCCCGGCGCGCGCCATCCAGTTGATGCATTATACCGATGTGCAGACGCTATCGAAACTGGATGCCATGTTTAACAGGCAGGAGGTGGAAACGGCTTTTATTCCGCTCGAGAGCCTTCATCAGATGAGGTAAGGGCTTAGTATGGAGTTTCAACCGGAGATAGTTGCTTTCTGCTGTCATTATTGCGCCTACGCTGCCGCCGACCTGGCTGGCTCGATGCGCTTGGAGTATCCAAGTTCGCTGAAAATCATTGAGCTGCCATGTTCTGGCAAGCTGGACGTACTCTACGTCTTGCGTGCTTTCGAGGACGGCGCGGACGGTGTGCTCGTGGCGGGTTGACTGGAGGGCGATTGTCATTACCTGGAAGGTAATGTCAACGCCCGCCGGCGAGTGGAATACGCCAGAGCCTTATTGGAAGAGATTGGTCTGCAAGGCAGGCGCCTGCAGATGATCAATCTCTCTTCCGCCATGGGCGGGCAATTTGCCTGGTCGGCGGCGGAATTTACCGAAGAGGTGCGGCGTCTGGGACCCAATCCGCTTCGCCAGGATGGAGGTCAACCCGATTCCAGCCCGCGCCTCGATCCTCCTACTGCAGAACGGGCGAGTGAGGGATGATGGCTATGGAGGAGAACAGCGTAAAAAAAACGCCCTATATTCTGGTCGTTGACGACGACCCAGATATCCTGGAGGGCATCCTGGCGATCCTGGAGACACAAGGCTATCGCCTGGCGACGGCTCGCGACGGAAAGAAGTGCATGGAGATGATCGCTCAGGAAATCCCCGATCTTTTGATTCTCGACCTGCTGATGCCGCGCATGGATGGGTGGGGCGTCATCCGTGAGATGCGCAGCGATCCGGCTTATGCCAATGTTCCGATCATGGTGCTCACCACCGTCATCGAGGATGCCAGCCGCCGCCGCTACGAGCTAGAGACCGGCATGGCAATGGACGTACAAGACTACGTTCAGAAACCAGCCAGACCAGATGATCTCATCCGGCGGGTGGAGAAGCTGCTGAGGGTCCATGCATAAAAACGTTTCTTCGGGAGCGATTTCGATCACAGCCGAAAGGTTGAGCCGGGCGGAATTGTTCAACGCCCTCTCCGAGGACGATTTGCGCGCAATCAGCGAGTTCTGCCGTGAAGAGACGCATCAGGATGGCGAGGTTTTATTGCACGAGGGAGAGCCAGCCAACACGCTGTTTATCGTGGAGCGCGGCAAACTGGCGCTGGAGAAGAAAGTGCAGATTGGCAGGCACTCGACGCCGCGCAACGCCACCATCGGTTATGTCAATCCTGGTAGAGTGGCGGGTTTCTCCACCCTGGTCGAACCGTATGTTTACTCCACCTCAGCCATATGTGTTGAGCCGACCCGGGTGATCGCTGTGGAGGGTGACGCGTTGCGTAATTTCCTGGAAATGCACCCTCAAGCGGGGCTGAAGGTAATGAAGGGCTTGTCCAGCCTGATCGGCGGTCGTTATCGCGACTCCATCCATACCCTAACCTATTTTCTCTCCATCGTCTCGCATGAATTGCGCACCCCCCTGGCTGCCATCGAAAACTATTTACGTACCATGTTGGGCGGGTTTGCTGGCGAGCTCAATCCCAAACAGCAACGTATGCTGCAACGCAGCATCCTCAGGGTGACCGATTTGAACGCCATGATCGGCGATGTGGTTGACCTGGCGCGCATGCGTCCGGAGCAGATTCAGGCTGACTTCGAATGGTTCGACCCGGGAGAGGTTGGTTCCGAGTCGGTTGAGGATGTCCGCCTGGCGGCGGCAGAAAAGGATATCCGCATCAAAATCGAACCGCCGCCCAGGTTTGAGCCGATTGTCGGCGCCAGACGGCGGATGCGGCAGGTGTATTCCAACTTGCTCAATAATGCCATCAAGTTCGCCCCGCCTGGGAGTACAGTTATCTTCCGCGCCTGGTATGAACCCGATAGCGTGATTTTCGAGGTTCAAGATGAAGGTCCGGGCATCCCGCCAGAAGATATGCCCTATATCTTTCAGGATTTCTTCAGGGCTAGCAACGTGGGTGAGACAACCGGCGCTGGTCTTGGATTGTCCATCGCCAAGAAAATCGTCGAAGCCCACGAAGGCAAGCTGCTAGTCAGAAACCTCTCGGAAGAAGGCGGCAAGACGGGTACGATTTTCACCGTGATCATCCCGCGCAACTTGAAGACCCCGGAGATGAAGCGTCGGGAGTGGGCTGCCTTGGAAGGGGAGATGCGCTGAAGCATATTACCGGGAAACCCTGATGAGCGCCATGGATGCCGTTCAATTTTCACCCAATCCCTCTCACACCTTCCCCGTAGGGGCGGTGATGGTAGTGGGCGGCGGCATCGCCGGCATGCAGGCAGCCCTGGATTTGGCAGATCAGGGTTTCAAAGTATATTTGGTCGAGCAAAAGTCGGCGATCGGCGGTCATATGGCGCAATTGGATAAGACCTTTCCGACCAATGACTGCGCCATGTGCAGCATCAGCCCGCGCCTGGTGGAAGTTGGTCGTCACCTCAACATCGAAGTCCTTACCGATACCGAGGTGCTGGATGTTAGCGGTGAGGCAGGCGATTTCAGCGTGCGTTTGCTCCGAAAACCACGCTATGTTGATGTGCAAAAATGCGTCGGCTGCGGCGATTGCGCCCAGGTGTGCCCGGTCTCGATCCCTGACCCTTATGAAGAAGGGCTAAAGCAGCGCAAAGCAATCTATCGTCTCTATTCTCAAGCTGTTCCTGCTGCTTTTGCGATTGAGAAACGGGGCGTTGCTCCATGCCGAGACGCCTGCCCCGCTGGCCAGCGCGCCCAGGGGTACATTTCCCTGATTGCCCAGGGACGTTATCGCGAGGCGTTGCGGGTGATCAAGGAGGATAACCCCTTCCCCAGCGTTTGCGGGCGCACCTGTCATCACCCCTGTGAGGGGAGTTGCACGCGGGCGCTGGTCGATCAGCCCGTGAGCATCATGGCGCTGAAGCGCTTTGTTGTAGATTATGCGCTGGCTTACGGTCGGGAGAAAGTCGACCCAGCCGCGCGCACCCGTCCGGAGTGGGTTGCAGTGGTTGGTGCCGGTCCGGCTGGTCTGACCGCTGCCCATGACCTGGTGCGCATGGGGTATGGCGTCACAGTTTACGAAGCCCTGCCGGTCCCCGGCGGGATGATGCGGGTTGGCATCCCCGCTCACCGCTTGCCGAAAGGAGTGCTTCAGCAGGACATCGATGATATTCTGGCGCTGGGGGTGATTCTCAAGACCAACACCCCAATCAAAGACCCGACGGCTTTGCTTAAGCAAGGCTATCATGCGGTTTGTCTGGCAACCGGGATCGCCTCCAGCGATCATTCTCTGGGATTGGAGGGGGAAGATGCGCAGGGTGTGATTTCCGCCGCCACCTTCCTGCGCAAGGTCAATCTGGGGGATGTCGTCCACATTGGAGACCGCGTGGCGGTGATTGGCGGGGGCATCACTGCCCTGGACGCGGCAGCGGTGGCGCGCCGTCTTGGCGCCAGCGAGGTACACCTGGTGTTGGATCGGCCGCGTGGGGAATTGCCAGCCTATAGCTGGGAGGTGGCTGCTGTTGAAGCGGAAGGCATCCACATCCGCGAGGGGATGACGGCGGTGCGCATCCTGGCGGAAGCGGGTAAAGTGGTGGGGGTAGAGCTGGCTAAGACCGGTAAGGGTATGACAACGGACATACGCGGCCATCGGCGTCCGGTGATCATCCCTGGCTCAGAATTCAGGCTGGATGCGGATACGGTGATCGCCACGGTTGGTCAGTTTTCCGATCTGGACTTCCTCGATGCGCCCTATCGAGAACTGACCGCTGATCCGAAAACGCTGGCAAGCCAGATCCCCGGCATTTTTGTAGTCGGTGGACGCAAGACAGGAGCGGCGTTTATCGTGGATGCGATTGCCCTGGGGCATCGCGTGGCGCGTTCCATTCATCGCTATCTGCAGGGTGAGCCGCTTGAGCCGCCAGCCGCGCATGCGTTTCCCGTAGCCAAGATCTCCCGCCAGGAGCTTGCTGAGAAGGTCAAGGGTGGCGAGCTGCAACTGCGACCGCGGGTGGAGCCGACGCTGTTGCCCATGCAGGAGCGCGTGACCAGCTTCCGCGAAGTCGTATTGGGTCTGACAGAACATCAGGCGCGCGCCGAGGCGAGCCGTTGTCTTCAGTGCGGCGTCTGTTCCGAATGCCTGGCTTGTGTTTACGCCTGCGGCACCGGCGCCATTGACCATGAAATGGTGGCGCAGGAAGAGACCCGCCGTGTGGGCGCCATCATCCTTGCCCCGGGATATCAGGCATACCGCGCGGAGCTGTCAGAGGAGTATGGCTATGGGCGCTATCCGAATGTGGTGACCGCCCTGCAATTCGAGCGCTTGCTCTCCGCCTCCGGTCCGAGCATGGGGCGCGTTCTGCGCCCTTCGGACGGAAAAACTCCGCAGCGCATTGCCTTTTTACAATGTGTGGGCAGCCGGGATCAGAGCCATGATTACTGCTCAGCGGTCTGCTGCATGTATGCCACCAAAGAGGCGATCATCGCCAAGGAGCACCATCCTGAGCTAGATATTCAGGTTTTCCTGATGGACTTGCGCGCCTTTTCCAAAGGTTATTGGGCGTATGCCGAGCGAGCGCGACAGCAATATGGCGTGCAATACAGGCGTTGTCGCGTCAGCGCCTTGCGCCAGGATCCGCTCAGCCAGGATTTGATCCTGGAATATCAAGACGAGCAGGGCGAGCGCCACAAGGAGGTCTTCAACCTGGTTGTGCTCTCGGTGGGCATGGAGGTCTCTGAGCCGGTGCGCCAGCTTGGGCGGCGCCTGGGGATCGAGCTGGATGAATACGGCTTCTGTCATACCGTCCAATTCAACCCGGTGGAGACCAGCCGCCCGGGTATTTATGCCGTGGGCCCATTCCGTGAGCCGAAGGATATTCCCGAATCGGTTGTCGAAGCCAGCGGGGCGGCTGCAGCCGCGGCGGCTCGCCTGAGCGCGGCGCGTTTTAGCCTGACCACTACCCGACAGTTCCCTCCAGAGCGAGATGTGCGCGGCGAGCCGCCGCGGCTGGGCGTTTTCGTCTGCCACTGCGGCTCGAACATCGCCGGCTTTGTGGATGTGCCTGCGGTGACTGAATATGCGGCATCTCTACCCAACGTCGTCCATGCCGAGTCCAACCTGTACACCTGCTCGCAAGACAGCATTCAACACATTACAGAGGTAATCAGGGAGCGAGGCTTGAACCGTGTGGTGGTGGCGAGTTGTTCGCCGCTCACCCATGCGCCGCTCTTTCAAGACAGCTTGCGCGCCGCCGGGCTGAATCCCTATTTGTTCGAGATGGCAAACATCCGCAACCATTGTTCCTGGGTGCATTCAGATGACTGCCCGGCAGCCACGCGCAAAGCCCAGGAACTGGTGCGCATGGCTGTGGCGCGGGCAACATTGTTGCAGCCCCAGGCGACTGTGCAGGTTTCCATCCAGCGCGCCGCGCTGGTGGTGGGCGGGGGACCCGCCGGTATAACTGCCGCCTTGAGCCTGGCAGATGCGGGCTTCTCGGTTTCATTGATAGAAAAAGAGCCTCAGCTTGGCGGAAACCTGCGGCAGATCTTCGTGCCTCTGCCTGAAGGGGCTAGCCAACCCCAGGAACTCCTGCGCCATCTTGTCGTGCGAGTCAGGAGCCATGAACGCATCACCCTGCACCTGGGGGCGCAGGTGCTCCGCACCAGCGGTTTCCGGGGGAATTTCTCCACCACTATACAGCTTGCAGATGGACAGCAAATAGAAATCGCCCATGGCGTTGCCATCCTGGCGACCGGCGCCCAGGAGTACCGCGGCAACGAGTATGGCTATAGGTCTCACCCAGACATCCTCACCCAGTCGGAATTTGAAGGGTTGCTATCGAGTTCCACCGGTGAACAGTTGCCACAAAGGGTGGCGATGATTCTGTGCGTTGGCCCCGCAGAGCGATTTTGCAGCCGCATTTGTTGCACGGTAGCCTTGAAGAACGCCCTGGCGCTCAAGCAGCGCAAGCCGGAGGCGGAAATTGTCGTCCTGTATCGTGATCTGCGCGCCTACGGTTTCAAGGAACGCCTGTACACCCAGGCGCGCAGCCTGGGTGTGACCTTCATCCGCTATCATCCCGAGCAGCCGCCCGTGGTGGAAACGCAAGGGGATGGGTTAACCGTGCGCGCCTGGGATGCTTCGTTGAAGCGGGCGTTCGAGTTGCGCCCACAGTTACTGGTCTTGAGCATGCCGGCTGTTCCCTCACCCGAGACGCGCCATTTAGCAGCGCTCTTTAAGGTACCAGTGGACGCCGATGGCTTCTTCCAGGAAGCGCATGTCAAACTACGCCCGGTGGATTTTGCCACAGATGGGGTCTTTATGGCTGGCAGCGCCCACTACCCCAAGCTGCTGGATGAGACCATGGCGCAGGCTCAGGCTGCCGCCGCCCGGGCAGCCCGCCTGCTGAGCCGGGATACCTTGCCTGCCGGTGGGCGTGTGGCGGTGGTGGAGGCTGAACGTTGCACCGGATGCCTGACCTGTGTTCGCATTTGCCCCTTCAACGTACCCCGCATAAGCGCCGAACTGACTGGCGCAGGCGGCATCTTGGGCGCAGCATATATTGAACCCTCTGTATGTCAGGGATGTGGGCAGTGCGCTGCCGAATGCCCGGCTAAAGCCATCCAGTTGATGCACTATACAGACGCCCAACTCCAGGCAATGGTGCGGGCGTTGGTCAGATCCGGGCTGGAATTTATCCCTGTCCATAGGCTGTCCTCTGGAGGTTGAACGCTGAGCGTATTACGGATGATTAGGTGAAAGGAATGGCTGAGCAAAACCTGCAAATCGTCGCCTATGCCTGCGAGCACTGCGCATACGCTGCTGCCGATTTAGCCGGCGCGCTGCGGATGCAATACCCGCCAGAAATAAAAATCGTCCTTCTGCCCTGCACAGGAAAGCTTGACGTTTTACTGGCGCTGCAGGCTCTGGAGGACGGCGTCGATGGTGTGATGGTGGCAGGCTGCCTGCCGGGAGATTGTCATTACCAGGATGGTAATGTCAACGCCAGGCGTCGGGTGGAGCATCTGCAGCAGATTTTGCAGCAGATCGGTCTGCAACCGCAGCGCGTGCAGATGTTCAACATGTCATCTGCCATGGCTGGGCAGTTTGTCGCCGCAGCCACGCAGATGGCAGAGCAGATTTTGGCATTGGGGCATAACCCGTTACGGGATTTGCCCCCGGAGCGTAACTTATGATGCCGGAGCAGCTTAAGAATTATCGCAATCTGGTAACCCTCAAAGACGGCGCTCACGTGCTCTTACGAGTGATGACACCCGAAGACCAGAAGGGGCTGGAGGAGCTTTTTGCGCCGGTGAGCGATGAAGACCTGCTCTATTTCCGCGACAATGTGCGTGATCCGGCAGTGATACAACGCTGGTGTCGCGAGCTGGACTATACGCGCGTTCTGCCATTGCTGGCGTTGGTGCGCGACCGCATCGTTGGGCAGGCAACGTTGCATTTTGGCAAAGGTCCCAAGCGTCACCTGGGCGAAGTGCGCATTTTCCTCAGCCGAGATTTTCGCCAGCGCGGGTTGGGTTCCAAAATGTTGAACGCTCTAATCGATCTCGCCCGCAAACAGAATTTACACACTTTGATCGCCGAGATCGTCATTGACCAGACGCGGGTGATCAAGGCATTTCAGCGGCTGGGATTTACCCTGCGCGCCACTTTTGACGATTATTTCATGTTGCCTGACGGTGATACCCGTGATGTTGTTGTTCTGATGCTGTGTCTGCGTCCGAGAAGTGATGACTTTTAGCTTTGATGGGAGGTTGAATTATGATAATCGCCGAGCAAAAACCCCTCAATGAATTGAAAAGCCTGGTGGGCGATGCCGAAAAGGTGCTGGTGGTTGGTTGCGGTACCTGTGTGACGGTATGCTTTGCCGGCGGGGCGCGTGAAGCCGCCATCACGGCTGCTTCGCTGCGCATGGCATCCAAGCTGGATGGCAACCCCAAGCAGGTAAGCGATGTCACCGTTCAGCGTCAGTGCGAGTGGGAATATCTGGATCAGATTGCCGAACAGGTGAAATGCGCTGACGTGGTGCTCTCTTTGGGATGTGGGATCGGCGTGCAGGCGATGGTGGAGCACTTCCCCAGCGCCTGGGTGGTGCCGGGATTGAATACCTCATTTCTTGGGCTGCCGCTGGAACAGGGCGTGTGGGCAGAGCGCTGCGCCGCCTGCGGCGACTGCATCCTGGGGTTGACGGGCGGTATCTGCCCGATCGCCCGGTGCTCCAAGTCGCTGCTCAATGGCCCGTGCGGCGGTTCAGAAGCCGGGCATTGCGAGGTGAGTCCCGATATCCCCTGCGCCTGGCAGTTGATCTATGACCGGCTTAAGAGCATGGGCAAGCTTCATGTGCTAATGGAACTGCAGCCGCCCAAAAACTGGCGCAAGGCGCGCGACGGAGGACCTCGCAAAATCGTGCGCCCGGATCTGAGGCTGGCGGCTGAGGAGGGTTGAGGCATGAGCGAGGTGATCAGTCACAACGGCTACCTATCCGGCTCAAACCTGGAACGCGTGCTGCGCGCCGGGCATTTCGCTGTCACCGGCGAATTGGGTCCGCCGCAAAGCGCCGATGGCGAGGTGATCCGCAAGAAGGCTGCCCTGCTGCGCGGCTATGTGGATGCGGTCAACATCACCGATAATCAAACCGCCATCGTGCGCATGTCCAGCATTGGCTCGGCGGTGATCGTCTTGCAGGAGGGTCTGGAGCCTGTGGTGCAGATGACCTGCCGCGACCGCAACCGCCTGGCGATTCAGAGCGACTTATTGGGCGCATACGCCCTGGGGGTGCGCAATCTGCTCTGCCTCACCGGCGACCATCAGACCTTCGGCAACCATCCCACGGCGAAGAACGTCTTCGATATCGATTCGATCCAGTTGGTGCGCATGGTTACTGCCATGCGGGATGAGCGCGTCTTCCAGAGCGGCGAGCCGTTCAAAGGTCCGGAGCCGCGCTTCTTCGTTGGCGCAGCGGAATCGCCTTTTGCCGACCCGGTGGAGTTTCGCCCCTACCGCCTGGCAAAGAAGATCAAAGCCGGAGCCAGTTTCATCCAAACCCAACTCGTCTATGACGTGCCCGCATTCGCCCGTTTTATGGAAAAAGTGCGTGAACTTGGCTTGCACCGCCAGGTGTACATCCTGGCAGGCGTGGGCCCGCTGAAGAGCCCAGCTATGGCGCGCTATATGAATGAGAGTGTGCCGGGATTGCGCGTGCCCTCTGAACTGATCGAGCGCATGGAGGCAGCCGGCGCGCCCTGGGCGGGTAAGAGCAAAGATGAGCTCACCAAAGAGGATAAGAAGGCGCGCGCCGCTGCCTGGCAGCAAACCGGCATCCAGATCTGCATCGAATTGATCCAGCAACTGCGCCAGGTGGAGGGCGTGGCAGGAGTGCACATCATGGCGATCGAGTGGGAGGAGGCTGTGCGCCCGATCGTCGAAGGCGCTGGGCTGTACCCCCGTCCGGTAGTGCCGGCACCCACCGCTGAGGCGGCGGCTTAGGAGGCGCAGATGCAACAACCGGAAACGACCAAGACCTTTCGCATCAGTTCAGACCTGGCTCGTCGTATTCAGGATGAGTTGGGCGAGAACGTCTATTTGTGCTATCAGTGCGTCAAGTGCACCAGCGGTTGTCCACTGGCTGAGTTCATGGATTGGCAGCCAAATCAGATCATGCGCGCCCTGCAACTTGGGCAGGAAGATATCGCTTTTGAAGCGCAAACGCCCTGGCTGTGCGCTTCCTGTCAGACCTGCACCACGCGCTGCCCGCAGGGGCTGGATATCACCGCCATCATGGAGTTCCTCACCCGCGAGGCGCTGCAGCGCGGTTATAAGCCCCAGATTCCGCAAGTTAAGATTTTCAACGAAGCGTTCCTGCGCGAGGTGCGCCTGTGGGGGCGCTCTTATGAACTGGGCTTGATGGCGGAGATGAAACTGCGCACGCGCGATCTTTTCAGCGACCTCGACCTCGCCGCCCGAGTGGTAGCCAAGAATAAGCTGGGCTACTTCCCAAGCCCCGCCCGACCGCGGTTGGCGAAAGAAAAACCAGCTCAGCCTGTCCGAACTAGAGCCGGAGCGACGAACATCCTGGGTTATTATCCGGGTTGTTCATTGCACTCGACGGCTAAGGAATATAACAGCTCTGCGCATGCCGTCTGCGAGGTTCTCGGTCTGGAGTTGATCGAACCGTCTGGTTGGGTGTGTTGCGGCAGCAGCGCTGCTCATCGCGCTGACCCGGAGCAGGCGCTACGCCTGCCGCTGATCAACCTGGCTTTGGTAGAGCAGAACGGTCTGGACGAAGTCGCCATGCCTTGCGCCGCCTGTTTTAATCGCCATAAGGCTGTCTTGCACGAACTGCGCTCGGACGATGAGCTGCGAGCCCGGCTCTCGGATGAGCTCGGCTATGAGTACCAGAACAGCGTGCGGGTGAGCAGCCTCAGCCAGGCGATTTTGGAGCATAGCGGCGTGGAAAAGGTCGCTGCCGCGGTGAAAAAACCGCTCAAGGAGCTGCGCCTGGTTTGTTATTATGGCTGCCTGCTTACTCGCCCGCCGGAGGTGACCGAGGCTGCCCATCCTGAAAATCCCACCGACCTGGATGAATTGATGACAGCTTTGGGCGCCAAAGTGCTGGATTGGTCTTACAAGACCGTCTGCTGTGGGGCAGCGCATTCGCTGACCCGCCCGGATATTGTGCTCAAACTGAGCGGAGACCTGATCCGACACGCTCAAGAAGCCGGAGCAGAGGCGATTGTGGTAGCCTGTCCGCTCTGCCATACCAACCTGGACGCCCGCCAGTTCCAGATGAAATTGGATGCGCCTATGCCGGTTCTGTATTTCACGCAGTTGATGGCGGTTGCCTTCGGTCTACCAGAGAAGGCTGCCGCTCTGCACAAGAACCTGGTCGATCCGCGACCGGTGTTATCCGCCAAGGGATTGATTGGCCCGCTGTGAGGACCCCGGTTTGCGCATTGCGGCCAACCTGGTGAGGGCAAACCGGAGTCAGACATCGCCGCCTCAAGCCAATCGTGTGATGGGAGGTTTTCGCCATGGTTCCCACAAGCACGGTTGACCGCGTCCTCGACCCGATCGAGACGCTTCATGCGACAATCGAGCAAGCCTGGAGTAAACTCTGCCAGGCATTTGATGTGACTGCCTGCCTGCCCGATGAGCGGGCGCTGTTCGAAGGGGCGGACCTGTCCCGGCCAGATCAGGCGGCGGAGTCCGTCCTGGCGGCGATGTTGCTGGAGATGATGGAAAATGTGGGGCGCTTCTCTGCCTGGTACAAGATGCCGGCGCGCGCCTTTGGGCTGACCTCCACCCGCGAGGGTGAAACCGGTAAACTGCGCTGGGTACTGGCGCCAGAAGCAATTCAGCGCTGGAAGGATATCTTGCAAGCCCTGGCGTCTGTGATTCGCCGCTTTCCGGGCTTGATTCAAGCCTTTGTCCTGGTGGACGACCTGATGCAAGATCTGCCCGGCGACCCGTGCGTGACGGCGCATTGCGGCTGCACGCCGCCGCGCACGTTGCAGATCCGTCATTCGGTGCTAATCAAAGCCGAGATTTTATGCGACGCCTGCCTGCAGCCTTTTCGGGAGACACAAGCGGGATAGTCCACCCCAGCCGAATCTGCAGTGGCTAGCCCTGAAAACTGCGGGAGGTGGATGCTCTAATCAGCGTCCACCTCCCATTTGCAGATCGTCTTGCGCCAGCCTGGATCAAATCCAGCCGCGCAACTCCATCGCCTTGACCACGCGCGCGATGGCAACCATATAAGCCGCGTCGCGCATGAAGACCTTTTCCTTCTCCGCCATCTCCAGCACATCCTGGAATGCCTGAGTCATCTTGGTATCCAGGCGTCCCAGCACCTCTTCCTTCGTCCAGTAGAAGTTCATATCGTTCTGCACGCTTTCGAAGTATGAGGTGGTCACACCTCCGGCGTTGCATAAGAAGTCGGGGATGACGAAGATGTTATTGCGTTTCAATACTTCGTCGGCTTCGGGAGTGGTTGGTCCGTTGGCGCCTTCCGCCACGATGCGCACGCGACTGCTGATGCGTTTCACCGTCTCTCCGGTCACCTGACCTTCGATAGCGCCGGGGATGAGCACATCCACATCTTTGGCGATCCACTCACCGCCGTCCTCGATGATATAGCCCGCCTGGCGCGCCTTGTTCTTGTCAATCGTGCCATAGCTGTCGGTGATGGTTTGCAGGAAACGGGCGTCAATGCCTTTGGGGTGGCTCACCGTATACGAGGCGCGATCTTCGCGATCCCAATAGGAGACACAGGCGACCTTGCCGCCCAGAATCTCGGTAAAACCGATCGCCGCGTACTGTGAGACGTTGCCAAAGCCCTGGATGGCTGCGACCGATTTGGTGGGATCGATCTTCAAGTGTTTCATCGCCTCGCGCACGGTGTAGATCACGCCGAAACCGGTGGCTTCCGTGCGACCCAGCGAGCCGCCGCCTCCCAGCGGCTTGCCAGTGATCACCCCGGGGGTATATTGTCCAACCAGTTTCGAGTACTCGTCCATCATCCAACCCATCATTTGTGGATTGGTGCCAACGTCGGGCGCGGGGACATCCTGGCGCGGACCGATGTTGCGCCACATTTGTTGTACCCAGCCGCGGCATAGGCGCTCCTTCTCAGAGGTGGTCAGGGTTGCGGGATCAACTGGCACGCCGCCTTTGCCCCCGCCCAGCGGGATATCGGCTACGGCTGTCTTCCAGGTCATCCACATCGCCAGGGCGCGCACGGTATCGAGCGTCTCGGAGGGGTGAAAGCGAATCCCACCCTTCGATGGGCCGCGTGCGTCGTTATGCTGGACACGATACCCAAAGAAAAGCTTTAGCGAGCCGTCATCCATGCGCAGGGGAATCTCGAACTTGAATTCCCTTGCGGGCCAGCGGAGTATCTCTGCCACCTGGGGGTCGAGGTTAAGCAGCGCGGCGACGTGGTCGAACTGGCTTTGAGCCATTTGAAACGCGTTGATCGTCTCTGCCATATAATTTTCTCCTGAATCATGATATAGGACGTAAGTTAAACATAAGCGGACACCTCGGTATGGTGCCCGCCAGACCGGTTGCGATTTCCTCGAAGAAGCTCATAAGTGTCGTCCAGAACAGCAATTCTGTTTAACATTAACAAATGCGGGATAAAACGTCAAGTGACAAAAGGTATATGGTCGATTGGTGATATTCTTCACATTTATTGTTTCTTTAACGTGGTCAGTTGCTGTTCTAGCACTTCTCGCACCACCTGAGGGTTTGCTTGCCCTCTGGTGAGGCGCATCACCTGCCCGAAGAACCATTGTGCAACCGTCTCTTTGCCTTTCAGGTACGCGGTTACTTGCTCCGGGTTCTCCGCCAGGATTTGTTCTACCAGGCGGGCGATCAACGCCGCGTCCGAGACCTGGCGCAGGCTGCGTTTTTCCACAATCTCCCCGGCGCTCTCTCCGCTGGCAAACATCTCAGCTAGGACCGCCTTGCCCGTGTTCTGATTGATTTCATTGTTGGCTATTCGTTGTAGCAGGTCTGCCAGGGCGTGCGGCGTTACTCGGCAGGCTTCAATGGCTTGCCCGGCTTGGTTGAGCAGGGCAAACAATTCGCCGCTGATCCAGTTTGCTACAATTTTTGGCGAAATACCTGCGGCGGCAGCGACTGCCTGCTCGAAATAATCGGCGACGCCGCGCTCAGCCACCAGAACCTCGGCGTCGTAGGCGCTCAGCCCGTACTGCTCCTGGAAACGGCGGAAACGGGCGTAAGCCAGTTCCGGCAGGCTGGCGCGCAACGCCTCGATCCACTCTGGATCGAGCGCCAAGGGCGGCAGGTCGGGCTCGGGGAAGTAACGGTAGTCGTCTTCGGTCTCTTTGACGCGCTGGGTGAAAGTCACCCCGCGCAGGTCGTCCCACCCGACGGTTTCCTGGACCACAGGTTGCCCCTGTTCCAGCCGCCCGATCTGGCGCTGGATCTCATACGCAACCGCCCGCTCCAGGGCGCGAAAGCTGTTCAAATTCTTGATTTCTGTGCGCGTGCCAAGCTGTTGAACGCCAACAGGTCTGACCGAGATGTTTGGCTCAATCCGTAACACCCCCTTCTCCAGGTCACCAGAATTGACCCCCAAATAACGCAGGATGCTGCGCAGGGCAGCGGCACAGGCGCGCACTTCTTCTGCCGAGCGCAGGTCTGGCTCGGTGACGATTTCCAGCAGGGGCACCCCTGCCCGGTTTAGGTCAACCAGGGTGTAGGATTCACCCTCGCGAGTCACATGGGTAAGCTTGCCGGTATCCTCTTCCAGATGCACGCGTCGGATGCGCGCTTGGCGTTCGCCTTGAGAGGTTAGAAACGTGAGCCTGCCATGTTGCGCCAGGGGTTGTTCGTACTGGGAAATCTGATATCCCTTGGGCAGGTCGGGGTAGAAGTAGTTCTTACGGGCGAAGATGCTAGTAGGGTTTACCTGGCATCCGAGAGCCAGCGCCACTCGCACGCCATACTCTACAGCGCGCTGATTGACCACCGGCAACATGCCCGGCATCCCGGCGCATACCGGGCAGACGGCGGTGTTGGGCGCGGCAGTGGTCGAATCGACCACCCGACAGGCGCAAAACATCTTCGAGTTAGTCTGCAACTCGGCATGGACTTCCAGACCGATGACGGCTTCGTATTCCCTCACACGCTTTTCAACCATATTTGCGCATGAAGCGCTCCAGACGGTGCAGAGCTTCTTCTATCTTCTCATAAGCGGTGGCATAGGAGCAGCGTACAAAGCCCTCCCCACCTGCGCCAAAAGCTGAACCGGGCACCACAGCTACGTTTTCCTCGTCCAGCAGCTTTTGGGCGAAAGTTTCATCGTCCATCCCGGTAACTGCCACGTTTGGGAAGGCGTAGAAGGCGCCGTGCGGTTCCACGGTTGGCAGACCGAGCTGGTTCAGTCCGCTGACGATCAACTGGCGACGGCGGTTGTATTCACGGCGCATGGCTTCCACGGCGGCTGCTCCGTCGCGCAGCGCTGCCAGGGCGGCGTCTTGGGCGGTGGTCGGCGCCGACATGATGGTGTACTGGTGGACGCGCAGCAAGCCTTTGAGCAAATCGGCAGGTGCGGCGGCAAAGCCAATCCGCCAGCCGGTCATGGCATAGTTCTTCGAAAAACCGCCCAACAAGATGGTGCGCGACTGCATCCCCGGTAGAGATGGGAAGCAGATGTGCGGCTTATCGTACACAAGTTGATCGTATAGTTCGTCGGAGACAACCACCAGGTCATGTTCTTCAGCGATGCGCGCCAGCTCCAGCAGCGCCGACCGCTCTGCTACCGCGCCGGTGGGATTGTTTGGATAGCCGATCAAAATCGCCTTGGTGCGCGGGGTGATGGCAGCCCGCAGCGCCTCTGGTCGAAGCTGGAATTTGTCTTCTGCGCGGCAGGGGATTTCCACCGGCACGCCGCCTGCCAGGATCACCTCCGCCTGGTAGGCTACAAAGCACGGTGTGGGGATGAGCACCTCTTCGCCCGGGTTGAGCAGGGCGGTCATGCTCAGGTACAGGGCTTCGGAGACCCCCACGGTGATGACGAGCTCCGTTTCCGGGGCGTAGGATACCCCATACAGTCGTTCCAGATGTTCGGCGAGCGCCCGGCGCAATTCCAGGCGACCGGCGTTGGAGGTATAGTGCGTCTCGCCGCTTTGCAAAGATCGAATCCCAGCCTGGAGGATGTTCTCCGGCGTTTGGAAATCGGGTTCGCCAATGCCGAGCGAAATTACGTCATGCCGGGTTGCCACAAGGTCAAAGAAGCGTCGGATTCCCGAGGGTTTCAGGGATGCCACACGATGGGCAAGGTATGGATGGTTCAAGCTGGCTCCTCTCTGTCTGGACGAATGTCTATTGCGGGTTGAGGGGCAGCCAAGTTCCCCCTTCAGAGCGCCGTCACCTGCCACTCGGCGGTAACCTCATCATAAAACAGGTCGAAGACCTCTCCCGGTTGGGTGCGAACCCGAAACCAACGGCCGCGTTGCTGGCGCGCCTGTGCCAGCACCTGGATCACTTCCAGCCGATTGCCCTGATAATGGATCGCGGTTGGATGTTCAGCGTACACGTTGCCTGAATAGCACTCCACGGTTGGGGTCTCGGGATTCATAGCAGCACCTGGGTTTGGTCTCCCGCGTTGATCATGCCTGCCCGTCGTTGGATATGCGCCTGACGACCGACCATAGAGTTCTCCAAGATGACATCGGTGACGCGCGCTTCATCCTCCAGGATGGAATCGCTCAGGATGCTACGCTCGACGCGACAGCCCGCCCCTATGGAGACGTACGGTCCGATGATCGAATTGATCACTTCGGCGGTTGGATGGATGAAGACTGGTGGAATGACAACCACGCCCTCGCGGGCTGCAGCCAGATGGTTGTTGCCACGCCCATTGCTGAGCAGGTAACGGTTGGTTTCCAGGAGCGTCTCCGGTGTGCCGGCATCCAGCCAGACATCCACTTTTTCGGTGCGCATCTTCAAGCCGCGCTCCAGCATGATGTTGATGGCGTCTGCCAGGAAGTATTCGCCCTTGAGTTCCAAGCCGCGCTGCATCTGCTCCTCGATGGCTGAGATCAGCGCCTCGGCTGAGCGAAAATAATAGAAACCGACCACCGCCAGGTTGTTCTCCATGGTTTGCGGTTTTTCGATGATCTTTCGCACACAGCCTTGCGCGTCCGTCACCGCCACGCCGAAGCGGCGCGGGTCAGCCACCGGCTTGACCCAGGCGACCGCATCCGCCTCTTCGTGGGCTAAGATTTTCAGGTCGGTCTCGATCAAAGTGTCGGCAAAGACCATTAACATTGGCCCGCTCAGGTGCTGGCGCGCCAGATAGATGGCGTGCGATTGGCCGCGCGGGTCTTCCTGGATGACGAAGTTGGCTTTCAGGTGGGGGTAGCGGCTGCGGATATGAGCTTCGATTTGATCGCCCAGGTAACCGACGATGTTGATCAGCTCTATTTGCCAGTCGGGTGGCAGGGTAGAGAGCGTGTCAAGTACGTGATCCAGCACAGACTTGCCCGCCACGCTGATTAACTGCTTGGGCTTGCTCCAGGTATGCGGTCGCAAGCGGGTGCCCAGCCCTGCCATCGGAATAACCACTTTGATTGAATGAGTCATCAGCAGAGCGCCGTCTCCGTGATCGAATGTATGTAGCAGAAACTCTTGAATTTATTATACCCGCGTCCTGCAAATTGCCGTTCGCACCGATCGAGTTGCTCCGCAGCTTCAGTTTTTTCGGCACAGCAACACGCCTTTGCCAACTGGCACCACCAACGCGTCCACGCGCGGGTCAGAAAAAACCCGGTTCAAGAATGGCGCAAGTTCTTCGGCGTGGCTGATGGCGTTGTCGGCGCAGAGCAGCCCTCCCGACACCAGGTTTGGTACCACGCTTTCGTAGCATGCCTGGTAGTACTCTTTTTCGACGTCGATGAAGCAAAACGCCACCTGACGCCTTTGAGCCAGCAACAGTCGGGCGTCGCCCTGCACCACCTGAATGACCTCATGCATACCCGCCTGCTGGATGTTCTGCCGGGCGAGTTCAGCTTTGTCTGCCGCAAGTTCGAAAGTTGTCAGTTGCTCTCCTCGTCGACGGCAGGCAAGCCCCAGCCAAAGGCTTGAATATCCTCCGCTGGTGCCGACCTCCAGCTTCTCGCCTGGCGGCGCGCAGGCAGCCAGCAACGCCAGGAGCTTTCCCGTTTCAGGTGGTATCTGGCGCAGGCGTTGCACCTTGGGCGTGCCATCCAGGCGGTCGCGCGCATCCACCGCCTCCAGGAATGCCATGCGTTCTTGAACAGCTATCGGAATATCGTGAAACATGTTGACCTTCTTATGTATGTCCCAGGACAGGATGAGGTTGATACGGTTCTTCGAGATAAGCCCGATCTTCCGCAGAAAGCTGGATTGAGACGGCTGCCACGGCTTCTTCCAGATGACGCATCTTGCTCGCTCCGACGATGGGCGCAGTGACCCCTGGTTGATGCAGCAACCACGCCAGTGAAACCTGCGCCGGGGTGATGTCCAGCCGTTCAGCCAGTTCCACCACGCGTGCAACCACATCGAAGTCGCTCTCGCGATAGTACATGCTGTGGGCGTAATCGTCGGTCTGGGCGCGCAGTGTCGCGCCATAATCCTGTTTTTGGCGGGTGCCGGTGAGGAAACCGCGCGCCAGCGGGCTCCAGGGAATCACCCCCACGCCCTCAGCGCGGCAGAGCGGCAGCATCTCGCGCTCCTCCTCGCGATAGACCAGATTGTAGTGATTTTGCATGGAGACGAAGCGCGTCCAACCATGCAGGTCTGCCAGGTAGAGGCAGCGCGCAAATTGCCAGGCATACATGCTGGATGCGCCAATGTAGCGAACTTTGCCGGATTTCACCAGATCGTGCAGCGCTTCGAGCGTCTCTTCGATGGGCGTATCAGGATCATAGCGGTGGATCTGATACAGGTCGATGTAATCCGTCCCCAGGCGGCGCAGCGAATCCTCCACTGCCTGGAGGATATGCAGGCGCGACAGGCCGCGCTGGTTTGGTCCCTCACCCATAGGGAAATACACTTTGGTAGCGATGATCACCTGCTCGCGGCGGGTGACCTCGCGCAGCGCCCGTCCCAGGATCTCCTCGCTCAAGCCGTTGGAGTACATGTCGGCGGTGTCGAAGAAATTGATCCCCAGTTCCACCGCCCGCTGGATGATCGGACGACCTTCGGCTTCCTCGATCACCCACGGGCGCCATTGAGGGCTGCCGTAGGTCATCGTCCCCAGACAGATGCGCGAGACTTTCAGTCCGCTTTTACCCAGGTTGACGTATTCCATAACTTACCTCGATGACTTTACAGTTTCTTCCAGGGCGGAGATGACGCTCAGCATCAACTTCACCGCCTGTTGCAGGGTGCGAGCATCGAAGGCGAACCTGGCGCCTGCTGCGGCGTAGAGCTCCGGCAGGGTGACGGTATCGCCCAGAGCGAGCGCCCGCCGGTAGGCAGCCACTGCGCCAGCCTGGTCGCTCAGGGAGTTGCGCCAGATCTGAACAGCGCCCAGTTGCGCCATGCCATACTCGACGTAATAGAAGGGATCCTGATGGATATGGCTTTTACGTTGCCAGCCGGTGCACAGCTCCTGCTCCAGGTCGCTCCAGTCAACCCCGGGCATAAAGCGCCGCCAGATCTCCGCCCAGGTGGCGTCGCAGTTGTCGGCATCCTGCGCCGCATCGGGATTCGTGTAGACCCAGTGTTGGAAGCCGTCTACCACTGCCATATAGGGCCAGAAGAGCAACATCCGCTCCAGGGTTTCGATCCGAGCGCGCGCTGCCTCCTGCCGGGTATAAAAGCCGCCTCGCTCCTGTTCGAGATAGGGAGCAGCCAGCAATTCCATCCCCATCGACGCCACTTCGAGGAATTCCATCGGCGTCTGAATGTGCCAGCCATACGGCAGGTCTGCACTTTCAAAGACGTGGAAGGCATGCCCGCCCTCATGCAGCAGGGTTTGCACATCGTCATGCATGCCAACCGCATTGGCGAAAATGAACGGGCGCCTGGAGATGGGGAAATCGGTGCAGTATGCGCCTGGGGCTTTGTTTTTCCGGTTCTCCAGGTCCAGCAGTCCTTCGCGGCGCATGGTCTCGAAATACTCGCCCAGGGCAGGATCCACCTGACGAAAGATGATCGCGGTTGTCTCTTCCAGCTTGGTACTCGTCTTAAAGGGTTGGAGCGGAGGCTGACCGAATGGGTCAACCTCCAGGTCCCAGGGGCGCAGGGTTTTCACCCCCAACCTTCGCCGGCGTTTCTCGTAAATCTGGCTGGCTGCTGGCACAACCACCTGCTCGATTGCTTCGTGGAAGGTTTGACAGTCTTGAGGAGAATAGTCAAAACGCAGCAGCTTATGCCACATGTAGGCGCGATAATCCGGCTGACCGGCGTTGTCGGCGATGCGCCGACGAAGGTCGAGGTTGCGCTTCCACAAGTCGTTGATCGCCTGACGGTCCTCCAGCCAGCGAGCCGCTGCCAGCATCCAGGCGCGCTCGCGGATGGAGCGATCCGGATGGTGATAAAGACGAGAAAGCTGGACAGGAGTGAGTTCCTGCCCCTCCCACAGCACAGTTTGCGCGCCGACGATGCTGTCGTATTCATTCTTGAGCTTTTCTTCTTCGCTCAACAGGGGCAGGTTTTCAGCGCTGAACAGACGGGCTTCGGTGCGCAAATTACGCAGGGAAACCCGGAATCCGGGAGGTTCGACGCCGGACGCCAGCAGTTTTTCCTTTACCTGCTGCTCTGCTGCCAGAATCTGGGGATAAGTATGGTCGAGGAACTGGCTGTGGCGCTGTTCGGCTGCCGCGTCGGCGGTGTTTATGGTGGTCGCCACCCACAGGCGCTGACGCACCTCGTGCCAGGTGCGGCGCAGGCGCGTCCAATCCCGCAGCCAGTTGTCGGCATCCAGGCGGCGCGTCAGCAAATCCTGGTAATACGGTTCGTAATGCTCCCAGGCGATCCACTCGGAATATATGTCGGGCAGGGTTGAGAACATCGAAATTCCTTTGTTGGCTGATCTGATGCCCGGCTGACTGGCGGGCGACTGCGCTCGTTCAGCAGGGTGGCGTTGGTTTTGAACTGCAATTCCGCCTATAGAACGGGAGGGCGGCGGCGATGCCAGTCCGTCGCCTGCTGATAGGCGTGTGCAATCTGCAGCAGCAGGTCTTCACGGAAGGGGGCGCTCATCAGTTGCATGCCCACCGGCAGCCCCTGGGCGTCGAAGCCGACGGGGAAAGCCAGCCCGGGCACCCCAGCCAGGTTTGCCGGCAGGGTGAAAATGTCCTCCAAATACATCGCCAGCGGGTCGTCGCCATGCGCGCCGATCTTGAAGGCGGTGGTTGGCGTCACCGGCGCGGCGATCACATCCACGGCTTGCAAGGCGCGCTCGAAGTCCTGCTTGATCAGCGTGCGCACCTTTTGCGCCTGACCGTAATAGGCGTCATAATAGCCGGCGGAGAGGGCGTAAGTGCCAAGCATGATGCGGCGCTTGACCTCTGCCCCGAATTTTTCGCCGCGGGTGCGCCGGAAGAGCTCCCACAGGCTGTCGGCGGGCTGGCGCGCTCCGTAACGCACCCCGTCGTAACGCGCCAAATTGGCGGAAGCCTCGGCGGGGGCGATCAGGTAATAAACCGGCAGGGCGTATCGCGTGTGGGGCAGGCTGACCTCCTGTGCCATAGCGCCCAGCTCCTCCAGCGTGTGGATGGCGGCGCGCACAGCGCCCTCCACCTGCGGCTGCATGCCGGCGATGAAGTACTCCAGAGGCACCCCGATGCGCAACCCAGAGAGGTCGGTCGTTGCGTCTGGGCTGTAGTTGGGGGTGGGCAGGTCGAGGCAGGTGGCGTCGCGTGGGTCGCCACCGGCGATGTGACGCAGGATCAACGCCAGGTCGTCTGCTGTGCGCCCAATGATGCCCACCGTGTCGAGGGAAGAGCCGAAGGCGACCAACCCATAGCGCGAGACGCGCCCATAGGTGGGTTTCAGCCCGCTCACCCCGCAGAAGGCAGCGGGATGGCGCACGCTGCCGCCGGTATCCGTCCCCAGGGCGACCGGCGCCAGGCGCGCCGCCACGGCAGCCGCGCTGCCGCCGCTTGAGCCTCCCGGGACGCGCTCCCGGTCCCAAGGGTTGCGGGTGACGCCGTAAGCCGAATTCTCGGTGGAGGAGCCCATGGCGAACTCGTCGGTGTTGGTCTTGCCCAACAGCACCATGCCTGCCTGCAGCAACCGCTCTACCGCTGTGGCGTGGTAAGGGGGGACGAAATTCTCCAGGATGCGCGAGCCACAGGTGCAGCGAACGCCGGCGACGCAGAGCACATCCTTGACCGCCAGCGGGATGCCCAACAGGGGCGAGGGGGGCTCGCCTCCCAATTTGCGCCAGCTTTGCAGACGGCGGTCGGCTTCGCCCGCCTTAGCCAGCGCCAGCTCGGGCGTGAGGGTGATATAGGCGTGCAGGTCAGGCTCATGGCGCTCGATCCGCTCTAGGTACGCCTTGGTCAGCTCCAGGCTGGAAAGCTCGCCTGCCTGGATAGCCGCCGCTGCCTGGGATAGGGAAAGTTCGGTCAGGTCGGTCATTAGGGCTTATTCCAGCACCAGCGGGACGCGGAATTGGTCGGCTTCGACCTGTGGGGCATTCAGGAACAGCTCTTCGCGGCTCAGACCAGGGCGGCTTTCATCCGGGCGCAGCATGCTGCGCGGCGGGAGTACGCTGGAGGTGGGCGGGATGCCGGTTGTATCCAGCGTCTGAAGCTGGGCGAAGTAGTCCAGGATGGCTGAGAGTTGTTCGGCGAAGCGCGCCTGCTCTTCCGCCGTCAGGTACAGGCGCGCCAGGTCGGCGATGTGGCGTACAGTTTCCAGATCGAGGCTCATGCCGGGAATTATAACTTACCAGTCACGCGCATACCAGCGCAGGTATTGCTCCACATGGCTCGCCCAATAGGCTTCATTATGGGACCCAGGGAAGAGATGCCACTCGTGGGGGATGTTTTCTTCGGTGAGCATTTGCTCGAACCAGCGCGCCGACGCGAGAATCTCCTTCCGGTCCAGCTCGCCGATATCCAGGTAGATGCGCGGCAATTGATCGGGGGGAATCTCTCGCAGCCATGCCCGCAAGTGTTTTGTGTCGTTCCAGAAGACCGGCAGGCTGTGAGCGCCAATGGCGCCGAAGAGCCGCCATTCGGATATCCCCAGGTGCACCGCCCAGGCTGCGCCCATTGAAAGACCGCCAATGGCGCGGTGGGCGCGGTCGGGTATGCTGCGATATTGCTTATCCACGTGGGGTAGCAGTTCCTGGACCAGCGCCTGCCCGAAGCGATTATCCGGCGGCTGCAACCAGGAGCGGTAACGCGGCAACACGATCATCAGGGGCGCAATCTCGCCGGAAGCGATCAGCGCCTCGGCGGCTTCATCCACCCCCAGCCGATCCCACTGATCATGGTTGTAGCTCTGTCCGTGAATCAGGTAGAGCAATGGGTAGCGCCGATCGGGCAGTTCATCGTAGCAGGGCGGAAGATAGATGCGGTATTCCAGCGGCTGGGGCAGCAGGGCGCTCTCCAGGCTGCCCGTCTCGTAGCGCCCGCCCGCCTTCCAGCAAGCCAGCGATGTGGGTGTGGCTTCTATTGTAGGAGAGGCAGGTGGTTGCGCCGTCGGGGCGGGTTGGGTAGGCGTTGCCGGGCTCGGCGAGGGGGTGGCGACTGGCGATGGGGTCGCCGTCCGGCTGGCTTCTGGCAGGGCGCTCGGCGCGGCGCAGGCGCAGCAAGCCAGCATCAGCAGCATCAGCGCGCTCACAGACAGGGTTGTTCGCATGCAACCATCCGTCTCCAGTGTATCAGAATGTGATCGAAATGGGGAATTGGGCGCTGGCGCGCAAAACCTCACCCTGAAGTGAACTGTCTCGAATGTCTTACCGTCGCCGATCGGGCGGGTTTACCGCTCCTCAACGATGAACTTGATTGCGGTTCTCACCTTCTGGTCGATTTCGACATCCACAAATTCCGGGATGCACACCACGTTATAGCCATCTTCAGCCAGGTAATTCCTGGCTAGTGCCAGCGCCTTCACTGCCTGATTGATGGCGCTGGCGCCGATCGCCTGGACTTCGACGTGTTGCTGCTCCCTGAACACCCCGGCGATTGCCCCCGCCACTGCCGAGGTGCGCGACTTGCCCGATACCTTGATGATGTCCACGGCGGTTTCCTCCCGACACTATGATTCAATTGGCGATCCAGCCCCCACTAACGATAATTCTCTCACCATTAATTTATTTTATAAGATTTTTTCGCCTGAAGCAAGCCATCTTGCCGGGAAATTCATGCGTTTCAACAGGTATTATCCCCCGCTTCTTGCATCCATGAGCGGCGCGAACCCAATTCGGTGGTTATGGCAAATTTGCTCCTTTCGTTGTAAACTAAATGATCGAAGGAGAACGCTATGGAAATCGAAGCTATCACCGACCTGAATCCTGCACCGCGCCTCCTGCTTGGACCCGGTCCCAGCATGGTGGCGCCGCGCGTGCTGCGCGCCATGGCTACCCCGCTGGTGGGTCACCTCGACCCCCAGTTCCTGGAGATCATGAGCGAGGTGCAGCAACTGTTGCGCTACGTCTTCCAGACCCAAAACGAGCTCACCATCCCGGTCTCCGGCACGGGCAGCGCCGGCATGGAAGCCGCCCTGTGTAATTTCATCGAACCCGGAGACCGCGTGCTGGTGGCGATCAACGGCTACTTCGGCACCCGCATCTACGATATGGCGGGTCGTTATGGCGCAGTGGTGGATAAGCTGGAGCGCCCCTGGGGGGAGGTCTTCGACCCCGAGGAGATCGAGGCGGCGTTGAAGGGCAAAAACTACAAGTTGCTGGCGTTGGTGCACGCCGAGACCTCCACCGGCGCTTTGCAACCGCACATCGCCGAGATCGCCGCCATCGCCCACCGCCATGGCGCCCTGCTGCTGCTGGATGTCGTGACCTCGCTGGGCGGGTTGCCGGTGGAGATTGACGCCTGGGATGTGGATATCGCTTACAGCGCCTCGCAGAAGTGCCTGTCTGCCCCGCCCGGGCTGGCGCCGTTGACCGTCTCGCCGCGGGCGCGCCAGGTGCTCGCCAGGCGCAAGACGCCGGTCGCCAACTGGTACCTAGACCTGACCCTGCTCACCCAATACTGGGGGCAGGAGCGCACCTATCACCACACCGCGCCGATCAGCATGAATTACGCCCTGCGCGAGGCGCTGCGCCTGGTAGTCGAAGAGGGACTGGAGGCGCGCTTTGCCCGCCACCGCCAAAACGCCGAGGCACTTTGGCAGGGCTTGGAGGCGCTCGACCTGCCGCTGCTGGTGCCGCCGCAGCACCGCCTGCCCACTCTGACCACGCCGCTGATCCCCGCCTTCGCTGACGATGCCGGCGTGCGCCGCCGCTTGCTAGACGAGTTCAACATCGAGATCGCCGGCGGCTTCGGTCCACTGAAGGGCAAAGTCTGGCGCATCGGGCTGATGGGCTTCAGTAGCCGCCTGGAGAACGTGGTGTTATTGCTCGGCGCGCTGCAGCGCCTGCTTTCCTGAAGCCGCCATGAACGAGATCAAGTCCGAGCCCGACTGGCAGCGCTGGCGAGAGGAATTCCCCGGCTTGCGCCAGAGCACTTACCTGAACACCGTCTCGCTGGGACAGCTTTCCAGGCGCTCACGCCAGGCGGTGGAGCGCTTCCTCGACCTGTGGACTGAACTGGGCGCTTCCGCCTGGTACGCCCATTGGCTGGCGGAATGCGACGCCCTGCGCCAGCAGTTTGCCCGCCTGATCAACGCCTCGCCGGAGGAGGTGGCGATTCTGCCCAACATCTCCTCGGCGCTGGGGGCGATCAGCTCCAGCCTGGATTTCTCCCGCCGCCATCGGGTGGTGTGCTGCGAGTTGGATTTTCCCACCCTGCCGCAGCACTTCCTCGCCCGCGCGGAAGACGGCGTCCAGACTGTGATCCTGCCCTCGCCGGATAAGATTTCGATGCCGCCGGAAGCCTTCGCTGCCGCCGTGGATGGGAGTACCGCCCTGCTGGCGACCTGTCGCGTCTTCTACACCACCGGCTACATCCAGGACGTGCGCGCCCTGGCAGATATCGCCCATCGCCAGGGCGCGCTGTGCCTGATTGATGATTACCAGGGCGCCGGGCAGGTGCCTATTGATGTGCGCCAGGCGGAGGTGGATTTCCTGGTGACCGGCGGCTTGAAGTGGCTGATCGGCGGACCGGGCGTGGCTTACCTCTACGTGCGCAAGGAGCTCATCCCCGCCCTGCGCCCGCGCCTGACCGGCTGGTTCGCCCACCGCCGCCAGTTCGATTTCGACCCCTTCACCCTGGAGTTCCGCCCCGACGCGCGGCGCTTCGAGGCTGGTACGCCGGCGGTGGCAGCCGTTTACGCCGCCCGCGCCGGGCTGGAGATCATCAATCAGATTGGTCCGCCCGCCCTGCGCCGGCGCACTGCCGAACTCAACCAGCACCTGGTGGCGCTGCTGCGGGAGCGCGGCTACCGCCTGCGCATCCCCTCCGACCCGACGCAGCACGCCGGCATCACCATCCTGGAGCTGGACGATCCCGCCGGCGCCACCCGCGCCCTGGCAGAGCGGCGCATCATCGTCGATCACCGCCCGGGTGTGATGCGCATCTCGCCCTATTTCTATAACACCTTCGAGGAGAACGAGCGCATCGTCGCCGCGCTGGACGAGATCGCTGCCCGCCGAGCCTGAGCGCGCCCTTGCCCGCTGGCGCGGTGTGTGGCACAATGATGATACTATGGGACGCTGGATACGTTTCTTCATCGCCATCATCTTCGGCGTGGTGGTTGGTTTGTTCTACGGCTGGGTGATCAACCCGGTGGAGTACGTGGATACCGCCCCGGATTCGTTGAGCATTGATTACAAGAGCGACTACGTGCTGATGGTGGCAGAAGCCTACAGCGTGGAGCACGACCTGGCGCTGGCGGTGCGCCGATTGGCGCTGCTGAATAACCGCCTGCCGGCGGAGATCGTGCGCGAGGCGACGCTCTTCGCCGAGACCCAGGGTTACGCCGACGCCGACGTGCGCCTGATGCGCGCTCTGGCTGAGGCTCTGGAAACCTGGAACCCACTGCTGGAGACCCCCACCCCATGAACGCCGACCGGCGCGGTCCCTGGTATTTGCTCACCGGCTTGATCCTGGGTTTGCTGATTGGCTTGGCGGTAGCCTGGGTGTTCCAGCCGGTCGAATACATCAACACCCGCCCCGCCTCGTTGCGCGCCGATTACAAGGATCACTACCGCGCCTTGATCGCCTCTGCCTACCTTGCCAGCGGCGACCTGGTGCGCGCCCGCGCCCGCCTGGAGCTGCTGCAAGACGAAGACATGTACCGCGCCCTGGCGGAGCAGGCGCAGCGCACCCTGGCGGGAGGCGGTCTTCCCCAGGAAGCGCGGGCGTTGGGCTTGCTGGCTATCGCCCTGGGGCAGCCGCCGCCCACCGTCCCGCCTCCCACCGCCCTCGCCACAGCTTCTCCGAGCGCCACCGCCGCCGCTCCTTCGCCGGCGGCGGCGACCGCCACCCGCCGCCCCGCCACTCTGGCGCCCACCTTCACCCCGCTCCCCAGCCGCACACCCACCCCTACCCAGGGGGCGCCCTTCATCCTGGAGCAACAAGAGCTGGTCTGCGATCCCAAAATCAATCCGCCGCTGATCCAGGTGCTGGCGCTGGACGCCGCCCGCCAGCCGGTGCCAGGCGTGGAGGTGGCGGTGACCTGGCAGGGCGGCGAGGACCGCTTTTTCACCGGCTTCAAGCCGGAGCTGGGCTTGGGCTATGCCGATTTCACTATGACGCCCGGCGTGAGCTACGCTTTGCGCCTGGCTGACGGCGGTCAGCCCGTCTCCAACCTGACCGCCCAGGAATGCGAAGCCGCCGATGGGCAGCGCTTCTACGGCTCGTGGCGGCTGGTGTTCGTGCAACCCTGACCTGTGATACAAATGGAGGCTGATATGAGAATTGTGCTTGACCGACGCTCATGTAACTGCTGGGAGCCCGCCTGCGAGACGCACTTCGCCTGGCATTTCCTGCGCGAAGAGATCACGCCGGTTGACTGTGTGGTCGAGATCAGCGACGACGGCAGTCAGAAGCTGACCTTTCTCATCCTCGACCGCGACGGCGTGGATAAAGAGCTGGTCATTGACGAAAGCAACCGCGCCGATGCCTACGATTCCTGGCGGCAGGCATGGGAGCGGCAGCAAGCCGCCCGCAGCGGGACAGGAGCCGGCGCATGAACCGCGACAGCCTGCGACAACTGGTCAACCTGCTGGCGGTGCTGGTCACAATTGGGATGAACGTGCTGGCGAATGCCCTGCCGCTCAACGGGCAGAACACCGGCGCCATCTCCGACCGCTTCCGCGTCTATTTTGTGCCGGCGGGGTACGTCTTCGCCATCTGGGGGCTGATCTACCTCGGCTGGCTTGCCTTTGGCGTCTTTCAGGCGTTGCCCTCCCAGCGCCAGAACCCGCGCCTGCGCCGTCTGGGTTACCTCTTTGCCCTGAGCTGCCTGGCGAACGTCGCCTGGCTGTTCTGCTGGCATTACAACCAGTTCGGCTTGAGCGTGGCGGTGATGCTGACCTTGCTGGGGCTGCTGATCGCCAGCTACCTGCGCCTGGAGATCGGCGTCGCCGCGGTGGGTCGGGCGGAAAAGTGGGCGGTGCAGGTGCCTTTCAGCGTCTATCTGGGCTGGATCAGCGTGGCAACCATCGCCAACATCAGCGATTACCTCTACTTCGTGGGCTGGGATGGCTGGGGGATTGACCCGCAGGTCTGGGCGGCGATCATGCTGGCGGTGGGCGTGGCTCTGGTTGCCGCCATGCTCCTGCGCCGCGGCGACGCCGCCTTTGCCCTGGTGGCGTTGTGGGCTTTCCTGGGCATCTTCGTCAAACAGCTCAGCAATGGGCTGACCGCTTACGCCGCCCTGCTGGCTTCTGGGGCGGTGGTCGCCCTGCTGCTGCTGGCGGCGCTGCCTGGGAAGCGCCCCCTGCGGCGTTAAAGCAGCCCGACCCAGGGCATCTGTCCAGGGGTCGGGTGTCTTGTGTATTTGCCCTGCAGCCATCCAGGACAGGGGTCAGGCTGAGCCTATTTTCAGCCGCGGCCGCTGCCCATGAGCAGACGGCGCTCCTGGCCGGGCGGAAAACTGTAGGAGAGCGCCAGGCGAAACCCCAAATTGTTGTTGAAGTTATCGGGTTCGTTCCTGTTGCGGTAGGCGCAGCGGGCGTTGTTACGGTTGTTGTTCCACGAGCCGCCCCGCACCACGCGCGCCCATCCTTGCGGTGGTCCAAATGGGTTTTCCACCCTGGCGCCGGCGCTGGCGGGGAAGAGGTATTGCCAGGCGAGTTCGCGGGAGGCATTGGGGTATTTGACGGCCAGGGCGTGGGGAAGGTGGACCTCGCCAAATCCGTCCGCCAGGTCGGTTTGGTGGATGCGCTGGACAGTCTGGATTTGGGCCTGGAGGGCAGGGACGAGGGAATCGGGGAGGATGGTAACGCGGTCGTCTGCGCCCTTGCCATTGCGGACGAGGATGGCATGGTTGCCGAAGTCTATGTCCTTGACGCGCAGGCGCATGCACTCCATCAGGCGCAGGCCGGAGCCTTAGAGGATTTGGGCCATGAGTTTGGTGACGCCAGTCATGCGGTCGAGGACGGCGAGGGCTTCGGCGTGGGTGAGGACGGTGGGCAGGGTGCGCGATTTTTCGGCGCGGACGATGTCGGTGGGGAATTCAATTTCCTGGTGGAGGACATGGCGGTAGAGGAAGAGAATGGCAGAGAGGGCCTGGTTTTTGGTGGAGGCGGAGACGTTCTTTTCGACGGCTAGGTGGGTGAGGAAGGCCTGGATTTCCGGGGCGCCCATGTCTTTGGGGTGGCGTTTGTTGTGGAAGATGATGTAGCGTTTGATCCAGTCGCGGTAGGACTGTTCGGTGCGGTAGGAGTAGTGCTTGAGGCGCAGGGCGTCGGAGACTTGATCGAGGAGTTTACGCCGGGGTTTTTGTTCCATGGGGATTGACTCTTTTTGGGGCGTATTTACAATGAGGTTAAGGCTATTTTAACTTATTCTGTCTAAACGCCGAAGTGAGTTAGGGCTTTAGACGGATGGGATTGTATAAAAGGAATTATATGGATGTCCGTATAAGCAGTAGTTAGCTGGCTACGATCTAATTTTGGCTTAGGAGAGGCAGCCATGAACAAATCTGTTTATTTTCTTTTAGTGTTGTTCGCTCTGATGCTCAGCGGGTATTTTGCAGCCGATATAGATGCTATCCCTGACTCGCTAAAAGTAGAAACCGCAATGATTTACTGGGTAGAGCCGACGAGCGTTGAGAAAATCTTGAAAGAAATCACGTACTTTGAGGTTGAGTTGGTGGCGATTCATTGTCAACGCCGCTTCAAGGAGCGTGTTATTACTGATGGTTATTATCTGACCGCGGAGGATAAAAAGGCAATGGCAAGCCGCGATTTGGAAGAAAGGTATTGGCAATCGTATTACGCTATGCTAGCTGACCTATATCGTGATGTGGAGGTAAACTCGCCAGCAGAGGGTCCAGCATGGCAGGAGTATGTAGAGCGGATTAATCAAGTTAGACAAAATTTCTCCTCTCTCAACGGTTGTTGGGAAACCCATAGGTGTCCGACCGTTTATGCAGTAAGTATACTTGTTCGTGGAGAAGAAGCCTCTCTTTCCGCCATGATGAATTCGCCATTCGTCGATGGCATTGAGTTTTCCCAAGCCCAAGGTGAAATCAATTCTCCTGCTGCAGCAACGCCAACCCCCAATGTAACACCAGCGCCCTACAATTTATGGGTTCCAAGTAGAGGCTCAATCCAAATTCAGCCGAGCGTTGTTCAAGGCGAGCGTTATGTTCGGAATCGTATGAGCTGGGATACAGCCGCTCACCTCTCGGCGTTTGGCTCCACCTCTACTTATGAGCATGACTTTTTCTTGAATGATAGCGATAGCAGCATATACGGCCCGGGCACATATTTGTCTGATGCACAAGATATTTTAGGGATTCCGATCGTTTCTCACTGGTCTAGCGATTTGCCTCAACCTTACCTGGATACCCGTTTTGGTGATGCTGACTACATCAAAGCCTACACCATTGGTTCTGCCGAAGCGGATAGCCTTCAACCTGTTACCTTCTATTACTACTACATCCGTACCCCGAACGGAAATGCAAATATTGACAATGGATACTTGTTGGCCCAAATAGGTCGTCGTGTTCCGTCGAATTGCTATACAACATGGTGCGTATTTGGTGTGCAAGATCCTGAGGCTATATATCCCCCCTACAAGGTTGACCCTATCCCTGGTGATTTTATCTGGGTTTTTAGCAAGATATACCTGCCGCTTGTCGTGAAAAATGATCAGTCTAATTTGCAGTCATTGCCCTATCCTCCGCCATCTTTTCCCCCGGAATTTCAATCACCAATCTCTTCTCCATACCCTCCACCACCCTAAATCTAATAGACCTACGAGTGCGTTAGGAGGCTAGATTTTACCGTGCGAGGAAGACGATGAGGACAATATACTTGGTCAAACTTTTAACCTTAACTATATTGCTGACCACAAGTTGTATCTTTACTGGTTTATCCGTATTCCTGCCCGTGACTATTCATAATCGATCTGAATTGAGACAGGTAAATTTGGGGTTTCCTATCAGCTTCGTTGTACAAAATCAAAGTGCGCTACCTGTAGGTTATCCTGACGGTCCCTCGTTTCCAATCCACCAAACCTTAATTTCTCCTTGGGAATACCCATTAAAAATAATATGGTGGCGTTTCTTCCTGAATATCGTTGTTGTTGTGATTGCACTTAACCTCGTTTACCTAGCAGGAAAAATTCTTTGGCAAAAATTACGAAGTGTGCCTACCCACCAGGGAACTTCCGGCTAGACAGCAGTTGCCCAACATTGCATGAAGCCGCCAGCGGGCTTTGCCCGCTGGTGGTATGCGTTGCACGCCAGCGAAAGTGGTTTCGGAGCGAAGGCACCTTGCCTGCCCCGCCCGCTGAGGCTTATGCGCCTGCCGTTGGGCAGGCATCTGCCGCTCAGGAGTAAGTCTATGAAGCGGAATTCACTTCTCTTAGTCCTCATATGCATCTGGCTGATAAGTGGTTGTCGCCCTCTGGCGACACCAGAGCCATCTGTGCCTTCGCTCACCGCAACATTACAAGCAGCGAAGCCTACGCCACTTGCAATGACAGCAACCTTTACTCCCATACCAACTGCAATAGCTACGCCTGCAGTTACAGCCACTCCTGACATTGCTGCGACGGTTATTGCTATCAAAGAACCAAGGATGTACTCATCGCACCTATCGCCCGATGGCAAATGGCGGGCCGAAGTTGTGATTTACGATTGCGTCGCGGTTGGCGGTGTGGATGAGAATGCTTACGAGCAGTTGAAGCTCATTCAGGTTGATAATGGTGTCAAGAAAATAGCCGATACCCAGCTCCAGTACTGTGGTGGGTTAGGTGCTTTTGGCCTGGCAGGTCTCTTTTGGTCGCCGAACAGTCGTTACTTTTACTACACCAATGCAAGGGAAGGCGTTCCAGACGGATGTGGTTACTGGGAGCGTCCAATCATCCGCCTCGATGTGAGTAACCTGAAGTCGGAGTACCTGGGTGGTGGGCCTCGCTCACCAGACGGAACAAGGTTGGCGACGTGGCAGGGGCAGGAATTGGTGATATGGGACATCAACGAAGGCGAAATTGCCCGTATTTCAGCAATGGCTGTAGCCGCCGAAACTGGCCCAATTGCGTGGTCACCTGATAGCCAAGCATTAGTGTACGTGCAGTTCGCATCGTACTGTCCCCTATCTGGGAAGTCTTATGTTGTACGCCTCGACTTGCCCGTATTTAAGCAGACCCTTCTCCTGGAATCTGAAACACCAACTTTTGGTAATGCTGCCTGGGATGTGCCGTACGAGCTAACGTTGTTCGATGAGAATGGAAGGCAATGGCGCTACAATTTCACCACTCAAGAACTCAGGCAGGTACCCTAACAATATGTGCGTTCGACAATGGCCGCCCAACCCGCGCATCAAGCCGACACGCTCCGCTTCGCTCCGCGTGCGGCTGAAGCGCAGGCCGTTGGGCAGCTGATACAAGTAGCGTGTTAGGCCAGCCAGAGTATTCCAACTCGGAGTTCAACAGGTACAAAGCCTGAGTTCCGTAGGGAAGGAGCAATAGATGCAGAAAAAACTCTCAAAGGAGTTACTTGGGTTGACAGGCGAATATGCTGTTGCCAGTGAACTGTGCAAACGCGGCATGTATGCTCAACTGACCCTCGGCAGCCACAAGCATACGGATCTTCTGATCGAAACCGAAACTCGCATGTTGCGGATATCGGTCAAGACTAAACAAGGCGATGAATTGCCGTCCATTTCGGGATTGTATCGAGCAGATGATTTTCTGGTGTTGGTTGACATGCAAGGCAAGGTCGAGACAGAGCGCCCTGACTTCTATGTTCTCAGTCTCGACGATTGGCAGCAGTTGATTTCAAAAGAACACCAACGCCAGCCGGCGATAAGGGTGGACAAGCAAAATCGGATTACTTATCCCGATGGGTGGAGCGGCTTGAATATCAAACCCGCTATGGTGCTTGCGGCCAAAGAACGGTGGGACAAAATCGTATCGCTGATTTCCGACAACAACACAAAAGCCTGAGCGAGATGTGGAAGACGTGAAGGCATATAGAGCAAAGTTGATGGCGGCAACGCCGCCGAACAAGCACATGCAGCCGACACGCTCCGCTTGGTCGCTTCGCTCCCTCGCTCCGCGCTGCGGCTGAAGCGCGAGCCGTTAGCCAGCCCTTTGCAATCTCGGCATGTCGCGCTACAATGGTTATCAGAATCCGTTTGGCAAGGTTATCTTGTGGACATCCAAGCCATTATTGATGCTATCCGTTACAATCGTGTTCGGATCACCGACCACGCCGACGAAGAAGCCCAGGCAGACCGTCTCTCCTTCGATGAAATCTTCTACAGTGTTCTGCACGGCGAGATCATCGAAGACTATCCGTCCGACAAGCCTTATCCGAGTTGCCTGATCTATGGTGACAGTTTTGCTGGCGAGCCCATTCACAGTGTTTGGGCTTACAATCACGCAACCCAATGGGCGGTGTTGGTTACGGTGTACCGACCTGACCCTGAGCGATGGATGGATTGGCGCATCAGGAGGAAGAAATGAAGCCTTTTGACAAGTGCCCCGTCTGCGGTGGCGAATTAGTTGAGAAGGACGTAGAGAAACTGCTCAAAGGCGGTATCCATACTGCCGTGCTCAAGGTGCGCGCGGAAGTATGCCTACGCTGCGGCGAACGCTTGTATTCGGTGGAGACTGTCAGACGCTTTGAGCAGATTCGACAGAAACTGGAAAGGCAAGAAATTGCCGAGTTCCAACCGCTGGGTCAATCTTTTCAGGTGACGTAGGTTGATTCTGCCAAGAACGGGCTGGCTAACACGCGCATCAAGCCGACAGCTGCTTCGCGGCTCGCGTCTGCGGCTGAAGCGGATGCCGTTAGCCCGCTTTACCCGTAGGGAATTTCGCGTAGGACTCTGACAAATACTACTCATCAAACGCTCTCTGGAACATTAGAAAGGGTGTTTGTAATCATTGCATACGTCTACAACCTCATCATGACGACTTATCTGTAGATACGCATTGCTTTACAACAACCCATTTGGCTTTTTCCAGCACTGTATTTTCTTGAACTTGTGCTTCTTTCTGGGATAGTGCTGCTGTTTGTATTTCAATTTTGGCCTCTCCGCATGCATATTATTGCTGGATCAGCCGGTGTTGTTATTTCGTTTTCAGTGATGGGAGTTTTTTCAGTTGGCTTGTTCTATGCTCCTCTTGCCCATTTGTTGTTATTAAGAGCTTTGGCCAGCCGCCAGCGCCAGCCACAGCAGGCAGGGGAGCAGACGGGCTTTCAAGGCAGGTCTCCTGGCTGCGCCCGCAGCGGGGCGCTGATTTAATTTTAGCACATCCGGGCAGACGGCGGGCTCAGGGCATGGGGTTGCTGGCAGCCCAATCCTCGCCCAGCACCAGCACCACGTCCACCGCCGCGGCGGGGTCGAAGCGGCTGAAGATGTGGTTGGGCGAGATCTTCATCAGCTCCACCAGGTAGCGCAGGGTGTAGGGCTTGCCGCTGTAGTCAAGGATCGTGGTGTTGGCGTACACCTGGTCGGCGTTGCCGGTCTCGCTCACGGCGATGCCCTGCATCTGCAGATATTCCATCGTCCTGGCTGCCAGACCGGGCTGGGTGGTGCCGTTCAGCACCCGCAGGCGCGGCGCTTCCGCCTGCACCAGTTCCACCGGCGAGAGGTTGGCAGCCGCCGGGCTGATCTTTTCCTTGTTGAAGAACACCTGGTCGCGCAGGGCGCGAATCTTGTCCTTGATCGGCTTGAGCACATCGTCGCCCTCGGGCGACTTGACCAGCAGCACCTGGTCGGGCGGGGCGATCACGCCGCGTTTGATGTCTTCGTCTTCGATTTGCTGCGCCAGCCATGCCAGGCGGATCACCTGCTCCAGGGTCAGGTTGGTCTTGACGCCGGCGGAGATCTCCTGGTAGAGGATGGGCGCCTTGGCGATCAGCGAGGGCAGCATGCCCGGGCGCAGCATCTGGTTGCGGATGGCGAGGATCACCTGTTGCTGGCGCTGGGCGCGGTCGAAGTCGCCGCCCTCGGTCTTGCGGGCGCGGGCGTAAGCCAGCGCCAGCTCGCCGGTGAGGGTCTGCCGTCCGGGTTTGAGGGTGCGGGTGTTGTTGTCGCCCAGTGGGTCAACCTTGATCGGCTCGGTGATGTCGAGCTTGACCCCGCCGATTTCGTCAATGAAGCGGATGAAGGCGGAGAAGTCCACCAGGGCGTAGTAGTCCACGGGCACGCCCAGCAGTTCTTCCACGGTAGCCATCGCCAGCGCCGGACCGCCGCCGGGCACCTTGTACGCCTCACCCAGGCTGTAGGCGGTGTTGATGCGCCCGTGCTTGAAGCCGCCGGGGATGTTGACCCACAGATCGCGCGGGATGGAGAGGATGCCGGCGGTGCGGGTGAGCGGGTCGAGGGTGAGCAACACCATGGTATCGGTGCGCGGGGCGCCCTCTCCCGCCAGCCAGTCGCGGTAATCCAGCCCCATCACCAGCACGGTGACGCGGCTGGCGCCGTCCCAGGGCATGGGGGTGGGATAGCCCACCGGCTGCAGCGGGGTCTGGGCGTCAGCCACCACGGGCGGTCCGCCGGGCGTGACCACCGGCGCGCCGCCCTGCGAGACCGCCACGCCGGGCAGCGAGGTCAGGCTCCAGGAGAGCACGAAATCGCGCACGGCGACGAAGGTCAGGTAGGCAGTGAGGATGGCGGCGACGCCGAACGCCGCCAGCAGGATGATCAGCAGCCAGTTGGTCGGCTGTGAGGGTTTGGCTTGGTTGGGGTTCATAACGGGCGCGATTATAACACGGTATAATCCTGCTCGGATTGGAGGTCAGCCGCTTCTCAGGCGGCTCTCAGATGGATTATGTCGCTCATCACCGCCGTCAACCTGGCGAAGTCCTTTGGCGCCAACGATATCTTCAGCGGGGTTTCGGTCAGCATCCCGCGCCGGGCGCGCCCCGCCCTGGTGGGCGCGAACGGCGTCGGCAAGACCACCCTGCTGCGCATCCTGATCGGGCTGGAGCAACCTAGCGCCGGCGTGGTGCAGCGCGCCCGCGGCTTGCGCATCGGCTACCTGCCCCAGGAAGCGTCCTTGAGCGGCGAGCATACCGTCTGGGAGGAGTGCCTGCAGGCGGTGGCGGGTTTACTGCGCCTGGAGGCGGAGTTGAAGCGCCTGGAGGCTGCCATGGGCGACCCGCAGCAGGCGCAAGCCGCCCTGGGGCGCTACGGCGCCCTGCAGCAGGAGTTCGAACGGCGCGGCGGCTACACCTACGAAACGCGCATCCGTCAGACGCTGACCGGTCTGGGCTTCTCCGCCGACGATTTCCAACGTCCCATCTCGCAGCTCTCCGGCGGGCAGCGCACGCGCCTGGCGCTGGCGCGCCTGTTGCTCTCCGACCCCGATTTGCTCGTGCTGGACGAGCCCACCAACCACCTCGACCTGCGGGCGGTGGAGTGGCTGGAGGGCTACCTGAGCCAGTGGGACGGCGCGGCGCTGATCGTCTCCCACGACCGCTATTTCCTGGACCGCATGGTGGATCACGTGTGGGAAATGAGCCGCGCCGGCGTGGAACTCTACCGCGGCAATTACAGCGCTTACCTCAGTCAGCGCCGGCAGCGCTGGGAACAGCGCCGGCAGTCTTTCGAAGCCGAAAAGGGGCGCCTGCTGAAGGAGCTGGAGTACATCAAGCGCAATATCGCTGGTCAGAATACCCTGCAGGCAAAAGGTCGCCTGCGTCGCCTGAGCCGCCAGGTGGAGGCGATCGAGAGCCTGGGGTTGGAGGCGGTGCAGAGACGGAGCTGGGGCGAGATCAGCGACGAGGGCGAATTATCCGCCCATCCGCTGAGCGTCGAAGAGGCGGAGCGGCGCATCCGCGCCCTGCGCCCGCCGGATGGACAGCGCCCGCCGCGTCTGCGCCTGCGTCTGAGAGCCGCCCAGCGTTCTGGCGACCTGGTGCTGCGCACCTTTGGGCTGGAGATCGGCTACGCCGACGAGGGGCGCCCGCTCTTCCGCGTGCCCGATCTGGTGCTGCGGCGCGGCGAGTGCGCCGCCCTGATCGGACCGAACGGCGCCGGCAAGACCACTTTCCTCAAGACCATCCTGGGCGCTTTGCCGCCTTACGCCGGCGAGGTGCGCCTGGGCGCCTCTTTGCAGATCGCCTATTTTGCCCAGGCGCACGAGGACCTGCTGCCGGAGAATACCTTGCTGCAGGAGATCGAGCGCGTCGCCCCGCAGCTCTTGCCAGCGCAGGCGCGCGACCTGCTGGCGCGCTTCCTGTTCACCGGCGACGATGTCTACCGTCAGGTGTCAACCCTCTCCGGCGGCGAGCGCGGCCGTCTGGCGCTGGCGAAGCTCAGCCTGAGCGACGCCAACCTGCTGCTGCTGGACGAGCCCACCAACCATCTGGACATCCCCTCCCAGGAAGCGCTGCAGGAGGTGCTGGCGGCGTATCAGGGCACCATCCTGCTGGTCTCGCACGACCGTTACCTGATCGACGCCCTGGCGACGCAAATCTGGGAGATCGAACCGGACGAGGCAAGCATGCGCCTGTTCGAGGGCACTTACAGCCAGTATCGCCTGTGGCTGGAAGGACAACCGTCTGCCCGGAAGCTCTCTCGTCCGGCGGAAGCCGCCCGCAAGGCGGTCGCCAGCCCTTCAGCCGAGCAACGCCGTCTTCGACGGCAGCTCCAGGAAGTGGAGGGTCAGATCGAGGCGCTCGAAGCTCGCCTAGCCAGCCTCGCCGCCCGGCTGGAACATCCGCCAGCCGAGCCAGCCGCCGTCCAGCGCCTGGGAGAGGAGTACGTTGAGGTGCAGCGTGAGCTGGAAGCCTTGATGGAGACCTGGGAGGCGCTGCAGGGCTGAGCGTTTAATCGGCGGCGGCGCCCGCCAGCCGCGGCTCAGAGCCGTCGTAAGAGCGCAGTTGCGGCCAGCGGCGGGCGATCCAGCCTACGGCGAGCAGGCAGCCAATTCCGCCGCTGATGATGGCAAACGGCGCGCCGAAAATCTGAGCCACGGCGCCGGCTTCCACCTCGCCTAGCTGCGGTCCGCCCATGAAGAAGATCTGGTTCACGCTGGTCATGCGCCCGCGGATGTAGTCGGGGGTCTGGAGCTGGCGGATAGTATTGCGGATGATCATGCTCACCGAATCGGCGGCGCCCATCAGCGCCAGCGTCAGCATCGCCATCAGGAAGCTACGCGCCAGCCCGAATGCCACCGTCGCCAATCCAAAAACAACCACCGCGCTGAGGAACACCGCCCCCTGGCGGCGGATCTGGCTGAGCTGCGATATTGCCAGCGCCGCCGCCACCGCCCCAATCGACTGCGCCGCCGAGAGCCAGCCGTATTCCACCGCCCCCACGTGCAGGATGTCTCGGGCGACAATGGGCATCAGCGTGTTGGCGGAGGAGAAGAAAGTGGCGAAGAAATCTATCAGCATGGTGCTGAGGATGATCGGCTGGCTGAGGATGAACTGGACGCCTTCACGGATGGCAGCCGGGCTGACGCCGGCGCGCCGCTCCGGGTCGGCTTGCTGCGCCACCGGTCCCATCCAGATCAGAGCGGCGATCACCGCCAGGTAACTCAGGGCGTTGATCAGGTAGGTGTAAGCCTGCCCCCAGTAGGCGATCACCAGCCCGCTGAGAGCCGGTCCGAGGATGGCGCCGGTCTGAAAGGCGATGGAGGTCAGGCTGAAGGCGTTGGGCAGGTGACGCGCCGGCACCAGGTTGGGCACCAGCGCCTGGCGCGAGGGGGTGTCGAAGGCGATCGCCACCGCCTGGATGGCGGTGAGGGTGTAGATGTGCCACAGGGCGATCTGCCTGCTGAGCGTCAGCCAGGCGAGCAGGGCGGCAGTCAGCGCCATGACGCTCTGGGAGACCAGCAGCAGGCGGCGGCGGTTGACCACATCTGCCAGGGCGCCGCCCACCAGCGAGAAAGCCACAATCGGCAGGATGCGCGCCAAGCCAATCCCGCCCAGGGCGATGGGCTGGTCGGTCAGCGTGCGAATGTGCCAGAAGAGCGACCAGGTCTGCATCTGGCTGCCGGCGATGGAGATCATCAGCCCCAGCCAGAGCAGGCGGAAGCGGCGGTGAAAGAGGGCGGGGGGGATGTGCAGGCGCATGATCTCAGGACATCACCTTTCCGCCGTCCACGTTGATCGCCTGACCGGTCAGGTAGCTCGCCGCCTGGCTGCACAGGAACAGCACCACCCCGACAACGTCCTGCGGCTGTCCCAGGCGTCCCTGAGGGATGTCCTCCAGCCACTTGCGCAGCATGGTCTCGTCCTGGCGCAGGGCGGCGGTCATCTCGGTCTCGATCACGCCCGGGCAGACGGCGTTGACGCGGATGTTGTACGGCGCCAGGGCGCGGGCGGCTTCGCGGGTCAGCCCGATCAAGCCGGACTTGCTGGCGACATAGGCGGCGCGGTCTTTCAATCCGTGCGCTCGCCCGGCGATGGAGGCGATATTAACGATCACCCCGCCGCCCTGCGCCTGCATCAGCCTGCCGGCAGCCTGGATGGCGAAGAACGGACCGCTCAGGTTGACGTCCAGCGTGCGCCGCCAGTCCCATTCGTCCATCTCTAGCAGCGGGGCGTGCGGCTCCACGCCAGCGTTGTTGATCAGGATGTCCAGCCGCCCCCAATCGTCATAGACCTGGGCGACCATTGCCCGGACGGGCATTCTCAGCGCCACGTCGCAGACGTAGCCTTTAGCGCGCCCGCCGGCGGCAACGATGCGTCGCACCGTCTCATCCAGGTTGATGGGGGTGATGTCATTGGCTGCCACGATTGCCCCCTGCGCGGCGAAAGCCTCGGCAATGGCGCGACCGATGCCGCGCCCGGCGCCGGTGACCAGCGCCACTTTATCGTTGAACTCGCTCATGGGTTGCTCTCCTGCGGGCATACTGGCGGCTCGCCCCGGCTGGTGCTGGCGTTCAGATTCATGCCGAAGTAAGGGGAGGGGTCGAGCGTGTTGCCGATCTCCAGCTCGTTGCGGAAATGCCCGCGACCGTCGTCCAGTACGATGGAGAAGTGCAAATGCACGCCCACCGGGTTGTGAGGGTCTCCGGAATAGTTGCCCTGGTAGCCCAGCAGCGTACCCGCTTCCACGAAGGCATCGCTCGTACCCGGCGGGAACTGCTCGGAGATGAAGGAATTTCCTTGTGCGTCAGCCATGTGGGTGTAGTAGGTCCAGATCTGCCGCCCGGGTTGAAGCGGATCATTCGGGATGCGCACGATCACGGTGGATTTCCATTCAGGCAGGCGGGTCAGGTAACCGGGGTAAACAGCGATGACCGGGGTGGTGTTCACCTCGCCGCCGCCGAAGATGTCCAGCCCCTGATGGCGATGTCCGGGGCGGAAGGAATCGCCCCAGACGAAGCCGATGTAGCCGTCGGTGGGAAAGATGAACGGCGCCTTGCCGCAACGTTTGCCGGCTTTTATCGCCCACTCTGGGTGAGCGGTGGGATCGTTGAACCATGCCAGCAACCGGGCGGTCTTTGCCAGCCCCGCCGCCCGACTGCGGTAGATGAAATAGCCGCCTACCAGCAGCAACACCATGGCAGCGGCGATCAGCCATTTCCAGATGATCATGCGCTTCAAGCGATTCACCAGCCGGCGCAGGCACCCCCGCAGCAGGCAAAGGGATCATTCGCGGTCGCCAGGCGGCTTTTCCTCCTCAGTGCTTTGTTGGTATTTGCGGATGTTCTCCAGCGCGTCTTCCTTGTGATCGGCGAAGAACAGCGCCATCTTGCCCTGGGTGATCTCCTGTAAGGTCTTGCCAGCCAGCCTCCCTTGCGGCGAGCTCATCGCCTGGCGGGCGGCTTCGGGCGAATCGAAAAACAGCTCATGCATCAAGGTGTACTGCGGTTGCCCGTACAACATCCCATCTACCCGGCTGGTGGCTTCGCGGCGCAAGCCGGGCATGCGCTCGGCGTGGTGTAAAAAATCTGGCCAACCGGCTTCGAAGGCTGACCAGTCATCCAGCGCTTCAATCAGGATGACGAGCTTGTACATGGCGGGCGCTCCAGAATACTGATTATACTCCGGCTTTTTGGGAAACCCCGCCTGCCAGAGCCAGGCAGACGGAACAAATCCGTCTAATCTGCGCCTGGGCAATTAACGAACATCTTACATTATCGGCGCCTGTTTCATGGTATGATTTCAAAAATGGAGGTGAAAATGGAGGACAAAATCACCATCATAGAGGGACCTCCGCCAACCTTTGAAGTGGTGCGAGACGGCTGGGTGTTGGGGTTGAGCGATGGCTCCAGCCCAAGTCATATGGCTGTAACTCGCCTGCGCACGTTCAACGGCCCGGCGCTGGTGGAGCGCTGTTATCGTGCCTGGAAGCACCAGCAGCCCATTCATCTGGAGTTCCGCGGCGCAGACGGATTGGAACATCGCGCCCCAATTATCGCCGCCCGTTCTGTTGAGCTGGAAGAAGGGCACCTGCTGCTGTTGTGGGTGCGCCTGTCGGGCGATCAAGTGGGCTTTGATCTGGAGACCGACGACGGCAGCGGTGAGAATCGCGACGACGATCTGGATTACCCGTATCTGCCTTGAGAATTGGAGACCTGTGCCGAGAGTCGGGGCTGCGCGCCCCGATTTCCGTTTTAAAATCAGCTTGTAAGGAGGCGATATGAGCGAAACCAGCCCATCCATCCATACCACCCTTGAGCGTGGTGTGCTGTCCATCACCCTCGACCGCCCCAAAGCCAACGCCTTCAATTTGGAGATGGTCGCCGCGTTGCAGGCGGCGCTGCGACGGGCGGAGAGCGACCAGGCAGTGCGCTGCGTGCTGCTGATCGGCAGGGGAAATATCTTCAGCGCCGGGCAGGATTTGCACGAGCCTGAGCAAATCGAGGGCTTCTCGTATCGCCCGCATGTGCAGCGCACCTACAACCCGCTGGTGCTGCAAATCCGGCGCCTGGAGAAACCCGTCCTGGCGGCGCTCAACGGGGCGGTGTCCGGAGCGGCGTTGGGCTTGGCGCTGGCGTGCGACCTGCGCATCGCCGCTGACACCGCCCGCTTGGTGGTTGGTTTCCTGGGCATTGGTCTGACGGTCGACTCGGCTGTCTCGCTGTTCCTGCCGGCTTTGATCGGTCTGGGGCGCGCCAGCGAGGCGATCTTCACCAACAGCTCGCTGGATGCTCAGCAGGCGCTGGAGCTGGGGCTGGTCAACCGGGTGGTGCCGGCGGCGGAGCTGCCCGCCCGCGCCACGGAGTGGGCTGCCGAGCTGGCGCAGGGTCCGGTGCGCGCCATGGGGCTCACCAAGCGCGCCCTGAACCGGGCGATGTTGCCGCACCTGGAACAGGTGCTGGATTACGAAGCCCACCTGCAGGACATCGCCGGGCGCGGCGTAGAACATCAGGAGGGTCGGCGGGCATTCCTGGAAAAGCGAGCGCCGCGTTTTTGGGATTATTCGTAACCGTGCGGGTTTAGCGACTGCCAGCGCCAGACGTCGGCGCACATCTCATCCAGCCCTTTTTCGGCGCGCCAGCCCAGCTCCGCTTGTGCCAGCCGCGGGTCGGCATAGGTTTCGGCGATGTCCCCCGGGCGGCGCGGGGCGATGCGGTAGGGGATGGGCTTGCCGCAGGCGCGCTCGAAGGCTGCCACCATCTCCAGAACGCTGTAGCCGCGACCCGTGCCCAGGTTGTAGGCAACCACGCCGGGCTTCTCCGCCAGCTTGCGCAGCGCTGCCAGGTGTCCCAGCGCCAGGTCAACCACGTGGATGTAATCGCGCACGCCGGTGCCGTCTCGCGTGGGATAGTCATCCCCGAAGACCGAGAGTACCGCCAGCCGACCCACTGCTACCTGGGCGATATATGGCATCAGATTGTTAGGGATGCCGCGCGGGTCTTCTCCAATGCGCCCGCTGGGGTGCGCCCCCACCGGGTTGAAATAGCGCAGAAGGATGATGTCCCAGGCAGGGTCGGCGACGTGCAGGTCGCGCAGAATCTCCTCGATCATCAGCTTTGAGCGCCCGTATGGATTGGTTGCCGAGAGCGGAAAATCCTCGGTGATCGGCACGCGACTTGGCTGCCCATAGACCGTGCAGGAAGAACTGAAGACAAGTTGCTTGACCCCATACTCCTGCATCACCTGGCATAACGTCAGTGTGCCGCTCACGTTGTTTTGATAGTAGCGCAGCGGCTGCGACACCGACTCACCCACCGCCTTTAGACCAGCAAAGTGGATGACCGCCTGGATGTCGTTGCGGGCGAAGACCTGCGCCAGGGCGGCGCGGTCCAGCAGGTCTACCCGATGAAACTGCAAGGGTTTTCCCGCCAGCTCCTGCACCCGGCGCAGCGATTCCTCCTTGCTGTTGGAGAGATTATCCACGACGATCACCTGGTAACCAGCCTGTAGCAGTTCCAGGCAGGTGTGGCTTCCAATGTAACCGGCGCCGCCGGTGACCAAGATTGTCATTGGAGATGTCCGCCTGTCCTTATAAGATTTTCAGACCCGCCAGGATGGCAAACAGCAACGCCACCCCTAACCCCGCCAGCAATACGCTCCGCGCTGGGCGCACATCCACCAGGTTGAGGTCTGGGAAGGTGCCCTCAACTTGTAAGGTCGGACCGCCGAACCAGGCGAACAGCGAGCCGCCGACCAGCCCGCCGATATGTCCCCAGTTGTCGATCCCCGGCGACATGCCGATCACCAGGTTGATGGCGGCGATGGTGATCAGGTTGACCAGAGCGCGCTGGGCAGAGCGCCCAAACAACTCACGGTTGCGGTAAAGGAAGACCGCCTCAGCTCCCAGCAGCCCGAAGATCGCTGTCGAGGAGCCCAGCGAAGGCGCCGCCGAGAACTGGAAGGAAACCACGTTCCCGGCAAAACCGCTCAACAGGTACAGCGCCAGGAAGCGCCCATGCCTGTAATAACGTTCCAAACCCGGTCCAAACGCCATCAAAGCGTACATATTGAGGGCGATGTGCAGGACTGAGCCATGCAAGAACATCGGCGTGAACAAACGCCAGAGCTGTCCTTGCAGGATCAACCCGTTCACTTTCAACCCCAAAGCCGCCGGATAGTCGACACCCAACAGCAGCTCCGTAGCCATCTGCAACAGATAGACGCCGACGCACAGCCCCAGCAGGGTGTAGGTGACCACTGGAGCGGCGCGCGGCGTCCTCACCGGAACCTGCTGAGGATAAGTACCGTATTGATTCATGGGACAGCCTTTCTCGGGCGAAGCCGGTGATGTTCGGCGGTGATGATCGCCAGGATCACATCTACCGTCTGATCGAGCTGACCGGTGCGATTTGGCACCACATAGTCGAATTCACCCAGGCGCGCCATTTCCTTGCGGGCTGTAGCCAGGCGCAGCTCCAGGTCTTCGGGCTGGTCAGTCTGGCGGGCGCTCAGGCGAGCGCGCAGTTCGGGCTCGCCATTGGGCGTCAGGAAGATCAACAGCGCCTGGGGAAAGTTCTTGCGGATGGTGGCGGCTCCCTGGACATCCAGGCGCAGGATCACGTCCTTGCCGCTCGCCAACGCCCGTTCCACCTCTGCCCTGGGCACGCCTTTATAATCGTTGTAAACCTTGGCGTATTCCAACATCTCGCCGCGTGCCACCATATCCAAAAATTCTTCTTTGGAGACGAAGTGATAATCAACGCCGGGACGCTCGTGCGGGCGCGGCGGGCGGGTGTTGGCGGTGACCACGAAGTGAAGGGGCGCCTGTCGTTCTTTCAGCCGCTGCAGCACGGTGTCTTTTCCCACGCCCGAAGGTCCGGAAATGACGATCAGCAAAGGCGAGGGTTTTTCGTTTTCAGATGGCGGCGTTTCTGTCATCTCTTTTTGGTCGGGATTGCGGCATGCTGAAAGGGAATTAAAATAATATCACCTGGAATCATATCGAATGGTTGTGACCCTGATTATAATGTCTACTTGCAGGTTGGCGGGAGAGCAGCCCCGGCTGAGTTTTCTCCTGCCGGTAACTTTATTGTTGCTACAGGATTATCGCCATGCCCACCTATCAGTATACCTGTCTCGACTGTCATAAGCGGTTTGAGGTCTTCATGACCTACAGCGAGTATGGCGTGCGCCCGGTGCACTGTCGGCATTGCGGCAGCTCCAACGTGCAGCGGCGCATCGGACGGGTGCGCTTTGCCCGCTCAGAGGAGAGTCGCCTGGAAGAGCTGGCTGATCCCAGTCAGTTGGATGGCTTGGAAGACGATCCGAAAGCCCTCGGTCGGATGATGCGCCGCATGAGCCAGGAGATGGGGGAGGAGATGGGTCCGGAGTTCGACGAGGTGATCGACCGCCTGGAAGCTGGCCAATCGCCGGAGGAGATCGAAAAAGCCATCCCCGACCTGGGCGAGCCAGGCGGTGATTTTGGCAGTGACGAGGATTTCTAGTCGCGCCGCGCTGGCTTCTCGAGCAATTCCTTCAATCGGGGATGATCGGCGTAGACGCCGCGATATTGGGGCGGCAACATGGCTGCAATGCGGCACATGATCTCATCGGTATTGCGCCGAAGGTCGGCTTCGCGGTTGGCGCGGCTGATGGGCGCCAGTCGAATCAGTTTGCCGTATTGAACGGTAATGTGCGGGCGGCGCAGCCGCAATAGCTGGCGGATGGCTGTCTCCGTTCCGCAAATCGCCACGGGCAGCACTGGCACATTAGCTTTGTCGGCAAGATAGGCTACGCCGGTCTTGGCTGGTTGCAAGGTGCCAGTGCGGCTGCGCGTCCCCTCCGGGGCGATTCCCAACATCCCGCCGGCTTGCAGGAATTCGCGGGCGGCGCGCAAGGCGTGAGCGTCAGCCTGCTCGCGGTTCAACCAGATGCCTCCTACGGCTGTAATCAACGGGCGGATCAGCAGGTTGCGCCGGTATTTGTCTGCTACCAGGGCGGTCATATCCTGGCGCTGACCCAGGGCAAAGATCAGCGCCGGGTCGAGACGGCTCAGATGATTGGAGGCGAGGATGCAGCCGCCGCTGCGCGGCTGGTTCTCCAAGCCGATCACCTCGACTCGCGTTAGCAGCCTGAAGAGCAGGTTGACGGCAAAATACAAAAATTTGCGCAGCATTGTGATTGGATTCGCTGTGTGCATTTTGGCACAATCTACTGTTTATTGTATCCGTTCTTTCCCTTTTCCACTACAGCGTTCCTGAAATCCCTAGTCGTACTGCCAGAAACGCCCTCCAAGCTGTTGGAACAAAAATGTGGATTGGTACGTCTAACACAAAGTGCATACCACCTATGGATAAGGAAAAAAATTGTGTCACGATCCTTGGTTTTGTTGTTGCTCCCTGTGATGATTGTCCTTGCCGCCTGTGGGGGAGCGGCGCCTGAGGTGGCTGAGACCTCGCCGGCTCCCACAGTCACCCTGACAGCAACGCCCCCTCCGCCTGCTGCTGAACCCACCGCTACCGTTGAACCGACGGTCACCCCTACCTCAGCCCCTACTGCGGCGCCGCTCTCCTACCAGGCGCAGACGTTCCGCTACCAGGCTGCGGGCTTCGAAATGGATATCCCCGCGGACTGGACAGTGCCCGAACCGATGGTTGTGGGAGATCGGGGAACCGTTGTTCAGCTCACTGATGCCGCAAGCCCGCGCCTGGATGTTAGCCTGCTGCAATGGGATCCGCGCCGCGACCTGGCAGCCTTTATCGAAACCCGCAGAACCGCCTGGGAGGCTTCGGATATAAGCATTCTCTCTGAAAAGAAGCTGACGTTATCCGGTGGTTTGCCGGCGGTTCGCTTTGTCGTCCAGAGTGCCACGGGCGAGCAGGCTTTCTTCCTCTTCACCACTGCTGGCGAGCGCTACCTGCAACTCAGCGGCAGCGGCGACCTGGCGCTGCTCGCAGAGATCTCCCAGACGTTGCGCCCAATCCAATCGGCGGCGGAGGCGCTCAATTGCGCCCAGCTCAGCGAGGCAACGGTTGAATGGGTGGCTTGCAATGTTATGGATGGGATCCGTTCGCGGAATCTCTCAGCGTTGCACACCTTCATGTCTGACCCCTTCACTATTGGCTATTGGGGCTCCGAGGGGCGCAGCGCTGCCCCGGCTGAGGTCACTGCTGAATTGATGACCTCTCGCCTTCCCGCCGATCCCGCAACCCCGCTTTCCTTCACCTCTGACCGCAGTCAGTTCCCCCCGCTCGCCGGGCAACCGCCAGAGACGTTCTTTGGTCCTGATGTGAACATCGTCATGGTGATCTACAGCCAGGGTTGGGGGACAGATGGCAAGGGAGCGGCTTTGCTGTTCTTCGCTCAGGACGAGGCAGGCAGCTATACCTGGCACAGCATGATCTATTCCGATCGGGATTTCGACAGATAGAATTCAGCAGCGCGCTTGCCGCTGATGTTCCTGTAAGGATTATGCTTCCCATTTGCAGGTATAATCATTTTCAATGATCAGATGCCAATTCAAACGCCGGGTTGCTGCCGGATTTCTCTTGTTTGTCCTGGCGGCGACCTGGTTGATGGGCTGTGGCGATCGGAGCAATTCACCGACGCTTGCCGCGCCCACCGTCACGCCGCCAATCCAAGCGGCGACGACCGCCCCGCCTGAGCCAAGCTCCACTCCCACGCCGGAACCGGCGGCGGCGTTGGTGAACGGTGAGGCGATCAGCTTGGCGGCGTATCAGGCTGAGCTGGAGCGCTACCGGGCGGCAATAGGAGCACAATCTGGCACGGAACTGGCAACCGAAGACCAGCAGACCGTGCTGGATGATATGATCAACCGTACTCTACTGGCGCAGGCTGCCGCAGAAGCCGGATTCCGCGTGGATGAGTCGCTCTTGCAGGCGCGTTACGATGCCCTGGTTGCCCAGTTGGGTGGATCGCAAGCGCTGGCAGATTGGATGTCAGCTTACGGCTACGACGAGGCGACGTTTCGCCGCGACCTAGCGCAGACAATAGCCGCCGCCTGGATGCGCGATCGGATAATAGATTCTGTGCCAGAGATGGCTGAGCAGGTGCATGCCCGCCAGATTCTTTTATACAATTCTGCGCAGGCAGAACAGGCGCTTGCCGAGCTGGGCGCCGGCAGAGATTTTGCAGAGCTGGCTGCTGCTTACGACCCATTGGGTCGGGGCGATTTGGGCTGGTTTCCGCGCGGGTATCTGTTGCATCCGGCGCTCGAGGAGGCTGCTTTCAGCTTGCAGGTTGGTGAGATCAGCGCGTTGATCGAAACGCCGGTTGGATTTCATATCATTCAGGTGGTTGAGCGCGATCCACAACGCCGCCTCGCCCCTGACGCTCGTCTGACCTTGCAAATGCAGGCGCTGCAGGATTGGCTGGCTGAGCGCCGCAGCCAGAGCGAGATACGAATTCTGTTACCCTGACCTCGGCACTCGGGAGAATAATCCATGGACGCCTTTGAACTCCAAGAGCAAACCAAACCCACTCGCAAGGTCTCGGACCTGATTTGGAATGTGCTGACCGTCCTGGTTTTGCTGGCGGTGTTGTGCGTGGTTGCGGGCTTTTTGGTGATTTTCACCAACCCCTATTCGCAATGGAACCTGTTCCCGCCTCCCACGTTGCCGCCAACGATCTCGCTCCCTACGGCGACTTCCACGCCGCGCCTGTCGCTTCCGCCCACCTGGACGGCTTCACCCACACTGGAACCGACCAGCACCAATACGCCTGAACCGACCGCCACGCCCGCGCCAACGGAGACGCCTTTCAGCCTGTTCACCTTCACTCCGACCTCTGAAGCTGGCGCATCGGCAGGCATGCCTTTCGTCGTCGGCGCTGGTACGCCGATTGGCACTTCGAGCCTGGCATTTCACCCCGAGGCGGGATGCAACTGGATGGGCGTGGCAGGGCAGGTATTCGATCTCTCCGGAGCGCCGGTGACTGGGCAGCAGGTGCGCCTGGGCGGTACGCTGCTTGGCGCGCCAATAGATTTACTCACCTTGACCGGTCTGACCACCGCTTACGGTACGAACGGGTTTTATGAGTTCCCTCTGGGGGATAAACCAGTGGCTACCAGCGGCACGCTCTGGGTTCAACTGCTCGACCAGAGCGGCATACCGATGTCGGACAAGGTTTATTTCGACACCTACGCCGAGTGTGAAAAGAATCTGATTTTTGTGAATTTCAAGCAGGTGCGCTGATTGCGCTTTCCACCAGCAGCGGGCGTGGCGATTGAAGCTGCCATACCCATCTCCCTGTCACCCTTCGCCGCTCACCTCGATCCAGAGCTGGCGCAGCAGCAGGGCGTCGTCCTCCAGCACCGGGCTCTCGCATAACAGGCGTCCCTGACAGCCGCGCGCCTGCAAGGCGCGGAAGATCGCCCTCACATTCAGGTCGGAGTCTTCGAGCTTGAGGTGCTCTTGCTCACCTTTGGGACCATATTGGATGCCCGATAAGTGGATGTGCAGGTCTTTCAGGGCTTCCTCGCCCAGGGCTTTAGCGTAGCTGTCCAGGACGAGCTCCCATTCCGCCTGCGTGTTCATCGAGCCGTCTCCAGCGCGGGCGTGCAGATGGGCGAAATCCAGGCAGGGCTTCACTCCGGGGATTGCCTGGCTCATCGCCAGTGTATCTTCCAGCGAACCCAACATGGCTGGTTTGCCCATCGTCTCGGGGCGCAAGATGACCGGGTTGTTGGCGGCGCGCAATTCGTCCACACAACCTCGCAGGCGTTCAACCGCCAGCGGCAAAACCTCCTGCGGGGGGCGCTCGAAGTAGGAGCCCGGATGAAAGACGATGTCGGTTGCGCCAGCCAGGTTGCCATAATGGGCGGCGTCCATCAGCCGCTGGCGCGATTTCGGCCACTCCTCGTCGTCGGCGTTCAGGTTGATGAAATAGGGGGCGTGCACGCTCAGGGTCACCGCGTGCTGCTGAGCGGCTTCTTTGATCTGAGCACAGGTGTCTTCGGTCACACGCACCGCCCGCACCCATCCCAATTCCAACGCGAAGAGTCCAAGTTCGGCTGAGCGGATCACCGCGCCCACGCTGCCGCCGGGTTTCTTTGGCGTGGATATCGGCGAGCCAACAGTGCCAAAGCGAAAGGATAAGGGAGTCATAGGCTGCCTCTTGCTGTCAATTTCGAATCAGCGCACGAATGCGCTCCCAAAGCGGTGGACCAAGCACCAGCAGACCGATCAGCACCGAAGCGAGTGCGGCGATCAATACTGCTGCCGCACCCACATCTTTGCCCACGCGCGCCAGATCGTGAACCTCATGCTGGCTTGCCAGGTCTACAACTGCCTCCAGGGCGGTATTGATGAATTCTGCTGTCCACACCAGTGCGATTGCCAGGATAATCAGCGCCCATTCCTGCCGGCTCAAGCCGAGCCAGAGCGAAAGCAGGATCACCAGCACAGAGAGCAGCGCGTGTATCCAGGCGTTGCGCTGGGTGCGCAGCACGAACCACCAGCCGGCGAAGGCATAGCGGAAAGAGCGCGCCCGAGAGTTAAAAAAGGAACTGAGACGAGAGAGCATCGCTTATGAATATGAAGTGAGCTACGAACTTGATGGTCCTTTGATGCGGCTCCCGAGGCGGGTGAGCGCTTCAGCCTGCAGCGCCCACATCCGCTCGTGTTCTGCTGGGGAGGCGTGGTCGTAGCCGAGCAGATGCAGCACACCGTGAACAACCAGCAGTTGCAATTCTTCCTCCACGCTATGCCCGCCGGTGGCTGCCTGAGCGAGGGCGCGCGGATAGGAAACCAATACATCGCCCAGGTAAGGCATTCCAGAGTCTGGATCGACCTCGCCGGAAGGGAAGGAGAGGACATCAGTTGGGGCGTTAACTCCCAGATAGCGCCGATTCAGATCTGCGAGGCGTTCGTCACTGCTGAGCACCACGCTCAGCTCAGCCTCGCTTGCCGCCCCTGCGCACGCCAGCGCCTGGCGCGCGGCGCCTTCCAGTAAGTCTGCTTCTATCTCTGGCTGTTTGCCACTTTCTGACAAAGCATCTACTTCTATAATAATGTGAATCATGGTCGGCTTTCTTTGGTCGCCGGGGTTTCCGCCTCTTTTTGTTCTACCGGCGCAGACCTCGAGCTGGGCACGGTAGGGCTTGCTTCCAGCCTGGGTTGGGTGATCAGATCAAGGGCGGGGTATTCCAGGCGCGGGTGGTAGAGACCGCGCAATGTGGAGGCAAAGGAGTCGGCGATCGCCTCCAGGTCTCGCAGCGTCAGCCCGGTGTGATCGAGTTGACCGGCAGCCAGGCGGTTCTGAATGACGCTCTTGATCACCTCTTTCATGGCGGCTTCATCCTTGGGGCGCTCGGCGCGCACGCGCGCTTCGCTGCCATCTGCCAACATCAAAATCGCGGTCTCGCGCGATTGAGGCGGTGGTCCTGGGTAGCGGAAAAGGTCAGGGTTGACCTTGCTCTCATCCCCGCCGGCGGCTTTGACCGCATTGATATACTGGTAGCGGGCGATCATCGTCCCATGGTGCTCGCGGATGAAATCCTGGATACGCTCCGGGATGCGATGTTTGCGCGCCAGGGCGACCCCATCGGTGACGTGGCGCAGGATAATGCTGGCGCTCTCTTCTGGACTCAGCGCCTCGTGGGGGTTTTGGCTGCCCGGCAGTTGATTTTCGATGTAAAACATTGGATGGAGCGCCTTCCCCACGTCGTGGTATTGTGCCCCAACCCGAGTGAGCAAGGCGTCGGCGCCGATGCGCTCGGCAGCCTGCTCAGCCAGATTGGCAACCTGAAGGCTGTGTTGGTATGTGCCAGGGGCGTTATGCAACAGTAGTTGAAGCAGGGGATGATCGGGTCGAGAGAGTTCCATGAGCTGCAAGGCTGTGGTCATGCCAAGCAATTGCGCCAGAAAGAATTGCAGCAGCAAAGCCAGACTGGCAGAGGCGATCCCATTGAGCAGGGCGGTGCCGCTCAATGTCGCAACCGCCAGCAGCTCCCCGTCCGGCTTAGGCAGATAATACGCGATGGTCACCAGCGAACCACTGGCAGCGACTGCCAGACCAGCCCAGAAGAAAGAGATCACCCGCTGAGCTCGGCCAAGTATCAGGATGCCAAAGGAAGCGCCCAAAACGTAGTACAAAAGCAGGATCAAGGCGTCCGTCTGGTTGTAAGAGACCAGGATCGCCAGCAGCAGCGAGGTGGTCAGGGCTGGATTGGTGCCGAACAGGGCGGCGATGGTCAGACTATAGGCTGCTAGGGGGAAGATATAGCTCAGCGCCAGCAATTCGCTGCGCACCAGCCGTCCTCCGACCAGGAAGACCAGGAACAGGAGGGTGATCATGGTCAGGCCACGCAAATCCTGCAGCAAGCGCGTGTTTCGCCGCAAGTAAAAGATCATAAAAGCTGCCTGCAACAGAACCAGTGCGGCTGCGCTAGCAAGGAACTTCCATGCATCCTGCGGCTGAGCCAACCCTAGCTTTTGCATGGCTTCCAGGTCGGCTTCGTCGATTACATCGCCGCGCTGGGCGATGATCTCGCCGGCTTTGAGCGTGCGTGTCACCGGCTGGACGGCGGCGCGGGCATTCTCCTGGGCGGCGCGGGTCATCGTCTCGCTATAGAAGCTGTTTGGCGCTACGAAGGCGGCAACCAGTTCAGCCACAATTTTTGCCTGTTCCTCTGTCAGCGCCAGACTCACCAGCGCAGGAACACTGCGGCGGGCTTCATCCAGGCGGTCTTCACGGATGGCGTTGCGCATCACTTGCTCCAGCACTGTTATGGCTTCCTGTTGCACCGCCTGCCAGCGCTGATCGTTGAGTTGCAGGATTGCCTCGGCGATCTCTCGGCTGAGTTGCACCTCTTCCAGCGCCGCCAAATCTTGAATTTTCTGCTCAGGGGTGGCGTAAATGTCAGCGCGCACGCTGTTGATGAACGCCAGTGCTGCGCGCAGGCGCTCCAACTGCTGGCGGGCGACTGCAGTGTCAGCCGGCGTATATAAAGGCGGCACCGCGTGCGCCGCCGCTTCGCGTTGCTCCTCGGTGAGCACCTGGCTTTCGTAGGTTATCTCACGCGGCGCCAGCACTTCGGTCGAGGCTACCTGCCCCACCTGGAAGGAATCGGAGGAAAGCGCCAGGATCTGCGGCGCTGTCAGGGCGACATAAGAAACCGCGGCGCTCACCAGGAAAAGCAGGACAAGAAATACCCGTCGGCGAACGGGATTTCGACTCAAGCGAGTTTCCATAAAAGGGACAAAGCGCAGGCTCTCCTGCTATTGGAGCAGCTTGCGGACCACCTGGCTGGCTTGATCGCCGCTGGCGCGTCCCTGCAAGCGCGGCATCAGCGCTTTCATTACCTGCCCCATTTCTTTCACTGAAGTGGCGCCGGTTTCAGCGATCACCTGGCGGACGAGCGCCTCCAACTCCTCGGCGCTGAAAGCCTTGGGCAGGAAGCTCTCCAAGATAGCGATTTCTTGCTCAGCGGCGGCAACCAGGTCTGGCCGGCGGGCGCGCTCGGCGTCGGCGATGGTCTCACGCCGAGATTTGACCTCCTTGTGCAGGATTGCCTGTATGCCGGCTTCGTCCAGCGGACCGCCTTTTTCCACCTCAGCCAGGTGGATGTTGCTCAGCACCAGGCGTATTGTGCGCTTGCGCGGCTCATCTCCAGAGCGGATAGCCTGCTTGAGGGCGTTGTCCAGATCGGTTTTCAGGCTCATGACTGTCATTATACCGCGTTCACAATGACGCCTTCATCCCATCGGAAACCTCATCCGCCGTCCACCAATCACATGCAGGTGGAGATGAAATATCGCCTGACCAGAATCCGGTCCGGTATTGATGATCAGGCGGTAGCCGCTTTGCTGAATGCCGGTTTGCTCCGCAATCTGCCTCGCCACTGTAAATAGATGACCAACCAGCGCTTCGTCTCCAGGGGTCAGCTCGTTGACCGAGACGATATGGCGCTTGGGCACGATCAGCACATGGACCGGGGCGACAGGATGGATATCGGCAAAGGCGGTGGCAAGTTCGTCGGTGTACAGGATGCGCGCCGGGCGCTTACCGGCGACAATCTGACAGAAGATGCACTCGTCCATCGGCGTAGGGGGATGATTTGGAATGGGTGGGAGGTTTGCTGCCCGGTTTCAGATACTTTCGACGATTGTGCCGATAAGCTCGTCTCCTTCCAGGGCGATCAGACGCACCAGTGTGATCTCATTCCATAGACGACTGGGGACGCGCGCACGCACCCGCAGGGCATTGTCGCTCAAGCCGCTCACCTGCCAACCGGATGGATCGAGGGATGTGGCGCTTTCCCAGAGCACCGCCAGCTCTGCGCCTAGAAAGCCCTCTCGGAAGACGCGCGCCGCCTCCGCCAACGCCTGCCGCAGGCGGGCGCTGCGTTCCTTTCGTACAGGGTGCGGCACCTGCGCCGGCAGGCGCGCCGCAACTGTGCCAGGGCGGGCGGAATAAGTGAAGACATGACCGCCCGCAAATTGCATGGCTTTGATAAATTGCAGGCTCTCTTCGAACTCGCTCTCATCCTCGCCTGGGAAGCCGGCGATCACGTCGGTCGTGACCGCCACCCCGGGTATGCTGGCTCGTGCCGCTGCCACCAGGCTGGTAAAAGTCTCGGGCGTCGTCTGGCGCGCCATACGGCGCAACGTGGCGGCGCAGCCGGATTGCAACGGAAGGTGCAAATGCCGGCACAGCCGCCGATCCTGCCAGAGCTCGAAGAAGCTGTCATCCAGATCCCAGGGTTCCAGCGAGGAAAATCGCAAGCGTGGCGTATCGGTTTCACTCAGGATCGCCTGCACCAGATGTCGCAGACTCTGCCGCGGCGACAGGTCCTGACCCCATGAGCCGAGATGTACGCCGGTGAGCACAATCTCCTGCGCGCCACCCTCCAGGCAACCGCGCACGTCGGTCAAGACGGCAGGGATCGGGCGGCTGCGCCCCGCGCCGCGTGCCAGGGTGGTAATGCAGAAAGTGCAGCGGTTGTCGCATCCATCTTGTACTTTGACGAACGCGCGCGTGCGCAAGCGCGCCCCTGGGATCGGTTGGCGCGCCAGCGGCTCCAGGTCAAAGATTTCCTGGGGCATCTGCAAAAGGTCCGGCACCAGGCGGTCCTTCAGGCGATTGGGCACCACCCGCGTTACCCCGGGCAGAGAAGCGGCGCTCCTGGGCTGCAGGGTTGACCAGCAACCTGTAACCACGATCTGCTGCGCTCCGGCGCGCTGCGCCTGCCGTATCTTCTGGCGCGAATCGGAAGCTGCCGCGGCGGTCACGGCGCAGGTGTTCACCACCACCAGGTCCGCCCCTTCGGGCGTTGGCGTCAGGGTATGACCAGCGGCGCGGAACTGGCGCGCATAGCTCTCGATTTCGCTCTGATTCAACCGGCAGCCGACCATGTCCAGGTAGACCTTCATCGCTTACGGCTCCCGCACTACGAAATTATCAAAGCGGATATCCGTACCAGGGACATCGAAAGAACCCGCCAGCAAGCCGACGTCGCCGGTGGTGAAGGAGCTGTCTTCGGTTTCAGCCAGCAACTCGCCGTTTACAGACAGGCGCAGCGCGCTGCCGACGCATTCACTGCGTACGAAATTGGTGGCGTTGCCCTGTTTGATGACCTCAGTTGGCAGCATTGATTCCATGCCAATCAACATCTGTTGCCCGTTGAGCACCTTACCGATGCCGTAGTAGCCGTCGCTGCTGATGACGAAGAAGTAGAAGTTGTCACTGTTCTGATAGCGGCAGATCACGCCGAAATCGTTGTTGTCGTCGCCGCCTGCCTTGGTGGCTTCCACCTCGATCACCGCGTCGTTGAACCTCAGACCCGGGTTTGACCACACATCGGTGTTGGTGGTATTCACCAAGATGCGATAACTTCCGTTGTGATAGTCTGTGACCCCGTCATCGGTGACCACGCGTTTCCAACCGCTGGATGGGTTGGAGAAATCATCCTGAAAGAGCAGCTTTCCGCCTTGCTCCTCGCCGGTGTCCAACAATGACGAAGCTGCCTTGCAGGAAAGAAGGAAACTAAGAAGGATGATGCTGGTAAACAGGAGCAGGCGCGGCTTCATGCAGCTTCCCTTTCGAGTGTCGGATGGTTTGAATGGCAATAATTTTAACATAGTTAGGGAAAATAGTTTTGCAACAGGCGTTGAGCGTGGTCAGCGGTGGGTGTACCCGGAGCCAACGCGATGGTCTGTCTGAATATCTCCTGCGCCTGTTCGGGCTGGTTCTCCATGAGGTAGACCAGCCCGAGATGCAGGTAGGCGGGGGCGTAGTGCGCATCCAGGCTGATTGCCCGGTTGTACAGGCGTTTTGCGCCGGGGATGTCGCCCGACTGGAACAATAACTGTCCCAGCGTGTCCAGAGCGGCGGGGTCGTTGGGCGCCAGCATCACAGAGCGGCGGGCGGCTGGCAAACCGATCTGACTTAACTGGTAGCTGTATTCCAGGCAGAATTGCGCCAGCAGCCGGTAGTACAAGGGGTCGTATGGCGCAAGCTCAATCGCCCGTTGGTAAGCCTGCGCCGCCGCATCCCTGTCGCCTTGCAAGGCGAGCATGCGACCGATTTCTGCCGGCAGGGAGGGATTATCCGGATAGAGCGTAGCCGCCTGCCTCAGGATGGTGAGCGCCTGGGGGATATTCCCCTGCCGTTGCCAGTATAATCCCAAGAGCAGGTGAGCGCTCAGCAGTTTTGGATCAAGCGCCAGCGCCCGCCTTAAGTCGTCCAAGCCATCCTGTCCGGCTTCTTCCAGCGGCAAATGCTGGCGGGCTTCGCCCAGGAAAGCCCAGGCTTCGGCATAGTCGGGGCGAGCCTGTGTCGCTGTTTTCAGGGCGTGGAGCGCCAGTTCCCATTCGTTCAGATCGCCCAGGGCGCGCCCTGCCTCGACCAGGGTGTATGCCGTGTCGCCTTTCACTGCGGCGACGCGAATGACCTGCGCCAGCGAGCTCGCGCGGCGCGCCAGTTGCGCGTCCAGCTCGCCAGCGCGCTGCAGATGCGGCAGAGAAGCCTTGGGCTGGGTTGCCGCCAGCAGTAACCCTATCTGGTAGTGCAGGTCGGCGCGGTCAGGCTCATCCTCGAGCATGGCTTGCAAATCGGCGATGGCAGCCTGGTAGTCCCCCAGGCGGCGATGGGCGTCCAGCAGGCGCGGATACACTTGAGAAGCCAGCGCGCCCTGCTGCAACGCAATTTGCCAGGCTTCGATGGCGCTAGTCAGGTCGCCGCTTTGCCGATGGGCGTCGCCCAGCGCCAGCCTTCCGGTAGGCGAAAGACCATTGCGCTGAGCAGCCTGGGTGAAATAGCGGATTGCGGCTGCAGCGTCGCCGCCTTGCCATGCCAGTTGCCCGGCTTGCTCCCATAAGTCAGTGCGCCAGGGGAACAAACGCGCAATTTGCGCTATCTCCTGAGCGGATTGCGCCGCCGCTTCGGTCACAGCGCTTGCTTCCGGCGGGCGTTGTGCGCCGGATGTTGTTTCACCAGCCGGATGCGCCTGCCACAGGACGAACCCGATCAAGGCAGTCAGCCCGCACAGCCAGAACAGGATTTTGGCGACATGCCTCACGCTGAGGATTATAGCTGAAGCCAATCCTGGCAACCAGACATGCCAGGAAGGTGACAAATGCCAGTTGCCCTACCACACTGGATTGAATATAATCAGATTTGCGTTTTCAATTCCCGACAGGAGATTTCTCATGGATTTTGCTTTGACTGAGGAACACCGCATGGTGCAGCAAATGGTGCGGGAATTCGCTCAGAAGGAAGTGGCGCCGATCATCAAGGAATACGACCGCAAGCAGGAGATGGCTGGTTTCATCTTGCCGCGCCTGGGAGAACTCGGCATCTTGGGCATCTGCCTGCCGGTGCGCTATGGCGGTCAGGGTATGGATTACATTGCTCTCGGTCTGGCTTGCGAAGAACTGGAAGCCGTGGACAGCACCTTGCGGGTGGTGATGTCGGTGCATGTTGGCTTGAACAGTCTGGGGTTGTTCCAATGGGCGACCGAGGAACAAAAGCAGCGCCTGCTCGTGCCACAGGCGCGCGGCGAGAGGATCGGCTGCTTTGGGTTGACAGAGCCAGGCGCCGGCTCCGATGTCGCCTCCATCGCCAGCAGCGCGCGGCGCAATGGCGATGTGTATATCCTCAATGGCGAGAAAATGTGGATCTCCCTGGCGACCAAGGCTCACCATGCCCTGGTTGTGGCGCGCACAAACCCTGAAGCAGCCGACCCGCATGACGGGTTGAGCGCCTTCCTGGTAGAACTGGACTCCCCGGGCATCAGTCGCGGCGATATCCATGGCAAACTGGGTGTGCGCGCCGGCTCAACCGGCTGGATCGCTTTTCAAGATGTGCGCGTGCCCGTTGAGAACCGCATTGGCGAGGAAGGCGAAGGGTTTAAAATCGCCATGAGTTGCCTGGATAACGGGCGGTACACGGTTGCAGCCGGCGCGACCGGGCTGATTCGCGCCTGCCTGGAAGCCAGTGTGCGCTATGCCAATCAGCGCGAAGCCTTCGGGCGCCAGATCGGTAAATTCCAGCTCATTCAACAGAAGATAGCCCGTATGGTACAATTTTACGACGCCGCCCGCCTGCTTTACCTGCGCGCCGGCTGGATGAAGAATATGGGTTTGCGCAACACGCGCGAGACCTCGCTGGCGAAGTGGTTCGCCACCGATGCCTCCTTCGAAGCGGCTGCGGAGGCTATCCAGGTACATGGCGCATATGGTTACAGCGATGAGTACGATGTGGAGCGTTACCTGCGCAACGCCAAGGGCGCGGTGATTTACGAGGGCACAAGCGAAATTCACCAGTTGATGCAGGCGGGCTATGCGCTCGGTTACCGCGATGATCCGCCCTTGAGGTGTGAGTTGCCAGCATACGATCCGAAGTTCTGGCAGGAGTGACAAACGATTCTACTTTTACCCCCTGAAACTCATTCAAGATAACAAGGAGGTCGCCTTGAAGATCGTTGTATGCGTCAAGCAAGTGCCCGATTCGGCTGCCAAGGTGGTGGTGGAAAACGGGCAGGTGACCTGGGGAGATGCACCGTTGGTGATCAATCCCTGGGATGAATTTGCCGTGGAGGCGGCTCTGTTGCAGCAAGAGGCGCACGGCGGCGAAGTGATTGCGTTGAGCATGGGCGGTGAAAGCGCCCGCGAAGCCCTCAAACACGCCCTGGCAATGGGGTGCTCCCAGGCAATATTGGTTTCAGACCCGGCAATGGCTGGCAGCGACAGCCAGGCTGTCGCCCGCGTGTTAGCGGCTGCCATCCAGAAGATCGGTGATGTTGACCTGGCATTTTTCGGCAAGCAAGCCATTGATGGCGATATGGGCGTGACCGCTGCCCAAACAGCGCGGGCGCTCGGTTGGCCAATGCTCTCGCAGGTTTCGGTGATCCAGGCGCTGGACCCCGCCAGCAAGACGATTCGCGTGGCGCGCTCAATGGAAGAGGGGCGGCAGGTGGTGGAAGCCCGCTTTCCGGCAGTGGTGAGCGTGGGCAAGGATATCGCCGAACCGCGCTATCCATCCTTCATGGGCATCCGCAAAGCCTCGCGGGCGGTGATCCCCACCTGGTCGCTGGCAGACCTGGGGATGACGGTGCCGACCTCGGTGGTGAAGTGGCCCGAAATTACCAACCCACCGGCGCGCGAGGTTGTCACCGAGATTATCAGCGGGGATAGCCCGCAAGAGATCGCCGAGAAGTTGGCGGATAAAATCCTGGCGGAGAAGGTGTTGTGATGAGCAACAAGGTTTGGGTTTACATCGATCAATTTAAAGGCAAAGCCCATCCCGGCTCCTGGGAAGCTCTGGGTGTAGGCAACAGCCTGGCGGAGAAGTTGGGCGGCGGCGTGACCGCGCTGGTGTTCGGCGAAGGCGCTCAGGATGTGGCTGCTGCGGCTTTCCGCTTCGGCGCGAGCGAGGTGTTCTTTACCGACGCCCCCAGCATGGCGGATTATCGCCCCGAAGCGTACGCGGCGCTGATCTCCAAAATGGTGAAGGACGTGGCTGAGGTGCTGCTCTTCCCCACCACCACCCGCGGGCGCGAGCTGGCTGCAATCTGCTCTATGGATCTGAACACAGGCGTGATGCCGGATGTGATCGGCTTGGAGGTGGTCGATGGGCGTGTGGTGGCGACGCGCCCGGTTTACGCCGGCAAGTTACTCACCAAGGCGGTGTGCGAAGCCACGCCTCAGATCATCACCACCCGCACCCGCGCCTTCCCCGCCCCTAAGGAAGACCCTGCACGTTCCGGCACGCCGGTGCGCGTGGAGCCTGTCATGGCAGAGGAGCAGATTCAGACGAAAGTGGTGGAGTACGCTCCCTCGGGCGGCGGAGTGTCTGTCTCCGACGCGGCGGTGATCGTCTCCGGCGGGCGCGGCGTATCTAACAACCCGGCTCTCACCCCGCCTGCAGGTCTGGATGAGAAACAGGCGGAGATCTGGCGCGCCCAGCAGGGCTTCAAGCTGGTTGGGGAGCTGGCGCAGGTGTTAGGCGGCGCCGTCGGCGCCAGCCGCGCCGCAGTGGATGCCGGTTACATCCCATATGAGCACCAGGTCGGTCAGACGGGCAAGGTGGTGTCCCCCGATTTGTATATTGCCTGCGGCATTTCCGGGGCGATCCAGCACCAGGCGGGCATGCGTACCAGCAAGGTGATTGTTGCCATCAATAAAGACCCCGAAGCGCCGATTTTCAAACTGGCGCGCTTTGGCGTGGTGGGCGACCTGTTCGCCATCCTTCCGCCGCTGACCGAGGCGATGCGAAAACGGTTGGGCAAATAACCGCCAGTCCCCAGCGTTTGATCTGCCTTCTCGGGATCGCCGGAAAAGTGCTCCCGAGAGGCAGTTTTTATTGCCCACAAACTGCCTGTTCTGAAGATGGGACGAGAGATAACACTTGTTGTTCCGGGCGACTTTGCAACTGCGTGCCCCACAAAAACATGATCTATGCGGTGCGGCTAAGCGTCCGTTGATAGAGTGGACGTTGGTCAGTCATGGCTTGACGTGCCGCCGCTATGCCCGTCAACGTAAGCTGGAACAATCCCGGGGAAAGGCTTGGCTGCGACGCAGGCTCAAAGCGGATGAGCTTACCCGTTTCTGTTAAGGTTGTTAAGAAAGGATGAAATGACTTGACAGAGATTCGCTTGGGTGATAATCTTACGCTCGTTGCCGCTCAGGTGAACTGGTTCACCCAAGCCGGCATTGAAACTTGAACTTGCATGGAGTAAGAAATATGAGTGAGCGTATTGTCGGAACCGTCAAATGGTTCAACGCCGCCAAAGGCTACGGCTTTCTGGGACGCGAGAATGGGGACGATGTCTTCGTCCATTATTCGGCAATCCAGATGGATGGTTACCGGCGACTGGAGAAAGACCAGCGGGTGGAGTTTTCCATCGAGGAAGGGCCGAAAGGCTTACAAGCCACGAACGTCATCCCGCTCTAACCCCTGGCAATAAAGAGAATAAAACCGATGGCACCTCCCGAACGCACAGTTCGGGAGGTGTTGATTAAGAAGCTGCAGAGCGTGGTGATAACATGCAGATCAGGTATCGAGGCAGTTATGGTCGAGAAGTTGCAAGCGGGTGAAATAATTATCATCAATCGTAGCGGATAATTTTACAATTATGGGAGAATTCGAGGTTCGATTGTTATCCACGATTTGCCACCGTCACGCGTCCAATATAGCGCGGTGGTTTGACCGACTCGCCGGTCAAAATCCTTGTAAAAATCAATCCCACCCACAGGATAGTACGCAAAACCATTTTGTTCATCCACGTATTGAAGTTCGCTACCTAAAGGAAGAGGGCAATCTGTGGCAAGTAGGGACCAGCTTTCACCACCATCTTTGGTTTGATAAAGTTGTGTCAGTGTTGCAGGGTCTGGATCGTTTTTCCCCAACAGCCAGCCTGTTTGCGCGTTCGAGAAATATACTGTACCAATCTTTACTGGCGAAGGCTTTGAAACCCAGGTCTGGCCGCCATCGTGAGTGAAGTAGAAATACTGCGATGTCGGTAATGGCAGGCGGTTCAGGGTGTTTGGATAATAGACAAAAACATCCATCACTACGTCCGAATTCAAATAAGCCCGTCGTATTAACACCCCATCTTGTGTGGATGTAAATCTTGGTGCGGAAACCAGATCCAGGTACTTGCAGCCCCCGCCATAACAATCGAGATCAGGGAGATCATCCGGTGGGTCGAGAGGACGGAATACCCAGGATCTTCCCCCATCAGGCGTGTTGAACAACCTCCTATCGGAAAAAAGCCCGTAGCCTCCGTTGTAAAAGTAAAATGCTCCGGAAAGGGATAATACCCTTTTATCCAAAGCGTGTCAGGGTCTGACAGGTGGTCAATGCTGTCATACACCGTTCCCCAGTGAAACCCCCCATCTCGGGTTTCGAAGAAGTGGACCCGCTTGTTTTCTATGCATGCATCGCTCTCGCCCAACATCCAGCCATGTTCTGGGTCGATGAAGAAAAGCTGACCAGGAGATAATTCGGGAGCCTGCTCAATTCGCAGTGTTTCCCCGGTCTGCCAGGTCCGACCGCCATCCGTGGTGCGCCAGGGGATTACTTCTGCTGCAGGTGCTTCGGGAAGAGATGAACGGGTTGAGACAATTATTGCCGTGTTTGCGTCTGCAAAAAAAGCTGCCCGAATATTTGAGTTATTTTCCGGAATTGGCGGTGTGACATCTATCCAGGTTTGAATTCCATTCGCAGTTCGCAGGATTTTTCTTTTTTCTTGCTCCCACCAGGGGCGGATAGAAAGATCTGAGTAAATCGCCCATCCGTTTGTCGTGTCAAACATCTGGAGCTGGGTAATCTGCAAGCTTGCAGCGATCAGTCCAGTTGGCGGAGGAAAAATCGATGGAGATGACGAAGGGAACGGCGTCCCCTGCTGATAAGTTTTGATGGGTGCGATAGTCGTCGAGGGAAGACCCAGCCCCGGATATGAGGCGCTCGGCGGATATGCAGGGTATGGCGGCGGAGCGGAGATCGTGGGAGCAAGGGTTTGCTGCGGCTTGATCAGTGTACAGGCTGTCAGGGTCACTAGCACTAAGGGGGCGAAATATCTGGAAGCACTGGGTAACGTGGCTTTCAAGGATTGATGATGGCAAATCGGAGAGCGTCTATGATCAACAACAGATCAGAAGAGATGCATAAGACGCTCATGGGGACGGTTGGATAACGCCCAGGTAAATCGAAGCCGAGGTGACAGGCACTTTGCCGACGCTGCGCTCGCCGGCGATCCTCCAGCCGCAGGTCTCGAAGAGCAGCAGGGTTTGCCCGGGTTGCGGCGCGGGCAAGAAATCCTCGTCCAGGCGCGCCGCCAACTCCACCGCCTCGGGGATCGAAGCTTCCAGGTAGCTCTCTATGTGCCGCGGGGGAACGCGACTCAAGCCGGTGAGCCTCAGCTCTTCTACCCGCTTCTTGCCCTGGGTGATCACCACCTCCGCTCCTTCCCAGGCTTCCAGGTTTGCCAGCACCTTCTTGAGCGGGTAAGCCGCCCCGCTCAGGCTGGTGCCTTCCATGGCATGGCGGAAAGCCTGACCCTCGCCGCCCACGCCGGAGTGCACCGTCACCAACAACGCCTGCCCAATAGCCTGCGACTGAAATGTGGTGATGCATGCCCGCCGATCTCCATAGCGGCATTTTTGCGCCGGTCGGAAGGCAATGACGATAGGTTTGCCACGATGGTTGGGTGGGTAGATGGTGATGCGAATGGTTTTGTCGCTGCGGCTGAAATCAATGCCGTAGAAATCGCTGATTCTGACCGGCAAGGGTGTTTCGGGGGGTTCCAGCGTGGGGGTAGGAAGAGCGGGGTCAAACCAGCGCGCCAGCGCGCCGCGCAGGGCGTCAGATGCGGTGTGGACTGCCCACTCCACCAGACCAGGACCGCCGGGGCGCGCTCGCCGCGCTGGCGTGGTGGGAGTGGGCGCGGCGGTCGTCGGCGTCGGCGTGATGGTAGGCGCAGGCGTGCCGGTGGCGGTTGGGGTAGGGGTGGGGGTCTCCTGGACGCGGTATTCGCGCAGGTTCTGGATGCCGTTGCCGCACCAATAGGTATCTTCGTTGATGCGCGAGCAGACGGTGCCGATAGGAGGGGCAGGACGTTCGGGCTGCAAGCAGTAGGTCAGCACCTGCCAGCCGCGGTTGTGGCACAGCCGCAGGCGCAGCCTTCTCAGCCCTGTCCCTGGCACAGGTCCGACACCCAGGTCGGCGCAGACGCGCCAGTTGTAAACCGGTTTTTGCAGAAGCGGGCTGAAGTTGCCACTCAAACGTGGGCTTTCCAGGGGGTCATCCCCGGCTGAGCGCGCTTGTCTCCACAGTACCCCCAGACCGAGGACGGAGACCAGTAATCCCGCCAGGATCAAGTTGCTACGGTTCATGGCTTTTCCCTTCTCACGCCGTCCAGTCAAAACCAATACCGACCGAGTCCAGGCGGTTGCTGCCTGGAAGAATCGATTAATCGGTAGAGGAGCAGGAATCGTGCCAACTTGCCGGCGTTAGTTCAGCCTGGCAAGGATTCTGGTAATATGCTGCACGCTTGCCTTGGTCGCTTCTGCATCTGGGGCGTGTGGCGCTTGTTGTAAATAGACCAGGTAGTGCTGCACAGCCAGCCGCATGGAACCCATGCGCTGATAGATCAGCCCCAGGTCGCGCTGCAGCTCGGGCATCTCGGGCTGGAGCAACAGCAGATGTTGCACCACTCCCAGCGCCAGCCTCCAGTCGCTTTGATACAGATAGACGTTGCGCAGGTTGTACAGCATGCGCGTCAACATCGCTCGAGGCAGGATCGGTTTTAGCCAGGCAGCCTGGAACGGCCCGCTGAAACCGGTTGCCTCGCGCACCAGTTGAACGCAATCGCTCTCCAGAAGCCGGGCACCGCCGTGAAATGGGTCAATATAGATTTCGCCGCGCTCGCCAGCGATGCCAACGATGAAATGTCCGGGCAGGCCGATGCCGCGCGCTGGCAGCCCGATCCGTTTAGCCACCGCAATGTAGACGGCTGAGAGGCTGATCGGGATTCCCAGGCGTCTTTCGAGCACCTCGTTCAGATAACTGTTACGCGGGTCGTGATAGTGGGCGCTGTTGCCCTGGAAACGCTGTCGGATGAATAGAAAGTCGGAGAGCGCCTCAGCCCGCTCGATGGTCGACAGATGCGCCGGGATGGAGCGGCTGGCAGCCTGGCTGAGCTCGGCAAGCAGATCAAGATAGCGCTGTATATCCAGCTCGGGGTAAGCAATCTCGCGCGCCAAACAAAGCATCGCCCGCGAGATATTGATCTGGGGGCGGTTGATCTCGGCTTGAAAAGAGAAATGGCTCATGCCAGTCTCGCACGCTGCGGGCACGACTTATGATAATGCGCTCCAGGGTTTTATGCAATGCTATAAAACGCGAAGCAGCGTATCGTGACCGTATGAATCTCCAACCAGGCGCGGTTGTCTCTCCCAGATGCGCTCATAAATTGTTATCAGGAAATTATCAGGATTTTAACCCCATCTTTACCCCAAGTTAATTGTTAAGCCCTGTTGAAGATGACAAATTATTTTGTATAATACAAATAGCCTGGTGGCACGCAGCTTTTTCCGGCAATCCTGTCGGGCATGAGATGCAAGCCAAGCAGGGGAAGATGGTTTCACAGGCGAGATTGGATTCACAGCAGAGCGATCGAGCAACACAGATCAGCGCCGGAAAAATGGCACACGGGACACCTGGCGCGTTGCCCCTGTTCGCCAAAGGGCTTAGGTATGCTTGCCGCTTCTGCAGGACCAATCTTACAGTCGCATGATGTGTATTCCATGACATGGGGGAGGCGAAAAGTCAATGTGTAGGTCAGTACAAGAGAGGAGGTGAAATCGGCTGCTGAAATGTTTCCGCAGGTCTTTTGGTGGTTTCGCTGTTCACGCCACTGGAATACTTAGCATTAACACTGTAGCGGAAATCAGTCTCATACTCAATTCGACGTGAGGAGGAACTGTTATGAAAACCAAAATCCTGTATCTGGCCATGATCCTGGCGCTGGTGCTCAGCACTGCTGCCCTGCCGGCTGGCAAAGCGCCGACGTGGATGAAGTGGCCGCAAGCCGAGCGCGTGATCTTCTTCGTTGCTGACGGGATGCGTCCAGACCTGATGGAACGCTACGCCGCACAGGGGGTCATGCCCACCTTTGCCCAGCTCATGCGCAACGGCGTGCGCGGCGAGAACGGTCTGGTGCAGGCATTCCCGCCCAATACCGGCGTGGGCTGGTACACGCTGGCGACCGGCACGTATCCCAGCGAGCATGGCTCGACGAATAACACTTTCTTCCGCCAGGGCGACTCGTTCTCCAACCGAACCGCGGCGTTCAGCTCAGGCGTTGTTCAAGCGGATGATCTCTTCAACGCCGCAGAGCGCGCTGGCAAGACGGTAGTGGCAGTTGAATTTGCAGGAGCCCGCAATCTGGTGCCAGCTTTGCAAGGCCCGGTAGTGGATTATCGTACCTTCTTTTCCAATCGCGGCATACTGCTAAACTACGATCTGCCCGGACAGCCGGCTCTGGCTAACGCCTTTGGCGTTTCCTACCAGCGCGTGGATCTCGATCCTGCCACCGGCTGGACGAACGTGCCCCATTCGTGGAGCCCGCCGATGGAGGAGCAGCTTAAGCTGACCAACACCGCCTTCCCCTCCACCGATAACGTTGATCGCTTCTATGATCTCTATATCTACGACTCAATCAACGATGACCGGGTGGGCTACAACCATGTGTTGGTTGTTCCGTCCACTGCCGGCAAGGACGGCAACGCGGCGGTGGCAGACTTGATGCAAGGGGATTGGGCTGATATCAAGGTGAGCTTGCTCGGCGCCCGCCTGGGGCAGACGGCTGGCTTCTACATGAAGGCAATTGAGATCGCCCCTGATCTCTCCAAGTTCCGCATCTACTTCACCTCGATCGCCCGCGCCAACGCCACTTACAACGGCTGCACCTACGCTCCGGGCTGCAATACCCCGCTGGGCTTTGAAGAGGAGTTGAACTCCAAGTTCCGCTCCAGCACTGCCGCCGATTACGCCCCGCTGGAAGCTCTGATCATCGACGAGGACACCTATGTCGAGCAGGGCTTGATGTGGAAGGATGCCCACTGGGATTATCTGCTCTACATCTTCCTGCATCTGGGGGTGAAGCCCGACCTGCTGGCGCTTGGCGTTCCAACGACTGACGAATTCCAGCACCAGTTCCTTGGTCTGGTGGTGCCTACCGATATGGATGGCGATCCCAACCCGTATTACGATGACGTCAATGGCGACGGTGTGAAGGATAACCGCGTGGCGATTCGCGAGGGCTACCTGCGGGCGGCTTATCACGAGGCTGATCAAACCCTGGCTCTGGCGCGCATGTTCATGAAATCCGCAACCGTCTTCGCCTCGTCCGATCACGGCTTTGCGCCCCAGTGGTATGCGGTCAACGCCGGCAAAGTGCTCTATGATGCCGGTCTGCAGAGTCCCGAGGTTTCGAGCAATTGCCGCGCCGCTTCGGGCACCGGCGCCGTTAATCTGGCAAAGGCTTGCTGGGCGGGCGGCACGGCTCAAATCTACATCAACACCTCTCTACCGAGCGGCACCACCTATGAACAGGTGCGCACGGCGGTGATCAACGCGTTTGCCAACCTGACCGATCCCGCCAACCCGGGCAAGCAGGTTGTTCAGCAAATCTTCAGGAAAGAAGAGCTGCGCAACGTGGACGGCAGCGATTCGCTCCATCCGAACCGCAGCGGCGATGTGGTGGTGGTCTTGCGCCCGCCCTACCAGTTCGATGCAGCCACGCCCAGTCAGACCATCGCCTTCTCACAGTTCTTCGGACAGCACGGCTACCTGCCGGAGCTGGTGGACCTGGAGCACAGCGTCAACATGCGCGCCACCTTTGTGGCGGCTGGCATGGGCATCCGCAAGCAAGGACCAGTGGCTGGTATCCGCGCCATCGATGTCGCCCCGACCATCGCCTTCCTGATGGGCATACCTGGCCCGATCAACGCCCGAGGCCGCATCCTGTATGAGTTGCTGCCGCGACCGGGCAACTTCAAGGAAGTCACTATCCTGACCATCAGCGACTTCCACGGGCAGCTCATCCCGCTCAGCCAGGCGCCGGATACCTTCTCCTCGCCCACCTACAGCATCGGCGGCGCTGCCTACCTCAAGCCGTGGTTCGATTGGTATCGCGCCGAAGCCCGCGATGGTTCCATCACCCTCTCCGCTGGCGACCTGGTGGGCGCCACACCGCCCATCTCCAACTTCTTCGGTGATAAGCCTTCAGTTCTGCTGGCGAATATGATGGGCGTGGACGCCAACGTGCTGGGGAACCATGAATTTGACCGAGGCCAGGAGTATCTGCGCACTGAGCTCATCCCTCTCGCCAGCTTCCCGTATCTGACCGCCAACGCCATTGATCCGGCTACTGGCTTGCCCCCAGCGGAATGGAAGCCCTCGCACGTCTTCGAGTTCGACGGCTTCAAGCTGGGTGTGGTTGGCTTCACCCTGCCAGAGCTGTCAACCCTGATCTTCCCTGGCTACCTCGATCCGTTCGTCATAACCGATCCGGTGGCAGCTATCAACGCTGAGGTCGCCAAGCTGCGCTCACGCGGCAAGCTCAACGCCATCATCGCCATCGGTCACATGGGCGGCAACCTGGGCACGGTCACCAATCCCGATCCGGCGAACAGCCCGCTGGTGGATGTGGCTAACCAGATTGAAGGCGTAGCAGCCATCATTGGCGGGCATACGCATACCCAGTACGTTGCCACACTGCCCAACGGCATGCTGCTCAATGAGAACGTCAACGCCGGGCTGCGTTTCTCGCGCCTGCGCCTGGTGGTCGATACCCGCACCAAAGCAGTGATCTACAAGACGGGCGATTTCCACAAGCCGTGGAATATCGGCGTCACACCTGATCCGGCGATTCAGGCTGAAATTGACAACCTGAACGCCCAGCTAGGCCCGATCTTCAGCACAGTGATCGGCAGCGCCACACGCTATATCCCGCGTGCCGACTCCTGCGGCAGGAGCGACGGTCGCCTGTGCGAATCGCTCATCGGTAATATCACCACAGACGCCTTGCGCATCACCTACAACACTGACTTTGCCATCACCAACGCCGGCGGTTTGCGCGCCGACCTGACCTGCCCGACAACCGACAACCCGAGCGACTTCTGCCCGCCCTACACACCCCCACCGTACCCAATCACACGCGGTCAGGTGCTGGCGGTCTTGCCGTTTGGCAACGTTGTCGCCACGCTTTCGGTCAACGGCGCGGAGCTGAAGACCTACCTGGAGAACGGCGTATCGTTTATGCCGGCTGCCAATGGGCGCTTCCCTCAGGTCTCTGGTTTGTGCTTCACCTACGACATCTCGCTGCCTGCAGGAAGCCGGGTGCTCAGCGCTGTACGCCAGGCAGCCGATGGGAGCTGCACCGGCGCGCCGGTTGACCTGACAGCCGCCTCCACATACACGCTGGCGATCAACGACTTCATGGGCTACGGAGGCGATGGGTATCCGAACGTCTCCACCCGCATGACCACCCAGAACTACATGGACCAGGTGCTGGCTGACTACATCACCGCCAACACGCCTGTCAGCCCTGCGATTCAGGGACGGATTGTCTGCACCACCAGCGGCGCGACCGCCTGCCCGGTGATCACCAATCCGTAAGTTCTGCCTCAAATGTAAGAGCATAGCCAGGGAAGTCTCCAGTCCCTGGCTATGTTTTTTGCAGGAAATGCCTCATTCATTGAAGGAAAAGGTGGGTTCGGCGTAGTAGCGAATGGCGTTGGCAGCCAGGCGCTCCATCAGCCAGTCTTGCAGCCAGCCACGTTTTTGCTCCAGCGACCAATCGGCGCTGAGCACGTCGAGGGGGATGTTGATATTTAGAGCGCGGTTGGGGATGATGTGTCGGGTGATGCCGCTGGGGAATCGCTCATTGTCCAGGGCTGCCCGCAGGATGTCCTGCGGTTGGTAGCGGGGGAAAATCACCAATGCTGTGATGCGTGGGTAGGAGGGCGCCTGGAGTTCCCAGGAATCGTTGGAAGCGCGGAAGATATCTGCCCGCCCTTTGTAGGTGCTAACCAGCGCTTTCAGCAGGCGCAGATCGCGCGGCTGGCATCCACTAGGGCAAGGCACCAGGCGCACGCCGCTGGCGGTGATGATGTAAGCCAACGCCTCGCCAACCTCCAGCCTCCGCCGTGATTCTTCCAGGGTGCTCGCCTGTAAATTCATCCCCGCCACTTGCGCCAGCCGCTCTTCGAACTCCTCCACCGGCATCCCCGACACCACATGGTACCAGGTATCCAGGATCACGCCTGGGCTGTCGTAGCGCACGATCTGGGCGACGATGTGTGGGATGCCGAGGTGGGTGAAGGCGAGTGTGCGGTTGGCACCGTCCAGCACGACGTAGCGCTGGTCCTCCGGGATGGGGGCAACGATCGGAGGGTTTTTCAGGATGCCATCTTCCTGAATGCGCTGACAGAGCTTCTCGATGCGGCGCGGGTCATGTTCCTCGTGCGGCACGAGCGCCTCCGTTGGCAGCATTTGCAGATCAGGGAAGGCAGTGCTATCTTTCATTGCCTTGTCGAATCAATTGCCTGATTATACTGTGAGCCTGGGGCTGCGGCAAAGGCGATTTTCGTCAGAGCCGCTATTTATAAGCGAAGGTTTTGCCAATGGTTATTTCTCCGTGGCTTTCTGTCTTTGTTATGTTCCTCCCCAGAGGGGTTACGGCGCTATACGTTGATAGACCTCGATATCCGGGTTGACAAACGGTAAACGCAAGTCAGGCAACCATGTTGGCGTTTCGTAATGAAAGGAACGAAGCAGACGATAGCGAGTTTTCCCGGCGCGCAGTCGGTTGAAGAAATCACATTCCACCTGGTGGCTGGCGCAAATAAATTCGTCCTCAAAGCGCTCGTAGGTGAAACTGTCAATCACCAGGTAGTCCGTTTGCCGTTCTTCCAAACCAGCCTCGCCCTGGTTGAACTGATATAGACGGCTGGTGGGCAGCTCCTGTCCGGGGAATTTCTTGAAAAAGATGGGATAGTTATGCTTGCGTGAGAAATGGCCTTCTGGGAGGCTTGGCGGGTAGAGGGTGTATTCGATGGTCGCGCCGACGGGCAGCGACTTCAGGTATTCGCTGGCGGGGATGCGCGCGTCGTGGCGAAATAACAGGGCAACATGGAGAACGCGCAAGAAAGAGAAAGTAATCAGGGCGACGACTCCCGCGACGATGAGCAGAGCCAGGAGTTTGCGTCTGCTGGTGACGACGGAACGGTAGAGTTCTTCCGTGAAAAGCCCTGCGAGCGACGCCAGGAGCGGGATCAGGGGTAGAAAGAAGCGCGGTTGGTAGTTGTACGAGACCAGGATGGGCAGGTCCAGCGCCAGGATTGCCAGCATCAACACCGCAATTGGCTCAAGCGTTGACCCGCTTTGTCCCTTGCTGCGCCAGGCAGATTGAATCAGCCGTGCGGCGTGCCAGAGCAAAGCTCCGATCAGCAGGAGAAACACCCCGAACCCAAGCGTCTGGCTCAATACCTTCCATTGCCCCAGCAGACCGATCAGGCTCCCCGGTTCCCTGGCGTAACTGGCGTGGCGCAGGATGGCTGGCGCGGCGCGCTTAATATAGTAAGCCATCCACAATAGCGCTTTGGGCGTGCCCAGTGCGTACCCTAATCCGCTCAACCCCAGCCCGACGAAGAGCGTTTCGAAGCTCTCAAGTGGTTTTTCGAAAACTGCGCTGCGTTTAGTCAGCAGATAGACCACCAGCGGCGCCAGGAGCAGGCTGGCGCCATTGTATTTGCTGGATGCTGCCAGTCCCACCGTCAGGAAGCTCAAGTACAACCAGCCTTTACCCTTCTGGCGCTGATATTGGAGCAGTGCCGCGACGGTCAGCAGGCTAAAGAAAGCCAGATAGGGGTCGTTGTGGGCAAAGCGGGCGTTCAAAGCCATCTCGCTGCTCGAAGCCACCAGCAAAGATCCCAGCATCGCAGCCGGGACGCCGCCCCCTGCCAGACGGGTGATGCCATAGGTCAGCGCCACGGTCAGACCGCCGAGGATGACCGAGAAGCCACGCGCGCTTCGGATAAGATCGGCTTTGGAGTACCCCAGACTGTAGACAGCCTTGCCCATGCCGTACAGTACATACTTCGGCAGAGAGGGATAATCGAAATTTTCCTCATCGAATTGGTAATCCCCTTCCAACGCCTGGAGAGCCTCTTTCAAGATTTCATCCGGATGCCATAAATCCGGCGCTCCCCAGGAGATGCCTGGCAGGGTGATGAAAATGAAGCTTAAAAACAGGACGATGGGGATGAGGGCTTCGTATTTGAGCCAGGTGCGAGAGGGCTTTGATGTGGTCTGCATGTTACGTGAGGCGTCCGGGTGGGAGATGATGCCGCATTGACTGGGGTCATTATAACCCGTGATTTGAATTGATTACCCTCGCCATGATTTTTCCGATGCCTACACACTTTGTAAAGTAGAATACCTTGGTTTCCAAAATGAGCAGCCTCAACTTACATCAATGAGAGCGGGTTTGAGTGGCGGTCGTTTTATAATATCGCTAGCTAAACGGGGCAAACCGGTAACCCGACTCTGGTGCTGACAATACCCGATTTAGCCAATTAAGTTACATGACAGCCTTTCCAGGATCGTTGATACATTGACCAAGCCACGTTTTCGATTCACATCTATCAGCCCATCGGCATCGAAAAATCACTTTTGTACCAGAATCATTCTCATATTCGCCTTGTTATTCTTGGGGCTCTTTCGGCATCTCTTCCCCGAACGGCAAATGGATTACACTGGTGCGAGAGCTCTGGCGGATCACTTGTTTGCCATAGGCTTGCTGGCTGCCGTTCTGCTATTGAGCGCGGGTATTGGTCTCAAACTGATACGATGGTTTCGGATATATCCGGCTGGGCACCTGGAAACCATTGTATTTGCAACACCCCTGGGATTGGGGTTCTTCGCTTATGGCATTTTAGCCTTGGGCTTGCTTGGGTTTCTTGAAGCGCAATATTTTGCTCTGTGGTTTGTGGTTTTGTGGCTCTGGTCCAGCCGGGAGTGGGGAGGATTGGCTCTGTTGGGGATGGACAGGTTGAAGAAAGTGATACCCGCAGTGAAGCGAAGCCCTGTCGGTAAGAAATTGTTGTTGTTAGCTTTCTTCCTTATCTTATTCTTCACAATCTTGCAGGCTTTAACACCGCCGTGGGATTATGATGGTCTCATGTACCATTTGCAAGCACCGCGTCAGTTTTTGGATATGGGGAGGATCTTGCCTTTACCAGATAACTGGGGCGCAAATGGTCCGTTGACAACAGAAATGATCTATTTGTTCGGACTTCGCTTCGGTAGCGATACATTTGCTAAATTATTGCATCTGAGTTACGCGATTCTCCTGGTAACTGCAACTTTTACATTTGGGCGGCGATTTTTGGGTGACCGGGGAGGTTGGATTGCAGCCGCAATCCTGGTGGGCACACCTATATTCCCGGTCTGGGCAAGTTTAGCCTACGCCGATATGGCGTGGGCACTGTATGAATTCCTCTCTGTTTACGCATTGATGGTATGGCTTATCACCAAACGTCGCGAATGGTTACTTATTGCAGCTCTGGTGACGGGATTTGCGCTCGGAAGCAAGTATATTGCGCTGGGTAGTGCTGGTGTCTTTGGATTGGTTGTACTATGGGGCAGTAGAAAGCAGAGTCTGAAGGATATAAGTCGAAATGTAACCATTTTTGGAGGTGTAGCTTTATTGGTTGGCTCACCCTGGTATTTGAAGAACTGGCTCTGGACAGGTAATCCAGTTTACCCCTTGTACTTCGGCGGTTTGGCTTGGCCAGAAGAACGCGTACGGCTGTTGATGACTTACCTCTATAGCTTTGGCACAGGTCATCGAATATCCGATTATCTACTATTACCCTGGAATGTTTACATCCGCAACGAATCATTTTCCACATTCTTAGGCAGCATCGAAATCCCCAGCCTCCTCTATCCAATGCTCCTTCTATTTCCTTTTTTACGTCATAAAAAGTCTTTGTACTATCTGGCGGCTATCCTTTTGTTGCGGTTTGTCATTTGGGCAGCCGGATCTCACCAGATTCGTTTCTTACTACCAGTCTTTCCCGGCTTATGCATCCTTACGACCAGCCTCCTGATAGGTATCGAGGCTAAGTATCCCAACAGGGGTGAAATACTTACAGCAGGTTTGATCGGGGGGGTTGTAGCATCTTCGCTGCTTTATTCTGTCATCTTTCTCAATACAGTTCAACCGTTCAATGTAGTTAGGGGCAGGGAATCAAAGATGCACTTTCTCAGCAGAAGATTGGCTGATTATCGGGCGGTATCTTATATCCAAGTTAGCCTATCCCCCGCGGCGCGGGTTCAGTTTTTATGGGACGGGCGAGGGTATTATTGTGATGAACGCTGCCTGCCAGATACAGATCATGGTAAATGGACTCTCCAGGCGACTGCGGCGAATTATGATCCATATTTGCTTTCATCGAAGCTGCGCCAAGCAGGAATATCCCATCTACTTTTTAGCGTAGAAGATTTGGATTTCATCTTACAACATGACCCTTCTGGGGCGCATTACAAAGCCGCGACGTTCTTCCTGAACAAGTTTAGGGAAATTTGCGCTGAGCAAGTTTATCGGGACGATAATAACGAGATCTATCGGATAACCTGTCAATAGACGCCTTTTTGGTTATCAGACGGCTGAAAATGCTCTGAGTGTCTCGACTCTTCTGTTGCATTCAGCCATTGGCGATTATGTTTCCGGCGTTGCTCAATTTGCTGTAATCGAATGTGTGCACGTTCGAATCTCACCACCCAGTCTATCCGTCGTTATTATGAGCAGAACACGCGCCTGTTTCGCTCTATAACTCGCGCGCCCGGCGCCGCGGCGATCCACCGCGCCGTGTGGGCGGAGGGCGTCAAGTCTCTGCCTGAGGCGCTCGATTACACCAACCGCCTGATTCTGTCAGAAGCAGAGGAGCTGGCTCAGGCGTTTGGACGCGACTGCCTGCGCCTGGTGGACCTGGGCTGCGGCATTGGCGGCAGCCTGTTTTATCTGCTCTCTCACCTGGAAGGGCTGGTGTTTGGGGTGGGTCTGACCATCAGCCCTTTGCAAGCCCGGCTGGCGCGACGGCGGGCGCAGGAGCTCGGGCTGGACCACGCCTGCTTCTTTGTCGAGGCTGATTTCAACGCCCCGCCTCTATCTGGCAGCTTCGCGCTGGCGTATTCCGTGGAAGCCTTCATCCACAGCCTGGCGCTGGAGGTGTACCTGCAGCAAGCAGCGCGTTTGCTGCGTCCGGGCGGCAGGCTGGCGCTGGTGGATGATTTCCTGGGCGAGCAAACTGCCCCGCAATCCATGCGCCGACTCTGGCTGGACGCCTATCGCAGGGGTTGGCATGCGCCCAACCTGGAGCGACCGGAGCTGGTCGTCGCCTTGGCGCAGGCTCATGGATTGCACCTGCTCAAGCAGCGCGATCTGACGCCTCACCTGCGCCTGCGCGTTCTGCCCGATCGTCTGGCAGCCTTGCTGCTGGCGGTGGGCGAGCGGCTGCCCTTGCACCATGCCATCCTGCCAAGTATGTTGGGGAGCATGGCGTTGCAGCAATGCCTGCGCCGACGCTGGATTCGCTATTGTTTCCTGGTTTTCGAGAAGCTCGCATGAGGCGGACGGCATGAACAAGCCGGTTGTCTTGCTTGCCAGCGGCACGCGCGGCGACGTGCTCCCCTGTCTGGCGCTCGCTCTGGGGTTGAAGGCGGCTGGGTGCGCCGTCAGGGTGGCGACCCACGCCCCGTTCCGCGAGCTGGTGGAGCGCCGGGGTTTGGAGTTTGCCCTGCTGGAAGGCAATCCGAGCGAACTGCTGAGCGCCCCGGGTGGGCAATCTGCGCTCACCTACGATGGCAACTGGCTGCGCAGCGGACGCGCTACCCTGCGCTATTTGCGCCAGGCACGTCCAATATACCGACAGATGCTTGAAAACGCATGGCAAGTCTGCCAGGGAGCCAGAGCGATCGTGGTTGGCTTGGCGTCCACCTGGGGCGACCACATTGCCGAAGCGCTGGGCGTTCCCTGTTTGTGGTGTTTTTTACAACCCTTCAGTCGGACGCGTTTCTATCCAAGCGCCATGTTGCCAGGACGCTTCTCGCTTGGTTCCTCCTACAATCTTTTGAGCCACCGATTGGTAGAGCAGGCAATGTGGTTGCCCTGGCGCGCCGAGATCAACCGCTGGCGAACGCAGACGTTGCAATTGCCGCCCCTCTCCTGGTCTGCTCCCTATTCAAAGCTGTATTGCCGCCTCGAGACCGTCCTATATGGCTTTAGCCCGCAGGTAGCGCCCCCCCAGCCTGACTGGCCAGCCTGGCATCAGGTGGTTGGCTACTGGTTTTTGGATGACCTGCCTGGCTGGGAGCCGTCGCCAGCACTGCTGCGCTTCCTTCAAGCTGACCCGCCTCCCATGTACATTGGATTTGGCAGTCCTGGAACACGTCAGCCGGAGCAAATGTTGCGCCTGATCAGCGCGGCGCTGCGGGCGACCGGTTTGCGGGCGCTGCTTGACTTGCCGGCGGCGAGGCGGTTCGGAGAGTCACTCCTGCCGCAGGTCTTGCCGATCAACAATGTGCCTCATGCCTGGTTGTTCCCACGCGTTGCGGGACTGGTGCATCACGGCGGAGCCGGCACCACCGCCTCCGGCTTGCGCGCGGGTATCCCGGCGCTGATCACGCCGCTGGCAAGCGATCAGTTCTTCTGGGGCGAACGCCTGGCTGCTCTGGGCGTGGGACCATCCCCCGTACCCCAACGTGCACTCACCAGCCAGAAACTGGCGGCGGCGCTGAACCAGATCATGGGTGACCCGACGATGCGCCAGCGGGCAGGCGATCTGGCGCAGGCAATGCGCGGCGAAGACGGCGTTGGGCGGGCGGTGGAGCTGATCCTCGCCCGTATATAGCGCCGTACCCCCCAGGATTATTCACCCGGTTCCTCGCCTTCGTGTCGTAAAGCCAGGCGCGCCAACAGCAGCGCCAGGGCAGAGAGCAGGCTCCCCAACCAGTAGGGCGCGCCGTCGCTGATCAGTTCGAAGGAGACTCCAGCCATGCTTGGACCCAGAATCATCGTCAGGCTGAGCAGCGCCTGCATTCCCCCCATCAAGCGCCCCTGGGCGCTGGCAGAACTGCGGCTTGAGGTGATGCCGGTGAGCGAGGGTATGCTCACCCCGCTACCCAGTGCTGCCAGTCCAACGATCGGGTAGAGCATCCAGGCTTGGCAGGCGACAGCCAGCCCTGCCAGGCAAACCGCCATCAAGGTCAGCCCCCATATCGCCAGCCGCTTCTCGCCCAAACGTGGCTGCGCCCAGCGGAAGAGCACCCCCTGTACCAACACCGCGCAGATGCCCACATAGGCAAAGAAGAGCCCGTTTTGGGAAGCGTTCCAGCCGAAGCGCTGTTGGCTGTACAGCGGAAAATTGGTCTGCAAACCAGAGAAAGCCAGGTTCAGACAAAAGATCGCTGCCAGGAGCCATCGCAGGGACACGAGTTGAAACAAGTCAATAAGCTGGAAAAGCGGGTTCAGCGCCCTCCACGCCGCTGGCTGGGAGCGCCGTTCCGGTGTCAATGATTCAGGCAGAGCCAGGAGCCCAAAACACACATTTGCCAGGGCAATGAGCGAGGCGGCTATGGCTGGCAGCTCCAGCCCATGGCGGCTGAGCAACCCGCCCACCGCCGGTCCGACCATGATCCCCAATCCAAAAGCTGCGCCCACCATCCCCATGCCACGCGAGCGCTCTTGTGGTCTGGTCACATCGGCTATGTAGGCATAGGCAGTGGTCAGGTTGCCGCCGGTGATCCCGTCCAACGCCACCGCCAGAAAAACTCCGCTCAGCGAGCCAGACACCCCCAGAATAAGATAAGCCAGCGAGGTGCCCACCAGACAGCCCAATAACACCGGTCGCCTTCCGTAGCGGTCGGAGAGGCTGCCCATGATCGGCCCGCTGAAGAGTTGCATCAAGGCGTAGAGCGAGCCCAGCGAACCCACAACGGCTGCCCCGCCCTGCTGTCTTTGCACGTAGAAAGGCAACAAGGGCAGGATGATGCCATAGCTGAGCAGGTCGGCAAACACCATGATGAAGATCAGCAGCAGAGGGGATTGCCGACGGATGGCGCTCAAGCTACCCTCTCCAGCGCGCTGGCTGGGAAACGCTCTTTGGCGTGGAGGTGCATATGATTTATGATTATAAGTCAGCTTTCCCCAGGCTTCGGGGAATGCTGTACGAAGATTGATCGGAAGGGAAGCGTCAACCTGTAAATTGGGTTTTGCACAGAGAGGTAATTTGTGGTATCCTTTCAACATTCTGCAAGAGGTCATCATTGATTTTTTTCATAGAGTGTCAAGGAGGCTGTTTCCATGAATGAGAGTGTTTTAGAGCGTCTTACCAAGGTTCATCCGAATATGGAGATCTGGTGGGATTCATCCCCCCTGGTTTTCAAAAGCTGGGTGCAGAAGATGGTGGATTCGGCTCCGCCGGCGAAGAAGGCTATCCTGGAGGAGCAACTCAACCGCATCTATGTCGTGGATGATCCCGCCAAAAGCCTGATTCGCGGCTGCACCACCAACCCCCCACTCTCCCTGACGGCTGTCAAGAGCGATCCAGCGACTTGGAATGAGTGGATTGATAACCTGATCCTCTCCAACCCTGGCTTGACGCAACACGAGTACTTCTGGCTCACCTACCGCGAGGTGATCCGCCGCGGCGCGGAGATGATGATGCCAATCTGGGAAGCCACTGAAGGACGTTATGGGTACATTTCCGGTCAGCTCGACCCGCGCCTGCTCACCGAGACCGAGAAGATGATCGAGATGGCGAAGGAAATCCGCGCCATTTCTCCCAACCTGATGATCAAGGTGCCTGCCAGCACCCAGGGCGTGGAAGTGGTGAAAGTGCTGACCTCCATGGCTATCCCCACCAACGTCACTACCTGCTTCACCTTGCCGCAGATCTGGGCTGTAGCCAACGCTGCCAAGGAGGGTTACGAGCTCGCATTGAAGAACAAGGTGGACATGAGCAAGTGGCGGGCAGTGATCACGATGATGATTGGACGCCTGACTGAAAACCCGGTGCTCGACCAGCAGGCTGCTCGCCGCGGCATCACCCTGACCTGGGCGGATAAGCACTGGTTGGGCATCTACATCTTCCGCAAAGCCTACAAGCTGCTCAGGGACAACGCCATGCCGAGCAAGATGCTGGCTTGCTCCATGCGCGATGGTCCCATGGTGGGCGGCAAGTACCACTTCTGGGATATCGAGAAAATCGCCGGCGATATCGTTTACACCATGCCGCCCTATGTCCTCGAGCCGCTCTTCACCCGCTGCGAAGACCTGACCTTCCAGGAAGAGATCCTCAACGACGACGTGCCGGATGAGGTGCTCTACAAGATGAGCAAGATCCCCTATGTGCTCCAGTCGTGGGATGAGAACGGCATGGAGATCGACCAGTTCAACCTCCACCCAGCCACCATCGCCACCGCTGAGGTGTTTGGCAAGGCATCGGCAGGGCTGGAAGAGTACGTTGGCGAGCGCATGAAGATCGTCACCGGTAAGGCAGTGCCAGCGTAATCCAATTGCTTTTCGAGGTGTGCTTTATGCCCTGGCTATTCATGCCAGGGCATTCTTTTTTCTTCGCATCCTGCTTAGCCTCGAAGGGGAAATAATGGAGGGTAATACTGGGACAATCTTCCCTTCGAAGGCTCAGGTGTCAGATGTGAATCTCGACCACGTCTCCATCTTGGAGCAGGTAATCGCGCTGCACCATTTGTCCGTCGTAGACGCCTTTTCCCCAGACGCGGGCGAATTTCATCTTCTCCAGGAAATCTTTATGAATCTTGCCAGCCAGTTCGGCTACGCTGGCGCCCTTTTTCAACACAAAGGGGTGATGCAGGTCTGGCTCCTTGCCGGGCGCTTTGGTGTAGACGCGGATGACATTTAAATTGCGCAGCACTTCCTGCTTGAGTCGTTCCAGGTTACGACCGGTGAGCGCTGAGACGGGAAGGCAGGGCCATGGTTCTTCCATTAACTCACAGAAAATCTTGTAGAGCTCTTCGCCTTCTTCATCATCGCATTTGTTGACCAGCACTAAAAAAGGCAAGGTGGTGATAGCGCCACCGGCGGGCGCTTGCCTGGGCGGGCGATGCCGGGGGAAGATGCGATAGTTTTCCAGGATTGCCGCCGCCTCCTGAAGTTGGGCAATCGGGTCTTCCAGCAGGTCAACCACCAGCAGCACCAGGTCAGCGCGGCGAATCAGCTCCCTAAGGCGCGGCTCGACGTAATCCTGGCTGAGCGGCGGCGTGTCTACCAGTTGCACCTGGACGTCCTCGACTGGCATCATCCCGGGCAGCGGCTCCCAGGTGGTATGAGGCACAGACGAAACCTCAGCCGGGGCGCCGGTCAAGGCAGCCATCAACGCCGACTTGCCGGTGTTGGTCGGACCAACCAGCACCGCCTGTCCTGCTCCTGCCTTGGGGATGCGAAAAGCCGAGTCGCGCCTGCCTGCGCCTTTGCGGCTTTGGGCTTCCTCCTTGAGTTTGGCGAGCTTGCGCCGCAGGTCGGCGCGCAGGTGATCGGTACCCTTGTGCTTGGGCACCACGCTCATCATCTCCTGCAGCGCTTCAATCTTTTCTTCGATTGTCTCGGCGGCGCGGAAGCGCTTTTCGATCTCGAAGTAGTCTGGCGGAAGATTGGCGGGCATTGTACGGGCTTTCCTGCTAAATGCCGTGGATCACAACAGCAGGGATGGATCGGAGGCTGCCATCTCTGTCAACATCGCTCTTGCCTGAGCAGCGATGCCGCGCCTGTAGCCGTCAGGCGCGCTGACCTTATGCCTCAGCTCGGCGGTGGTTATCGGCTTCGAGAAGCGCACCTGCGGGTTCGGGGTGTGCGTTTGTGACCTGAGCAGTTGCTGAGCTACCTGAAACATCTCAGCCACCTTTTGGCGCTGTTCGGGGCGTTTCCACAGGCGCACCAGCGGGTTATGCATCCAGCGCGGCGATAGCACCCCGCTCACAATCGAGACCACCGTGCGCGTCTGCGGCGCCTTTCGCAGGAACAGGTCCAGACTTGCAGACCAGCTCTTAATGCTTTCCAGCGCGCCTGGGGTAATTGCCGGGTCGGGCTCGGCGTCGCCGCGGGGGAAGAGCAGCAGCGCCCCGCCCGTTTCCAGGTGGCGCAGAGCAGCGCGCACGGTCGCCATCCGTCCGTGCGCTTCGTCGGAGATGAAGATAAAGTGCGATGCAATCGCTGGCAGGCAGGGGATCACCGCGATGGGACTGGAGATGATCTTCAAGTCGTCGCGCGGCAGCGCCGCCGCCAGGAGGATCACGTCGTAAGCCGCCGGGTGGTTAGAGACCACCAGCAATGCCCCCCGGCGGGGCAGCTCGTCGGCTCCGCTGAGGCGGGTGTCTCGCACGAAATGAGCCAGGAAGGATTTTGCCCCAGCCTGCCAGCCGTTTTCGCTCACCTGCCGTTCCAGCTCTACCAGCAAGCGCGCCAGGCGCCGCGCAGCCGGGCGCAGGGGCAAGCTCACCACTCGAAACAGGCGCGGGTGGCGCTTTAACCCCATCACTCCCTGCACTTCGCTCAGGATGGCGGTGGTCACTGCGGCTTCGCTGAAGGGTGCCATTGTCATTGCGGCGCTCCCAGGCATAAGCGCATCCCTCTGCCGGCGCTATGACCAGAGGGGTTCCTAGCCTCCATCTTCGACGATCCAGTGTACGGCTCTCGCTCTTGCCACGCGCGTCCCACGCGGTTCATAGACATCTGCCTTGAAGTGCAATTGCTGTCCCTGCCGGTCAAGCAACCTGCCGATCACCTGGATATACCCCATCTCGAGGCGCACAGGTCGGCTATAGGTGACTTCCAGGTGGCGGGTGACGTTCGGCGGCGCCACCAGCATGCTCAACGGTCCCAGCGTGTTGTCCACAGCAACTGCCAACATCCCCCCTTGCATGCTCCCGTAGGGGTTCAAGTATTCTGGGAGGATGGGGAAGCGCGTCACCAGCCGCCCGCCCTCCACATCCACCTCGACGATCTCGCCGCGCGTGGCTTGGAACACGGGCGGTGGAATCTGGTAGTGCGCGATCTTGTCACCCAGCTTCTCGCGCACGAGGTGCATAAACATCGCAAAGGGTTCATCCGGTTTTGGCATCGGCGGTAATTCCTTTGACCGTTTTACCTAATTGTACAACGTCAAATCAGAGTCAGGGATACCCGCCGCGGAAATGCCCTCGCCTGGGACGATTGTTAATTTACTGCATCTTAAGCGTTTGTAAGCCAGCCCTTAACGCATGTCAGGCGGGTTTCAGGTATAGTAGCGAGGAAGACCTTGTCTTCAAGCACTGGCACAACACAGATAGGGGAGATGGCATGTCCATGCGCGAGTTTCGATTATCACCGCTCTGGCGAGCTCTCTGGCTCGCCGCCCTCGTCCTGGCGCTCTGGCTGGCTTCGAGCGTCAGCGGTTGGGCGGCGCAACCCCCGCCTGCTCAAACCGCCACGCCGACCGCTACGCCTGCTCCAGCTCTTGGTCCCGATCGCTTCCCCGCCGGCGTGAATCCGCTGACCGGGCTGACAGTCGAGGATGCCTCTCTGCTGTCCCTGCCTCCGGCGCTGGTATCGGTGAGCAACTTTCCGGTATCGGCGCGCCCACAATCTGGGCTCTCCTTCGCCGCTTATGTCTTTGAGATGTACATTGGCGAAGGCATGACCCGCTTCCTGGCGCTCTACTACGGCGAGTTTCCCCAGGCTGCTGATGATGCGCCTCAGGCTACCCCGACGATAAGCGACGCCGCCGTTGGACCAATCCGCTCCGGGCGGCTGCCTTACCAGAAGTTGCGCAGCCTGTACAACGGTTTTCTGGTGATGGCGAGCGCTTCGGGGGAGGTGCGCACGCAACTCTCCAACGCCGCCAATGTTTTCGGTTCGGACGCCAGCGATATCAACAGCGCGCTGATCGAGGTCCCGCAGCTCGAGGCGCTGGCTCAGACAAACGCCGGCAGCAGATCGCGCAACCTGACCGGCAACCTGTTCAGCCTGACCGCCCCCGCTGGCGGACAGGAAGCCAAAAGCCTGTGGGTGTTCTACGCCTATCTGAATCAGGTGTTGTGGGAATATGATCCGTCTTACCAGGCTTACCTGCGTTCTCAGGATAAATCTGACGGCTCCGGGATGTTCTACCCCAGCACCGACCGCCTGACCGGCGAGCAACTGGCGTTCGAAAATGTGATCGTGCTGTTCGTCCGGCATGAGCCGCTCAACAGCAGCAAGACGCTGATAGACCTGGACCTGCTCTTCAACCAGGGCAAAGCCTATCTCTTCCGCGACGGAATGATGTATCCGATATACTGGAGCACCGCCTCCGGCGAGTATGAGAAGAAGACCGGTCAGTTCAGACCGATCCGGTTTGTGGATCGGCAGGGCAATCCCATCGCCCTCAAGCCGGGGCGGACCTGGGTGGAGATTGTTGATGTCTCGGCGACCCTGCAAGAGGTGAAACCCTCCTCCTGGAAGGTGCGTTTCTACGCGCCTTGAGAGTATAATCGCCGGTGTCCCGCTCCAGGTCCAGCTTTTTGGTTGGCAGGTCGCTGTCGCGGTAGATCACCTGCCGGAAGAACAGATCGTCCATGAATTTCCACGGCTCGCGCACCACAATGCCTTCCAGAGTGACTTCGTTGATCATTTGACCTCCATGTTGATGGGTTAAACAGAAAAAGCCGGGCAGATCCCAGGGGGCGCTGTCCGGCTGACGATAAGATGAGTGGGTATTCAGTTGTAGTCAGAGTATAGCAATGGAAGAAGAGTATCCCAGGGGGAATAATGTTTATTTTCCTCTCATCCAACGGACTGCGCACCGCTTTCGGCTCGCGACTAAGGACATGGGTATAAATCATCGTCGTCTTGACATCCTTATGTCCGAGTAACTCTTGCACGGTGCGAACACCTGCCCAGAACCGCAGGTGCTGGGTGTCATACCCTGCTTCCAATAAATGGGTCGCAAAGCAGTGCCGAAAGGTATGCGGGCTAACGGGCTTGTCAATTCCCGCCAATTTCGCCGCTGCTTTGACTGCACGCTGCAATCCACTGGGGTCAAGATGGTGACGACGCACAATTCCACTGCGTGGGTCGGTGGATAATCTTTCTGATGGAAAAAGATATTGCCAGCCCAATTCTTGATCTGCAGCGGGATATTTGCGGGCAAGCGCAAAAGGAAGTTCAACTGATCCGAATCTCCGGCGTAAATCCTGCTCATGAAGTTTTTTACATAGGCGATCTGTTCCTTGAGGGGCAGAACCAGCCTGGCAGGCAGCATGGTGGCGCGGTCTTTTTCGCCCTTTACTTCTCGAACAATGATCTGAGACTGCTCAAAGTCAATATCTTTCACCCGCAAGCGGGGGCATTCCATCAATCGCAACCCGCATCCGTAGAGCAACTTTGCCATCAATTGATGCAGTCCCTGCATTCCAGCCAATACCCTTGCTACTTCATCCTTCGATAAGACCGTCGGAAGATGTTCCGAGCGTTTGGCGCGCAGTGCGTGGAGTGGAACAGGAAGTTCGATTTGCAGGACATTTCGGTGTAGAAATAGCAGGGCATTGAGCGCCTGGTTTTGAGTGGAGGCAGAAACATGCTCGTCTTTCGCCAGATGGGTGAGGAAGGCTTCGATCTCAGCCACACCCATTTCAGCCGGATGGCGTTTTGTATGATAAAAAATATAACGCCTGACCCGGTGAAGGTAGGTTTACTCAGTGCTGTAGGAATAATGCTTCAGGCGAATGGCATCTCGAAGCTGGTCGAGAAGTTTTTTGGGTTTTGGGGAGGATCTCGAGTTTAGACAAAACATAGGGCGATCTTGCCCTTGAGCAAAACCGCCCCTTGGTAGAAACTTGGAGCGTGAACAACCAAGAAACTACCAAGCAGGACATTAACAAACTAATCGAATTCCGTCAAGCCATTTATGAGAACGGGATGCTCGCAAGACGGGACGCTCTGTTTGACCTGCTGGATGCGCTGATCTGCGAAGGTCGGGTGTCATCTTTTGCCATGTTGAGCCAATCCAGCCGGTTTCAGCGGGGATGGTCGAGCCTGTATGCGGCAGTCGAAGATGGAGAACTCGACCGCCAATGGCTGCGGACCTATCTGGCTCGGCAAGTACCGCAGCAAGGTGTATGCGTCTTCCCGCTCGATGGCTCACCCTGGCCTAGACCGCGCAGCCGAGTGCTGGACGACCGCCAGTACGTGTACCAGGCGAGCAGTGATGTAAATGGCGGTACAGTCACGGTCGGCTATCCTCATTCGCTCTTGGAATGGTGTGCTGAGCCGCATTCGAGCTGGTCGCTACCGGTGGATGTGCGCCGGCTGTCAAGCGCCCAAACCGCTCAGGAAGTCGGAGCAGAGCAGATCAAAGACCTGGCGCAAGCTCGGTCAGGCTTCCTGGAAGCGTTGGACATCATTGCTGCCGATGGCAAATACGGTAATGCCGGTTTTCTCCGCCGGGTGAAAGGGCTGCGCTGTGGGTTCCTGGCTCGTTTGCGCTGTGATCGGGTGCTCTACAGATTGCCCCCGCCTCCCACCGGGAAAAAAGGACGCCCTCGAGTGCATGGGGCACGCTTCGCCTTCAAAGAGCCAGAAACCTGGGGCACACCCGACGAAGTGACGGAGCTGGAAGACCCCTACTGGGGACGGGTGCGCCTGGAGCGTTGGGGCAAATTGCACGAGAAGCAAGGCGCAGACGTGCCATACGAGGTGATCCGAGCCTGCGTTCATCTGGAACGGGAAACGCCTCCGTCTGCCCTGTGGCTGGCCTGGTTAGCCCCCGAGCCAATGCCGGCTCAGGTCACAGTAGAGACCATCTGGCGAGCCTACGGCTGCCGCTGGCCAGTCGAACCAGCGATCCAGTTCCGCAAAGAGAGCCTCGGCTGGACCCAGCCCCGCTTCCAGTCCAAAGAAGTGGGGGATCGCTGGAGCGAACTGATCGCCATCGCCTGCTGGCTGCTCTTCCTGGCTCGCCCGATTGTGGAAGATAAACCACTTCCCTGGCAGAAACCGCAGCAGCATTTGACCCCACAGCGGGTGCAACAGAGCCTCCAGCCGATTTTTGCGCTGATTGGCAGTCCCGCTCAGCCTCCGAAAAAGCGCGGAAAAGCTCCTGGTTGGCCGCGGGGCAAGCTAAGATCACCCAAACAACGCTATGGCGTGGTCAAAAAGACGCCTGTTGCGGCTAAAACGGCTTGATCTTCGATTGGTAAGGTGCTGGTTTTCTACCCGACCAAATCTCGGGTCGGTTACTTTTGTCTAAAGTCGAGG